>Ga0315279_10009745_pt1 | contig 11396 bp, 11 predicted proteins | sample YL17G06_20_MG_FD_203694 | JGI IMG/M metagenome (GOLD analysis project Ga0315279, IMG submission 203694) | Sediment microbial communities from Yellowstone Lake, YNP, Wyoming, USA - YL17G06_20 | ecosystem: Environmental > Aquatic > Freshwater > Lake > Sediment | place: USA: Wyoming | collected...
TGACCATGGCTGCTGACCATGGTGTGGTAGAAGAAGGAGTGACCCTCTATCCCCAAGAAGTAACGAGGCAGATGGTATTCAACTTCCTCAATGGTGGTGCTGCCATAAATGTCCTCGCCCGCTTGGTTGGTGCTCGCGTCGTCGTGGTTGATATGGGCGTGGTCGGGGGATTTGAGCCACATCCCAATCTCGTTTGCAAGATGATAGATTTTGGTACCAAGGACATGACCAAAGGTCCAGCTATGATCAGGCAGCAGGCACTAGATGCCATTGAGGCTGGGATCGCTGTAGTAGAGGCCGAGATAGCTAAAGGGCTCGACATCGTAGGCACCGGGGATATGGGCATCGGCAATACCACTGCCAGCAGTGCCATAGCTGCTACTATTACGGGTGAACCGGCAGAAAAGGTCACCGGACGGGGTGAAGGACTTGATAATGAGCGACTGGCGCACAAAGTCAAGGTGGTTCAAAAGGCATTGGATATCAACAAGCCTGATTCTCGAGACCCCATAGATGTGTTAAGCAAAGTTGGTGGCTTTGAAATCGGCGGGCTGGCAGGGGTTATGCTTGGGGCAGCAGGGCATCGTATACCTGTGGTCATTGATGGCTTCATTTCAGGGGCTGCTGCGCTCATAGCCACCGCACTTGCACCGGGGTTGAAGGATTATCTTATCGCCGCCCACCTTTCTGCCGAGAGCGGGCATAAGATATTATTGCAGCACCTGGGATTGACTCCTCTTCTAAGCCTAGAGATGCGCCTTGGCGAGGGAACCGGGGCAGTGTTGGGCATAGCGATTGTGGAGGCAGCGGTGAAAACCTTGGCTGAAATGGCGACTTTTACTGAAGCTGGCGTCAGCAAGGAGAAGCATTAAACATTATAGTCAACATGAAAATACGAAATCTTAAGCACGAAATGCTAAACAATACCAAAACCCAAAAAACCAATGAATAAAACATGAGGGTCTAGAATTTAGAGCATCCGAATTTTGGATTTGTTTAGAGTTTAGAGATTAGTATTTGGGATTTAACTTAAATGAGATTCTGGATTGCCTGGCAACTTCTTACCATAATCCCCTCCCCTCCCCGCTATCGAGGGTATGGTGCTGAGAATTTAGGACACTCAATAAGTTTCTTCCCCGTAATAGGGCTCTTTTTTGGCTTAGTGCTATTTGGGCTTGACTACCTGCTGGGGTTATTTCTGCCTTCCATTGTAGTGAACATCTTACTTGTTATTGCTCTAGTAATCCTTACGGGAGCGCTACACCTCGATGGCTTTATTGATACCTGTGATGGGCTCGTGGTCAGAAGCTCGGCTTCCGATAAATTAAAAATCATGGCTGATACTCAAGTAGGCGTGTTTGGAGTAGTTGGGGGATGTTGCCTTATTCTGGCCAAGTTTGCCTCACTAGTCGCCCTGCCCGAAGGATTGCGAGCAACCGCCCTTATACTCATGCCTCTCCTGAGTCGCTGGGGAATTGTCTATGCTATTTCCGCCTTCCCCCCAGCCAAGAAAGAAGGAATGGGATGGGCTATTAAGCAGGGGGCAAATTGGAAAGGGATGGCAGCGGCAACGATATTTGCCTTAGTTATAGCATTAGCTTTGCTCAGCTGGTGGGGGGCAGCGCTACTGGCGGCGCTTTTCCTTATCCTCTGGGCGGTTTCAAAATATCTCTGTTCCAGATTTGGAGGGCTTACCGGGGACAACTATGGGGCTATAAACGAATTTGCTGAGGTAGTCGTGCTCATTCTAGCCTTTATAATTGCTGAATTAGGAGGCGCCAGTTGGTTAGGCCTTTGAGCCCTTCGCTTCCTGTCATTCTGAGTTTTCCCCCTATTGTCATTCTGAGGGAGCGAAGCGACCGAAGAATCTTGCTCAGAACAGGCTACGCAAAAGGTCTACAAGAGATTCTTTGCCTTAGGGCTCAAAATGACATTCGGAGGGAGATTGGCTAAAAGTTTCACCTTAATCCTTGGCGGAGCTCGTAGCGGCAAAAGCAGGTTTGCGCAAAGCCTGGCTGCAAAACTCGGAAGGAACGTGCTCTTTGTCGCCACTGGAGAGCCCCTTGATGAAGAAATGGCTTCAAGGATTGAGGAGCATAAAAGGATGCGTCCTAAGAATTGGCGAACCTTGGAGGTTGATATCGAGGTGGGTCAAAAACTGAAAGGCCAGATTAAAGATGCAGATGTAGTCCTTCTTGATTGCTTAACTCTGCTCGTCTCCAATATCCTAACTAAAGAAGATAGGAACCCCTTTTCCTCTCCCTTGACGGGAAAGGATGAAGGCGAGGGCGAAAGCGACGAAGCAATCTCCGAAGCAGAAACCCAGGTCATGGCTGAGATGGAAGACTTGCTTGACTGCATTGCTAAGCATGAATGCGATTTTATAGTGGTCTCCAACGAAGTAGGTCTAGGCTTGGTGCCGGATAACAAGCTGGGGCGAATCTATCGCGACCTCCTGGGCAAAGCTAATCAACTTCTAGCCCAACATGCCAGCGAAGTCTACTTCATGGTCTCTGGCATCCCCGTGAAGATAAAAGGCTAATCCGCTGCAAGTATAAACGTGCCCCGTGTATTACACTATGACAAAGGGACCGATTCCTCAACAAAATAGCGGTTTGTTACCTGTGATTGCTGGAGGCTTAGTATCACATCTGGGAGCGTTTCTTTCCCATTTGAGTCAAACCATCTCCCACTGGACAAACGCTTCCCACGGTTGCGAGCACTTGACCTAGGGTTTTTCAGGTCTATCTGGCTCCGACTTCCTCTAATTTGGTACTACAGCGGACAATCTATGAGCGGCGTGTTTGTGATACTAAGCAGGCTTTGCAGAAGATGCAATACGCTCTTTTACAGCCTTGACAAAGCCGTCCACGCGGGCTCTAGCAAAAAGAGGACGTGGTAGTCGCCAACCCTTTATGGTGGTCTTGTCGGATGTCTGGCTCTCGATTTGATAGTAACCGAAATCGAGAGATTTTATTCCCCATAAAGAGAAACCGGCGATGCCGATACAGACCAGACTGACAATGGTGGCATCAGAGATTGAGACGTTTCTGACCGAGGGGTCAAGAGCGCCACCAACCCATATGCCTACTGCTATCATAAGCAGAATCACCGCACAGAGGCCGAGAGTAATACGACCAGCGAGCCGTTTACCCTGCGGGACTTTGTAGCTGACCTCCGATATCTTGGCATACTCCAATGCCTCACACCCACCCGCGGAAAACCGAAGTAGTCGTTTGTCGGTAGCAACGAAATCTGAGCGTCCAGCTGAGATTTCTGTAATAACCTTCTCACCAGGCAGCAGCTTCTCCTCTACTACCTTGGAGACCTTGGTGCTGCCTTGCGTTATCGCCGAGTTCCCACTTTTGTCTGGTTGGCTCACTCGGTTGGCTCGCCGGCTTCTGACAATAGCCACAGCGACAAAACCAATTGCCAGCAACACCAGAGGGATGATGACTGCCGACGCTGCCCCCGAACTGCTCTTTGATGAGTCTGGATAAGTATAGGCGACAGCTGTTTGAGAAAGCAGCATGAAACCTGCGAGGGTAGTTACTAGGCAGAAAAGGAATTTCAATTTGGTCTTCATTTCTTATCCTCCTTTATATCTATAGATTGGACTATATTCTATGATTTCCCATGTCCCCTTTGAGAAGTGGCTGAGTCTGGGTATCGAACTTCATCGCGCCCGGCCCAGACCAGCCAGAAGCCCAATTATGCCTGCTATTATTACCACGAGTAGAAGCGCCACATCCAGTATATCCATTGGTGCAAACAGGAAATTCGCAACCGCTGCCACAACACCTGCCACAAGCATACACACACCCCCGGTGCGGTACGCTTTGGGGACTACCTCCGCATCAGGCGTAGTGTACCCCGCTGCACGCAAGAGACGACCCATCCTCACCGGCATCAGAAACGTTAATCCACCAATGATACTGAAGACGGCCAGCCAAGCACTGGAGAGAATCATCGCCATCTCCTGTGATACTCCTGGGAGGGTATTTGGATATGGAGAGGAACCGCCAGATAAGATTACTGCCATTACCAGACCGATACCAGCGAGAATTCCCAGAATCAGTACAACTATCCCCACCACCATGACAACCACCCTTGGTATAGAGAGTGCCTGCATTGAGTCACCTGCTTTTTGAGCACGAATGTTAAGGCATTTGCATCATAATGTCAAGTTCAACAATAGCTTGTCTTGTTGCACATTCACTCATTAGGTACAGAGTGATTGTTCTTCGTCTATCTCTGAGAGACAAAGCCCGAATTATTGAATGATGCTCATCAGGTCTCTAACGAGTCTGGAGAAATCCCCTGTAGTTTCATATTTGCGGTTCTGATCCGGCCCATGATGCCATGCCAACGTATAGACAGGGAATCCCAGTTTTTCCTCTGTTGCCTTGTATTTGTAGGATTTACGCTCACTCATAGTTACGTAGGCACAGAAGATGCTTGGATTCTTAGACTGTACTTCCCTAAAGACCGAGCTAATGCGAGGTAGTTCCTCTTTGCTAAAAAGTCCCGAAGTCTTGATTTCCAGTACAGCAAGGACGTCTGCAGGGCTATATAGCATCTCGAATTCTAGATTAGCACCTTTTCGGGGAATTGCTAAGTCGAATTCAAACGGAAGTCCCTTTAGATATACATTGGGCCGCGACGTTTTGATACCGTGTTCGTCGAAAGCGCGTCTAAGCATCTCTATTACCAGGGCTCCGGTGAACTTCTTGCTTTGCACACCTAGTGATTGTCTTCCTTGTTTCAGTAAGTTAAATAACTCGTGTTCCATCACAGCAGCTCCTTGTTACATTCTGTTTATGCCAGCACCAATATTATAACGAGCCTACTGTGTGCGACAACTAGCTGGTTGTGCAGCAATATTGGACCTTTTAGCGGGTTGTTCAAGTTCCGGATAGCATATTATAATACAGGTAGGAATGAGAGCGAATATAAAAATCAGGGGGCATAAGAGCAGCAAGACGACGGAAGTTTACACGCACGTTTCCAACAAGATGCTTGGCAAGATTCAAAGTCCATTGGATAGGATAAAGCTAAATGAAAAATAACCGCAATGCGGTTATGCACAAGTTAAGTGCAATTCGGCTTTAACGGGCGGGCTTTGGATAAGTTTTTAAATCATTCGATTAAATGATATTTGGAGGGACTATGAGAGAAGACAAAAAATATGATGTTGTAATAATTGGAGCAGGCATTGGCGGTCTTACTTGTGGTGCTTTACTTGCTAAAAATGGACTCAAAACTTTGCTCATAGAGCAGCATTCTATTCCTGGTGGATACTGCACATCTTTTAAGAGAAAAGGATTCATCTTTGATGCAGCCGTGCACTTTTCAGAAGGTCTAAGAGAGGGGGGCAGATTCTACCAAATTCTCAAAGAGTTAGAAGTTGAAAAGGAAATTGAACTTCATAGAATCGATCCTCTTTACCGAGTTTTCTTTGGTGACGAATCATTTTCAATTCCTGCTGATTTAAAAGAATATATCTCCATGCTCTCAAAGAAGTTCCCAAAAGAAGAAAAGGGGATTTCTGAACTATTCGAGACGATAAAGAGGTTGAAAAAGGAGGCAGAAAAACTACCAAGCCCTCTGCGGATATGGAACAAGATATTCGTTCCGCTGAAATTTCCATTGATCTTTAAGTATTACAAGAAAACTTTTGCAGAAATGCTGGCAGATTTCATCAAAGACGTCAGATTAAAAGCCATAATCTCCGCTGGTTGGCCTTATGTTGGATTACCTCCTTCTAAAATATCGGCTACGCAAATGGCAGGTTACCTATACAGTGCTCACTTCGAAGGCCATTACTATCCAAAAAGTGGGACCCAAGTTTTAGTTAGCACGTTAGCAAAAGCACTGGAAAAATATGGTGGAGAACTTCAGTTGGGTACTAAGGTTACAAAAATCTTCGTCGAGAATAACAAGGCAGTAGGGGTGGAAACAGCAAAAGGAAATAAAATAAATGCAAAATATGTTGTCTCTAATGCTGATGCAAGACAGACCTTTTTGAATCTAATAGGGCCGGAGAAATTATCCGACATGTTCCTAAATCGCTTGAATCAAATGGAACCATCTATCTCTTTTTTTCAGGTGTGGCTGGGCGTTGATATGAATCTAAGAGATAAGGGAATCAATGAGCATGAGATATTTTGTTATGCTTCCTATGATCCTGACTATGTATATGATTTATGCATGCAAGGTAAACTCGAGGCTGGTTGTGGAATTTGTATACCGACATTGAATGACCCTAGTTTGGCTCCTGAGAACAAGCATATTGTTAGTCTAATCTATCCAATTCCTTATGATTGTAGGGAAAATTGGGAAGTAGAGAATGGTAAAAGGGGAAGTTCGTATAAAAAACTAAAAGACGAAATGATGCATCAATTAGTCAAAACAGCCGAAAGGGTTATACCAGAATTGTCAGAGCATATTATCTTGAGCGAGGCAGCGACCCCCTTAACTTTGGAGCGATATACCCAGAACTACAGAGGAGCAGCGTATGGCTGGGCTTCAACTCCAGATCAAAGCGGCATAAGTAGGTTGCAACCTAAGACACCTATTAAAAATTTGTATTTAGCAGGGCACTGGACAACTACTGGTGGAGGGACAATAACAGTTGCTATATCTGGGAAGAATACTGCTGAGATGATAATTAAGGTTTGCAGTAAAAGCCCGCCCTAGCCGAACAACACATAACACGGGCTATGCGGCTTAGCCACTTCGTGGCTTCGCCCAAATTAGCTCCCTGCAGTCGCAAACTCCGTATAGCCCGAAACCGTTATACGCAATTGCCAAAGTGAGATAACAATTGTTCATTTTGTGCAATACTGTTTTACGCCTCCTGGCCGGACAAAGACAAATACTGCCCGGCAAAACCATATCTATGCTTTTGCATGTTGGATGAGTCAGTTGGGGAGGCAAGCCTCATAACAGAGGGCGGGAGAAGCCGCAGGTGGGGCAGTGGTACATGCCCATGCCTGCTCCGCAGCAGGGACAGCTAATTTCATCGTCCCTGGCTTTGAGAATTTCCCCCACGACCTCGTTATAGATACGCCAGTAAAAGAAGTGCTCTTTGTTTATGAACTTTATGTCAACTATCTTGGCTGCTGATTGAAACTCTTCACCTGTGACCATATTGTTTATTATTTCGTGAAGCTTGGTGGAGCCTGAGCCATACTCTATGGGCTCCTTTCTCCGCCACACTATCTCCGGAGGAAGCAAGCCCTCAAAGCTCTTTCTCAAGATATACTTCCCTACCCCATCTTGGACCTTGAGCTCCGGGCTTATTTCCAGGGCAAAGCGAACGAAATCCTCATCAAGGAAGGGCTGCCTTGTTTCAATACCCAAAGCCCCGCCAAGCTCATTGGCTGAGAAATGCCAGTTTTGTGAGAGCCTCCTTATATATCTTCCCAGGTCTTTAGGGCGAAGCTCTGCCATATAAGAGTAGCCGGCGAAAAGCTCATCTGCGCCGTCGCCCGTCATGACGGAACTAATCCTACTTCCCCTGGCCAGTTTAAGGGCAAAATATATGGAAAGGTCGTTGGGCAAAGCGAGGTCAAAGGTTTTCAGTATTTTTATAACCTCGGGAAGGGTGGCAAGCGCTTCTTCCGTAGCGAATTCCATTTTCTTATGATGTATTCCCAGGAGCTTGGCAATCTTTTCTGAATAGACAAGGTCAGATGCCGGGGAATCCTTTAACGCCACTGTGAAGCCTGTGCTCGGCCTGGCTACAAAAGCCAAAATGCTCGTATCGAGCCCTCCTGATAGGAGTATGCCATCGGCTCTGCTCCTCTCCACAGCTTCCTTAAGCTTATTCCTTAATTGCTCACAAATGTCCATATTGCCGGGTCCTTTTGCACCTATAATAACATTTCCCCCCTCACTCTAACTCTCTCCCACCAAGGGAGAGAGAATTATAATGATTTATGCAGTTAGCTATATGCTATCTTTGGTGTAATCTGGCTTGTATAATAATGGTAAAAACAAGAAGATGCAGGCATGATTACCTCATACAGTCGCGAGTTAATGTTAGGTATCCCACAAGGAACCTTGATTGACCTAGAGACCACCGGTCTTGATGTGGACCACGATGAAATAGTGCTTTTTGGTTATATTCAAGAAAACCGCCTTGGGATAATTTGCCGGAGTTCGAAGGAAGAAGCGCCATTTGTCACCCAGCTTGCGGAACTCATTCCGACGCTCCCCAAGCCATTTTACGCCTATAATCTCTCCTTCGAGAAGGGATTCCTTCAAGCTAAAGGGATTGATATAGAAGGGGTAGACTTATTTCAGCCCTGGAAGGAAAAAGCCGAGGCACTTTACCTCAAGTGGCCTAAGTTGGACGAGTTGTTTTCTCATGCGGAGCACTATTTTAACGAGCCAGTGATAAGCGGCAAAGACGTCCCTTTGCTATGGCAAAGATTCCTTTACACAGAGGATAATAACTATTTGCAGCAAATCATAAAGCACAACGAGTCTGACCTTCTTAGAGAGCTATACTTGCTGGTGTATTATCGAGACAGCTACAAGGTTTAAGGGAGCTTTCCGCATCGCCCGTGAGTAGCAAGCAAGTTTCTCCAAAGTTGCCCCTCTTAAGTTAAGAGGGGCTAGAGGGAGTTATGAAGAAAAAGGTCTCCATGCTTGGGGGATATTGCTCTCATAACCCCCTTTATCCCCCTTATCTTAAGGGGGATAGTGAGGGAGAGTACCCTTATTTTAAGGGGGAGATTGAAAAAGAGTCCTTTCCTAGGCAAGGATGAAAATACCCTGGCTTTTGAGAGGAGCTCGCTGGAAGAACTGAACCGCCACGATTCTGGGAAAGCAACCCGTTACATCCGTAAAATTGCTTCAAACCGTGGTAGAATAGGAGTTTAGTAGGAGAATATTATGAAAAAGATTGGCGTCTTAACCAGCGGCGGTGATGCTCCAGGAATGAATGCCTGCATCAGGGCTGTCGTCCGCTATGGGTCTAGCCGTAGGCTGGAGGTCATGGGAATTCGCCGAGGATACCGCGGTATATTGGAGGAGGACTTTATAAAGTTAGACAGCAGGTCGGTAGCCAATATTATCTACCGCGGGGGCACCATCCTGGAAACAGCTCGCTGTGAGGAAATGAAGACCGAGGAAGGCATAAGGAAGGCAAATGAAATCCTCCAACGGGAAGGCATCGAGGGATTGATAACTATAGGCGGAGATGGCACATTGCGCGGTGCCACAGCCCTGGCTGAAGCGAAAAATGTAAAGGTGATTAGTATTCCCAGCACCATAGATAACGATGTCTATGGCACCGACTATACTATTGGCTTCGATACCGCCATAAATACAGCTTTGGATGCCATAGATAAGATTAGAGATACTGCGGGGTCGCTACAACGCCTCTTTTTCATCGAGGTCATGGGAAGGAGTAGAGGATTTATTGCACTGGAGGTAGGAATTGCTGGCGGAGCCGAAGATATCTTGATTCCGGAACTAGAGACAAAAATAGAACAGCTTTCCCTTGATATAAGACGTAGCTTCAAGAGAGGTAAAAAATCCTCCATCGTGATAGTTGCTGAAGGAGACGAGGCCGGCGGTGCGTTTTCAATTGCTCAACAAGTATGGGAGAGATTAAGGATGGAGTACCGAATTTGTGTGCTGGGACATGTCCAGAGAGGTGGCTCACCTACAGCCAAGGATAGAGTCCTCGCCAGTAAGTTAGGAGCAGCAGCTGTGGATGCTCTGGTTAATGGCAAGGCAGGTTACATGGTGGGGGAGTTGAAGGGGGAGATAGCCTTCACTCCTCTAAGGGAAACCTGGGAGAAGAGGAAGGAGTTGGATAGCAACTTGTTACGGTTGGTCAAGGTGCTGGCCGGATAGGAGACGTGACAAAGCACTCCACAGGCAAAATAAGAGACCAGCAACAGCGAACCACAGTGAAATAATCAGCTCTGGACGACCTCCGTCTTATTTTCCTCTGAGAACGCCCCCGGTTAACTTGCTGTACACCTCACGATATCTTTTCGATGTTCTCTCGATTACCTCCGGTGGCAACATAGGCGCTGGCGGTTCCTTATTCCATCCTGAATCTGATAGCCAATCACGGACTGGCTGTTTATCGAAGCTGGGCTGCGGATGGCCAACCTCATATTGGCTGGCATCCCAGAAGCGACTCGAGTCTGGCGTTAGTAGCTCATCAATAAGGGCTAATTTACCATTGATAAAACCGAACTCGAACTTAGTATCGGCAATTATTATGCCCCGGCGTTTGGCATAATCTCGAGCATAGGAGTAGATGAGCAAGCTTTTTTGTTCTAGTTCCCCAAAAAGGCCTTCAATGCCCAGGCCTTTTATGTCATGATTGGTCAAAGGGCGGTCATGCTCTGTGTCGCTCTTAGTAGTGGGGGTAAAGATAGGTTGGGACAATTCCTGACCCTCTTTCATTCCCTGGGGCAAGTGGATATCGCCCACTTTTCCAGTCTCTTTGTACTCTGCCCATGCCGAGCCAGACAGATAGCCCCGAACAACGCATTCTATAGGTATGCGCTCGGCCCTAGCCACAAGCATAGAGCGGCCGATAAGGCTTGTTCCAAGTGTAAGCGAGGAATCTCTTTTCCATTGAGATTGCTTCGGGCTTTCAGCCCTCGCAATGACATCCCGAAGTATATCCACGCTATCGATTACCTTGATAAGATGATTGGGTAGGATATAAGCTGTCTTCTCAAACCAGAAGGCAGCAAGCTGGTTAAGAACTCTTCCTTTGTCAGGGATGCCGCAGGGCAAGACAACATCGAAGGCAGAGATGCGGTCGGTGGACACGATGAGTAATTTATCGCCTAAACCATAAACATCCCTTACCTTACCCCGCCGAAATAAAGGCAGAGGTAAGTTGGTACTAATCAAGACTGTTGGGCTGCTACTCATAGTTTCCTTAGCCCGAACTATGATATTCCCAGTAACGGTTTAAGAAGTCGCTTCCCTTTAAACCAGTAACTAGGATTCAATGCCACACAACCTCTTGGCACTGCTTTTCATTCTCTCTATATTGGACTGTCTACCAATCATAATTCTTTGAGCCATAGGTGACCCAGCACCATGCATCGATTCCGCCAAATAACATGCAGCTCCTAATCCTACCGTGAGATTCTCAATCAGTCGTAGTACACGAACGCGATTTTCTACCGCAACACCGTCAACACCCTTCAGATACTTAGCCACATATTTGCCTATCTTGGGATGCTTAAGGTCTTTTTCAGAAGGCATGGTTACTATTAAGCCGCCAGCGATGTCCTGGGCCAGTCTGGCTATGTCATAAGGAAATTTCGTCACATTTAGTTTAGATACATTGGCTCTTAGAGTGTCTACAAGGTAAGTCCCCGAAGCTTCTCTGTGACCTTCATAAG
>Ga0315279_10009746_pt1 | contig 11395 bp, 8 predicted proteins | sample YL17G06_20_MG_FD_203694 | JGI IMG/M metagenome (GOLD analysis project Ga0315279, IMG submission 203694) | Sediment microbial communities from Yellowstone Lake, YNP, Wyoming, USA - YL17G06_20 | ecosystem: Environmental > Aquatic > Freshwater > Lake > Sediment | place: USA: Wyoming | collected...
TTGGCGGCGCTCAAAGAGAAGAAGAAATCCAACTAAATTGCGGAATTCGGAATGCGGATTTCGGAATTTTTATTCCGCACTCCGCAATCTGCAATCCGAAATCCGCATTCAGAAGAACCCATGAACCCATGCCTGCCGAACCCTCCGCCGAAGACTTCGGCCCGCAGGCAGGCAGGGGCTTGAACCCTTGAACCCTTTAAAGATCATGAACAATTGTCCAAAAATGTCATCATTTAGTCAATTTTTTCATAAATTGTCCCCTTTATACACCTAAATCTTATCTCTTATATCTATTTTTCACCTACGTTCAAATCTAAATAACCTTTAAATAATAACCAGATAAGAGCAAAATATGATATTTTATGAAAATTTGGAACATTTTGGAATAAAGATTGCAAATCTTATTAATTTTTGGGAAACTATGAATTCGGAGACCTATGTCAAAATCGACTATGAGGAGGGGAACCTTTGGAGGATCAGATACTTATTGTCGATGATGAGGAATTAATCTGTTCCATCTTTTCTAAAAGGCTTAAAAAAGAAGGATATTCCTGTATAACAGCCAATAACGGGAGAGGAGCTCTTAACCATTTTTATAAGGATAATCTTTCGTTGATTATTTCTGATATCAAAATGCCCCAAATGGACGGCATGGACCTTTTAAAAAAAGTGAAAGCCGTGGATTCAAAAATGATGGTGATCATCATGACCTCCTATCCGGAGATCGATTTGGCCGTCGAAGCCATGCGCCTTGGAGCCTTTGATTTCATCATCAAACCAATCGAGTTGGATCTGGTGGTCTTAAGTGTCAAAAAAGCATTAGAGAGGAAAAGGTTAGAAGAAGAGGTCGAAGCTTATCATCATCACCTGGAGAAATTGGTAAGTGAAAGAACAGCTAAACTCCAAGAGGCTTACCACATCCTGAAGAGGGTCCATTTGGATTCGGTCAAGGTACTTATTGGGGCGATCGATGCGAAAGATCCATACACCCGAGGCCATTCGGATAGGGTGAGAAAGATGAGCATGAGTATGGGTACGAAGTTGGACTTCAACGAAATGAGGCTTGAGAGTCTGGAATATGGGGCGCTCCTTCACGATATCGGAAAGATCGGTATCAAAGATGAGGTCCTTCTAAAACAGAGTTCTCTGAGCCCTGAGGAATATCAAAATATTCAGGAACATCCATTGATTGGCGTTAAGATTGTCGAAGGGATCGATTTCTTTAAAGATAAAAAGACCATGATACGTCACCACCATGAATACTTTGACGGAAGTGGCTATCCAGATGGATTGGCTGGAGAGGCTATTCCCCTTGAGGCAAGAATTATTGCTATTGCAGATGCATTCGATGCCATGACCAGTGTGAGACCCCATCGTGAGGGAATACCCATTATGGATGTCATTGTGGAATTGGAGAAGGATAAAGGGAAGAAATTCGATCCTCATATTTTAGAAATTTTCTTAAACGAAAAGATCTATTCAAGTTTTTCGTAATGAGTATTTAGACATGAAATCACCGAAACCTTATCGAGTGAAAGAGACACTGCAGACCGAGCCACAAAGATTTCAAATGCTATCCGACCATGCTCCGCTCGGAATGGTGCTGATCGATAAAGATGGGACTTTCAGATACATCAATCCTAAATTTAGAGAATTGTTCGGTTACGACTTAAGTGATATTCCTAATGGAAAAACCTGGTTTAGGAAAGCATATCCTGATCCTACCTATAGACATCATATTATCTCAGGTTGGGTCGATGACTTAAAGAGTTTAAAGCCAGGAGAAAAAAGACCAAGGGTTTTTACCGTAAACTGTAAGGATGGCACAAAAAAGGTCATCAATTTTGTACCTGTACAATTAGAAACTGGTGAAAATTTGATGACCTGTGAGGATATCACTGAGCGCATGTACGCAGAGGAAGCGCTTCGAAAAAGTGAGGAGGAGGCGAAACGGCTGGCCCAAGAGAATGCGATCATGGCAGAGATCGGAAAAATTATCAGCTCAACTTTGAACATCGAAGAAATATACGAACGTTTTGCTGAAGAAGTAAATAAACTTATCCCATTTGACCGGATTGCAATCAACATCATTAATCCCAAGGACCAAACGGTCACTATCGCCTATGTCACGGGAGTTGAAATTGAAGGCCGACGAACAGGGGATATTATCCCTCTGCCCGGCACAATGACTGAAGAGGTCCTGCGAACACGGTCAACTCTCCTCATCCAGACGAATGGCAGACAAGATCTGGCAAAGCGCTTCCCTCTCCTTTTACCCTCCGCTCGGGCTAAATTTAAATCGTTGTTATCAGTCCCTTTGCTCTCGAAAGATCAGGTCATTGGCGTTCTTCACATTCGATCGACCAGGTCAAATGCCTATTCAGAAAAGGACCTGAGACTTGCTGAAAGAGTCGGTAATCAGATCGCCGGTGCCATTGCTAACGCACAACTTTTCGCTGAGCGCAAGCAAGCAGAGGAAAAGTATAGAACCATTCTCCGCACTACAATGGATGGCTTTTGGATGGTGGATATGCAAGGACATTTTTTGGAGGTAAACGATGCCTACTGCTCTATGATAGGTTACAGCCGAGATGAACTGCTGACCATGAGAATATCAGATGTCGAAGGAGCAGAGAGACCGGAAGAGACGGCTCGGCGTATCCAGAGGATAATGGAGGTTGGTGGAGACCGGTTTGAAACCCGCCACAAGTGTAAGGATGGTAGAATTATTGATATCGAGGTCAGTGTCAATTATATGGAGCTTGGCGGCGGGCGAATGTTTGTATTTCTTCGTGACATCGCTGAGCGCAAGCAGGCAGTGGAGGCTTTGCGAGAGAGCGAGAGGAAATTCAGGGACCTTTATGACAATGCGCCATTAGGGTACCACGAATACGATGCAGAAGGGCGCATCACCAATGTCAATTGCACAGATCTGGAGATGTTGGGGTATACGCGCGAGGAATTGATAGGGCAGCCCATTTGGAAGCTTAACGTTAACGAGGAGGCAGTACGTGAACAGGTCATGGCTAAATTGGCAGGCACCCTCCCCCCTGGCAAGGAACTTGAGCGTACCTACAAAAGAAAGGATGGGACAATATTTCCAGTCCTTATTGAGGATAGACTTATCTTAGATGAGAAGGGGCGGATCAAGGGTATTCGTTGTACTATCGAGGACATCACTGAACGCAAACGGGCGGAGGAGGCCCTGCAAACCGAAAGGCGAAGATTTCAAATACTATCCGAATATGCTCCATTCGGAATGGTGATGATCGATAAAGATGGGACTTTCAGATACATCAACCCTAAATTTAGAGAATTGTTCGGTTACGATTTAGCGGAAATTCCTGATGGAAAAACATGGGTTAGGAAAGTATACCCTGATCCTACCTACAGACATCACGTCATCTCGTCTTGGATTAATGATCTAAAAATTTTTACTCCTGGAGAAAAAAGGCCAAGAGTTTTTACCGTCACCTGTAAGGATGGAACAGAAAAGATCGTCAATATGATATCTGTCCAATTGGAGACGGGTGAAAATTTTATTACCTGTGAAGACATCACTGAACACATGCATTTCGAGGAGGCGCTGCGAGAAAGCGAAGAGAGATACCGCACCCTTTTTGAGGGGTCCAGAGATGCGGTCTATATCAGCACTCGGGAAGGGAGGTTCGTCGATTTTAACCAAGCTTTTCTTGATCTCTTTAGTTATACCAGAGAAGAGCTGATGGTGCTGCAATCACAGGACTTCTATGTTCATCCTATTGACCGATACCGATTTCAACAAGAGATAGAAAAAAATGGATTTGTCAGGGATTATGAGGTGAAGCTTCGCAAACAAGCCGGGACAGAGATCGACTGCCTATTGACTTCGTCTTTGCGGCGAAGCGACGACGGAACGATCCTGGGATACCAGGGCATCATTCGGGATATCACTGAGCGTAAACGGGCGGAGCAAGAAATGAAGGCCCTTGAAGAACAACTTCGCCAGTCTCAGAAGATGGAAGGCATCGGTCGGCTGGCTGGAGGGATCGCCCATGACTTCAATAACATTCTCACCATCATTAAAGGCTATAGCCAACTCTCCCTCTCCGAACTCAAAGAAGGCCATCCTTTGAGGGAAAACCTTGAAGGGATTAAAAAATCCACGGACCGGGCAACCGATTTGATACGTAAAATTCTTGCCTTCAGCAGACGTCAGGTGATGGAGATGAAAGTCCTTGACCTCAACACCCTTCTCATAGACCTGGACAAGCTGTTACGTCGGGTCATTGGTGAAGATATAGAGCTGGTGGCTGTCTTGGCTGAAGATTTGGGGAGGGTTAAAGTCGATCCCGGGCAGATCGAACAGGTAATTCTCAATATGGCAGTCAATGCTAAGGATGCGATGCCGAATGGAGGAAAACTCACCATTGAAACGACCAATGCGGAATTGGATGGGGCCTATGCTCGTAGCCATCTTGCTGTTGCTCCTGGCCGTTATGTGATGCTCTCAGTAAGTGATACGGGTGTGGGGATGAGTCCTGAGATCAAAGAACGGATCTTTGAACCTTTTTATACAACCAAGGAGAAAAACAAGGGGACAGGGTTGGGTTTATCAACCGTTTATGGGATTGTAAAACAGAGTGGTGGAAACATTTGGGTTTATAGTGAGCTGGGTCAGGGAACAACCTTCAAGATCTACCTTCCCCGGGAAGAGGAGCCTCTGGAAGAGGTCGGGGAGAAGGTGGTGAAAGAGGAGCTTCCTCGCGGGAGTGAGACGGTTTTGGTGGTGGAGGATGAGGAAGAGGTTCGCAAGTTGACCGTGCGGATCTTACAGAAACAGGGATATAAAGTTTTGGAGGCTTCACAAGGGGATGAGGCCTTATCCATCTATGGACGGCATGACGAACCCATCCATCTATTGGTAACCGATGTGGTGATGCCTGGTATGAGCGGCCGTGAGCTTTCGGAACGCCTGACATCTCTTTGTCCGGAGATCAAAATCCTTTATATGTCAGGCCACACGAATAGTGCGATTCTTCACCATGGGGTTTTGGAGCGAGGCGTGAACTTACTCCAGAAACCTTTTACACCGGAGGCCCTGGCTCGAAAGGTGCGCGAAGTGTTGGAAAGATAGGGAAACCAATGTCCTTGAAATATACTCCTTATTTAATACCTTTATTTACAGCAGCAATTGTATCGATCATTCTTGCAATCTACGGATGGCGACGTCGACATGCACCGGGTGCAATGCCCTTCACATTGCTCATGATTTCTGTGGCTCAGTGGTCGTGTGCGTATGCATTCGAACTCGGAAGCGCTGCCTTACAGACCAAAATTCTTTGGGCCCACATTAAGTACTTGGGCGTTGTCATCGTCCCAGTGGCTTGGTTGTTCTTTGCGTTAAAATATACCCGGCGAGAACAGTGGTTGAAACGCCAGAAGATAGTCCTCCTAACTATTGTGCCTCTTGTCACGTTGCTTCTGGTTTGGACGAACGATCTACACGGTCTGATCTGGAGAACCTCAGAACTGGATACAAGCGTCTCATTCTCTGTACGTTTCTTGACTTATGGTCCGTGGTTCTGGGTACATACCTTATACTCCTACTTGTTACTTGTGATTGGCACGATTCTGATTATCCAAGCCCTTATTCAATCACCACGCCAAAATCGTGGGCAAGCCATTGCTTTGCTCATTAGTGTATTGGCACCATGGGTAGCAAATGCATTATATACCTATAATTTGAACCCATTCCCTAACTTGGATTTAACTCCTTTCGCCTTTACTCTAACTGGTCTTGGACTATCCTGGACCCTCTTTGGATTTCGACTGTTGGACATTATGCCAGCCGCGCACGAAACCGTTTTTGAAAACATAATCGATGGCGTGATTGTAATGGACGCACAGAACCGCATTGTGGATCTCAATCCAGCTGCGCAACGTGTCATCGGCTGTTCAGCTTCAGAATTCAAGGGGCAACCGGCCGAAAAAGTCTTATCCGGCTGGCCTGATTTGGTTGATTATTGCCACAATGATAAAGAAACACATTCAGAAATCGTACAGGGCGTAAATGGGGAAAAGCGTTATTTTGACCTGAGTATCTCACCACTGCGTGATAAACACGATCTCGTCACTGGCCGGCTGATTGTTTTGCGTGACATCACCGAACGCAAGCAAACAGAAGAGATACTGCAAAATGCTCACGATGAACTGGAGAAAAAGGTAAAAGATCGTACGGCTGAACTCGAGAGAGTGAACGAGCAACTCAAGAAGGAAATAGAAGAGCGGGTTTGGGCGGAAGGAGAGATCAAGGAGAGCCTAAAACTGATTGGCCGAGCAAAGCGGGAGTGGGAATCCACAACCGATTCACTTCCCCAACTCATTTGCCTGCTTGACAACTGGGGATATATCCTTCGTACGAATCGGATGGTGGAGAAGTGGAACCTCGGAAAAGTCCAAAATGTCAAAGGAAGGAAAGTGCATGAACTTTTTCATCCGGGCTGCACTGATCCGGGTTGTTATCTGGAGAACTTCTGGTCACATGCATGGAAGGAGTTGGCCAAAGGACAGCCCGCCGAATGTGAGGCCGACGATAAGATAATTAAACGTCATCTTCATTATCAAGTGCGACAGATCTTACCTCAGAAATATGCAAAAGATGAGGAGACATCAAGCTATGCAGTGGCCGTTGTGAACGATATCACCGAGAGTAAACGGGCAGAGAGAGAAAAGGTGGTCCTTGAAGAACAACTTCGCCAGTCTCAGAAGATGGAAGCTATTGGTCGATTGGCTGGAGGCATTGCCCATGACTTCAACAACCTTCTAACACCGATCGTAGGATATTCACAACTGGCGATGCGTAGTCTCTCTCCCAGCGATCCGATGCGCAATTATCTTTCAGAAATCGAGAAGGCCGCCGAACGTGCCGCAACTCTCATTCGCCAACTATTGACCTTTTCCCGGCGTCAGCCTCTAAAGCCACAGGTGCTCAACATTAATAATGTCCTGATCGATATGGACAAGATGCTTCGCCGCATCATCGGCGAACACATTGAGCTGGTGACGCTACCCGCATCGGATTTAGGTTCAGTCAAAGTAGACCCTTCCCAATTTGAGCAGGTCCTTGTCAACCTTACAATTAACGCTCGTGATGCCATGCTCAATGGGGGTAAACTCATCCTCGAGACGTCCAATGTCTCGTTCGACTCGGATTATATTCACCGCCACACCGACATATCCCCCGGCAACTATGTCATGGTGGCTGTGAGTGATACGGGGTGTGGGATGCAACAGGAAATAAGAGAGCGGATCTTTGAGCCCTTTTTTACCACCAAAGGAAAGATCGGGGGAACAGGCCTTGGTCTTTCAACCGTTCACGGCATCGTCAAAGATAGCAGGGGCTACATTTTAGTTGACAGTGAACTTGACAAGGGAACAACATTCAAAATTTATCTACCGAGAATCGAGGAGGAGGCTGCTGCCCCCCCACCGCGAGATGACATCGGTTACCTGCCAAAGGGGGACGAGACAATCCTTTTGGTGGAAGACGAAGAATCGGTGCGGAATCTCACCGCCCACGTTCTGCGTGAGCAAGGATACACTGTGCTGGAAGCAGCTAATGGTAGTGAGGCCATGAATGTCGCAGGTGACCATGCTGCAGAAAAGATTCATCTCCTACTGACAGATGTGGTGATGCCTCAGATGGGTGGTAGAGAGTTGGCCAAACGGCTTAAAGTCATACGACCTACGACCAAAATACTTTTTACTTCAGGCTATCCAGACAGTACCATCATCTACCAGGGCTTACTCGATCCCGATGTTGATTTCATTGCAAAACCTATTTCGCCATCCACCTTAGCACGAAAGGTGCGTGAGGTTTTGGATAAGTAAGTTCGGAGTGTACAGTTCGGAGTTCGGAGTAAGGTGAATATCAGAAAAAAAATAGATGAGTACTTTGGTTGACTTAAAAAATATTTACTTAGTAGGAGCAAACCCGATGAAAGAAATTCTAACACCCCGTGAGGCAGCTGAATATTTAAGCGTCCATGTTCGAACGATTTATCGCCTGGTTAAAAATAGAGATATTCCTGGCCGCAAGGTGGGTGGGAGTTGGAGATTTAAGAAGGACGCTTTGGATGAATGGCTTTCATTAAGAGAAAATCCCTCCACTAAGGGGAAGATATAATATATGGAAGAAAGGATCTTAGTCGTTGATGATGAAAAAGCAATCAGGGACTTCCTCTACCAAGCGCTAACCCGATTGGGTGGTTTTGTTGTAGAACTGGCCGAAAACGGAGAAGAAGCTCTGAAAAAAATTGAGAAAGAGGATTTCGACCTTGTGTTGACGGACTTGAAAATGCCGACGATGGATGGCCTTCAATTAATTTCTGAAATCGCCAAGTTTAAACCCGAGACGCTCATGGTTCTGCTGACCGGCCATGGAACCATTGAATCCGCCTTGGAAGCGATGAAACGAGGAGCAAGCGACTATCTCCCAAAACCAATCAATCTTGATGAAATGTTGATGCGACTTCGCAAGGTATTGGAAGAAAGGCAACGCTTTATTAGCCTTAAAGACTATGCCGCTGAATTGGAGAAAGCAAATCAAGAATTGAAGAAGATCGATGAAATGAAATCCGAATTCGTATCAGTGGCCTCCCATGAATTAAGAACTCCACTCGCTGCCATCAAGAATGCCGTCCAGTTGATGCTGCAGGGGAAGACAGGGGAGATCAATGAGAATCAAACAAAATTTCTCTCAATGGCGGAGAGAAACATCAATCGCCTCACGAGTATCCTCAATAGCCTTCTGGACCTCTCCAGGATTGAATCTGGAAAAATTGGCTTAAAATTTGAGGAACTGGACCTTAGAGGTTCCATTGAATTCATCCTCTCCTCACTCAAACCTCAGACAAATGGAAAGTCTATTCAGTTCAAAATGGAGATCCAGGAGGAACTTCCCTCTGTTTATGGAGATCGGGAGAAGCTCGAACAGATCCTGACGAACCTTGTAGGAAACGCAACCAAGTTTACCCCGGAAGGGGGAGAAATCTCTGTCTCGGCCAAACCCTCTGAGGAAGAAGAAGCCATGGTGGCTATCTCGGTGAGGGATTCAGGCATTGGGATTCCAGAGGATCAACTGGATAAAGTCTTTGAAAAATTTCATCAGGTGGAAGACTCCCTCCGCCGGTCTATTACCGGAACAGGATTGGGTCTGGCCATTACAAAAGGATTAGTGGAAGCCCAACATGGAAAGATATGGGTGGAGAGTGAGCTTGGAAAAGGGAGCACCTTCACATTCACATTGCCCATGTCAAAAGGGGAAAAGAGGGACGTCCATTTCCGGTTCATTCTGGACAGGGAATTTCGGCGCGCCCAGAAGAACAGTTCTTCTCTCACCCTCTTTCTGATTGAGGTGATGGATGAAAGAGCTGAGGTGAAAGATGACCTATTAGGCCCATTGGAAGAAAAAGTGAAGCAATGCCTTTGGAGAAACTCAGATATTACGTTGAGACGGGACCACGAAAAACTATTGGTTGCCATATGTGAAGCAGACCTAAAGGGTGCTCAGGCGATCCAGCAAAGGATTGAGGAGAAAGTTATAAAACATCTTCCGGAGGGTTTCGATCCCCCACCCATCATCAAAGTGGGGGCAGCCACTTACCCTGAAGAAGCTCTTTCAGAAAAGGAACTTTTCAAGATGGCACAAGAACGTTTAAGGGGGTAAAAATGGGCCAAAAGAAGATCTTAGTCGTAGATGATGAAGCCGATCTGGTGGAGACCATCCGTTTCCCATTGGAGATGGAGGGGTTCAATGTCCTGGTCAGTTACAATGGGGAGGATGCCCTAAATCAGGCTCGAAAGGAGAAACCTGACCTGATCCTCCTCGATCTCATGTTGCCAAAACTGGATGGGTACAAGGTATGTCGTCTATTAAAATTTGATGAAAGGTACAAACATATTCCCATTCTGATGCTGACCGCCAAGACTCAGGAAAAGGATAAACTCATTGGAAAGGAAACAGGGGCAGATGAGTATATCACAAAGCCCTTCGACATCGATGAGTTAATAAAAAAGGTAAAGGGGTATTTGAACAAATAGTTCGGAGTAATTAATTGCGGAATTCGGAATGCGGATTGCGGAATAAAGATAGCTATGGAAAAGATGGACCTGAAAGAAAGAACAAAAAGTTTTGCTTTGAAGGTCATTAAAGCTGTTGAAATGCTTCCAAAAGGAAAAACAGCAGATATTTTGGGCAAACAGTTATTGAAGGCAGGAACTTCAGTGGGAGCTAATTACCGGGCAGCCTGTCGAGCCAAATCGACTGCAGATTTTATATCAAAGATGGGAATAGTTGAAGAAGAAGCCGATGAAACTATATATTGGATGGAACTTCTCATTGAGTCTGGTCTTGTTCGTAAAGATGATTTAATTTTCCTTTTAGATGAAGCAAATCAAATTTTGGCCATAACCGTTTCTTCAATAAAGACAGCAAAGAAGGGTAAGAAATGAGTAGTAATTCCGAAATCCGAAATCCGCATTCCGCAATAGGAGTGCTCCGAACTCTGAACTTTTTGTTAAGTGGTAAGATATGGCCACCTTTAAATACAAAGTAAGAGACAAATCTGGCAACCCGGTTGTTGGGACGATCGATGCCCCTAATGTTCAGATGGCAGGAGATCAACTCTACACTCTTGGATACTTCCCAATTTCTATTGAAGAGATAGGAGAAGCCATCTCGCTCGACCTTTCGGCCCTTTTGATGCGATTTCAAAAGGTGAAATTGGATGAACTCATCGTATTCAGCCAGCAATTTTCCGCACTCTATAAGGCAGGTCTACCTCTCCTCGCAGGATTGGAGAGCATTACGCAAGAGGTAAAGAACAAAAAATTTAAACAGACCCTCGAAGAGGTTCGCAAACAAGTCGAAGGCGGAAGCACCCTTCACGGGGCCATGTCAAAATATCCTGAAGTTTTTTCAACAGTTTATGTCAATATGGTTCGAGCAGGTGAGACGTCAGGTATGTTGGGTGAATCGTTAGATCGTTTCATCACACTTTCGGATAGGGAATTGAGAACCCGACAGAGGGTGAAAGAGGCGACCCGATATCCCAAGATTGTCATTCTTTCATTGACGGTCGCATTTGGTGTTTTGGTCATTTTTGTCATTCCAAGGTTTGCCCAGGTCTTTGCCCAATTTAAGACTCCCCTGCCCTTGCCTACACGTATCATGATCGGGATCAATGATCTCTTTCAAGCTTATTGGTATCTTGCTCTGGCAGTGCTGTTTGGAATTCCGATCCTTCTTAAGCGCTATCTCCAGACAGAAAGGGGGAGATACTTTTGGGATAAATTTAAAATGAGAATCCCTGTTTTTGGCCCCCTCTTCTTAAAGATCGCTCTCTCCCGGTTT
>Ga0315279_10009747_pt1 | contig 11395 bp, 11 predicted proteins | sample YL17G06_20_MG_FD_203694 | JGI IMG/M metagenome (GOLD analysis project Ga0315279, IMG submission 203694) | Sediment microbial communities from Yellowstone Lake, YNP, Wyoming, USA - YL17G06_20 | ecosystem: Environmental > Aquatic > Freshwater > Lake > Sediment | place: USA: Wyoming | collected...
CGCCTACGATTATGCATTCATGTGTTTCTACACCGAGTCTTCTTGTGCATTCTATTAATGCTTCTGGGGAAGGCTTAGGTCTGCAAGGGTCAAGTGCAGTTATTACCTGTTGAAAGTACTTCGCCAGGCCAAACCTTTCCAGCTCTTCTAACACTTCTCTTCTGGGAACATGGCGCATCGTGATCACCGCAAGCTTTGCCTTCTTTGACAACCTGCTCAGCGTGTTTGGAATGTTCGGCAGTGGCTTGGTTTTCGTGGCGGTTGCTCTGTAATAAGCTTCTAGATACGTTTTCAAGAAACTCTGCGCATCAATTCCTTCTATGATGTCATCTATGGGCAAGCCCTGTTCAAGTCTTTTCGGAATCTCCATCCCCGCTCTTGAATGGATCTTCCCTTTACCTATGATTCTAAGAGCCGTGGTCAAGGCTTCAAAGTATGCCTCTTTCGAATCCATTATCGTGCCATCCAAGTCCAAGACTATTACTTTGGCACGCAGTTTTGGTTTTCTCATTCGCTAATCCTGCTCTCACAGTGAGTGTTTGACTATTCATTTCGATAAGTTTTTGTTTACGGTTAGGGGACGACATCTTCCGCACAAATCCCCTTTTTTATGTTAAGGCATCAGATATATTGCTTTCTTGAGAAGTGGCCGGGGTGAGGTATTTCTTTTCGGCTGTGTCCTGTCCCTCGTAACCTTTTCTCTTTTTTCAACTTCTGCATAGAACTTTCATAGAACTTGCTTCTAGATTCTAATACGAAAAGCGTGAAACATAGCTTGTTGGTTAATGAAGGATTGAAGGGGTCGAGGTCTTTGAGTTTACGTTCTCTGATATTGCTTGCTCTATTGTTGGCGAGTATGCTCGGGGCAGGTCTCACCTCTCTACGACCTTGACCCACCGTCGTAGGCATAACCAGTGGGCCCCCTTGGAAAATGTCAAGAGCCAGCTTGTTTCGGCGAAATGAGGACAGGATGAGAAGAATCAAGAACTGTGGTTCAAAACTCGCTCTTTTCTATAGCATTTGAAGATATGGTTTTGTCGTGATCAAGAGCAACTAGTTTAATGGCGAGTTGCTGGTCACTTTCAGTCCGGTGGCTGGCTTCAGATAGTGTCAGTTTTTTCACTGAGTGGTTTTCCTGTAATAGGTAAAAGCTAAGAATGCAGTGGTTACAACGGTGACCGTCGCTAGAGCGATCTGCCAGTCGACTGTTTCTAACAGTTTCGAATCCTCTATGTACCCGCCGACTGTGATATTTAGCTGTTGATCGTCAGTAATCGTTAGTGCAATGCTTACGTTCCGAGTGATAATGCCGAAATCTGCATAAACAGTTAGGTTGTACGTTCCTGGGACTGCGAAGATGCCTGCATTTATCGTTAGGATCGATTGGTTGCTGTTCCATTCGCCTTGGCTCGGTGGAAGTATCACTTGTTGGGGGTTGAAGTTCGTGGAGACTCCGTTGATGGAAGATGCCGAGAGATCAACGGGCCAAGGTGCTGGATTCCCTTTGCCGCTTACATTTATCGTTGATTGTCCTGTTCCTCCCACGGGGACGGTGACTGAAAGAGGGTTAGCTGAAAGCCCTGTCCCAATAGCCACTGGTGCATAACATAGACGTGCCATGTAGCCACAAGACAGCAAACAGATCGAAAGAATGCAGCAAAATAGGCAAGTACGTCTAGCTCCTTTCATGTTCTAATACCTTCAAAGATAGGCGATTCAAAAGACCTCTCTCGTTCTTTCCTGCTTAAGAGCTTTTTGATCTATATCGAGAACCTAGGTAGCGTGTATGCTTATCCCTTCACGTGAAGTGGAGAGTGAGAACTCATGATTGTTGCAGCAAGCGTGTCCGAGCCTGCCGAAACCAGCAGATTGGGAGTCTCATTCTCAGAGCGACTTGACGGTTGAAAAAGCCAAACTTCACGGTTCAAACCTAAGTAGAATCACGGAACAGGCTCTCTTCAGCATTCTGGGCTTCCTAGACGCTCAAAACCCTGAAACAAGCTCAATGATTCTCGGTGAAGCCTTTTTCCAAGAGGGTTCAATGGTGCCGAGGGCCGGGTTTGAACCCAAGACACGTGGAGACGTCACCCGCAACTCCCCTTTTTTCTTTTTGCCGTTGTGGAGTTCTTTCGGGCTTTTGGTTCTTAGAATTGACTCATGTGATGCGCAACTTAGCCTACGAAAAACCCTTATCCTCATTTTGCACATTCTGAACATGTATATCTTGCCTTTGTGAAAGTTGCGTTTGATTCAAAAGAGCACATACTGTTTTTGTTTCATGCCTATAGAGGATGTTTCCACAAACAATAAAAGAGCAGAGACTGCTAGAGTAGCTTATCAGTCTAGCTGAAGGGGAGAAGGCGAAAACGGAGAGAGCGTTATCTAATTTCATGCTTGTTTTGCTTCTGGTTAGCATGTTAACGTTCTCGCTTAATCTTCAGAGCGTTAAGGCAAGCGGAACCATTTACATTAGGGCTGACGGCTCCATAGACCCGCCAACAGCGCCAATCTCAAGTCCTGACAACATTACCTATACATTGAATGGCGACATCATCATTGATAGTTACACGGATGGAATCGTCGTCGAAAGAGATAACATTATCGTTGACGGCGCTGGATTCCTCGTTCAAGGATCGAATCCAGGACAAGGGCGTGGGATAAACTTGACCGAGAGAAGCAATGTGACGATAAGTGGTTTCGTTGTAGATAAGTTCAACAGCGGCATCTGGGTTTTCGAGTCAAGCGAGATATGCATATGCAACAATACATTTAGTGGCAATGCTGGCGAAATCGAATTGCAAAATAGCACTCACAGCAGAATTTTCGAGAACAACCTTGGGTATTGCATGGTTTTCTTGTCGCTTCCCTTCTGCTCAGACACTCATGTATACCACAACAATTTCATTGGCCCATGTGTCGTTTACCCCATAGGTGTGTATGAATCAAACACAACGTGGGATATGGACTATCCTTCTGGCGGCAACTACTGGAGCGACTATACGGGCAGCGACTTATTTCATGGTCCTTATCAGAATGAGACTGGCAGCGATGGAATAGGCGACACACCCCAGGTTATTGACGCGAGCAATCAAGACAATTACCCGCTTATGAGGCCTTACGTTCCATTTGAGGGTCAGATCATCTACATTAGGTCTGACGGCAGCGTTGACCCTTCAGGAGCGTCAGTGGTGAGAGAAGGAGACAGCTACACACTAATTGGCAATATATCCAGTGATTCTGATGGCATCGTGATAGAGAGAAGTAATATGACTTTGGACGGGGCAGGCTACACGCTTAAGGGTTCAGGAAGCGGAGCTGGAATAAGTCTTGCTGGAAGAAGTAACGTGACAATCAAAGGCATAACGGTTACAGCATTCAACGATGGGGTCGATTTGAACAGCTCGTCTGGCAACGTGTTGTCTGGAAACAACATAACAGCAAGCAACCAGTTTAGCGTCTGTCTCTCTTATTCCTCCAGCAATATTGTTTCTGGAAACAACATAGCAAACAACGAGGAGAGCAATCTAGGCGTCATCCTTCACGCTTATTCATCGAACAACAGCGTGTGCGGAAACAACATAAACAGCTCCCATACTGGTATTGTTCTCGAGAGTTGGGCAAGTTACAATTACGTAGCTGGAAACAAGATTGCGGACAATGCCGTTGGCTTTCTCATAAATGATGAATCGAGCTATAACAGCATAATTGGAAACGACATAGTGAACAACAATTGTGGCATAATTCTTGGTCCACTGCCGAGTTCGAACAACTCCATTTTCCACAACAACCTCGTAGGCAACACCAATCAAGCGATAATCAGTCCCCCTCAGGAGAAACCACACTTCTGGGATGATGGCTATCCTTCTGGCGGCAACTACTGGAGCGACTATGCTGGCGTGGACTTGTACAGTGGGTCTTATCAGAATGAGCCCAGCAATGATGGAATAGGTGACACGCCATACGTTATTGATGCCAATAACATTGATCATTATCCCCTTATGGTTCCGTATGGCACAACATATTCCCTCTATGATTGGCCGATGTTCCACCACGACCTAAACCACACCGGATACTCATCTTCATCAGGCCCAACCACAAACCAAACCCTATGGACCTACACAACGGGCGGATACGTGTATTCTTCTCCCGCTGTTGCTGATGGTAGAGTCTACGTGGGATCAATTGACGACAATGTTTATTGTCTTAATGCTTCTAACGGCGTTTCCATATGGAACTACGCAACAGGCGACTTTGTGGGTTCTTCTCCCGCTGTTGCTGATGGTAGAGTCTACGTGGGATCATATGACGATAATGTCTATTGTTTGGATGTTTCTACGGGCGCTAAAATATGGAATTACACGACCGGAGCCGAAGTGATGTCTTCTCCTGCTGTTGCTGGCGGGATGGTTTTTGTAGGTTCATTTGACTGGAACGTCTATTGTCTAGACGCTTATACCGGCGCCAAGATATGGAACTACACAACTGGACACTATGTTTTGCCTTCTCCCGCTGTTGCTGATGGTAGAGTCTACGTAGGATCAGATGACTGTAATGTCTACTGTTTGGACGCTTATACTGGCACCAAGATATGGAATTACACGACCGGAGCCGAAGTGATGTCTTCTCCTGCTGTTGCTGGCGGGATGGTTTTTGTAGGTTCCGTTGACTGGAACGTCTATTGTCTAGACGCTTATACCGGCGCCAAGATATGGAATAATACAATCATCTATGGTACGATTTCCTCCCCTACTGTTGTTGACGGCAGAGTCTACATAGGCGCAGGTGACTCGAACGTCTATTGTTTGGACGCTTCTGACGGCACCAAGATATGGAATTACACAACAGGCGGCGATGTGGTTTCTTCTCCTGCTGTTGCGGGTGGCATGGTCTACGTGGGCTCATTCGATGACAAGGTTTATTGTTTGGATGCTTCTGATGGGGCTTGGGTATGGAGCTACACGACAGGCAGCGGTGTGGGTTCTTCTCCCGCTGTTGCTGATGGTAGAGTCTACGTGGGCTCATACGATAACAAAACATATGCTTTTGGCGATGTTCACGATGTTGCCGTCACGAACGTTACAACGTGTAAGGATGGTTGCGATCCGTTTGTGACTGTTGGCCAGAACAGGACCATGCACATCAACGTGACAGTTGAGAACCAAGGCAACTATACTGAGACTTTCAACGTGACCGTCTACGCCAACGCAACCATGATCAACCAGACACTGCTTGTCATGCCCAGCGCAACCTCCATCGAGCTGAAGATCGTGTGGAACGCCACGTTGCCATATGGCAACTACAGCCTGAGCGCGGTGGCAGACACCGTGAGCGGAGAAGTAGACGATCAGGACAACGCCCGTGATGGCAGCACCGTGTTCGTCACCATTCCAGGAGACATCGACGGCACCCTGTGGGTGAAACCAATGGACCTCAACGCGCTGCTAATCGCATACGGCTCACCGACAAACCCCGAGGCCCCCTACAACCCCAACACCGACCTCAACCACGACCACAAAATAGGCCCCATAGACCTGAACGACCTCCTCGTCCACTACGGACAACACTACCCATAAACCCCTTTCTTCTGTTCATCCAAAACAATGTTGTTGGCGCCGGGGGTGGGATTCGAACCCACACCACAGTGGAGACATCACCCGCACAACCCCCCTTTTTCAAGTCTGCCCTTCTTCGAAAAAGGGTAGGGGGATAGGGGTAGGGTGCTAATGGCCAAAATCAACGCGAATAAAATGGCCTCTTCAAACCAGTCCTCTTGAACCAGTTACCTTGAAACAAGGTTCTAGAAAAGCGCGTTGAAGAGAAGTGGTTTCAACTCTTTCTTTGGGGCCTAGAAAAATGTGCGCGGTGATTGACAATAAAGGGTAATCCGGGGCTTATTGTCCTAGTTGGCAGAAGAATTTTTGACCTGAGGCGCCAGCTTGTTCGCGTGGCTTCCAAGCGTAGCATGAGACGTCAACCACTGAAACAAGCGTCATCTGCTCATGGCAGAACACTCGCCGCTTGAGGATTCTCACTGCCCTAGCCTTCTCAGAGTTTATCCTGTTTCGGCCCTTCATCAGCCAGCTCTTAAGCATCTTCCTTGGGGCGTGCTGCTGCAGCAGCCGTTTGTCAAGATCAAGACGGTGACGCCTGAGTTGTTGGGGTGGGTCTTTTCGTCAGAGGGAGTCTACCTATACTGGATCAACATTCCAGAAGTCGATAGGTAGTCCGCACTTGTTGGTGACCTGTCTGGTAAGAGCAGTGATGTGGTCATCAAGGTTGAAGATGCAAGGCTACCCAGATGAAACGGTTGCAGTGCGAACGGGAAACCTAGCTAGACTTGTGAGACTAGGCGTCAACATTTCTGACCCCGAAACCGTGAAAGAAACACTGTCTAGGCAGACGTGGAAAGACAGCTACAAAATGCTCCTATGCTACGCATATGAATCCTTCATGAAACTGGAAAACCTGAAATGGATTCGTCCAAGATATAAGCAGGGTGAAAGTTTCCCTTTCATTCCAACAGAACAAGAGATAGATCAGCTGATAGCAGCAACATCAAAGAAAATCAGCACTTTTCTGCAAGGACTAAAGGACACAGGAGCAGACCCAGGCGAACTAGTTAAGCTTAGATGGATCGACATCAATAAGGAAACAAAGACCCTGAACATAACGCCCATCAAAGGTCATAACCCCAGAGTTTCCAAGGTCTCAGAACAGTTCATAAACATGCTAGAACGACTACCAAAAACCTCTGAAGCAATCTTCAAGAACTATGACAACTTGAAGAACGCGTTCTTCTGGCAACGAAAGAGAATAGCAGAGAAATTCAGTAACCCTAGACTTAGAAAGATAAGCTTCACAACCTTCAGACACTGGAAAGGCACAATGGAATACCACAGGACAAAAGACCTGCTATATGTCAAGAAGATCCTAGGCCACAAGACAATTCAAAATACACTCAAGTACATCGACCTTGAGGCCACGATCTTTGAAACGGTAGACGATCAATGGACTGCTAGGGTTGCAAGCGACGTGAAAGAGGTAACTACACTGATAGAAGCAGGATTCGACTACGTAACTGGCGACTATAGTGATGGTGGCAAGATCTTTCGGAAACGGAAATAGGCCAGAATCGTGTAGATACGCTCAAAAACTATGTCGATAAGTTTTTATTTACGGTTAATTGTCTAAGGTAAATACTCAATAAATCTGTCGGCAGCGGAAGAATCTGGAATGATGGGCGATGGTTAGAAAGGCAAGAATACGGTTGACAAGCACAGATTACCCCAAACTGGAAGAAGTGTGCAACGAACTGAAGGTTATCGCCCAGAAGACGGGGGTCAAGATGAATGGTCCTGTACCGTTGCCTACGAAAAGGCTTAAGGTTCCAGTTCTGAAATCACCGTGTGGCGAAGGAACTGCAACGTGGGACAAATGGGAGATGCGCATCCATAAACGCCTTATTGACATTGATGCTGAAGAACGCGTTATGCGCCGCATCATGCGTATTAGGGTTCCAGAAGAAGTTCACGTGACCATAGAGCTTCTCTAGCTATTTGGGAGTAGTTTTTCTTTTTTGCTTCTCCCAAGAAAATAGGAAACATTCACTGCATTTCTCAAGAAACTCCAAGCCTTTCTTTGTCGTTCTCAAGGCGCGCTTCTCTGTTGGCTCTAGTAACCCATTGTTCAGCAGCACATTCAAGTATTTCTTTGTTTGCGTATAGGAAAGACCTACGTCTGACATCAATTCAGTCTTCCTTGTTCCCGGGGCTGCCTTCCTCAGAATGTCAATGATGATGCCATGCCTATCTCTTCTAGCCATACTTGACACTCATAAAATCATGATCAGTCATGAATCTCTCTTCGTCGCAATATATGTTTTGTCGTAATAGGTTCAATGCTTGCACGCATGAGCATGTGATGAGGCTTGACAAGGAGGCTGGGGTGAGCAAGGTTTCAATTGAGAGATGAGTTTGGATCTGCTTGATGTTTTTTGAGGAATTCTCTGGCTTTTCTCATCATGATGATGGTTACAGTGCCTGTTATGATCAGGATTGAAATGATGGCTGTTGGAAACTCGGGTATTGCCGCGCTTCCGGTTATGCGTATTGTGTGCAGGCTGTGGTTGTAGATTAGGTAAATGGACGTTTGTGTATCGCTTGAGCTTGCGAGGAATGCGGTTGCATTGTCGTCAACTATGACATGCCATTCGCTCAGGGTACTGGCGTCCAAAAGGTTCTTGGGAATCGTGACATTAGAGTAGCCGACAGTGTCGTGGTCACCTCCGACAACAAAAGAAATGTATTTTCCAGTATCGTTGAACGAGAAACTTATGAGATAAGTGGAGTTTGACGTTATGTCGACGTTGAAGTCTGCTATTTCATCACCATTGTAGTCGACTGGATGGGATGTGAGAGTGAACATTCCGTCCTCAGCCGTGTGCGGGATCTCACCGAAGTTGACGTCCATGAGTGTAGTGTCATATAAGTGAAGGGAGGAGTAGCCGCTGTCAAGCACTGTGAGATTCAATCTAAGGAGTACTCCGCTTCCGCTGACTACGTCGAACGCTGCTGCCTCTGCGGCGTAGACATGCCCTATGAGACTTGAATTGCCAAATGTTTGAAGAGTGGGGATTCCGGCGTTTCTCATGAAATCCCCGAACTCGTAGTCTGAGACGACTAGAAGGCTTGGAGCAAAAAGGAGGTTTATTTGCCAACCATTGACGTTTTCAGCGTCTGTGACGCTGACGTTTATGGAGAATGTTTCGCCTGCAGAAGACGCAATGTAGGTAGAGGGCTCAACTCGAATCACAGGTTCTGTGCCTGTGGCGAAACTGGGTGAGGTGGCTTGGATCGCTGTTAGCAAGAGAAGCGTTGCAACGATTAGGACTAAGCTCTTCATTGGACTGTACCATTTGAGGTAGGGCCGACCAATGTATATAAGATTTGGTGAAAGGGTCAAGCCTCTGCTGGGTCTTGCAGCAGGCAAGTGATTCTGGGAAATCTGGTCCGTGATTGCTAGTCCTAACCGGAGAACCAAAAGCCAATATACTGAAACAACAAGAGATTGTCCAGATGAAAATTAGAACTAGGACACTTGCTTTGGCTGAAGGCATTATGGCCGGGGTTTTGTTTGGAACCGCTGCGATTTTCATTAGGGTTCTTCAGAACTTTGACGCTTTCTCAATTGCGTTTTGGCGGCTCATAATCGCTGGTGCCAGCCTAGCAGTTGCTTTGATAGTTCTCGGTAGATCGTTCAACTTTGGTGTTGTGAGAAAGAATTTGAGAGGGCTTTGTGTTCTTGGCTTGTTTTTGGGTCTTCATTTCATATTTTTTGCGTCAGCAGTTAAGGACACTACGATCTTGAACGCTACCGTTCTCGTCAACACAGCTCCCCTTTTTTCGGTGGTCGTCTCCAGCTTGTTTTTCAAGCTTAAACCATCATACATTGCGATTGTAGGTTTGACCATCTCTTTCGCGGGTATGTGTGTCATAGCCTACTCGGAACCAAGTGCAGCTGATGCTGCCCATTTCTCATCAAGCTTGAAAGGCAATCTGGAAGCTGTTCTGGCCGCCGTCGTCGAATCTGTCTATCTTAATTATGGAAGAAAGGTGCGGGGTCAGATGAACGTGTTTTCAATAATGATTCCGATATACTTGCTCGCTGCAGTGATTGTGGGCGTTTTGAGTTTACCTGTCACAGCCACGTTTATTTTGCCGACTGGCGTAGGCATCGTTCTTGCTCTTGTTGGTCTGGGCGTGCTTCCAACGGCGATGGCTCACACGTTATATTTTTCTTCGTTGTCGGACATGAAATCCTTCGAAACAGCATCCATGGCACTGCTGGAACCTATCGGAGCATCTATCTTGGCGGTGTTTTTATTCCAAGAAATACCAGCGTTGCCGTTTATCCTTGGGGCAGTATTAGTTTTGGCTGGAGTTTTCTTCGTAGTAAGAGGCAGATAAACAGCGACTTTTAGATCCAGTGTTCAGAAAAGGATGGGTTATTCTTCTTCTCTGATTTTTATCTCCTTGACTATGAGAGCGTTTTCTTTTCCGCCTATGATCCTGAAGTCGTCTTTGAGTTCTTCTTTGTGCAGGAACTTGCGCAGGAGGACTCGTAAGTATCCTCGTGAAACGTTTTCTTCCTCGCCTTTTATGGTTATGTCGTTTGTTGCTGTTTGAACGTCGGCTTGAGTTTTCCCTCTTATGTAGTCAGCAAGTTCTTCAATCAAGTCTCCGCCTTCGCTTTTCAGATCTGATATGTTAATTTTTATTTCTGTCACGTTTAGCCCTCTATTTTCTCACCATTATTATTCTTACTTGGTCGCATGCGTCTTCGCATGAGTCTGCAACCATCTCTATGGCTTCGAAAAGCTGACTTATTAACACTGCTACTCCAGCCTTAGGTATGTCCTCATTTCCGATCAAGATTCTTGCTCTTTCATGGATGTCATCTGTTTTCTCTTCTTCTCTTTCCACGACGTCTGCGGCTTGAAGAGCCTCTTCAGGTTTTGTCATCATCTTATTCACGCACTTTTGGAGGGATCTTGCGCACTCTTTTGCGCTTCTCACCATTTCTAGTAGTTCTGTTTTTATTGGTTTGGGCACGTGTTGCATTGGAGTGGCGCCGAGTATGCGTGTTGATTCTCTGCTCCAGTCTGCGACCATGTCTACTTTCTTGACGAGTTCCATTAGGTCTTCTCTATCTGTGGGTGAGAGTTCTCCTTTTGATATTTCATCCATGACTTTTCTGCGTAATGTATCTGCTTCTTTCTCTTCACGCGTGACCCTTTCGATGGATCTACGCATTTCTTCGTTGTCATGTTCTACGGCTGCGATTGCTGCTTTTTCTAGGTCTCCAACTATTTCAGTGGTTAGAGCCAGGTGCCTTTGTACGGTTGCTAGGGTTTTAGTTTCTCTTCTTTTCTCAAACCATTTTACAAGGTCACTCAACGGCTATCTCCTCTTTCAGTCCGCCATCTGGATACTTGAAAATGTGGGTTTTCTCCCGGGGGAATTCGACGCTCACTTTCTCCCCAACTTTGAACCATTCGCCAGTCATTGAGGGTTTGACTACGACGATCAGGTCTTGATTCTCAAGTCTGACTTCATAACGTATGTTTGTTCCCTCGAAAGTCACTCTTTCCATCGTTCCAGGAAGCTGGTTCTTTTTAGATCCTTTTTCTATGATGAGTGTTTCAGGTCTTATGGCTAGGACCACTTTCTCACCTTTTTGAGCTTGGCCGTTGACAGCCTTGACTTTCATGCCGCTTCTCAACTCTATCGTGGTTTCGTTAGCATCTGTGTTATGTATGAAGCCTTCGAGGAAGTTTGATTCTCCGATGAAATGAGCCGCGAAGATGCTGTTTGGTGTCATGTAGAGTTCTTGTGGC
>Ga0315279_10009748_pt1 | contig 11395 bp, 10 predicted proteins | sample YL17G06_20_MG_FD_203694 | JGI IMG/M metagenome (GOLD analysis project Ga0315279, IMG submission 203694) | Sediment microbial communities from Yellowstone Lake, YNP, Wyoming, USA - YL17G06_20 | ecosystem: Environmental > Aquatic > Freshwater > Lake > Sediment | place: USA: Wyoming | collected...
TTCGAGACCCGCCAAGCGCACTATAGTTAGTGGGTCCCCAAAAAGTCGAAGACTTTTTGGGTAGTCGTGGGCGGTTAGCTCAGTTGGTTAGAGCACCTGCTTTACACGCAGGGGGTCAGAGGTTCAAGTCCTCTACTGCCCACTATTGAGGCTAGAGAAGTTTTTCAGACCTCATGGTTGTTGCGAAAAGCATAGGTGGTTGAGTATAATTAGACCACCTGATTGTATAAATGGGCGGGTCCGCAAAATGAAAAATGGTTGTGTCCATAAGGTCACAAGCACCCGTCAGTACATCTGTTCAATCCCTCAGTAAAGGCTTTGTCCTCACCCAGCGTACCGACTGCAAAAGTCCCCGAACAATTGAGTATTACGAAAGTAATCTCAGGCGTTTTCTGTGGTATGCCGACCAGCAAGAATGGCCTGATGATGTCCGCCTGATTACAGAATGGCACATCAGGGAATTCTTGGCCTATGTTTCAGGAGAAGGCAACCGATGGGGGCTTGAAGGTAACGGCTCGGAATCAAGCCGGCCAAAAGCCACCTACTGCACAGTTCACCACTATTACTGCGTCTTGAAGGCTTTCTTTAACTGGTGCGTCAGAGAAGGCTTTATTCAGGAAACACCTCTTGCCAAGATTAAGCTGAAAAACCCCAGACTGAACGTAGTCCAGCCCTACTCTAACCAAGATATCATGAAACTGATAGACGTATGCGACCATGATTTCAAGAATAATGCCAAGTTCCTCGGTAGCCGTAACAGGGCGGTTGTATTGATGCTGCTGGATACTGGTTTGAGAATAAGCGAATTGACCGGCATTAAACTTGAGGATGTTGAGTCTGAACGTGGCTGGATTAAAGTAAAAGGGAAAGGTGCTAAGGAAAGGGTGGTAAGAATCGGTGCTACGGCACAGAAAGCCCTCTGGCGGTATATGGTGTATCGGCACAAGAATAACCACTCTGAATTATGGCTCACAGAAGAAGGCAGACCGATGAAAAGCGGCGGTCTGCAAATCATGATAAAGCGGTTAAAAGAAAGGGCAGGAGTTGTTTCCGGTGGTAATTGCCACAGGTTCAGACATACCTTTGCGCTGAATTTCTTGAGGCAGGACAGGAATCCGTTCAACCTGCAATATCTTCTAGGGCATTCGGACTTGAGAATGGTAAAGCACTATGTATCTACTTTAGGAATGGAAGATGCCCTTAAAGCACATGAGAAGGCAAGCCCAGCGGACTTGCTTGGTTTTAAGTAGACTGGTAGTAGCATCACACATACTTGACAACCAAAGCAAGCAAGGTGTATACTATATAACAATTGAATATTTGTAAGTAGCCGCACGAAGGCGTAGAAGAAAGAGCTCATCCAGGCGGCTGCAAAAAGGCGGGGTCGCACCCTGATTTTTGCAGCCGCTTTTTTATTTCGCTCAAGGGCTTAAAGAGATGACTATGACAGTAAATGAGGCAGGTCACCGTGGTGGCCTCGCAGTCCTCCACAGGAGAGGACCAGACTTCTTCGTTTACATCGGCAAAAAGGGACAAGTGGCGATGCGAGCCAAATATCCAAACAAAGCAAGGGAATGGGGCAAACTTGGAGGTCGGCCGAAGAAACCGGGTCTTTATCTAGTCATGGGGGAGAAAGGCAAACAATGAACGGAAGGAGGATGCGGACCCGCCTTAAGTCACTGTCTTTTCTCCCCCGCCCAATTATAGCACAAGCCAAATACACCAAAATGGAAGCTACCTGCGAAAGCAACCGGCATGGGGTGGGACGATCTTCACTCCAATTTTACCAGTCGCCCCTTCTTTCTATGAAGAGCACAGTTGTGAACCTAGATAATCAGTACATCATCAGTGGCCGGTGTGGGGAAAACCCCGCTATTATTGACTGCGACTCTGGCGAGGCGTTCAATAATTTTCCTACCAGTCACAAACTGCCGTCAGGCTACCCAGCCATACAGCTATCAAGGATGAGAAGGATAATAACCATTGTATTAACCCGGTTACTTGGTAGTAGCGCTATAACTAGTGCACGTACAACACGCAATACAGGGGAGAGTATTTGACTATGGTAAACGGTATATGGCAAACCATTGGGCAAACTACATGGTAAGCACTATGGTAAACGACATGGTAATCCAGAGGAGACGAGCACATGGCGAAGACTATAAAAAAGAAGAGAGCCCCTTCCAGAGTGAGGTATGAGCAAGCCCATCCCACCGTTAGCTGCCGGGTTGCTAAGGAGCTTTATAACAGGCTCCAGGCAGTAAAGCAGGCTGAAGGCAGGAGCTTCACCGACATTCTTAAAATAGGCCTGGGGGTTCTCGAAGTGCAGGTTAAGAAAGAGGCAGAGGTTAAGAAAAAAGCCCATGCCGAGGGATATAGGAATGGTTACGATGAGGCTGAGCGTCTTTACAAGGTTACTTATCCCTGCATTGTATGTAGACAAACGGTGACGGTAAAGACAGAACATGAAAAGGAAGCAATCAAGAAATATATGCAAGAACATAGGTGGGTGCACACAGCATGTCAGGAAAGAAAGCAGTAAAACCGGTGCCGAGCACTGATGAAACTACCACGAGAGCTAAGGCTTACCTGGTGGCTGACGAAGTGGAGAGTCTGGAGAAGGCGGCAACCTGCCTGCGTGACAAACTACTTGTGAGGGTGCTTTTCCACTCAGGCTGCCGCATCAGTGAGGCCCTTAATCTTCAAGTCAAGGACATAGACTTCTCCGAGGGTACGATTACTATTCTGCACCTGAAGGCTAGGTCTAGACTATTTTGCCCTCACTGCAAAGCTAGGTTGGGAAGAAGTCATACTTTTTGCGCGGGATGCGGTACAAAGGTGAATGAGGCTGTGGTGGAGGAAAGACAGCACCGGCGGCTGAGGACACTGCCTGTAGATGAAGGAACTTTACAACTGCTCAAAGAGTATGTCAGGCGTGGAGGGCCAGTGACCCGCGATGGGAAACAGCTCATCTTTGGCATCAACAGGCACAGGGCATGGCAGATAGTGAAGAATTGTGCCGATAGGGCAGGACTTGATAACTTGGTTAATCCAGAGAGCGGTAAGCTGCATACTGTAAGCCCACACAGGTTGAGGGATGCTTTTGCTGTTATGGCAGTTCAGCGGGATGATTCTACTGACAGTGTCAGGATGCTTCAGGAACAGCTTGGACACGTGAGTATTGCCACCACGATGCGCTACAGAAAAGTTGCCGGGCAGGAGTTGAAACAGTGGTACGGGAGGCTCTGGGAGAAGCGAAATGGTACTTGAACCTTTAAGACCGACCAGGGGAGGCTTTCTGCGCCCCTTCGGCTGCGGTCAATTTATCAAAGAGTTCCTGTTGGGTAACGGCCCGCATAATTCTCCGGTGATTGAGCCAGATATGGGAGCTCCGCAAGCGGACATCTTTTATCACTATAAACAGGCATTAAGGCGGGCTACAGCCGAGGATAGGGCGGTAAGGCACGAAGAAAAGAGTGCCAGGAAAGCAAAACGCCTTATCAATCCGGATAACATAGAGACCTTGGCTAAAAAATACCTTGAGAGACTGCCTTACAAATCATGGGGCTGCCGCTATCATTCATTTGTGACCTATTTCTCAACGCTCCAGAAGCTGGGCTGGGTGGAGCCATCGGGTATAGTAGAAGCCTCCGCCTTCCAGAATAACTACCCCCAGGGCAAGCCACGCATTTACTTCCGGCTTACAGTAACAGGTAAATCCACACCAGATTATCTGTGGGCTGATCCCAGAAAAGCGCTCTATAGCCATTAGCACCAGCCTGGGTTATAGCTCAAGAGCCAGTGTCAATTCCCAGAATGGGATTCTAAGTCTCTTTCTGCCCCACCGAGAAGGATTTATCGTGCTCCCTGACGGTTAAACAATTGCCCTGCCTGATAACAAAAAGTGCAATGCCTTACCCTCTTGAGAGAAGCTGTAGTGCCCGTAGAGCCTTTAGCCCGTCGGAAGCCTTATCACAAATTGTTTAATCCGCCTTGAAGGTTTCAACTAATGAATTCACCCGTAGATAAAAAAACTCGTAAATATAGGTTCATTCTTTTAATGAACAATAGTTCCTTTTGTTGGATGATATAGCTGGAAAAACAAAAGCACCTTAACAACTGAATATGGCAAAGCCTTGACCTGAACGCTTGCCCTAATCAAAAAAGAAAGGGGGAAGCGTGCTAACAGGACATTGTAATCATTGCGGTAAAATCTGGACGCTAGAAATGAGGCAAGGCGTGTGTCAATGGTGCGGTCAAACTGCCGTCTGCCAAAACCAAAGAGCACAAGCCTTGCGCAGTATTAAGTCTAGGTCAAACGGTAGAAAAAGGCAAGCCGACACTAACGGTAATGGCTATGAACAGCTAGAGGGCGAATGGCTTACCTACTATAAGGTAGCCGACAAATACGCCAACAGGGCAAGGGCACAGGATAGAGAGGACTTGCTACACGATATAATCATCACCCTTGCCGATGTAGCTAGGAATAACGGACACAAGCCCATTACCGAGGTAGCTATGTATCGGGTAGCAAGCGTTACCGTAGTCCACTACTGGAGAGCACAATACAAGCTCACTAACGGACTGGAGTGCGGTAGCTGTAGCAAGGCGCAAAGACGAAAATGCCGGTCAGAGGACTTATACTCCGAGTGCCCAAAGGCTATCAAGTTGGAGAGCCTAGACAAGCCTATTGTTGACAATGACGGTAACCTAACCGACCTCGGAGAGCTGATAGCCGATGACCACGCAATTGACCTTGACGCTTGGCTAGACGATAAAACCTTTTTGACAGGTTGCCCACAAAGGCTGATAGACATAGCCCATAAGAGGCTTAAGGGCATACCGCTAGACGATAGAGATAGGCAATACTTAAGCCGATACCGTAGGCAAACTCAAAAAACCTTGTTTGAGAATGTCACAATTTGACCTCAAATCCCCATATATATAGTGGCAGCACCGTTTAGGCTAGCGGGTAGCAGCTAGACGGTAGCTGACTACTAGGCAAAGCCGATAGCCTTGCCCACTATCGGATAGCCCAAAGGGGGGTTGTTTTGGAACAACTTAATATCGTGGGCAAGCGTTCAGGCGAAGGCTTTGTCGCTCATAAGCCTATGCTGGTAAACGCCCTGTCCAGAGTGTTAGCCGAAAGGGTAGTGCTTATGGACTTTACCATTGGGCGCAAAGGCTTACTCGGTTACCTTAAGGCTTTAGGGGGTAGCAATATCGTCAAGGTTATCCCCGACGCTAGTGCTAGCGGGTCGCAGGCTAACGGACACAAGAGGCTTAAGGTTATCTGTGGAGCTAATACCAGCTACCTTGAGGACTTGGCTTGGATAAACACGGAAGGCAAGCGTCTAACGCCTCTTACCCTGTGTGAGGTTAGGGTTAGCCCGAATAATGCCATCACGCCTAATATCGGAGCTAATGAGCTAGCCGAAGCACTAAATAGAGTGCTACCCTTTACCGCCTTTGGCGATGACCGCCCTGTTTTAACCTGTGTCAACCTTATAGCGAAAGAGGGCAAGCTCACTCTAGTTAGTGCCGATGGCTTTAGGCTAGCGGTAGTTACCCTTGACTGTGATGGTGAAGGGCAAGCCCTAGTCAATCGTGATGAGTTAAGAGGCATAGCTTCTGCCTTAAGGCGTGCCAAGAGGGCAAGGGTTAGCTTTGAGCCAAGCGGGGAGAGCCTTGACGGTATGTCCCTGATACTGGATACCGAGCTAATCCGCTATAAGTGGACTAGCTATCAAGGGAGCTTTCCCGATTGGCAAAAGCTCATCCCTACCGAGTTTAACACGGTAGCCCACTTTGACACGCTAGAGGCAACAAAAGCCGTCAATTCCCTGAAAGCACTATCGGACAATCCTAAAAACTATCCGATAGACTTAACCATTGGCGATGGCAAGGTAGTAATGGCTAATCCTGATAGCACTGGTCAAGCCGAGCTACCAGCCGATACCGATGGTCAAGGCTTTATAAGGGTAGACGGTAAATACCTCACGCAAGCCCTAAAGGCTTGTGGGGGTATGGTGGACTTCAGCCTTGCCAACGCCTCAAGCCCAATACTGTTTAGCCTTGACGGTTATCAACTGGTAGTAATGCCAATGCTAACCGACAAGTCACAAGCCGAGCAAAAGGCAAAGGCTAAAGCCGAGAAAAAGGCAGAAGCCGAGCCAGCACCAGCCGAGCCAAAGGCTGGCAAGCATAGCCGAGCCAAACAGCCAGTAACAGCCTAATCGCTTATAGCCCAAAACAGAACGCCACGCAAAGAAGCGGGGGGACACCCCGCTTCTTTGCTTTTTTCAAGGGGGTATTGCTCCCCAAGCGTGGGAGTGATACCCCCCTTTTTGTGGCTGGAAAGGAGTTAAAGTAATTTGAAAAAAGGCGACAAAATTAAATGCCGTTACTGCGGCACCGAGTTTGAGCACAATGGGAAGCCCGAACCTCAGAAGTGTCCAGGGTGCGGTGCAGAATTACTGTGTTGAAGATTACCCCGTAGCCCAAAACTGAAAGGGCAACTATGGCCAGAAAGGAGGTGAGCTATGCCTATCAGGTGGAGTGCAGTCAAGGTGAGCCAGACGGTGGATGAGATTGAGGAGCTTATGAACTCCATCACGCCCACCTTGTGGCGAATGCGTGAGAAAGCGGAAGAGCTAAGACGGATACCCAATCTGCCAGGGTATATTGACCAGCCTACTGTCACGATGACCTCTAAGGTGGATAACTTCAACGCTTATCTGAAGGGCTACATTGAGCGCATCCGCAATCTCATACCCCAAGATACTTTAGAGGATGAGCGCAAGGCTTTGGAGTATGGCAGACAGCAATCACTAATCTAAGACCGCTCTAGTGTTGAACCAGGTAAGAGGGCCGAGACTTCGTCTCGGCCTTCTCTTTTTACCCTTTGTGGCTGCACAAAAGCCTCTTTAGTGACCTGTAGGTAATAAAACAAGCTAATGGCAGATATAACCATACGGAATATATATCATTGACATAGCTGGTATGGAAGCCGATTTGCTACCACCGTTGGTAATAAAGCTGAACTAAGGTCAAACATGAATAAGAGTCATGCCATAGTGTTGGGATAAATCCCTGCTTAGCATTTTATAAATAAGATTTAGGAATGGAGTTCTATTAAAAAAGAAACTCGCAATCATAGATGCCGACGAAGGAGACTGGTAAATATTGCCTTCAACTTCAACGTTCGGAAATTTGCTAGTATCAACCTGGTGTTGCTCTCGGTCTCTAATGAAAACTGATAGCTTGGGAAGTTTGTGAAGTTTATTATCAATAAGATGCTCTCTTAAACCAGGTCCTTCAAATGTGGTTGTACCTACAGGTTCATATTCGTAGATAATGGCAGTGTTTGGGTCAAGGTAAGGGCTACTAGGTAATTTAAGGTGATTGCCGTCAACGAAAGCTGTATATTCTTCAATCGAATGCTCAAGAACTCGGATAACACTGTTAATTTCATTTTGTGATGAATAACCTGACCAAATCCAGTTTTTGCCTGGGCCAAAAGGTAGGTCTCTCCTGCCAAAAATACGGTCAATTTCAGTAATTTCATTAGCAACAAGATATTTCAAGGAATCAAAAGCAGCCCTGATTGGAAAGTTTTCTGAGCTAATAGCAAAATTGAAAATTGAGCCTCCCAAGTCTATAGGCTCTACTTTATTTTGTTTCAGGTAATAAGATATTTTATCTAAATCTACAGTGACACCAGAACTGAGCAGAGGTGTTCCCTTACCAAGAATAGCGGCACAAACTTTTATTAAGTGCTGGTTTAGCGCATAAGATAAATCCTTAACTAAATAGTGGTCTTGTCCTGGAACAATGCCAAGTGCTGGATGGTATTGGTCAATAAAGGAAAATAGTGTATCAACTGATAAATGGTAACCATAAATGGGTAATAGCCGTACTTCGATGATTTTACGAACTTTCTCTAATACAAATTCTTTGCCAGCTTTTATAGGGTCTATAAAGGTTTGTTTGGACGTTATAGTTTCAGTAATAGCATTCGGGCTCCACTGTCTAGTAAAGAGAATACCGCGACTTAATTTACATACGAGGGGTGAGGGCTCTTTATAAGGTATTCGATATATTTGATATTGAATATGGTGTTGGTCTGAAGAAATAATGCCAACACCAAGCTTCCAAACACCAGGGAATATAAGTTCTTTAACTGCAATGAAATCATTATCTAGTAGGTTGTTAATGGTATCAATGAATCTCTGGAATAGTTCACGTTCTGCTGGCTCTATATCTTTAAGGTCTAGCTTTTTGGCAAGTTCAGAACCGACTATAGGATATTGCTCTATACATTTCTGATAATTACGAACAATCTCTATCCACTTATTTATATAAATGCCAGCTTGGTCTATATTGTCGGATGCTTGCGAAAAATATATTGTAAAGCTTTTTTGCTCCTCTTTACCCCTCAATTCCGGCATGTCTGGTTTAATGTGTTTCCAGTATACACAGTTGTTTTTAGAATCGACACATATCAGTAAAACCGGTAAGGTCGATACCTTGCTGTATGCAGCTAGCGAGGTTTCGCAGCTAAACGATGTTTGTCCTTTTGGTATGCTGCGTAATTGAATATCCAGTTTGCCTATTGGTACTCTGTTTTCGTTTACCAATTCAATAGTACCGTCAATATTGGGATGTGTACTTCTTGTTTCAATGTATAGTTTTACGAACTGACTATCTATAAGGCTTTCAAGGACAGCCTTTGAATCCTGTTCTGCTGAATCAGTTTGGGGGTATGATTTGGGTTCCATAATATTCACTCAGGCGTTTATAGTATTATAGCACTATTATTGGGATTGTTTTTTACACAAGTTTACCAGGTATTATTATGCATCTCTTCATCAACCGCTACACAATCAGTGTTCTATTCTTTCCAGGTGCTACTCTGGTCGCTTTGCGTATTCTTCTGGATTTCCCCAATACCGGAATATCGGGATGACCAGCCCTTTTATTTTGCCCCATCACACAAAATGGACTATTGTTACTCTATTGGTTGAGGCAGGTGATAGCCATATCACCGTGAACCAGCCGAATCTGTTACTTGATTATAGAACCCCCAAAGTTGCTTGGCGATACTTTCATGTTTGATCACTTGGTCATAGATCCATGTCCAGTCTCTGGTAATCTGCTCACGTTTTGCGGAACATAGCAGTCTCCAAGCATTCCAACCGATAATAACTTGCTTCTTCTCCACTTCCCCCTTATGCCTAGTCTGTGCATGGAAGCGCAACATCTCATGGAAATCAATCAACGAGATGAACAGCGATAGCTACCGCTTCAAGGAGAGTCCAAGGAGAAAGGAGGCAGAAGTGGCTTAGTAGCTATATTATTTTGGCACTACCGGTCCCCTTTTCACTTGCCAAAACAGCGAGCCGTGGAACTAAATAAAACTCAGACCTACGGGGAGGAGATAAGAAAGAGGAAAGCAATTGTTGAAGGTGTATTCGCTCTTGCTAGGACCGGCTTGGCTGGTCTCGATGCAAACTACGTGGTGTATGGAAGGTTGATTGTGAAGGATTTTTGTACAAGGTGGTCGTATATGCAAATAGACGTTAAGGGAAAAAACGGCAAACCCCTCTTGATGCGACCAAGGTGTGATGCTGATACCCCTGAAGCAACAGCCAGCTCCCGCAGCGTCAGCGGCACCATGACCCTTCGTTGCTTAAGCATTCTGCCTGAGTCATTCTTGTTACCTGAAGCCACTCTGGCTTCGCCTTGGTAACATAAAACAGGTCATCAAGCTTATATTCGGGGAAGGCTTTTATTGCCCCGATGATGAATTTCTCGTTGATGCGGCGCTTACCTTGTCGCACCTTGTTTCTTATGTTAGCTATACGCTAACACTAGGACTATATTCCTATCTCAAAAGGTACCATTGGGTGATTGGAATGGAGACGCATACGACTTACACTAGATTCTAGGATGAGAAATAAGTTTATTTTCCCCCTCGCTATATTACTTCTCCTCTCTTGGCTTGCCTGTGCCTACGATAACGACACAGCTGACCAGGAGATAGTCTCCATGGTTACCAAACCCCCGGCAGTGCCAACCTGGAGTGTATATGAGACTTCTGCCCCCGCCTCCAGTGACACTAGCCAAGCTATTACACTCAAAACCCCCACCTTCCAAGAGCTCAGGGATTTTATTCTCAGGGACCCCACCAACCGCAATAAGTTCGTCCCTAATCAATATGAGTGCCGCAACTTCGCCACTGAGGTGAATAACAACGCTGAAGCCGAGGGTCTGAGGTGTGCCTTTGTCCTGCTCTGCTACGACGTGGGACAGCACGCCGTCGTCGCCTTTCAGACCACGGACAGGGGGCTAGTTTATATTGAACCCCAGACCGATGCCGTCATCCACCCTGAAGTCGGTGACACGTATGAGGGAAAGGAAATAAAAGAAATTCTCATCGCCTGGTGAAAGGCTTATTTTGTTAAAGTGCTCTCCTTCTAGCCAGGAAGAAAATGAGTAGTGCCACTATCACCACCCCGCCTATAATCCCGGCTAACCACAGGCCAGTTAACTGGTGGTTTCACTGGCGCTGGAGTTGGTACTGGTGGCACATTGATGGGCGTTGCCGAAGCCTTAAGAAGAGTTTATCCTGATGTAAAAGCCGTTGCCGTAGAGCCAGCGGAATCAGCGGTAATGAGCGGGGGAAAGGCTAGTTCACACATAATCCAGGGAATTGGTCCGGGATTTATCCCCAGTTTGGTAGACATGTCCCTCATAGATGAAGTGGTTAAGGTGAAGAGCAGTGACGCAGTGGATATGACAAGGAGGTTGATAAAAGATGAGGGATTGATGGTTGGCGTTTCTTCGGGAGCGAAAGTCCTTGCTGCATTAGAGGTTGCCCAGAGGTCAGGAAAAGGTAAAACCATTGTTACCATCTTACCAGATAGAGGTGAAAGATACTTAAGCATGGATTTATTCTAGGGAAATGCTTCTCTTGACCATGCCTTGTAGTCGGGTAAGTAGCCCTCCGGTTTCCCTGTAGAGTGTGCCTTTTATTCTTCAGGTAATCCTAGCCTAGCTAAAGCAATTACATTGCCTACATCGCCGCTGCCATGATTGTGCCAATAGGCTATTGCAATGAGGTGGTGCAGCTATCTCTCAACGGTAAAACTGCCTTTCAAGCCCTCTAAGTCTACATCGTAGACGCCAGGCTTGTCCCTGAGTACTATGAAGGCTACTTTCTGGCTCTGCCCCGGGCCAAGGGTTATTTCTTTAACCGCTTCAACAATGTCTCTTACCTTCAATACCAGGCTATAGGTTCTCATCTCAGGACCAGTATTGGTTGCCTCAGCAAAAACATTAACAATCTTACGTGGCTTGACCCGGTTCGGGATAATCTTCAGGTCGCTGACAG
>Ga0315279_10009749_pt1 | contig 11392 bp, 16 predicted proteins | sample YL17G06_20_MG_FD_203694 | JGI IMG/M metagenome (GOLD analysis project Ga0315279, IMG submission 203694) | Sediment microbial communities from Yellowstone Lake, YNP, Wyoming, USA - YL17G06_20 | ecosystem: Environmental > Aquatic > Freshwater > Lake > Sediment | place: USA: Wyoming | collected...
CCAACATCCTCTGAGTCCATTTGACTATATCATACCGATCTAGGTTCCAAGCGGAGAAGAGGTCTGGATCTAATTCCTCGACCAATCTTCTCAAGGTATCCAGAAGAAGACCTTCAGAATTGAAACCCATGATCCTGTGATTCTTATAGGAGGTCTTGAAACCGTAATGAAAACCTTCTCGTCTGGTCTTAGGCCATTTGGGATTGACGACTAAGAGGGTGAAGAGAGTATCCATGTAATTGTCATAAAAACTTACGATAGGAATCGGTTCATCCTTTTTGGGCCCGGAACCACACTGTTTAGTCGACAATGCTTCGAAGTCGAGATGCCACTTCCTGAGGTTGATCGTGAAGTCTATCGGGGTCAATTCTCCGGACGCACTTATGCTCACGCCGGACTTTATCCCCTTGTCTATTAGGAACCTTATCGGAAGCATCGTCGGCATCGAGAGGTCGGCCTCATAAGAAAAGATGGGTCCAGACAAAGAGGTCTTACCATACTTGATTAGAGACTGAATGATACTAACAACCGTCTGGCTGTCGTTGAGAATTAGTTTAGTCAACGACTTTTTCCCAAGGGACCTGACCTTAGTGCCCTCAGTCTCTTGAACGTATTTGGAAATGGAATAATTGGACTGGTCTTTGACCCTCATATAGTCCTCTTCGGTTAGATAGAGATAAGGCCAATATACGGTCCTCCACATCCTCTTCATTCCGGTCTCATCTCTGCCGACCAGAACGATGGTTGGCATTCTCTGGCCTTGCTTCTCAACCATTAAGGTTTCAGCAGTAATTATTCCTAATTTCGTCATATTGTTCTTTCCATTAACGATATCGAGGGATTAAATAAAGGGGGGAGGAGTTGACTATTCGAGCCAACCTTCGACTTCTTCCTCCTCCTTGAGACTCTCCGCGGAGGTATTCTCCTTCGGCGTCGGGACTGTCGGGAAGATACCGAATGCGTCTATCTTGACATCTCCAGGAGTCAATTTCTGCGTCTCCTGATCCTTATACTGGGTCCTGTTGGTCTTGCCGAAGACGTAGACCTCGCTCAGTTCACCGAAATCGATGGCGACCTGTTCCGGTATCAAGACCCGAACTAGATCGTCCTCGTTGTCGGGGTTCATTAATCCCATCCAGACCGCTCCCCATGGGGTCGGTCTATCGGTGTTGATCCAAGCGACTACGCCTTTGACGAAGATGTGTCTATCCCAGGCATCCTTGAAGGCCTCGTGGTGTTTCTCGACATCCTTGATTGGGGTCCATTGTTCCTTAACGACCACTCCCTTCTTGTCTCCCAAGTCGACCTTGTGTTCTCCTAGGTAGTCGTCGATGATCTTCTTGACGTCCCAGTCTTCCTGTATAGCCTTGAAGACGCTTAGACTCTCTTCCGCCGAAGATGAACCTAGAGTGATGTCCTCTGCCGATTCCTCTCTCACGACTGCAGTGACCTGACAGGGTTTGTAAAACTTGATTTTACTCCAACCCCGGGCGAGGCGATTGTCTGAGGTCTGCATAGAACCCCATTTGAAGGTCTTTTCTCCGTTGTGCCGGAAGAAACCGAATATGGTCCGTTCCAGAACGTGCAGGTTAGGATCCAGAGGTTTGAGATACTTAGGATTGTCTCTGCCGTAAAGTTTTTGTCTTTGGTCTAGAATGTGGTTTTCACCGTCGACCATTTGGGCCTCTTGGGCGGCCTGTATTCCGTTCTTGTCGATGAAGGTCTTGACCTGCTTACGCACCTGTTCCGCCTTGTCCCAGACCCCTTTGTCTCCGACGATGAAACCATAGATGGTAGTGGTCTCCTTCTTCTTTCTAGTCGAAGGTTTCTGTTTCAGTTTGATCCTCCGGTAGTTGTTCATGACGGCGAAGACGGCAAGATGCCCTCTGTTCTCCGTGATTCCGGCTTCCTCGAGGGTCTTGTACTCGGCATCCCATTCTATTAGGACCGAATCCAGATCCTTCTCGTTAGCCTTGGCCACCTTACGAAGGCGGTTCATATCCTCCTCGGTTATATCCCGATGAATGTTAGAGTCCTCTTTCTGAACTTTAGATGTTTTCTTTTTTGGCATGCATTCACCTCCTTTCATTAACTTTTTCTACCGGGACTCTGAATAAATCCCATTCTTGATCTGGATTATATTTCCATTTTCCAGACCCGTGGTATAGGGTCAGAAGACCCGTCCCTGCAAGTGCTTCGATATACTCTCGCACAGTTTTATCCTTCACGCCCATTTGGACCTTGAATCTTTCAACAATCTTCTGCAGAAGAGAAGCGGATCCACGTCGGTACTCTTTCAACATTCCGGCGAGTTCCAAGTACCTTTCACGCAGTTTCACATTTGGATCAGTCTTGTCAACCCCAAATAGGGTTGGATGTAAGGATTCCTCAAAGAAACCCTTGCCGCAATTTCTACACTGATATCTCTGTTTAGGCCCCCCGTTGCTTGGAACGAAACCGGCCTTTACCACCCTCATTTTTCCACAACTAGGACAGAGGGTGTCTTCTTTTCTTCCAGTCATTTCACACACACAGCATAAGCGTGCAGGAATTTACTCCCCACACATATATGTTTTCTAATGTCTTTCAACCTTCCTTTTAAATTTCGGGTAAAGAAAAACCTTGGCGGGAATTAGGACTATCGTTTTTCCATTCCCAGTAAATTGGACTTCAATCAGATGTTCTGAAACGTCTAATCCTTTAAGGGTAGCCAAATCGTCCAAACAGGAGAGGCATACTACTCCTAAACGATCTTTCTCCTCGACGGCCTTCTTCCAGAAATCATTGTCGACATTATAGTCGAATTTGGGTATGACCCCACAGACCGCACAAGGCAGGGTTAAACCGTCCGATACTCCCGGCTCCCATTGGTCCCGACGAAGTCTTATCCTCTTGATCATTCGACTATTCCTCCTCGGAAAACTTGGGTTATGAGTTGCCTAGACCTCTTCTGTAGGCCTTTGATCTGACTAAGTTCCCCGTCCAGATTGAAGATGTCTAAGACTACTAGACTCTCGATTGGTATCTGGTCAAGGATCTTCTTTGCCGTGACGGGTCCTATTCCCTCTATGCACTGGAACATCTCTAAAAGAATGTCTCTGGGGGTAGACTGTTTCTTAACGGCAGCCGGAGGCAACCTTCCGCTTCTACCTATCCCCTGTTTAGTGAATAGGTGGCCTACCGCTAAAGCGGTCTCTTCCATCCCGAGGGTGAATATGGTCTGGTACTTCCAGAAGAGAAGGACGGTCGTAAGGATGCCGGAGAGATAAGGATCCTTCCAGTTGATCATGCCCTCGACTAGGAGCATCGGTTGCTGGTACGTGTCCTTCATTACGGCAAGCTGATCCCAGAGGCGATGCTTCTTGGAACAGACCGACCCGATAAGATCTGAAATGGTTTTTCTTTCTATAGAGACTTCCCCGAAGACGTAATCTCCACTCTCATTGTGGTGGACTTCTATTGCTAGATTTTGACGTCTAAGCGCTCGAATTATTTCTTCAGGTTCGCGATCGTCCACCCAGATTGGAATTATATATTCCTCCTCATACTAACTCACCGTGAAGGTTGATAGGCCCTTCTTCTTCATTTCGAGTAATTCCTCGACCGTAGGAGCTTCCATCTCCACCTCTCCGCTTATGTAACCGGCCAAGGTCCATTTTCTAGTCTTGATCTTAATTTTTGGCATGTTTTGGTCTCTTCCTTCTCATTCCATTCTTGAGGTAGTCGGCATAACAGATAAGGTTACAAAATTGGCCATACCTGTTGAACAGACCCGGTTTAGTCCCCCCACAGTATTCACACCTCAAATGAATCCTTTTCCCTTGCACCTCGTACAGGTCAGTATGACGAAATATCCCAAGGCGGGCATCCTGTTTCTATGAATGACGACTAGCATTCCGGCTGTCAAACAAAGGGGGCATGCCCTAGGCCGTCTAGGAATATTGGGGCTACTTTTATTCGGGGGCATTTATCAACCCTGATGGCGAGAGCATAAAATTCCTAGACCCTCTAGGCAGGTAACTCGAGTCGTAGAGGATAGCCTGCCAAAGCTCGGTCTTGACCTGCTGCATCCCCACCCAAGTGTTTATGGAATGGAGAAGGTATTCCCCCCCTACCGGGTAGAAAGAATCGCCCGTCTTAACCCTAATGCCCAGACTCTGGCCTGGATCCGGTGCCCCTATGACCTGACAGCTCAGGACCCATGCGATGTTGTACCTCGCAGCAAGATACTCGATCAAGAGGAAGTGTTCAGTAAATTCTCTAGTCCTGACCGGAAGCATTTCTCGCCTCGAATAACCCGGTCTGAACTTGGCGGTGAAACTGTCGACGGCAACCATGGCGAATTTCGCCCCGTTCTCCAAGGCTTTCTGGACGACCTTGTACTGTAGGAATTGGGCCTTCGCCGTCGGTATCTGATCCGCTTCCGCAATGAAGAGTTTATCCCAGTCCGGTTCGACCTTCTTAAGTTTAGCGATCTGTTTGAGTCTGTCGAGGTTGAAGGTATTAGGTTCGGTCTCGATGTAAGCGGCCTCTGCAGGTACTTCCTTTTTCTGACATTTGGGACAGGTCTCACCTGCTTTCAGACCGCGATAACAGTCAGGGCAGCGATGGAGACGAGACAGACATTCAACTAGACCGTCGAAGATTGCCTGGGTCTTTCCCGTAGAATATCTCCCGCTTAACCCGGTCGTGGCCATGGTGGCAAACCCCCCTCCCAGAAGCTCATTGAATGCATGGCTTCCAGTGGGTATGAACTGCTGCTTGAGTTTCTTCTCCCTGTCCTGCTGAGTCGCCGTCTTCAGAACCATTTTGGAGAGGACGGCCTCCTGTGCCGTCATCACCCACGCCTTGGCCTGAACGAATGATATCTTCATTTCGGCGGCTATTTCGTCCGCCCTACCGGTGGCAATGCCGACTAAGGTGTAACCAAGTTCTCTTAACTTGTTGGCGGTGACTGGGCCAATGCCTTTAAGATCCTCTAACCTCTTCGTCTCTTTAGAACCATTGGTTACGTCTTCTTCATGGTCTGCCGGCGTCTTATCGTCAGTTGGTTTATCCTTTATCTTAGAACCATTCTCTAACTTCTTAGGGTCCTTTTCCTCTTCTTTCTTTTTAACCATGGTACACACCACATTTCTCTAATGACTGTCTGATCCAGTAAAAGACCCTCTCCAGAAGGTTGATGTCAACCCCTTCCCCTATCATCCTGCATTTGAGAGTGAATTCTTCTCCCGGAAGTCTCCAATCGTCTGGGAGGCCCATGATCCTCTTCAATTCCAAGAGGGTTAAGGCCCGTTTGAGTGAGTAATGTTGAATCCTGTAGGCATAACCTGACACAGTATAACTCGGTTTATTGGCCGTAAGACGCTGGAAATTCATGAAGATCGGAATTGGAAAGGGAAGGCCATAGTGATCCGGATGGAAGTCTGGGGATTTGCCTACTAAATCCCCTATGACGTCCTGCACTGGTCTGGCCGGGGTTATACTCGGAAAATGGGGAAGTTGACCTAAACTGGCGAGGACTAAGACACGTCTTCTGCTCTGGAAACCCCCATAATCCCTCGCGTTAAAGAGTCCCCATTGAATCTTGTAACCTGCAGAAGTAAGGGTTGCAAGAAGTTGTTTGAAGTATTTCCCCTCGAATCGTTTAACGAGACCGGGAACATTCTCCATGACTATGGTATGGGGTTTGAGTCCGGTAGCAATTTCAGCGAAAGAGAGTATTTCTTGGTTACAGTCCAAATCCTTAATCGTTCCATGTCCGGTACTGAAACCTTTGCATGGCGGTGAACCGACTATAACGTCAACCTTTTTGAGTTCGGTTCCGGGGTCAGAAAAGATTTTAATCCCCGGGAAATTAAGGGTTATAGTGTCTATTTCCGGTTTACCGACCTCAAGTACCCACTGGGTCTTGAAACCGGCTCGTTTGCCCGCGAGAAGCCAGTGTCCAGCGGCCGGATAGAGATAACCTATAGTCGGAATCGACCCCTTAGTTTCAGGTATTGAGTTTTCTTCTTCTCCTTTCTTGACCATCGGTTTCACCATTACCTTGTTATTTTTGTTATGTTTGTTATTTTGACGCCTTAAGTAGTCTTATATCCCGCCTGAAGTCTTCTCTTAGCGAGTCTTTGATCTTGAGCGTCTAAGATTTGACATCTGGCCTCTTTCTGCTGATTGTCATTTGCTTCTGTCAGTTTAACGATATTACCCGTTTCAGTCCAGTAAAGAACAATAGGTTTCTTATGAGGATTTTCTACTTGAACGACTACTCTGGTTGGCATCAATCTAAATCTCCTTTGTCCGGTAAACCAAGGTTAATTCGGGAGTCAGATCGGCCGGAGATAGATCTGGAAACTCTTCGCTCTCGATGAATAACCAGAAGATGTTATGGGGAGGGGAATGACCGGAACGAACGACATCGATTATTCTAGTATCCTTAGGCAATTTCGTCAAGCAAATGAAAGGTTTGACTTTCCCTTTGATCAGGTCCATTAGGGTTTCTGGAGTTATCTCGATGTATTTCAGTTTCATGTCTGTTCCTTCTTTTCGGTTTTAGATTTCTTTAAGAGGTTAGGGAAAGTGTCGACCATTGTCACGAAATTCTCAAACATCCTCTCCAACCCGGTCTTGAAACCCCTCTCATATTCTCTGAGACCGTGTTCCATAACGGAAATGTACGTCTCCGCCTTGACGCTGGACGGAACTTCTAATGGCGGGTCATTCATCACCTGTCTTTGGAGACTCAATTTCAACTTGATGGCATCCAAAAGTTTTTCAAGAGTTGCCCCGGATGCTTTTCCGTCTAATCCGGCGGAAAGCAGTTTATCGATGTCGGTAATAACGGCCTTCTTCTGCTCCTGAAGGGTCTTGTACATTTCTCCCCCGTGACATCCCGGACAGAGAAGCTGACAGTTCTCTCTCTCTATGTTAGAATTGTCGCCGTCCCTGTGATGAACGTGATACCCATTGAATAGAGACTTGCTACATTTGGCACATTGTCGCCCCTGTTCTTCAAAGACTTCTTCTATAATCTTTGTCGGAAAATTCTTTCGTTCTTGAGTTTTACTCATGTTCATTCTTCCTTATCTTGAAACCGTAATTCTTGACTAACTGGAGGACGACAGATTTAGGCCTTCCTTTTCCCTGAGTAATGAGATGAACTTCTTTATGACCTAGGAGTAGGGTAACTGTATTGGGTTTAGGTTCTAAAACATTCCTGAGGGTATTAATCATATCGTTTACTTCTTCCTGACTGGAACCTGGAAGATTGACGATATAAAGGGCGTCCCCTTCTTGGAGTTTCTTAACCAGATCATAACCCTCCTCGTGGCCATGACAATCTAATCGGCGGGCTAGAGAATGGAATTGAATCTTCTCCAATTCCGCCTTATAGACCTTAGGTTGTCTGCCAAGGTACCTAAATAACCGTTTGAGGGTGAGAAGACTCTTGGACCTATTGAATACCGGCATTAACCCATCACCAATACCGGGCAACCCAGAATGGTCTTTCCTATTCCGGGACGTTTGGGACAACCTTGTTCGTGGTTATACTGGCAGGATGAACATTCCTTTCTTATCGGACTCAAAATTTCAGGCTTGTTTAAGGTGACGGCAGTCCCAATCATATCCATAAAGGCCAAATGATGATCTCCCGCCTCTACCAGTTCCTTATTGGTGAAATTAATCCGCCACACCTTACCGCACCCGGAAACGAGTTCGAGGATCGCTAACCAACCGTGGGTGGTCTTAGTATAGATGCATTCCAATTGAACTTGGTCAATCCAGTAAAACGGAATATCTGAAATCGAGTGGATGACGAGGGTGGTATGTTTGAATTCTAATGGTCCTTCAATCATATCCCAATCCTCATTTCGGCCTTCATCTCCGGTCGGCAATTTGGCAGATCTAAGAACGACATCCGGATGGCCGATGGAAGGACCAAATTTTACTTCTACTTCCTTGTGCTTAAAGGGGAGCTCAAATTCGCCATGAAGATCATTACCGATGTTGAATCTAGCTTGAGTCTTTCTAGTCCAGATAGCGGTTAGACCCCTGATCCTACAGAAAGCCTTGAGCGGACAGTATAGACCGTCCGTCAAGTGAAGTTCCTTCCTTCCCTTCTCCTCTATGGAATGGTACAGATCGTTAAACTCCTTAGTCTTAACGAGGTCTAGTTCGATCTTCATCAGAACTTCCCTGTCCATGAATTTCCATCTTCGCCTTTCACGAGGATTATTGCGGATCCGGCTAGAATATTGCACGCCGCTTTACTATAACAACGGACTGTACCATCTTGTTCCACGTGGGGAACAGTCCCGCCGCTTAGAGATTCCTTAAGACGAATCTCCCGATTCTTAGGATCGATGTCTATAAGGAGGCACTTCTTGACGAAATCACGCTTGGATAACCCGAAGAGGTTAATGGCCCCATTAGCAAAGAAACGGATACCATACTCCGGTTTGTCTCTAGGCCTGAGTGAACATTGAACCGAGACGACCTTTGGAGTTGGAAGATCGGACATGACCGGAGAGGATCCTAAAGCACCAGAACAGAATGGATTCAACTGACGCCTGAATCCCTCACTCAGTTGGACCGGTCCCGAGGCAGGTAAACCTCCTTGAGCAAGATAGTTCTTGTAGAATCCACTCAAATCGTAAATTTCGATGTTATTCTCCTCGGAATAGCACTTTATGATTGGAGCTCCAACGTCCGTGTAGGGCATACTTCGGGCTTCAGCATAGGAGGGATATTTAAGGAAACAACCGGTGGCAACTAGGTACTGTCGACGAACCACATTAAAGACTTTATCATCGATCATTTCAAGGGACCTAAAGGTTCTAGGTCTAGACCCTAATCGATGGGTATGCCCGTGCATGATCAGAGCAACGACGTTTTGGCTGCCTGTCCTCGAAAGTTGAATGTCCTGATTGACGGCGGCAGCGGTCTTACTGTGGTGGATTTGCGCACCATATTTCTGTTTTCCCGCCTTGAGAACGGCGAATAGACCACGTTGAGGTTTACCAACAAAAACATTCTTTCCGGGTTCTAATCCCATTTCCCGGGCAATATCTTCTAGAAGTTTCTTGCTCTGGCTATTCATTGCGAACCGTTCCTCGTGGTTGCCCCAGAGCATGAATTTGATCCTGTCACGAAGAGGTTTAAAGTCCGCTAGGAAGAGGCTGATCTGGTCATCGATAGGAATTCTTTCGTCGTCCTTGATGAACCTTGAACCCTGGCCATATTCCAAAATGTCCCCCATTAGACCGATCTGAATGTGTGGGTGAGACTTGAGGTAGGAGAGATAACCGCTTAGGACAGTCCGACTAAAACTCTCGTGACCATAATGGAAATCTCCCATCGCCATCAGTTCGCCGTACTTGACCTGGATGGTAGAAAGAAGTTTACCCTTTAAGTAAGTCTTCATCTCGTGTTCGACTATCGGAAGGTCTATCTCGATTAGACGCTCAAGGTCGGCATCCAGAAAGACTCCGGATATTGAATTTACTTTCATGTCTATCCCAGGACCATTTCACAACTATTCAAGTGATTGAGAATTTCTAATCCCAACCCGGTTAAGACTAGGTATCTGTTCCCACGATCATTCTCCGTATACTCAATTACCTGTTTGGAGAAGAGGTATTCTAAATCCTGACAGAAATCCTGGTGCCTGCGGCCCAATTTGGCGGCTAGAGCGTTCTTGGATGTCAGTTCCTTACCGGCGCTTCCACGTCTACTCTCCCACAAGAGCAATGCTAGAACGTCGTGGACTATTTCTAATCTTCCTCTCTTTTTTATTCCAACCATGTCGATCATTCCGATTAATTAGACATAAGGAATGCCGACGATTGCATCCTGACATTCCTTGAAATTCTTCAACCACTTTCTACCCTTGCCGGTCAGATTGAAAGAAATGCGTTTTCCCGTTGTATCCTCTACGAGGAGTTGTCGTTTCACTAAAAAATCTACGGTATTCGTGAAGAACTGAATATTCAATCCAACACTCCGAGCCATTCTGCATTTGGCAACCGGAGTTTTACCGTAAAATTGTCTCCTACCAGAATCCCTAATCGCTCCGAGAACAGCATATATCATTTCAATCCTGCTTCTCCTCATCATTGATCACCAATGCTCGAATTAATAAGGGACTGTAGGACAAACATAATAGGATACCTGTCTGGCCATTCGGAAATTATAGTTATTCCCATAGGCCAAGACTTAGAATCCTGATTGGCCTTCTTAATTCTCCTGATTAGACTAATGGATTCTGAGTCCGATAGGATCTGTCTTCGATATCTGGATTCAAAACGAGTGAGGTTAAAAGCTTTTTCTAAGGATCCTATCACCCTTCCAGTGCTAGTCCCTTCCAAGATGAAGTGGAACTTTTTCTCTTCTTCAAGAAATTCTTTCATCAAGTCATCATTGGGGTATAACCTTCTAGCATCAATGTCAATCTTTTTCTTACACCTGAAAGGCATTCTCCCCTTAACGACTATAACCCGACAAGGAGAATTAGGATGAACTTCTCCTCTCTTCAATTCCTTAACCGTTGCCGAATAAATCACTTTTCCCAGACTCCTTGGTATTCCAATTCTTCTCGAATGTGTTGCAGAAGGTAAGAAGCGAATCTAATGTCTACTCCGGAGGCAATAATCTTGCTCTTGACCCCGGCATGAAGCTTGCCCGGAAGAGAATATGAAAAGGGAAAACCCATAAGGAGTTTAAGTTCGAGGACGGTCAAGAGTCTATTCTGTTTGGCGTTCGTAAGAGAAGTTCTAATGGGTATTAGACAGTCCCTCACGCTAGTCCCGGTAATGGTGAACATCAATCCATCCATTTTGAGGGTTCTATTCTCCCTCTTTCCAGGCCTAAGACTTCCCCATGCTCCGGCAATTGGTTTGCCACTCTTTCCTATGAGACTTAACCTGCTCTTTCCATCTGCCGGGCATTGTTCCGCCAAGTCGAGAATCTCCTTAGAAAGAACGATTTGGATTGGAGTGGAAGGTCTTTTAGGCAGACTAGCCAAGGGAGATTCCATCGGTTCCTGATCCCTTCTATTCCCCCAGACGTAAAGACGTTCTCTAGTCTGAGCGGCCCCATAATCGGAAGCATTCATGACTTCATAATCCCAACGATAGTCATCCCCGATAAGTTTAAGACACTGATTGAAAATTCCCGTTTTATGTTCTGGGGGTAAAGTAGAATGAAGATCGGGAAAACCATGCGGCTCGGATTTAAGAATGCCCGGAACCATTTCCATCAGAAAGTATTTAGGACCATTCAGAGCAACCCATTTGAAGAAATCGAAGGTATGTTTGTTAAGGGGATGATCGGGACAGGCTTTAGGATTAGCCCGTGAAAATCCCACGCACGGCGGTGAACCGACAATTAAGTC
>Ga0315279_10009750_pt1 | contig 11392 bp, 10 predicted proteins | sample YL17G06_20_MG_FD_203694 | JGI IMG/M metagenome (GOLD analysis project Ga0315279, IMG submission 203694) | Sediment microbial communities from Yellowstone Lake, YNP, Wyoming, USA - YL17G06_20 | ecosystem: Environmental > Aquatic > Freshwater > Lake > Sediment | place: USA: Wyoming | collected...
TTTTAATCCCCGATATAATATTGCCAATCCCGCATATGCCTTATCATTACCTGGATCAAGCTCGATAGCTTTCTTGAAAAATTCTTCGGCTTCAGAAGGCTTATCATCATATTGATAAATCCATCCCAATTCGACATACAATTTATCATCTCTGGGATTTATCTCAATAGCCTTCTTGAACATTTCTTCTGCCCGGGCATATTGGTTTAAATCCTTGTAACAATGCCCCAATTCGATATATGCGCTGTCAATCTCCGGATTTATCTCTATGGCTTTTTTTAATTCTTCCGCTGCCTGAAGGCGTTTCCCCTGGTAAAGATAAGTACGGCCCAAACCAAGACGCGCTTCATAGTTGCTGGGACTTAACTGAGTAATCTTTTTGAACATCTCCTGCGCTAAAGCATATTTTACCTCGTTTCGATAGCAGGTGCCCAATCCTAAATATGCATCAAGATTTTCGGGACTCAACCCAATGGCCTTTTTGAACATCTCTTCTGCCCGGGGATAATTTTCTTGGAACTGATAAGACCATCCCAGGGCGATATATGCCTCCGGGCTTAAGGGGTCTAATTTAATGGCACTTTCAAACATTTTTACGGCTTGAGAATATCTTTTCCGTTTTTTGTAGATTTTTCCCAATTCCATAAATTCCGCATAGCTGCCGGGTTTAAGCAACGAATCCTCCTCAAAGCCATTATTCTTCGCAACATCCTGAAGCCTTGTTTGTTCTATTGGGGACCTCTTCAAAAAGGTTTTAGCGAAATTAATCCTGGTATCCATCACCTTTTCTCCCCGCCGGGGATTATCGCTTATCCTATCATTAAATTTATTCGATATGCTCTCCCAGATAAGCCTGAATAATTTATAGGTCCTAAAATTATGTTTAGTAAATAAGAAACGTTTGGCATCGCCAGCAACCTCTGTAAATCCATCGTTAATCCCCATCATCGTGATCACCATTTGAGGTTTATACCGCTTAAGGTTATCGTTCAATTGCTGTAGTATATATGAGGTATTAATCCCGACAGCACCTTTATTCAGCACGCTGAATTCTATGCCGATCATGCGCTGATTTAGAATCTCTTCCAGCTGAAAAGGAAAAGGCGACTCGCCTGCGGCTGTGGTCGATTCGCCTAAACACATGATCCGGTAAGATCCTTTTTTATAAAGCGAAACCCTGTTTTTATACTCCTGTAAGGATACAAAGATAAACCCTCCCAGACGCAAACCCGTCTCAAGCATTACAATTGAACAAAGCATGCCAAATGTTATGAGAATAATTTTATTTCTTACGGTTAGTTTGACTCTATTGCTGTTGTCCTTACTCATCAGGTAAATAGTATTTTGCAGATTCTATACTGCGGGAAAAATCGCCTTGCCCAAGTATTCCCTGGCCTTATCCAGATTGCCTTTTTTGAAATAGCTCTTACTTAATCCCAAATAAACATTGTAATTCTTATCGTCCAGTGATAATGCCTTAAGGTAGTATTCTATGGCCTTATCAGGATCGTTCTCTTTGAAACTGATATTGCCCATCTCCAGATAAGCAAAGGCATTATTAGCATCCAGCCCAATTGCCTTCCGGTAATACCCCTTGGCCTGTTCGTTATCGTCTACCAACGCATAGGTATTGCCTAAACCGACATAAGCAGCGCTAATCTTGTCATCAAGTGATAATGCCTTAAGGTAGTATTCTATGGCCTTATCAGGATTATTTTTTTTAAGATAACTATTCCCCAGGCCGATATACGCATCAGTATTGGCGTCTGCCGAAGAAATTGACTTCTCAAAATATTCAACTGCCTTTTCAATATCCCCCTTTTTGAAATAGCATTTACCCAATCCCGAATAGGCCCGTGGATTCATATAATCCCAACTGAGTGCCCTGCTGAAATACTCTATAGCCTTGTTATAATCACCTTCTTTAAGCCAGCTTTCACCGACAGCGATAATGCGGTTTATCTCTTTTCTATTTATGGTGTTTATTCCCCTTTCATTAGGCAAATACTTAAATCTGCTGATCGCCAGCCCTATTCTCAAGATAATAAAACAACAAAATATAGCACTGATCAGGACGATTATTTTGGGGATAAGACGGAATCTTCCCTGAATGCGGTTTTTTTTATGCATAAAACGATTTCTTAATCAGTATACCGTTATATTACTGTTTTCCTTTAGGGGCTTTATAACAAAATTTTTATTTTTAGGATGGGCGAATTTAGCGCCGCTTAACATTTTTTCAACCCATAAAGATATAGTTAAAAAAAGATAGCCGAAAAAGATTTCTCTTTTCTGCCATTTTGAAAGACCCTTCTGTCTGCCGTACCAGTTAGTAGGGACTACTGTCCAACAGCATTGTCTGATAATTGCCTTCAGGGGCATCTCTACAGTTAATTCGAATTTCCAGGAACTCAAAGGCGATATTTTTTCTATCGTCTTCCTAGAATAACATTTAAATGCATTGGTAATATCATTATAAGGAACACAAAAAATAATCCTGATAAATAAGTTAACTAGCCTGTTTAGGATAAATTTTTGAAAAGGATAATTGATAACCTTTGCCTCTTGGCAGAACCTGGTCCCAAAAACCGATTCATAACCCTCTAAGAACTTATTATAATATTTGAGAATATCGTTCGGTTCATCCGAACCATCAGCCATCAGGATACTGCTGGCCGCTCTAGTATTAATTTACGAGAAACCTCAAGGCCTTTAGGCCTGGGATGACAGAAATTCATTATTAATTACGAAAGTGCGAGCAAAAGCATGAACTTTTGTTACGATAACCCATCTTTTAATAAATTGTTTATTACCGTATCGATTTGTGCGATTAGCTTTTTTCGGTAATCTTCATCTATCCTGACAGCCTCTTCGGTCACCCTCTGACAATATCCACAGGTATTGCAAGACGCTATATCGCATCCCGGAGGAAAATTGTTAATGAAACTATCGAGTTTCTGGTTGTCAATATATACCTCCAGCTTCGATAATACCTTAGAATATTTTATCATCTTCAATACATTCATGGAGAAAGGATCACCCATGTAAAAGAGTTTATAAACCCATCCTTTATGGGCATTAAAAGTTTTACCATGAAAAGCGGGTAATAAATCCATAAGATTCCCCATATATGTGCCGTCTAAATATGCCTTACTGATCTTGGAGATGGTGACCGTAGGCATACGTCTATCAACGAGTTTGAGCATATCCACTCCCAGCTCTTCATAAAAATGGATGTCTTCCGGACGAATCCAGTCCGACCGAATAAAATTTACGGGGTCTCTGAGCCGTCGTGCTTGGCACATAATGATATGATAATCAAGCGCATACCCCTTGCATTTATGCCAACTCTGAGAAGCATGGCAATTCGCTAAACCGTGATTTATAGATGTCGGACAATTAGAAAGGCAGGCGTTATTGGCAATAAGTTGTATCTTACATTTGATTGATTTTCTCAACTGCTTCAGAAAGTTAAAATTACGGTTAAATACCGGACCGGGAAAAGTAATTTTATCTGCCCCCAGATCCTCCCAAAATCTTGCCCTATTTAGGGAATCGACATCGGTCCACGTAGAGACCGACACAGATAAATGCGGATAATTCCGTTTTATAAACATCATAAGATAAGGATTTGCCACAGTAACCGCATCGACTTCAACTCTTACCAACCAATCCAACAGCCGCCTTATGTTTTTTTGCCCCTGGCGGGTAAATTCCAGATTATCCATACATAAAGAATTTAGAAGATAATTAAACCTGTAGCCCTGGCTGTGTAATTTCTTGATATGTTGTTTTGCTTTCTGGCGGGATACAGAAGATAATGTAGTGGCTCCCCGGCCTCCTCCGATATAGTCTAAAGCAAGTTTACCATAAACTTCTTTTATCAAGCTTTTTGTATCAATTGATTTTAAAGCAGAAAGCAACTCATCATCCCAATTTGTCGGCACGCTAAATTCCATTTTATTTTGACCTCACAAAAAACCGCTTTAGAGCACTAAAGATGCCGCCGCATAAAAGAAAAACAAGCCAAATGCTTCCATAAAAGAAATTATTGAAGCTTATTGTCTTTCTAAAAAAGTGCCTGAAGATAATCTTGGGCCTTACATAAAATTCAAACATTGCTTTTCTTTGCAAATATCTTAAAGTCTGACTATCCATGCCCTCAGGGGTATAGATCAGGTCTCCTGAAAAAGCTGTCCAATCAAACCAACTGGTAAATTTCTCCGGACTATCCATTTTATTTATTTTTCTGTAGTCCTCAAAAAAACGAGAACCTGGATAAGGCATAGCGAGGTTAAATTTCACAAAGTCGCAATCCAGTTCTTTGGCGAAACTTACGGTATCTCGACAAGTAGCTACCGTTTCTCCCGGAAGCCCCAAGATAAACAGTCCCTGGCTGAAAATTTTTGCCTTGCGGGTCTGCTTAAACGCAATCCTTGCCTGCTCTAAGGTAGTATTCTTGTTCAGGAGTTTCAGAATCTTTTCATTACCGACTTCAACGCCGTACATTATAACGTGCACACCGGATTCCTTCATGGCTTTTAATAATCTGGCCGTGACCTTATCAACCCTTGTTTCAGTACACCATCTAATCTTTTTGTGCAACTTACGCTTGATTATCAAGTTGCAAAATTCTAACCCGGTTTTTTCATCGGCAGGAAAATAAGCATCGTTAAACCCAAAATACTTGATTTTAAATTTGTCACTGAAATATTCCATTTCATCAACTACCTTCTCTAAATTCCTATACCTGACCCTGTTGTAAACTTTATCCTGCGAGCAATAATAACATCTGTAGGGACAGCCTCGTGAGGCCATTATGGGGAAGGCACGGGCATTATTTATAGCCACCAACGGGACATCCCTATAGTCGTCAAGATTAAGCAAATGCCAGTAAGGAAAAGGTAAAGAATCCAAATCTTCAATGAGTTCCCTGTCTGGATTATGCACTATTTGTCCGTCGGACTTGAAACTTATTCCGGCTAAGTCTCTTAAATCTTTCCCACAACTCAACCGCTGGCAGAGCTCCAGCATGGTTACCTCTCCTTCACCCTTCACTACTATATCAGCGATATCGTCTTTTAGCACTTCTTCGGGAAAGCATGTCGCGTGGATATTACCAAGGACAATCTTGATTCTTCTCTGCTCTTTCCTTATTCGCGAAACTAATCTCTTTATATCCGGCATTGTCGGCGTCATGGCAGAAAATCCTATAACCTGAGGATTTTCTGTTTTGATTAATTCCAGCATTTCGTTATCGCCAGCCTTAGTGGCAAACTGGTCGATAATCGAAGCCTCTATGCCGTTTTTTATCAAAACACCGGCTATATAGGCCAGCCCCAGAGGGGCAATAGGAGTAAAAAACTTCTTATATGCCCAACTTCTGCTTATCAAAGAAGAATTGGAATTGATCAATAACACTTTCATAGGTCAAGAGGATATTGGAACAATTTACCCGAAATAAATTCCTCAAGCAACTCTTCCATTTTAGGTATTGCTTTGGAAATCTTTTTCTCATCAATCCTTACCACCTTATCCGCAATACCCTTGCACCAGTAGCAATCACTGCAAAGCCTCAAGCTGCAATTTTTATCCTGCAAGGAAAAAAGAAATCCATCCAGTTTTTTATTATCGATATAAACGCAATCTTCTATAGCGGAAAAACTCTCCCTGATGCGCGGAAGTTTAAAAATATTCACCAAACGAGGGTGAAAAAAAAATCTAAACAGATAACGCAGGCCAGTTTTTTTAAAATTGATATTTCTGGAGGATTTAGGCAATAAGTCTAACAAATTACCATCGTATTCTCTTTCCGTATAGGCCTTGACCATAAGTCTAAGCCCGTCTGTAGAGATCCCCCGGTTAACTATTTTAATAAAATCAATACCCAAATCTTCGTAAATAGATAAATCCTCCGGCCTTATCCAGTCGGCCCGAAGGAAATTTACCGGGTCTTTGAGACGCATATAACTGCACATAACCCGGTAAAATTCCAGTATAAACCCCTTGGAAATGTGACTTTTCTGCGAGGCATGCGAAGACAATAAGCTGTGATAAATTGTAAAGGGGCAATTATGCAAACAGCCGTTATTGGCAATCAATTGTAGTCTGCATTTAACTGCCTTACGAATAGATTCCAGCAGTTTGAGATCGCGGTTAACATTTACCTCATAAAGTGTGATTGTATCAACTCCCATTTCCTCCCAGAATTTAGCCTTATCTATAGTATCTATCTGGGCCATGGTCGATACGACTAATTTAAAATTAGGATAATTTCTTTTCATAAAACCCGATAAATAAGGCAAGGTCAGAGTCACTGAGTCAACCGAAGAGTCTTCCAGCCAATCCAGCAATTCCCTTAACTGTCTTTGCATACTACGGGACAGTTCTTGGTTATCCAGACAGATACTATTAATGAGGTAATTAAACTTGAGGCCTTTCTTATGGATCTTGGCTATTTCCTTCTCGAACATCCTCCGGGAAACCGGAGTACACAAATTAGAGGATCTCCCCCCTCCTAAAATATCAGTATCTAATTTTCCATAAAACCCGTCAACGCAGCTAAGGTCTATAGAATCAACCAAATCACTTTGCCAATTATGCGGAACAGTTAACTTCACCCTGCACCTTTACTTTAATAATATTGGTTGTCTTTTAATGGCGGTGGCTTAAATATATGGAAAAAATGAATTTCTGCTCCCCCCAGGCCTTTAAGGCCTTGGGGTTTCTCGTAAATTAATACTAGAGCGGCCACAACATTATCCGTGCCCTAAAGGGCACGGTTTTTAGGCCGCGACAGTATAAACTCTTTTTGCCTTCCCTCTCTTACGTATTAATTCCCTATCGTCTACCGCATTAAATCTTTATTATATACTGGTTCACGCGAAAATAATAGTTTTTTATGATAATACATTTATACCTTTAACAGATGATACTTTTTTCGTCCCATCTCTATGTTATTTCGTAAATACATTTTTTATGCTATAATCATTTCGGCAGGCAAAACCGGATAAAGTTAAATTTATGCTTTCTTTTTTAGAAATTTTTAGAAAAATCAAGAAACTCCTTCCATCCTTCTTGCCCCTCATAATACTTCTCATGATTGTCATCTTGAATGCTCCGTTAGAGCGGGTTTTTGAGTATGATTTTGATGAAGGTATCGATCTTATGAAATCCCGGCTTTTCCTGGACGGGTTTTCGCTGTACAGGCAGATCTGGAGCGACCAGCCTCCCCTGATGACTGTAGCCCTGGCATACTGGTTTAAAATGTTTGCTCCCACTGTCTATAACGGCCGCATCCTGATCCTATTATTCTCTCTGGTTTTCCTCTGGGCATTTTATCAGACCATTCAGATTACCGAAGGCCATCTGACCGCTTTGATTGCGTCTGGATTACTCATTTTATCCACGGCTTTCTCGCGGCAGTCTGTCGCGATCATGGACGGTCCATTGTTCTTGACCACTGCCATGCTTGCAATATACTGTATCCGCCTGTTCCGTAAATACCGTTTTCGCTATCCCCTCATTTTATCCGGATTATTTTTTGCTTTATCTTTACAGGCCAAACTGACTTCTTTGTTTCTTTTACCGGTACTAATATTCGAAATTATACGCCCTGAAGGCATAAATCAGAAACAAAACAAGAATCCGTTTAAACCCGGACTCTTATGGCTGGCTGTCGTCCTGTCCGTATATCTGGCCATAACCATCATATCCTTCTACCCTGATTTTAATCTAATTACGGAACAACTATTCCAACCTCACTTTCCAAAACTTGTCTTTTCGGATATGAGTGAAGGTTTAAGGCTTATCCTTAAAATGCTGCTTGGAGACTACGACATTGTCATTCTGGCATTGATAAGCTTGACCGGGATTATCCGCCGGAAAGATATACGGTTCTATCTACCGGTTCTCTGGCTTTGCCTGTTTTCCCTCATCTTTCTTATCTATAAACCGCTATGGTACCATTATTATCTTTTTATCTCTATTCCCCTCTGTTGGCTGGCGGCAGCCGGCGCAACTAATTTCTTTTATGTGGACTTAAGAAATCCGAAGCAATTCCTTCCCCACAAAAAACCCTTAAGGACCGATACAATCTTACGCTGTACTACGGCTGTGATGATTATATTGACTGTTTTTAGGATTCCTGGAAAATACGATAGGGTGTGTAAAAGCCTCTGGGGAGAAACGACTGCAAAAGAAAAGGCAGTAATTGATAACCTCTGCAAATACAAAAAACAAACCCGATGGTTATTCACTGACCAGCCGATTTTCGCTTTTTATTCCGGCATCCCGGTCGTGCCAGAATTGGCTGTCGTATCGCCGAAGAGAATAGCAGTGCTGATGCAGAACAATCCGCCGCAATCATTTATCTATCTGCTTGAAAAATACAAGCCTGAACAACTGCTCTTCACCGCCTTTTTCAATCAGATCGCGGATTTGGATTCCCGGGTATCTTCCTATATCAAAGATAACTACTCCAAAGTCTATACGACCGACCTTACCAAAAAGATAATATGGTCGCCTGCTGATTCAGGCTCTTATCCTGTTTATACCTGGATTCCAATCGGCCATTATCTGCCTAAATGCATTAAATTTACCGGGAATAGCCGGCTAAACGATATTGTCTGGCGTTGGAAAATACCAGTGCCCGGGAAAAGGTTTTTCACCGATGGATATCGCCCGCTTGCATATACTAATATTTATGTCCGTAAAGAGATTATTAAATCGACTCCGATAAAAGCAAAAAACTAAGAACCGGATATAATCAATTTTTTAGCCTTTTAAAGATACAAGATCGAACGAATACCCCTAAGACCCCTTTTAACGCTATGCCTCTTCTATTCCCCGCGTACAATTGCGTTATAATAACAGCTCGATATCATTAAAAGCCAGCCTTTTCCCCAGACGCAAACCTATTTCCGATATGATAATACAAAATATTATACCGCTTATTACTAAAACAATTTTTGCCATAACGAAATTTTAATTCATGAGATATTGTTTTAGGCATAAAACCTTGCAGTCCTTTTTAGTAATAGTACTGTCTACAACCAGGGAAAATAGTCTTCCGGAAATATTCCAGTGTTTTATCAGGCCTGCCTTTCTTAAAATAGCTTTTACCCAAACCTAGATAAATATTATAATCCTTATCATCCAGAGATAATGCCTTTAGGTAGTATTCTATGGCCTTATCAGGATCGTTCTCTTTGAAACTGATACTGCCCATCTCCAGATAAGCAAAGGCATTATTGGCATCCAGCCCAATTGCCTTCCGGTAATACACCTTGGCCTGTTCGTTATCGTCTACCAACGCATAGGTATTGCCTAAACCGACATAAGCAGCGCTAATCTTGTCATCAAGTGATAATGCCTTAAGGTAGTATTCTATGGCCTTATCAGGATCGTTCTCTTTGAAACTGATACTGCCCATTCCCACATAAGCAAAGGCATTATTGGCATCCAGCTCAATTGCCTTCCGGAAATATTTTTTTGCCATTTCAATATCATCTTTTTGTGTGAAAATTCTACCTAAACCGACATATGCACTGCTATTCTTAGGATCCAGATACAAAGCTTCCTGAAAATATTCTACGGATCTATGAAAAGCATCCATCATAAAATATGTATTGCCCAAACTAACATAGACATCCGGATTAGTCTTCAGCAAAGAGATTGACTTCTCAAAACACTCTACCGCTTTATCATAATCTTTTTCTTTAAAATAACATTTGCCTAACCCCAGATACACAGCAGGATTCATATAATCCCAACTGAGTGCCCTGCTGAAATACTCTATAGCCTTGTTATAATCACCTTCTTTAAGCCAGCTTTCACCGACAGCGATAATGCGGTTTATCTCTTTTCTATTTATGGTGTTTATTCCCCTTTCATTAGGCAAATACTTAAATCTGCTGATCGCTAGCCCTATTCTCAAGATAATAAAACAACAAAATATAGCACTGATCAGGACGATTATTTTGGGGATAAGACGGAATCTTCCCTGAATGCGGTTTTTTTTATGCATAAAACGATTTCTTAATCAGTATACCTTTATATTACTGTTTTCCTTAATGAATTTTGCGTCCTAGAGGTATTATATTACTTACTCCAGCGCTGTGCAACTACATGAACTTCAAATAACGTATCGAAGATATCAAGACTCAGAAATTCATTATATCATGGCTGGTATTTTTGTGTTATAATTTATCCTTACCATGAAGGCATTTTTAAAAATTTCCCCTGTTTTGCTGCCATTATTATTTATCGCTTTATTCGCGGCGATTATCCTGCTAAAAGCGCCGCTGCACCAGGCATTCGAATATAATCCCGATGAAGGCATTTATTTGGCAATAACATCTCTTTTGTCAAGGGGAGAAACTACATCCCAGGAGCGCAGCATTATAGAGCTTATTACCAAACACGGGGACCGCACCCGCTGGTTAATAACCGACATGACAATGTTTGGGTTTTCGGAATACAAAGATATCCCTGTGCAACTCTATATAAGAAAAGATATCCTAAAAAATGGTTAAACAAGGCTTGTCGATTATACTGCCTCTTTACAACGAAGAGAAGAATATAAAAACGGTATTCGAAGACATACTGTCGGAGATAAAAGATTACGCCATAGATCTTGAAATAATCCTTGTCAACGACGGCAGCAAGGATAAAACAGGGGCTATAGCAGGCGAACTGGCCGCAAAATACAGCTTCGTTCGCCTGGTAACCTCTCAAAATAACCAGGGTTACGGCGCGGCTATAAGAAAAGGTATTGCCAACGCAGAAAAAGAATGGACCCTTATCATGGATGCGGATGGACAACTGCGGATACAAGACTTGAAAAGATTCTGGGATATAAAAAACACTTATGATTTTCTCCTCGGATACCGCATCAAACGGGAGGACAATCTGTACCGCAGATGGATAGGCAAGATGGGAACGCTATGCGCTAATTTATTTTTAAGGGAAGACTTGCGCGTCAAGGACATTAACTGCGGGTTTAAGTTATTCAGGACCGAACTGTTAAAAAAAATACCCTTGATATCATCGGGCAGCATCTTTTATTTCGAGATCCTGTACAAATTATCAAAATATAAATTAAAATTCAGCCAATTGCCAGTCAGCCACCTTAAAAGGAGAACAGGCAAAGCTACCGGCGGAAACATCCGCACTATAATAAAAATCTTTATTGAGGTTTTTACCATACTTTCCAAACGATGACTACCAGAAAATCCGGCGGGATATCATTAAATAAATTGCCTCTGAAAGCATCTTTAAACTTCTTCAAGACCCCGCTTTTCATGGTAAAACTTTTAATGCCCATAAAGGATGGGTTTATAAACTCTTTTACATGGGTGATCCTTTCTCCATGAATGTATTGAAGATGATA
>Ga0315279_10009751_pt1 | contig 11390 bp, 9 predicted proteins | sample YL17G06_20_MG_FD_203694 | JGI IMG/M metagenome (GOLD analysis project Ga0315279, IMG submission 203694) | Sediment microbial communities from Yellowstone Lake, YNP, Wyoming, USA - YL17G06_20 | ecosystem: Environmental > Aquatic > Freshwater > Lake > Sediment | place: USA: Wyoming | collected...
AACCGCTCTCAAGGAGTACATCAACCTCAACCGTCGGATTGCCGCGTGAATCAAGAATCTCTCTTCCTCGAACTTTAGCTATTTTACTCATGCGTGTTCCTCCTTTATTGAAACTTTGATAGTTTTTCTATTTATAGGGGGGATAGTTCTCATCCCCATCCATATATCACAGTTTAACAATAGAAAAAACCGATCCAAGGGGCCGATGTTAGCGAGACCCCCTCCAACTGTTTAATCCTTTCCGTAGGCTTCTAAGTTTTTTAATTCTCCTGCGAGTTCAGCTATTTCTTTACTGATTGTGAAGCCGTTCCTTTCTGTCTTTGCCAGGAGGGACTCGATTGTGACTATCTCGTCCCTCACATATTCGAGGGCCTGCTTCCTCATGTCCTCAATCACCTGATTGATGCGCTCCTCCCATTGAGCGGCAAGACGTGAAAGATTCACCTCCACTACCCATGGGATCTGATTCAAATAGTGCCGTTCAAAAAGGGGCTTGAAAATGAACATGGGAATAAGAAACCAGAGCATATCCAGATGAAAATCGAAAGTCCTGCCTATTTTAATGTCGGGCTGTGTAGGCTCAGCTACTTCAATTCGCCATTCCGTTTCAGACAATTTAACACCCAAAACCCTTTCCACGTTTTCAGCCAGAAGGCGTTTAAAGGTTTCGACAGATCGGGAGAGACCTGCGTGGGCTTTTTTGAGCGTTCCGAAAAAGTGCGGACTTTCGCTCTTGGAGATACGGAGCAGTTCTTCATTCAGGGTTTTTTTGAGCCAGGTTTCATAACTCCGTGTAAACTTCCAGAGATTCCCTTTCCAGGAAGGGAGTGACTTTTTCAAGTTCTCCTGAAGCCTCTTTTTAAGCAAGGAGGCATGAAGTTTTTCCAGGCGGTTCATAATCAGAGGACGGGTTTGCTCAGCATTTTCCGTCGCTATGCGTGTAAACTCTTCACGGATCCGATCATAATTAGTCTTCTCGTCCAGGATGAGTTCATGCAATCGGGTACGCTCTCTTTCGGCTTCCTGTGAGGCTTTCAAGGCGATTTCCATATAGCTCAGACAAGCCTTGCCCAACGACATAATTTTATGATGCAGAATAGTATCAATCTCTCGATCGTGATTGGCTGAAATTTTCAGCAGGAGTTCGTCTTGAAGTATTTCTTTCCACTTTTCCGTATCCTTTCTGGTTGAAAAGAGGAAAACTGGGAATTCCTGATTCGTCTCCTTTTGAAGCATTCTCTTGAGGAATTGAATGATTTCCTCCTGCTGATCCGGGGAAAGAAGATCCGTCTTGGTGAGAATGATTACGATTCGGGGGGTGTAGGATTTCAGTTCACGGATGAGTTGCAGGTCTCCTTCGGCCAGGGGTCGATCCGCACTAATCACTAAGAGAGCCGCACCGACTTCCGGCAGCCAGTTTTCGGAGGCTTCCTGGTGATATTTAAAAACGCTCCCCAAACCGGGAGTGTCCACAAGGCGCAGGCCTTTATAGGCAAGGAGGGCAGGGAGTTCGATATCGAGAAATTCAACATTCTTCTCATTGCCAGGGTTCCGGGCCTCAGAAGTGAAATCCTCTATGGCGCTCATTTCCATTTCAAATTGAGTTCCGTCAAAGCGCTTGACGAATGCACGTTTTGTCGGGCCATATTGAAGCCGGGTGACTGTGGTCGTTACGGGAATCACCCCGACCGGCAGAATGGCAGTTCCTATCAGGGCGTTTATGAGTGAACTTTTCCCTGCTTTAAACTGACCCAAAAAGGCCAGATCGATTATTTGGTCTTGGTCAAGAAGTCTCTCGCAGGTTTGCAGTTGGCGGGCCAGGACGATGATGCGGAAGTGTGAGCACATTTCTTTAATTTTAATTAACAGACTTGAATATCGTGAGCGGTATTCGAAAAGATCAGAGTTGCCCATAAAAAAACTCCTACAGGTTATCCCCCGCGGGAGTTTTTTCATTGACTGCTCTCCTGCGGAAAGAATTCCCTCAATCACAGGAGTTATCAGCCGGATGGCGGTTACGGTGAACTCCATCACCTTTTTGATCATAATACATGAGGGCTGGAAATACGTCAAGCAATCGCCTGTTATAAGTCCGAATCCCCGTTGTCTCATTTATAAATATACCGATTCAAAATAAGCGAAAATGCTATTGTGAGAATTGAAAAGACAATAACAGTAACGATTGCCACTTCTCTGGCTTCCTGAAACGGTCTTCTTTTGTCGGGAAAATGATGAGAGTATTCAATGTAGGTGATAACAAATGTTATTATTCCGGCTAAAGGAGCAAAAATAATGAGCAGAAGAATGGTTAACTTCAACGATTGAACGTCTATCATGGTCACATGGGCAACCCAAAAGCAAATCTTTTCGGATTCCTAATCTCCTCTATGTTAAGCACGCATGACTGATTGTCTCCCCCGGTTTTCCCATCTCAAAGGTAACAGCATGAAGTTTCCCTGACCGGCTGTCCGCCAATAATGATTGGCCCGGATTGACTGAGAGCGTTACCCCTACCGTATCCAGAAAGGCCCCGGAGATTTCAGGCGACTCATGGATATGGCCGTGGAGAGTCATGAGAGGCTGGCGTTCTTCAATAAAGGATTTGATAGATCGACTCCCCGCATGTTGACCCCCCTGAATCAAATCGAGCTGGGTTCCAAAGGGAGGTGAATGCATGACGTAGATCGTCCTTCTCTCATCTTTTGGTTCGGGCAGTCGAAGAAGGCCCTCCTGAATCGTCTCCCGCCCTTTCAGATAAAAATATGGGCTGATTGGTATGAGTTCATGGAAGTTATCGGTAGATCTGATATAAGATGGGTTTTTCTGTGGAGGCCATGGTGCATCTGGATCATCCATCTTTTCAAAATCTTTTGGTCGAAAGGGTGTCGGAGGCACAAAAGGATATCCGATCATTTCATATCCATTCTCAAATTGATACTTTTTCTGATTGAGGTCGATGAGACTTTCCCTCGGTACACTGAAGAGATAGGGATAAGCAACGTCCCAGTTGCCAGCGATAACCAGGATCTTTTCGACACCTGCAATTTCAAGCATCGTCTTAGAAAATGGGACAAGAAACTGATCGATGAAGGATTCCTGATTGAGAAGCATGTGCTCATACCTATTAGCTGGTAAAAAAGAGGGTAGGAGATCGCCACCCAATATAACAATATTTGCGGAGATAGACATGGCAAGTTCTAAGAGTTCCCAATAGAGGCGGGTCTCACCGTGGAAGTCAGAGCTATAGAGAACCTTCATCCTGTATTCCTCTCATTTGACTACCATCACCGTACATGGTGCAAGGCGGGTAATATTCTGAGAGGTACTCCCCCAAATACGACCATAGATCTTTGAATGCCCCATGAAACCTATTACCAGCAAATCAAAGTGGTTCTCCCTCGTATAATCCACAAGGGTCTCTACCTCATGACCCGGGACGATTCTCGTATGGAGAACAACGCCTTCTTTAGCTGCCATCTCTCTGGCTTCCTCATTGATCCTTCCAAAATAACCATTTCTTTCTGCTTTGGCTTCCAGAACTTCCCCCACTGTCGCTGCGTACTTTGGCAGGTCCTCTTCTACAGAGATCGAATGAAGTTCAGCGCCATAATATTTGGCAATATCTATGGCAGTTCTCAGGGCCTTTTTTGCACCTTCAGACCCATCATTTCCAACCAAAATCTTTTTAAACATCGAACCCTCCTTTATCTTGTTTCTCTGTGTGATCCATGTCCTCACTCATGACATGAGATGGATGAAACCACTTCTGGGCAATGAATGTAGGTAAAATGGCACTCATTACCACTACTGCCACCAGTACGGAGAATTGCCCCCGATCGATAATACCTGAAGAGAGGCCAAAAATAGCCGAGATCGTGCCCATGGTAAGACCGGTACTCATGAGCAGGGTAGTAAAGACCGCCTCCTTCGGGACATACCGTCTGGCAAAGGGATAGATACCTATGATTTTTGTCGCCTGTTTTACGCCAAAAAGTACAACAAATAAACCGAATGATTGGGAAAGCATCTTTAATGAGATGTTGATGCCGCCGGCAATAAAAAAGAAAGGGGTGACCATCCCAAACGCTATGATCCTCAGCTTTCTTTGCAGGAGTCTATTCTCGCAGAAATTCTTCGAGAGTACCAGACCAGTGACGAATGCAGGGAGAATGGCGTGGCTGGCACCCAGCTTCGCTACATAGATAAAGAGGAAAAGGATGAAGAAGAGAAATTTTATCTCAGGTTCGATTACCCGTTCTCCATAGCGACTGAAAAGGGATGGCGAAATCATCGGCATGACAAAGATTACCAGAATCGACACCACGGCGAAGATCAGGGTAAAGGCATTAAATTCTGCAAAGATAAGACTTAACGTAAGGGCTGTTCCCAGGTCGGTTATGAAACAGGAGGCCATGATAATCTTTCCAATCTCGTAATTCGTCAGTCCTGTCTCCACCAGTACAGCATACACAACCGCCAATGAGGTTGTTGAAAGGGCTATGCCAGCGATCAGGGACGCATTCACGCTCCAGTTGGCAATCCAGCAGCAGTAAGCAGTGACACCCAGAAAGGGTATAAGAAAAGAGAATCCCCCGATTAAAAGACTCTCTTTAGCTTTTTCCCGGAGAATGTTCCGGTCTACTTCGGCACCGGCAAGAAAGGTGAGGAGAATACCCCCAAAGCCTGAAAGGAATGTAAGCCATGGTGTTGGAGAAAGTTTAAGAAAATTGCCTCCAATGACTCCCATCGTAATCTCAATGAGGGCAACCGAAATACCCGTCTCAACCGAGATTAGGCTCGCTAAAAAGATCAGGAAACCTATGACTAAAGCAATATAAGAATCAGACAATCGCTCCGCCCTTCAAATCTTTCACATGAATGAGACATAGTCATTTCCATCTCAAGTTAAGTCACTGAATGCAGGTGGCAGGTGTCATTCAATGACACAAGGGTAAAGACACTTCCATCTGCCTCGAATACATTAATGGCGCCCGTGTCTTGTCGAAGTAGCCAAAAACGTTCGTTGCCCAGGCCCAATACACCGAGCAGGATGATACGATTGATAACGGTGTGGCCCACCAGCACAACAGTGTGCTCCTGATGACTGGCGACTATCTCATCCAACGTTCTCATGGCACGTGCACGCAACTCATCCAATGTTTCACCGCCAGGGATGCGGGCCAGGTGAGGGGTTTTGTACCAGACATCTATCATCTCCGGCCAGCGTTTTCTGGCTTCATCGGGCGTTAATCCCTGCCATTCGCCGTAGTTAATGTCGACGAGGCCAGGGTGGACTTTTACTGAAAGGTCAAAGTGCCTGGCGATAGCATCCGCTGTCTTGACAGCGCGGGAAAGTGGGCTGGAGTAGATCGCTGTTGGCTTCCATCCAGCAGCAATGCGGTGTCCGGCCATTTCAGCTTGGGCTAATCCCGTTTCATTCAAGGGGACGTCATTACGGCCCCTGAATCGTTCTATGCGATTCCATTCTGTCTGTCCATGCCGCACCAATATAACAAGCGTCATTTATTACCTCCCGAATTGATGTCTCTATAAATTTTCATACGGGTTTCCCATCCGTGTGGCCCTGGAGTTCCCTCGCCGAAATTTCCTTCATTCTCAAAGGGTAACCTCCTGCCGCCATTGCCAGACCAGTAATCTGACTTTCGGTCCAGTCGAGGTGATGCACTTTTGCGTATCGTTTAAAGAATTCAACCCCATCCCTTATGTTAAGACGTCGCAGGCTTATCATGACCGATGGGTTCAGCCACGTACGTAATTGAAAAAGATCATTGCGGGGAAGAAAACTTTCCACAATCGCAATAAAGAGGAACCGGCTCTCCCAAGTAAGATGCCGGAGAAGGTCAAGCTTTGGAGAGGTGAGTTTTGCAATATCGTCTAAGACGAGTATGTGCTTCCTGTTGTCTTCTAAGTCACGGGTGAGGATTTGAAATCGGCTGGATTTGTATTTTACGTATTCACGACCGGATCTCCGCTTAGGAAACAACTCGACCAAAAGATGATTACAAACATGCCCTGGAGGCTTTGAGAAATCCAAAAAAATAAACCGCCATTGGTCGTGAGTATCAGCAATGTGCTTGATTAGGCTCGTACGCCCCATCCCAAACTTACCTGAAACAATAACATTATTTCCTTCTTCCAGGGTTCGTTTTACTTCCCTCATTTCTCTTTCACGACCAACAAAATACATGTGTCAAAAAAAAACTTCTACCAATTCCCATTGGTAGAAGTTATCATTCCCCTATATTCGAAGGGGAAATATTAAGGCGAACTTCATCGCCATAAAGCAATTACATTTTATTTAAAAACATTTATGGCGTCAAGACTTATCTGTTTAAAGCATTTTTAGACTTCACGCTTAAACGGTGTATTCACATTCCGTGCACTTACAATATGTATCAATGCACGAAGGTAAGCATCCTTTTCGTCTTGTGTATGCAGATCTCTTCGTAACGCGTAGTGTTTGGCGGCGTAGCTCTTCATTTCTTCAGCAAGCTTCTCAAGTCGCCGTGCTGCCAGTGACAATAGGAATTGAGCGATATCTGTCTCCGCTACAGTACCGACAAGTAGTCCGAGGTGACGAAGGCACGTACCTTGGGAATGTGCATACGCGTCGCGAACTTCTATTTCTTTAAGAGATACAGCGAGATGCTGCACATAGCTCTCTTCGGCTTTACGCAAGAGATCACAGGCTCTGCAATTTTGAGAGTCTTGGAAGAGTGACAGTACTTTATTAGGCAAGTCTGTCGTTGTTCTTGCAAGTTTCGTTAATTCGGAAGCTATGTGTTCCACCAGCTTGGGATGTCCCGATGAAATTCCTTGAGGAGAAGACACCAAAGCCAGTTGCCATGTATGGAGGGGGCAAAATCCTAACTCTGCGGCATATTCTTGTTGAATCTTTTCATTGCTGGCTAATAAATATTGCCAGCTCGCAAGAAAATCAGCAATTGCTCGCCTCATATGATCACATATTGGACAACCGCGCGTTCGAAAATCTCTTAAAAAGTCCTTTTTATCCATGCCTATTGACGCCTCTGTTTATCTTCTATTCGATTACTTCCTATAGCTATGCCTTCTTTCACTGTCTCCGGAATTTCTATGTTCCGAATATCCTGATATACAAATCTTCGCCATAACTAGTTTGCAATGGTTCGCTTTCGATTACTTTAAAAGTTCGTCCTCCGTCAGTTTGCCTTTCAGCCCGCAAGAAAATGGCGTTTTCCATTTTTTTGTCGTAAAAGCCGTGCGCGAATTCATACAAATGCGTAACGAAGAAAACCTTGATGCGTTTTTCCAATAATGCGCATATTATCTGCCTTGCAATCTCCGAGCCTTCTCTTTCGTTTGTCGCGGCAAATGATTCGTTAAACAGTACCATAGAATTTGACGTTATATGGTCTACGATGTCGCTCATTCTGCTGAGTTCTTCATCAAGTTTCCCGCTTTTCATGGTAACGTCTTCTTCCCTTTTGTAGTGCGTGAAAAGGCCGTCGCAGACATTGGAACGGAAAGACTCAGCCGGCGCAAACATACCGCATTGCATCATCAATTGGGACAAACCTATGCTTCGCAAAAAAGTCGATTTGCCGCCCTGGTTGGCGCCTGTGATTATCACGAGGTTTTTATTGTCAGCATTCACATCGTTGCCCACAATTCTTTGTTCCAGGCTTAAAGCCAGACAGACATCGTATAATCCATTAAAAGAATGTCTGCGTTCGCCGGGAGCCACGGGCAGGGGAAAGGACATTGGCTCCCCCTTTTGGGCAAGTTGCGCATGTAAATTCAAACAACCGACGTAAAAGGCCAATTCGGTCTGCAACATATTAAAAAAACTGTTAATATGATTAGCGGACTGGGCGAGCGCATTGGCAACAAGGTTGATCCCCCTGTCTCTTAATTCCCCCAGGGCCCTGGCGCCGCTTTCATCGCGATCGGCGATATAAAAGGTGTAAGCGGGCGGTTTTTTGGCAAAGATCCGCTTCATCCAACTCTGTTTTTTGTCTTCTGATTTACGAAGTATGTAATTGGTGCCTTTATTACCTTTTCCCAATTCAGCGCTGATCAAAACTCCGTCGCGGAATTTCAGTTCGCTTAGATGATTTTGGATGCTGGCGAAATATTCATCACCAAGTTCTTTTTTGAGCATCGCGAAAAACGACGTAAAGCCCTCTGACTCAAATTTATCGGCCTGCTCATCGGCGATATACTTTAGTTTTTTAAGCATGCCCACAAACATCTGCAACATTCCTATCGACTCATACAGTATCGAGGCGGGATATTTTGTGAAAATGCCAAAACAATACTTTTTCTTGTTTTCAATTGCTTCTACAGCGATATCGTAGATATCCCTGACAATGGAAGAATTTTTCAGGCAATCCTTAAGAATGTTTTGGCGATATAGTATTGTATCCAGATCATTATTTAAACCGGACAAAACAGCTTTCTTTGCCACTTCAAATAAAAATTTGTCACCGAGCGCCATGGCGTTGAAAAGCATGTTTAATTCCAGGTCTTGTGTCAGTGCTTGTTCATTCGACGCTAATTTCTGCTGTAGGTCAAAATCATGATCTCTATACATGAGAAAAGCCTTCATGATTTTATGCGCTCCTTTAAACAATCGTATGTAAGTCGGTACTTTTCGGCAATTGATATCGTGTATGCAAGTCCGTCAGCAGGCCTTCTTACAATTTTATAGGTTCGCAATGCCGGATTTTCGGGAACTACCGTGCTGACCAGGCTTACGGTTTTCTCGCTTAAAGAAGCCAATTCAACTATGAACGTTACGTAAACGCATAGCCAATCCAATTGTATTATTTTTTCCATTATCTTTTTGCCTAAAAAAACCGCGTCTTGTAATGTTGTGGAAGTGAAGATTTCATTCATTATAATAATACTGTTTGATGTGGCCTGGTTTAGAATATAGTGAATTCTGACCATGTCATCCTGCAGTTTACCACGGAGATTTTTGATATTTTCTTCCTTTTCAAAATGCGTAAAGATCCTATCGAACAGAAAGAGTTGTGCTTCCCTGCCCGGTACGGGACAGCCTATGCTGGCCAGATAATGCATCTGCCCGAAGGTGCGGGCGAAGGTTGTTTTACCGCCCTGATTCGGACCGGATACTACAAATATGCGCTCCTTGTCTTTCAGGTAAAAATCATTGCAGACAACTGACGAGTTTTCGGTAATGAGTTTATAGGCCAGGGCTAAATCAAATCCTTCATAATCATAAACTTCCTTGCATGTATTGGAAATTTCCGGATAACAGAATTTTAATCCCGCTCGTTTGATAATTGTTATATACTCCAGATAGGCAATGTAAAATTGTATTTCCCGGTCAAAAACAGCTATCGTTTCATCCAGATAATTGCCGTTTTTCGTGCAGTAATTACCAAGATTTAAAAATATGTCGGGATACAATTGGGCTACCAAATCCAGTATTTTCGCTTCAACATGGTTCATGCCCGCATCGGTGGAGAATTTAACCCTGTAATCTTTCACCGCCCCCTGCTTGAATTTCTCGAATGTTTCCTCCACATCGGCGCTGTAGTCAATTTCAGATTCATATTTGCGAACCTTGATGCAGTTACCCTTTATAAGCAGGCAATATTTTACTGCTGACAAATCGGCTTTAAGCTTTTTCGTTTCCGCCAGAAGCGACGTAAAACCACCCGATTCTGCATAGTTCGTCATATATTCGCGGAAGGCCAAAAAGCCGCGCGATTTTAAATCTACAAGGGTTAAATCATGTACCAGGCAATTAACGGCTTCGCAATAAATTTCCACCGTGTCCAAAAACCATCCTTCCTTATGGTATTTGTAGTCAAGCTTGTCTACTAGGGCAAGATGTTGTCGCATTGTGCGCATTTTTTGTGCAAATGCTTTTATATGCTCAAACAGAATTTTATTTTCAAGATCCCGCATTATTTCATGACGATACTTGATCGCGTCGATATCGTTCAAGGAAGTATAAAAAAACGGTTTTAAATTATATTCCTGCCTACCCGCCGTGATGGCGTCTATAATCTGATCAAGATTTAAATCAACAAAAAAGACGGGCGCTTCAAGTGTTTCTTTTTTTATGCTGTCTTCAGTTCTTTCAAATAGTATGCTGTGGAAAGTCATGGGAAAAACTACCTTCTGCCGGGTAGACGAAGCATAAGAATGGTTCCAGACAGCCCAACCACGGCAGCATAGACAAAACCCCACGGTGCTCCTAAGGATGTCCAGAGCAACCCCACAACAAAACTGGAGACAAAATCGCCGATCCCGTTAACTGCCCCGAGAAGGCCGTAAGCGGTACCAGCAATCTCTTTATTTACGTAGTCTCGTACTGCCAAACCTTCAACGGTATCTTCCCAAGCGATAAAGATGCCTGCAAGGCTGAAAAAGAGAATGAACCACCATATGGATTGGATGGCAAAGGCAAAGCCCAAAAACGTGATAACGGCCACACCGTATCCCACCGCGAGGTATCTACCCCGTGAAAAACGATCGCTCAGTGCACCTATGGGGTATGATACGGCAGCATAAACAATATTGCGAAGCAGATAGAACAGCGTGGCCATTCGCGAGGCTTCGATGATACCTATCTGTGGCTGCAGGACTGTTGTCACTCTGAGAATCATGAGGGTGGGGGCAAAGTCCGCCATTCCAAAAAGACCAACTGCAATCAAGAAACCACGGTATGCCCGGGGCATGGCGCGGAGGGTACCCAGAAATCGCAAGTGACCGTTGGGCGTGAATCTTTTCTCTCTTATCATGAACAGGATTGAAAGGACGGATAGAAGACCTGGTACCAAGGTGAACAGGAAAATGATCCTGAACTCACCGCCAGGCGCACCAGCAAGAGAGGGGAACCATCTACCGAGGGTTTCGATCATATCCCGGTGGTTCGAAACCAAGCTGAGCAGCGCAAAGGCAGCCAGAGGTCCCAGCACGGCACCTAACGTGTCTCCAGCCCTGTGGAATCCAAAGGCTTTCCCCCGATATTGCGGAGCTACTGAGTCAGCCAACATTGCATCCCGAAGGGGACCCCGTATACCCCGGCCAAACCATCCCACGACGCGCCCCAGCAAGATGAGCGGCCAGGCAAAGGCGAAAGCGAAGAATGCTTTGGCTACCGCTGTGAGCACGTATCCGATGACCGTCCATGCCTTACGGTGCCCGATCTTGTCGCTGCGGTACCCGGCGCCGAGCTTAACGAAGCTTGAGAGGGCATCCGCAAAACCCTCAATGAAGCCCAGTGCTGCTGCCGAGGCGCCAATCGCCTGCATGAATTGGGGCAGTACAGCAGTCGCCATCTCGTGGCAGAAGTCGCCCAGAAGGCTGGTCAGACCGAAAGCGAAGACGTTCCGGTTCAACCACCCGCC
>Ga0315279_10009752_pt1 | contig 11389 bp, 9 predicted proteins | sample YL17G06_20_MG_FD_203694 | JGI IMG/M metagenome (GOLD analysis project Ga0315279, IMG submission 203694) | Sediment microbial communities from Yellowstone Lake, YNP, Wyoming, USA - YL17G06_20 | ecosystem: Environmental > Aquatic > Freshwater > Lake > Sediment | place: USA: Wyoming | collected...
CTCCCTGACGGTCGCGCCTCTGATAACGACGAGCTCCCTCAGCAGTGACTTATGTCGTCATGTTTAGAAAACCTGGCCCTCCGCCACCAGATCGGTGTCCTCCAGCGCTCAGTCAAGAAGCGACCGAAGCTGACCGCGGACCGAATCGCGCGCTTCGGCGCCGGCGACGTTTATGAAGGTGAGACGGCACGCCGGCTGGCCCAGGAGGCGGCTGCTCGACCGCCCCTATTTGGCTCGCCTGCGCGCGTCCATCGACCCGGCGCACGCCACCCGCAGCGGCGCGGTGAAGCCCGGGATTTCATCCATTCGCGAGGGAAGCGACACCACGCAGTATTCGGTGGTCGGCCAGGAAGGGAACGCCGTGGCCGCAACGATTACGCTTTCATCACCAGTGGTTCCCCGACAAGCTTTTTCTCGAGCCCGGTCTTTCACCGGACACTGTCGCCCTGTTGAAGGGGCGAGGACACGAAGTTGAATTCAAGGTCTCAAACAACCACCTGAATATGATCTTGATCGACGATGGCTGGTTGCAGGGAGCGGTTGATCCGCGGCGGGAAGGCAAAGCCGCCGGCTACTGATTTGTTTCCACCACCAAGAGACCAAGCCACCAAGAGAATTCACTTGGTGTCTTGGCGCCTTGGTGGTTATTTAACGCTTAAAGCGATAAACATGCACTTCGTTGGGGCCGAACCAGTCGGAGAAGCTGCCCCTTGCGACTTTCACCTGCCGCGGCTCCTCGAATAGAACCTGGCCGGTCGCCGCATCGAAAGGCAAGCCGCTGAAACGAACCTCCACGGTGGCGCCCTCCCGCTTGGCTGCCAGCAAGAACAACTCCTCACCTGCCTCGCGCACGCAAAATTCCAGCTCGGGTTTGGAAGCGCCGTCCAACTTCAGAGCGAGTTTCGACTCCGGAGCAATCAGCGCCGGAAACAGAACGCTTCTGGGGTTCAGTTCATCGAGGACTGGCTTGAGGATTTTCTGATAGAAGGTCCAGTTCCACCCGAGCTTGCTGTCGCGCTCATTTAGCCCGGCCTTTACATCGCCGCCGAAAAATATCAGGCCGCGGGCGCCATTGATGATGGTCTGGTACGCCATGTATCGCTCCTCGGCGAAGGTGGGGAACCGGAGCGTCTTGTCGGGCTTGGCGACGCCGCTCCAGCAGATTTGCAGCACCATGAAAAACGGTTTCTTGCCTGCCGTGATTTCCCTCATCCATGCGGCGTAGTCGCCGACAACGCTCAGGTTCTTATTCGGCAGGTGGCTGTGCAGGCCGGGCGGGTAGCCGACCGGGTAAATATCAATTGCCCCAACGTCGTAAGTTGGGTCGTATTCCTTAAGAGCGTCGATGGTTCCGCGCGGCGCCTGGGTAATCCAGACCGGATGCCGGCGGTCGATCTCATGCACAATATCGTAGAAGGTCTGGCAGAGCGGGGCGGCTACCTTGCCCCATTGCGGCTCGTCGGTGCCTTTCCAAAAGCCCAGCCCCGGGTGGCCGGCATATTTGGCGACGACCCGGCGCAGCTCCTTCGTCTTTGCCGCGTCGCTGGCGGCAAGGGCGGTGAGATCGGGAATCGCGATGGCCGCCATCAGGCCGGTCGCCGCCGAGCGCGCCAGGATGTGATCGAGTTGCGCTTCGGCTGCCGGTCCCCATTCTTCCGGCTTTGGCCCGCAGCGATGGAACACCGTGCCGTTGCTCTTGAGCTCCGCGTAGGCGTCACGGCCGTCGGGCGTTCTTCCGTCGGGCGGCGGCGCGATTGTGAAGCCAATCGGGAAAGCGGGTTTCCCATCAACTACGAAAACGTTGTCCTTCGTGAGCCGCACATCGCTGCTGCTGGCATGCGGCGCAGCGACAACGCACAGGAAAGCGAGAATAAAGATGGTTTGTCGCATAAACGCAAAAGGGGGTCGCAGATAAACGCAAATGCACGCGGAGGGAAAGGCTCTTCATCTGCGTTTATCGGCGTTCATCTGCGGCCCGTTTCTTTCCTTCTCAATTGTTCCCGAGCAGGGGGGGAATGCGGATGAGGTCGCCGCGCATGCGCCCGCCCTCGAACACTCGCGCGATGGCATACACAGCGCCATCCTTGCCAACCGCAATCGTGTTGACATATGTCGGCGGCTGGCCGTCCTCATAAAAGACCGGCCCGTGATCCGTGTACTTGGATGCCGGAACGTCGTAGGTGACCAGGTGAAGATTCTCGAGGCCCTTGGCTTCACCCTTTGCCGTCGTGGCCTTGCCCGCCAGCCGTTTGCCATTCACGTAAATCGGGCCGCCGGTCAGGTAATAAAGCGTATGCCCGTCCGGCCCGAGCGTGAAGCCCAGGTAGCCAAAACTGAACTGGTCGTACATGCCGCTCCGCTGCGACGGCAGGGACGTGATGCGGTCGAGCACTTCGATGCGCGGTACGCGCGGATCGAAACGGAACAGGTAGCCGGAGTTGCCATGCACCCCATAGATCATGCGCCCCGGCGAATACCAAACAACTTGCCGCCAGTTGTACCCCATGTGACCGGGCTGGTCGGGATCGTACGAGCCGAAGTAGTCTTTCTTCATGTCCTCGCCCGGGATGGGTTCCAGCACACCGCGATCGTAGGAATAGCGCACGATCAGCCCGTCCACCGTGGTGAAGTAGAGGGAGCCGTCTTCGGGGTCAACGATGGGCGCCCGGCAGATCGCGCGGTAGACCGGCCTCTCGGGCGATTGCCCGGGGATTGGGCCAACGTCGCGCAGTTCCTTTTTCGCCAAGTCGAAACGCAGCAGGTGCCCGGTGGGCCAGGTAAGGCCATAAAGACGGCCGCGCCTGGTGTCCATGGTCATGGAGATGATGCCGTCGCGGTTGGGATTGATCGCCAGGTTTTCGAACTTCCCCGTGCGCATGTCGTAGGAGAGAAAGTGCCCGCCCGGATAGGGCTTCATGCCCGGCGGCGGCACGCCCATCACATCGCGTCCGCCCGACCCAGGGGTGTAATAGCCGATGTGAGTGGCGAAGTACAACTTGCCGTTCGCTTCGATGAAATTCACGTGCGATTTGCCCTGGCAGATTGCGCCGCTACCCTTCTCGCCGCACGCTTCCGTCAGGTCGCCGAGGTGCGCGATTCTGCCGGCCGATGGGTCGTACGCGTACATTTGCGCGCCCACGTCAGGCTTCTCGGTGCACAGCACGTAATAGATCTTCCCGTCGCTGGCGCACGTGACGCCGTTGTAGCTGTCGTGCGCCAGCGGAAATCCGGAATTGAAGGCGCGCGCGGTTAGCTTGCGCGGGGCCGTGGAAGCGTTGGGCGCGCCCGGCCGGGCGCAACCGCAAAGAAGCAGGCAAACGACAATGAGGCAGTGTTTCATAAGTACGCCTTGTTTGGCCGGTGGATTGGTCCTATGCACCGTCGACTTTCCTCGGTTTAAAGTCCAGCAAATAGTAGGCGATAGCCATCAGCAAAATGCCAAGCAGCACTTCGCCGCTGAAGGCATAGTCGTACATCCATTTCGTTTCCTTCAACCCCATGGGCGCTTGCGGCGACACCATCATCCACGAAGCGAACAGCAAGACGATCCATCCGGCGGCCTTGCGCATAAACCCGACTCCTTGGTGGCAGCCCCTACTTCGGCCGGCTGAGCGGCTGCCGGTGTACACCATCCGCTAGGCGCCTGCCGATGCCGCCATGGCTTTCGGCCGTACGCCCTTGCCCAACAGGTGCCCGAACCGGTCCTGCAATAAAGCTCCGACCACGCCATCGTCGGTGGTGTTGCCCGCTGCGCTGAACATCGGGATCAGGCCGCTGTAGCAGGCCACGAACGTCGTGACCCAGAGTGCGGGATCCGGAACGTTGAGCAGCGCCGCGACAATGGGCGATATAAAGTAGCCGGCGCCGCCGGGGATGCCGGGCGACTCCAATCCTAAAATCATCACCGGCGGGATCATCATGACCATCTCGGCCATCGAGAGGGGAAAATTGAGCAGTTCGGCTACGATGACGGTTACGATGAGCACGGACATGGTCGCGCAGTTCTTGTTAAGCACGGTGCCGAAGACAATCGAGACTTCCGCCACTTCCGGGTCCAAGCCCAGGTCGCTCTCCGCGGAAATGACGTTAACGGCGAGCGTGTCGTAAGAGCCGCCGGTGCCGAAGCCGGTGGGCCAAACGGCTGCGTAGTAAGAGATGATTTGTTTCCATGTTCTTCGGGTAAACAGTTTGCAGAACAGGACCACGAGCCCGCACCAGATGCATATGACTATTGCGTCCCAAAGAACGCCCTTGCCGTAAAGAGCCACGCCTCGGCTGCCGAACTTCATCGGAATGCCGATGGCCAGGCATCCAATCATGATCGGGTAATACCAAAGCAGCTTGCGAAACACCCAGAGAATGCGGTCGCCCACGGCTATGAATCCGTAGGCGATTCCATTCAGAGCCGGCACCTTTGCGGTGATCCAACCCACGAACAAAGCGCCAGCCAGCGCCTGCAACAGAGGTTGTTGAGATAGAACGTTTGCGAAGGTGTGCCCGATCTGGATGGCCCAGGCCGCGGGGCCGGGAAACTTGACTCCGGGAAGCGAAAACGGCAGGCCCGAAAGCACTGCGAGCCATCCGCTGGCCCAAACCAGCGAAACAGCGCCCATGGTCACGTACATGCCGAGAATGACGCCGAACGTCTTTCCGGCCTTCTCCTTGTGAAACAGCATCAACTTGGCCATGGCGGCGGCCAGCAGGTTGAAGATGAAAAAAGCGGCAAATGTTACGACGGCTTTCGGAAAATAGGTTCCGCTAAGATGCAGGTACTGGACGTATGTGTTTGTCGGGAAGGCAAGTCCCAGGGCGAGACCGGCTATCAAAAAAGCCACGACCCTGAGAGGCAGCGGAAACATAAAGATTGACGATTTGTCGATTGAGTCATTGACAACTGCTCATCCGGGAAATCGTCAAAGCAAAAATCGTCAATGATTCAGCCGCTATTGCACGCCCAATCGCCTGTATATCTCCGGAAGTCGCCTGATCGCCTCCGCCTTGACTTCCTCATACAGATTCCGGCCGTGGCTGTCCATGGCCACGGTGAGCGGCCCGAAATTCTTCACGCGAAATTGGTACAAAGCCTCGGGGTGAAGGTGCTCCCAATAGACCGCTTCCACTTCCTCGATCTGCTGCGTCTCGAGCGCTGCCGCACCGCCCACGATGGCCAGATACACCGCGCCGTATTTCTGCATGGCCTCCAGGCTGCCCTGGTACAAGCCGCCCTTGCCGATAATGGCGCGCACACCGTACTTGCGAATGAGTTCGGGGGTGAAGCGATCCATTCGCGTACTCGTCGTGGTGCCAACGCAGATCTTCTCCCACTTGGCGCCAACTTTGCGCAAGCTCGGCGCGGTGTGGATGCACGGCGCGCCAGCCAGGCTGACCGGAGGCTCATGGCCCTGGTCGAACATGTAGATTTGGGTCAGGTCGCGGATACCAAAGAGGAGGCCATCGAAGTAGACGATGTCGCCGGCCCGCAGCTTTCGGATGTCCTCTTCGGAAAACGGAGATGTCAGATGATATTCCGCCATGTCTGTTGACCTCTCAACAACTCACCACGCACGAACACCGCTTAACACGGATGAAGAGCGGCGCCGCGGAATCATCCGTGGTGAATTAAGCCTCAATACCCATACTCGACTGCGCCGTCGGGATGAATGATCGCCCGGGCACGCCGGGCCGGCCAGCATTGCGTGTTCACGGCCACCGGGTTCAAGGTTATGTGCGTGTAGGCCATCTCGATGTGAACGGCCAGGGTCGAGACGTCGCCGCCCAGTCCCATCGGACCGCGGCCGGTGGCGTTGATCGCCTCCTCGAGTTCTTCCTCCATGGCCGCGATCTCGGGATCGGGGTTGCGCTGCCCTACCGGCCTCAAAATGGCGTCTTTGGCCAGCTTGGCGACCAGGTCGGCCGTGCCACCGATGCCTACGCCGATAATGCCCGGTGGGCACGGGTTGGCGCCGCTTTCGATGACGGCGTCGAGAACGAATTTCTTCAGCGCCTTCACGCCATGGGCGGGGTAGAACATCTGCATTTTGCTCATGTTCTCGGACCCCGACCCCTTGGGCGCCATGAGGATGTCGAGCGTCTGGCCGTCGAAGAAGTCGAAATAGATGACGGGCAAGCCCGGCCCCACCGACGTTTGCGGGTTTACCCGGGTGAGCGGATGCGTGGAGCTGCTGCGGAACGGAAACTCCTGTGTCGCACGCTTCGCTCCTTCGTACAGCCGATTCTTGATCTGGTAACCGTTCCACGGGAAGGCAGAGCCAATCTTGACTTTATAGATAGGGAGGCCCGTGTCCTGGCAGATCAGCGTCTTGTCGCGGTCGGCGATCTCGATGGTTTTGAAAATCGCCTCAAACACCGAGCGCGCTGCCGGCTTGGTTTCTCGTTGGTACGCTCTTTTCAGGGCCGCGCGCACATCGGGCGGCAAGTCGCAGAGCGCCCGGATGTAAAGCTGCTTGGCCGCCTCTTCCACAATGCGGTAGTCGAAATCAGTCATATGACGAGCCTTCAGCGATTTAGCAGTTCCTTCCGCTTCACGATCTTCGCTGGGTGCTTGCTGAAATCCAGCGCTAGCAGGAAATCCGCCAGAGCTTGAAGATCAGGCTCGGGCAGGCTGTACTTGGGCATGATCGATGTGGTGCTGACCGCCTGCGGGTTCCTGATGTACCTGGCCAGGAATTCTCGAGTCCTGTGCTTGGCAACAACGTTGGCCAGGTCGGGGCCCGTTCGATGCCCGCCCTTGCCGCTGATCTGGTGGCAGTAGGCGCACTCGCGGTCGGCGAAAAGATAAAGACCGCGCGCCTCGCTTGCGGTGAGCGGGCGGTCAGGGACGAGGATAACCTGGCCATAGGGACGCGCGCCCTCGAAGCCCATCAGGCTGAGATAGACGATGCCGATGATGGCGGTCACGCCAACAGCGGTGGCAAGAGGGCGTCGAGCTACTGCGCTTGCCCGCGCTCTTCCCAGGAAGGGCACGGCAAAGAGCAAAACGATGCCCACCAGCGGAATGGCGAGAGTGCCGAGCAATTCCCAGCGGCCCGGGAAATACGTCAAAAGCTGAAACAGCCACATGTAGTACCACTCGGGCCTGGGCAGATAAGAATCGATGAGCGTCCCGGCGATTTCCTCTCGCGGAGGGGTGCGCAGAAGCGTCAGGGCGATTATGCCAAGCAGGACAACCGCGAATACCAGGGCGCTCCGGAACAGGTGCTCGGGATAGAAGCGATAGGGCCGGCGGGCGCCCGCTTCCCCACGGTCGCGGCTCGGTTCGGGTTCCGCCAGACCGTGAATCCGCACCAGGTAGATGTGAAAGGCGGCTGTTGCTGCCAGAAGGCCCGGCAGCAACAGCATGTGAATGGCGTAGAAGCGCGTCAGTGTCAGTCCGGACACCATCTCGCCACCCCGGACCATCCGGGTAATCAAGTCGCCGATTACCGGAATATCGCGCGGAATATTCGAGGCGACCACGGTAGCCCAGTAAGCTTTCATATCCCAGGGCAGGAGGTATCCGGTGAACCCCAAGCCAAGCGTGAGCAGGAACAGGCCAACGCCGCTGATCCACGTCCACTCCCGGGGGGGCTTGAAAGCGCCCGCGAAGAAGTTGGCCAGCAGGTGGACAAACACGGCGATCACCATGGCGCCCGCGCCCCAGTGATGGATGCCTCGCAACAGCGCGCCCATCGGCACGTCCTTCATGATGTACTCGATGGATTGGTACGCCTTGTCGGGGGATGGGTTGTAATACATGGCGAGTACCAGGCCAGAGAAAGCGAGCACGCCGAACAGCAGCGCGCAAAGCGTTCCCAGCGTTGCCATCCAGCCTGTTTGCGCGGGCAGTTCCTTGTAAAGAAACGGCCTCAGGTACTCGTTCCACCCGATATCTTCGAGAATCCTTTTGCCTGCTGGCATGCTATTCGACTTGTTTCAACCTCCAGGGCGGGAAGACGCGAACGGCTTCTGTCTTTCGGTCTTGGCGCCTTTTTGGCTGCAGGCGACGAAAGCTGTTCATCCTACTTCCACCAGCAACTGCCCCGATTCCACCTTGAAGACATAGCGATCGAGGGACCTGGGCGGCGGCCCGGCGAGAATGCTGCCGTCGCGATTGAAGCTACCACCGTGGCATGCGCACCGAAACCGGCCGGAAGCGCCGTCCCACTTCACCATGCAGCCCAAGTGGGGGCAGTTGGCCTTGAAACAGACGATCTCGTCGCCGCGGCGGGAAACCAGCACCGGCACCGAGAGGCGTTCGGTATAAAGCCCGCCTTTCAGTTCGTATTTCATCAGCACCGTCGTGACATCGCCTGCCGGAATTTCTTCCAGCGGGGCAAGCGGGACCCACTGCTTGAGGGTTTTGAAAAGGCTCGGTCCAATTGCCGCGCCCGTGCCCACAATGCCGAGGGCCGCGGCCGCCCCGGCGCCGAGAAGTCCTACGCTGGCCTGGTGCAAGAAGGTCCGGCGATCGGTGGCTTGCAGCGCGGCCATCCCGGCGGCAGGGCCGGGCGCCGGCGCTTCGATAGCCGGCGAGCTGCGCCTGCCCGACTTGCTGATGGCCAGACGCTGGATATACTTGATGGCCCGCGTGGCACTGATGCTCTTCGGACAAACCTCGGTGCAGTTGAACTCGGTGCGGCAGTTGTAGCAGGACTCCATGGCCCGCGACAATCGTTCCTCGAAAAGCCCGTCGCGGCTGTCGGCGAGAAGCGTGAAGGCCCGGTTCAGGGACGCCGGTCCTGCATAGCCCTCGTGATAGTGGGCCATGGTGCAGCTCGAGAGGCAGCAGCCGCACGCGATACACTCTGTCGCACTGCCGATATCCTGCCGTTCGCGGGAATCGGGTCGGATGGGGACCGGCTCGGAATCCTCCTGCTGGGGTTCATAGAATGGCAGCGTTTCTTCGTACTTTCTGAAGAAAGGCTCCATGTCCACGACCAGGTCCTTGATGACCGGAAAGTGATTCAGCGGCCTGACCGTAATCTCCTGGCCTGCCGGGATGTGCGCGACGTTGGTCTTGCAGGCCAGCCGCTCCTGCCCGTTGATTACCAGGCCGCAGGAGCCGCACATATTGACCCGGCAGGCGTAACGGAAAGCGAGGGTCGGGTCCTGCTCTTGCTGCACTCGCAGGAGAACGTCAAGGATGGTGGTCGTCGTCTCGTCGGGAATGGCCAGCGCGAAGCTGTCAAAATGACCCGCGTCGCCATTGGACGGGTGGTATCTGAAAATTCGAATGTTCCTGGTGGTCGGCGATGAAGGGCTCATCTTTAACCATGTACGGGCGACCCAGCATGGTCGCCCTGATCCCAATGCCGCAGGGGCAACCACGTGCAGCCGCCCCTGCGTTCCCCCGCTAATAGATCGAGACCCAGATGGCCGTCGTCACCACCGCTCCAAGCGCCATCAGGCCCCACACCAACATTCGCTGGTACTTGACGTTCACCAGGTTGAAGTCGAGGAGGATCACTCGCAGGCCGAGGGCGGCGTGGAAGGTGACCGCCAGCAGAAGCAGGAGCTGGATCAGCGGCTTGTATGTGAGGGTCACGTGCAGGGCCAAAAGAACGACGATGGCCAAAGCGGAGATTCGCTGCCCTAGCCAAGCCCACATGCCAATCCTGGTGTTCTCTCTTCGATGAGGGTCAAGCTCGCCCCACTGCAACGGCTTCCGGTACTCGATGGTCAGCTTGGGCTCCATGTTTCTTCCCGGCGGAGTCATCCAACCCCGGTGCCGCAGAGAACGCAGCGGCGAATGATCCGTCCTCTGGCCCTCTGCGGTTTATCCCTTCCTGTATTGCTGGCACTCCTCGACCGGCTTGTACTTGAACGCCACGGGTTTCTTCTCGGTTTGCGGCTTCCCGTTCGCGCCGCGCCGCAAGTAGATGTTGAAGAGCCCGTAATCGTCCCGCTGGTTGGGGAAGTCCAGCCGGAAATGAGCGCCCCTGGTTTCCTCGCGCATCAGGGCTGAGGCGGCCACCAGGCGCGAGGCATCGACCATGTTCCGCAGATCCAGAGAGGCGGTGAACATCATGTTATAGGCCGGCCCGCCCATCACTCTCGCCTGTGCAGCGGCCTCGGCCAGGCACTCAATCGCGGCCCGCGCCTCGGCCAGATCCGGCCCCTTGCGGGCCACGCCCACCTTGTTCCAGTTCAGTTCCTGAAGCTGCCTGCGCACCTCAAACGGGTTCCTGCCCTTGGGACGTGCGAAAGGTTCGCTCATTAGCGCGACAGTCTCCGCCACCTGCCCGCGCCTGGTTTCTTTCAGGGTGCGGTTTCCGTTCGAGAGATACCGGGCTATGGCCTTTCCGGCCTGCCGTCCGTATACGCAGGAGTCGCAGATGCCATTACCGCCCAGGCGATTGGCGCCATGCACGCCGCCGGAATCCTCGCCGGCAACAAACAGTTTCTCCAACGACGCCCGGCCGTCGGTATCAATCACAGCGCCACCCATGAAGAAATGGGCCGAGGGGGCGACGGGAACGCGCCCGCGCGCGAGGTCGTAGTTGAACTGGCGGCACCGCTCGGCCATGCCGGGAAAGTTCTTCAGCACAAATTCGGCGCCCAGGTGCGAGGCGTCAATATGCACGCCGCCTTCCGGGCAGGCCCGCCCCTGTGTCATTTCAAAATACGAGGAGCGGCTGACAACATCGCGCGTGGCACGCTCCGCGACTGCGGGCGCATAGTTCAGCATGTAGCGCTCGCCCTCGCCGTTGTAAAGATGGGCGCCTGAACCCCGCAAGCCTTCCTCTAACAGAGCGCCGGCCACAACGCTGCCGGGCACGATGAGGCCGGTCGGATGAAACTGGAGCATCTCCATGTCTTTCATCAAGACACCGGCCCGATACAGCATCCCTAAACCATCCGCGGACTTTTCCGGACCGGGGGCGTGGAAGCGGTACTGCGTCGGGCCGCCGCCGGTGGCGACCATCGTGGCCGCCGCCTCGACGACGATGAATTCGCCCCGCCGCATGTCCAGCAGCAGTGCTCCCGTCACCATCTGCCCGCTCTCGTCCAAAAGCAACTCGACCGCGCGGCACTCTTCCAGCACGGGGATGCCGCGCTTCATCACCTGCTCGGTCATGCGGCTGAGAAGCTCGATCCCGGTGAGATCGCCTTTATGCACGGTCCGGTCGAACGATTGGCCGGCGAAGGGCTTCTGGTGGATGGACCCGTCGGGATTGCGATCGAAAAAACAGCCGAATTTTGTTTCCAGCTCCTTGATCGTCGGGGTGGCCTGCTCAACCAGCGTCTTGACCAGTTCCTGGTCGTTAATGTATTGGCCGCCCTTGAGCGTATCCATGAAGTGCTTGTCGTGCGAGTCCTCGCGATGGAGGACGGCATTGAAGCCCCCCTGCACCATGCGGCTGCACCCGCCCTTGCCCCTGAGCGCCTT
>Ga0315279_10009753_pt1 | contig 11388 bp, 12 predicted proteins | sample YL17G06_20_MG_FD_203694 | JGI IMG/M metagenome (GOLD analysis project Ga0315279, IMG submission 203694) | Sediment microbial communities from Yellowstone Lake, YNP, Wyoming, USA - YL17G06_20 | ecosystem: Environmental > Aquatic > Freshwater > Lake > Sediment | place: USA: Wyoming | collected...
ATTAAAAGCATTACCGTTCCCTATATGGAAGTCCCTTGCTGTTTTGGATTGGTCAAGGCCACAGAGGATGCCATTGCCGCCTCAGGGAAAAAGATTCCTTTTAAGAAAGTGAAGATCAGTATTCGTGGGGAAACAAAACAGGATGAAAATGAACAAGTCCCCAATCGTCTTCATTCATTCCTTCATCCTAACTAACATTCTTGCTTTGTGGAGGGGGAAGTTTACGGGAAGGTCGGCTGAGTGACCCACCTCGTAAGCGGAAATCACGGTGATAGACTCTAGCATTGAAGTCAAAGCCGACAATATGAGGAGATTACCTTGGCCCGGAAGGCTTGCCCTTATACGATATATAGATCATGGGAGCAAAATCCAAATCTTTATTTTGTCCAAGACGATTGCCAAAGTTTAGAACGGGGCAAAAAAGTTCTTAAATAGATTTATAAATTTGTATAAATTCAAGAATTGTCCCACTTTCAGAGGTCTCAAAGTAAACTGCCTTAGTTCTTCGATTATTTCCAGCCATACCCTCCAGATCCATTAGAACTGGAATCCCCTTTTTGTCGAAATATTCAATCCATTGCTTCACTTCATTGACGTAAAAACCAAGATGGTGGATCCCTCCTCCTGTTTTTTCTAAAAATTCATTGTGGTGCGGCTTTCCTTCGAGAACCTGAATTATCTCCAATTTCTGTTTTCCCCAGTCTGCTAGCCCAATTTTGAGTTTGAATGAAACATTTTCTCCCCTCATTATTGCTTTTTCAGGAGTATACTCACAAATTATAAAGGGTCCGATGTTTAATATCTTGGAGTAATATTCTACAGCTTTCTCCATATTTTGAACTACAATTGCAATCTGTCCAACATCGGGCAGCGCCCTAGACTCCATATCAAACCCTCCCTATCGATTAGGTTTCGTATACTGTCATCTGTTCTTGGGGAGGAGCTAAAATGAATACCACCTCCAGTATTTCTTTACCAGTATTCACTATATAATGAGGAACGCCAGGTGGAACAGAGAGTGCCATTCCCTTTTCCACCTGGACTACTTCATCTCGAATGTGAACAGTACCCCTTCCCGCCACAACATAATAGGTCTCCTCAGTGGGCTCATTATGGTAGTGAAGTAAGAGACGCTCTCCAGGAGCAAATCGACCTACAATCACAACCATTTTTGTAAGGCCTAAGGCTTTTGTAAAAGCCTTACAGGTCCCCATAGCAGGTACCGCTTTTGGCATGGACTCTAACTCTTCCCATAAAACTACTCGCTTTTTCCCAATCATTCTTCCGTCTCCTTAAACTTATTCTCTCAATCAGACCCGAGGCCAAGTATCTTTCTAGCTTCCACAGGGGTAGCAGGTTCTTTGTTCAGTTCTCGAGCAATTCTGACAGCTCGGGCCACAAATTGAGCATTGTTTTTGACTAATTCCCCTTTCCTGTAATAAATGTTATCTTCCATCCCTACTCTTATGCACCCTCCCAAGATCATGCCCATAGTGGTAAGAGGCAGCTGTGCAACACCCACCGGTGTTACATTGAATATCGAATCTTCAGGTAGGAAATCTATCATTGAGTAAAGACATTTGGGTGTAGCATCTACAGCTCCTTGGTGCATCATTCCCAAAACGAGGTTGATATAATAAGGTTTCTTAACAAGGCCTTTTTGAACCAGATTGTCAACTTCTCGGAACATTGCGTGACTATATACTTCCATCTCAGGCTTTATTCCAAGCTCGTTCATTCTGGCGATATAAGCCTCAATATCTTTACGCATGTTCGAAAAAGGGATTCCTGCATATTGGCCTGAAACTCTCATCATAGTGCCCATATTAAGAGAAGCCATCTCTGGTTTGGCATGTAGACATTCAATTCGTTGTTCAAGCGTCAGATTGGGCCCCCCCCCTGTCGAGTCTTGAACAATTATGTCACACTTGCCACGGATTCTATCGTGGATTTCTTGAAAAACTTCTTTGCTGCCGGTTATTTTTCCTTCCCTATCACGGGCATGGATATGGCATATTGCAGCACCTTCTTGATGGCAGGCGTAAGCTGATTCGGCTATTTCTTCCGGCCGTTCAGGGAGATTGGGGTTCATCGATTTGGTAGGGTACGCCCCCGTTTGAGCCACAGTAATGATTACCTTGTCCTCAGGTAACTTAATCATATAAGATGCTCCTTTCCCCTCGTTCAAAGAATTCTTTGTAGAGGTTTACCTCGCTTTTTCCTTGAGGCAGAACTCTGTATTTTTATATATTCTCAGAAGATCTTTATCCCTCTCCCTAAGGATCTCCTCTAGTTTCCTCCCCCGGTAGTCGAAGAACCCCTTTCCGGTCTTAACCCCTAAGTGACCCTTCTCAACAAGGTTGAAGAGGCTCTTAGGCTTGTTATCAACTGGAGGATCAAAAAAATCCGGGTTCTCCAGATTCTTAGCACTGATGTCAAGACCGGTGAAGTCGTACCGCTGGACCACCCCCAATAGCATCATCCTGGGAGCTAAGGCAACTTTGGCAGCTAAGTCCAGTTCCTCAGCAGTGATATACCCGTTGTCGAGAAGAAAGAAAGTCTCCCTTCCCAAGGCCCGATAAAGACGGTTGATCACAAATCCAGAAATAAACTTTTCCATCCTCACGGGAATTCTTCCCATTTTTCTTAAAAGGTCAGTAATCAAATTCATTGTTTCATTTTTCGTCTTCGGGCCTCTTACCACCTCGACAAGGGGGACGATGTGCGGAGGGGCAAACCAGTGAGCAATGAGAGTATTTTGTAGTCTCGAGTTTGGAACTAAATTGAAGATATTGAGGGAGGAGGTATTGCTCGTAAAGATCGTTTCTGGAGAGCAGATTTTATCCAACTGTTCAAAGATTTCACTCTTGACCTCCCGACTCTCAGCTACCGTTTCACAAATGACATCCGCATCTGAAGCTGCGGCCTCCAGTAAGTTGGTAAAGGTCACCCTTTCCAAAATCGGATCAATGGCTTCTTGTTGCACAATACCATATTCCGCAAGCGTATCCAGACTAGTTTGCATCACAGATTTGGCTTTACCCAGGGTTTCCAGGCGGCGAGAAAAGAGCTTCGCCTTAAACCCATATTGAGCAAAAATCAAGGCCATACCTGGTCCCATGGTGCCAGCGCCAATCACCGCAATGGTTTTAATATTTTCTAATTTCATATTTAGCACCTTTAAAACTTCAAAAGATTCAAGTCCCTCTTATAAGTCTTTGTTCCCCAACATACCTATTTATATTCGCGGTAAGTTATTCTTTTCCCTAATAAAATTAATGGTTTCTTTGATTCCCTGCTCGATCCTGTACTCCGGATAGAAACCAACTTCTTCTTGGATTCCAGACACATCATATCTCCACGCTAATTCAACGGTGAATTTTCCTCCTTCCATGGTAATCTCAGCATTCGGGATAAGTTTCTTAACAATTTTCACACATTCTCCAACTTTAAGAACATCTCCACTGACATTATAGACTCGTGTCTTTGTTCTTTCGGCCTTGTCCAACATTACAAGGCATCGTGCAGCATCCTTTACGTACATAAAATCCTGAAGCTCATCCTTATACGGAACTTTGGCAGGTAACCCTAACGCTGGCTTATTTATCATCTCTGCCATAAACATACCTGCCCCTCTCATTCTCCCGGGACCGTAGATCATAACAAATCTTGGAGCGTTAGAATCGACATTTTTTTTCTCAAAATAGTAGTTTGAGATTCGTTCGATAAAGGATTTACAAGCTCCATAGATGGATGGGGGATAATGGGGCGCATCATTAGGCAAATATTCGTAGGGGTATTGATCTGGAGAACCAAACACCCCATTGCTGCTAGCCCATACAACCTTCTTAAGCCCTAACAGGTATGCTGTTTCGAAGACATTGATCGACCCTTGGCAATTGACCGAGAGCGCGAGTGACGGATTTTCATCGACCAAGCCCATAATATAGGCCAGATGAATGATGGATTCTACTTTATGCACCTTTGCGGTCTTGATCAAAAAAGCCAAGTCAGTGATGTCTCCTCTAACCATTTGGACCTGCTTGATTTCCTCCGGTTCGAGAACAAATTCGATTGAATTGCCGTCAACTAAGCTATCATAGGTCACTACCCGATGACCGTGGCTAATAAGTTCTTTTACAACATGGGAGCCTATAAATCCCGTACCTCCCGTAACTAAATAATTCATGGTCCCTCCTAATTAAACCTCCTTATTATGATTCGAACAATTAACCATAAAGCCCACCCGTAATATGCAGGACTTCTCCGGTAATAAAGGCGGCCTTTTCAGAAGCGAGAAAGACTACTGCATGGCCGATCTCTTCTGGCAGACCAAACCTTCTGAGAGGGGTAACAGCAATCCGTTCTTCACGAAATCCTGCTGGCATGGCAGCAGCCATTTCAGTTTCGATTGCTCCAGGTGCAATACAATTTACATTGATGTTATAAGGGCCCAACTCCATTGCCATAGATTTAGTCAATCCAACAATACCTGCCTTTGCAGCAGAATAGCTTACGACATTCACAGCACCAAAATACATTCTTGAAGAAATATTGATGATCTTGCCATACTTCTGCTTTATCATAATTCTTGCAGCAATCTGACCACAATTAAAAACTCCTGTAAGATCAACGTCCAGAACTCGGTGCCAATCTTCTTCCTTATGTTCAATAAAAGAACCATGCCTCTGAATGCCGGCATTACTGACCAAAATATCCAATCTCCCAAATTTACCTATTACATTGTCGATAAAGGACTGAACCTCACTCCTCTTAGACACATCCACTTTTTGTGCGAATCCAATTCCTTTTTTTGTTTTAATTTCGTTGAGAACCTCGTCGGCTGCGGACTTGTTGGCTTCGTAGCAGAACGTCACTTTTGCTCCTTCTTCTATTAACCTCAGTACAATCCCCCTGCCAACTCCTCTTGAACCACCTGTGACAACTGCAATTTTATCCTCGAGCTCCATTCGTTTCTCCTTTGATATGTCAGCAAGATTAGAGAATTTAAACGATCTTAACGTGTAATATTAAGATATTGCTGTTTTTTTTGAATCTTGGAAGGCACTACCCAGAAGGGATATCTGTTGACCCTCTCACTATGAACTCTGATGGAAGAATGATATTCTTCTTTTTCAATCTAACCCCCTTCAAGACATTAAAAAGGGTCTGAGCAGCCTTCTTACCAATTTCAACCATCGGAATTCGGATCGCAGTTAATGGGGGAGTGAAGTCCGAAACGTATTCAGAATCTCCAATGGTAATTACTGAGATATCTTTAGGAACTCTCAGCTTTTCATGATAAATCGCTTGTATTCCACCTATAGTCACATTGTCATTGATTCCTATGAAGGCAGTTGGCGGTTGGGGAAGAGCTAAAAGTTTCCTCATCAATCTGAATCCCTCACTCTTTGTGAAGTCACTTTCAATGATATAGTTCTTTATGATGGGAATATTCTCCCTCTGAAATGCCTTCTTATAACCCGCCAACCTTTCCAGAGTATATTTCGAATTATACGCCCCCAAGATAAAAGCGATTTTCCTGTGACCTAACTCTAGCAAATGATTAGTTGCGTCAAAAACGCTCTGAATATTCTCAGCATCGATACTGGGCAGGCTTAATTCTGCTTCGTCCAGATATCCTGGGACTAAAACAGTAGGTATATTTTTATCTCTCAATTCGTTTATCTTATTATCATCCAATCGATGGCCAACAATAATGACACCGTCGACAAGCCTTTTTAAATATAACAACGCATAGCCTTCTCTTCCTTCAAAGGAAAGAAGAATATTACTATCGGATTTCTCAGCTACTTTCCCTATGCCTTTAAGTATTTGTGGATAAAAAGGGTTTGAAAAAGTAAATTCTGCAGAACGCGGTATAATCACACCGATTACGCCTATATTACCCCCAACAAGCGCTCGCGCTTTGTAATTTGGATGATACCCTTCTTCCTTTGCTATTTTTTGGATTTTTCCCTTTAGAACTTTGCCCACACCCTCCTTGTTATTAATGGCTCGCGAAACCGTCGAAGGTGAAATATTGAGTTTTCTGGCAATATCTTTTATGCTGATCATAAGATAACGCTAGCTTAGTACTTTCTCTTTGTAATTATTCGAACCCCGCCCCAGGGGGCGGGGTTCTGTGCATGTTAAACTCAGGTTCACTAGAATCTACGAAAGGTTGGAAAATAAACATTTCCCTTCCCTTCTCGCCTTTTGCTATCATCTCTGTTCATTTCGCTCCATATTTCCAGCGGCTTTCATAACTCCCCGGAACTTTTTCTATCTTTTTGCCATCGAACTTGAAGAAAGTAGTATGTTCCGTTCCTGCGTGATCATCGGAGGAAAAGGAGAGAATTCCAGCCATCACACCCGTATCCAAGTAACTCATTCCTTCAAGAGCACTAATAAATTTTTCTCTTGTAGGATATGGCCCAGCTAGCTCGAGTCCCAGAGTGACCACTTTTGTTGAAGCGATACCCATATAACCGATTGCAGACGGCAGGTCAGGTTTTCCAACCAGATCGGGATAATGCTTAAAGTATAATTTTCGAGCCCATTCAAGGTCTGGACCGTTCTGTTGATCCCGAAGGGCGCTTTGATAATAAAAATTATTCAATGCTTCTTTTGTTCCAACGGCGTCAGCAGTGGCTTGAACATTGACAGCCCCAGTAGCGCCTAATATGATTGGAACTTTTATTCCAAGACTATGAGCTTGTCGGATGAGAAGAGCTCCTGGCCTGTCATAGGTCATGAGGACAATAGCATCCGGATTTGCATTTTTTATCCTCATTAATACTGTAGTCACGTCGGTGATATCTCTGCTAATTTTTTCGACTGCCACAGGTGTGAGTTTATGAACTTCCTTAAGTTGCCAAGCAAATGGTTCATAGCCCCATGCCCCATACTCATCATCGTGCATTACATACGCAAGCCTCTTTGCCTTTAAATGGTTCACACAAAAATCGACTACCGCTCCTCCAAAGGCATGGAGAGTCCCGCCCAAGCCTCCAAAAATGTATTTCCTTGGAGGATATAATAATCCATCCATACTTGCGGTCATCCCGACCAATGGGACTTTTTCTCTCTGAACATAGTCCATGGCGGCCAATAAAGCACCGCTTACTGTACCGCCGTGAAGCAAAAATACCTTATCAACGGTAACCAGTTTCTTGACCGCTCCCACGAGAGACGTGCCCGACCCCTTGTCATCCTCCTTGATTAAAACAACTTTTCTCCCTTGTATCCCACCTGACTGGTTTATCATCTCATACCACATTTCTACAAACCGCATTGGATCAATTCCATATGATACAACAGGTCCTGACAAGGGTGCGAAGACACCAATCTTGATTTCGGTATCAGTAATGCCAGGATCTTCATACTTTTGGGAAAAAGCTGTTTGGATCTGGATAGCTAATAGCAGCGAGCAAATGCAACAAATAAGAAAAAATATATTTCGTTTCATTGAGACCCCTCCTTTCACTTTTTATTTAATCCATTACCTCATCCCTTACAACTTCTTTCTTCACCTCCTTTCTTGTTAAGGCTTCACCTCTTTGAAAAAGCTTTTCCTAAAAGACCCTAAAGAACTGGTTCAATCATTTCTCAATGATGGCAACTAATCTGACTAAGGAACCATCTCCTTGTTCGAATTTTAGAGGGAATCCCGCCAGAGTAACTCTTTTGCCCACAACTTTAGCGATATCTCCCCCAACATTTTCATAACCGGCAATCCCATTACCCAATATGATTTTGTGGCATGGCTCATAGACAGGAAAATCTTCATCTGGATGCCTTCCCTTAACACTTTTGTATTCCTCAACCACCCAGGGCATGTACTTATCCATTGGGGGATGAGCCATGGGGTGGTCAAGACCCGCACAATCAATTCCGACTGCTTTCACCTTCTTTGCAACAAACCATTCACCAATCTCTTTATAAAATCCGGGATAATAATTCATGTAGGCATAATTATCCTTTTTCCAATACTTGTGCCAACCAGTATGGACGATAACAAAGTCTCCTTCTTGAATTTTGGGTCTTGCCTTTTCAAGATCATCGGGCATTATGACTTCCCACTTTTTCTTCGGAATATCCACCACAACACCCGTTCCATAAAATGAAGTCAAAGGCATCTCATCAATATACTTCCCGTCTTGTAAAACATGGGCAGGAGCATCAGTATGAGTGGCAGCGTGCATTTTCGTCGTTATTTTTTGAGTTAATTTCTGATCTCTTTCAAGATATGCTACTCGCTCAATCTGAATATCCACCATCACACCAGGCCACGGCCATAATGGCGTATTCCTCCCAAAAGATTGGGATAAATCAACAATTTCATAGTCATTCATAACGTAATCCTCCTTCCTTTTATATTGATATCTTTAAACGGGTATCAATTTCTTTCATCAATTCTTTGAACTTCTCTGATGTGTAGATTAAATCCGCGCTATAAAGCATAATCTTACATCCCTTTTTTATGACCCTTTCGGCTTCGGAAATTGAGATTCTGTAATCTCCAATTGGTTTATTTTCGCGTTTACAAAGATCATAAAAATAATTTTCGCATTCCATCATTTTCTCATTCTGTACACCGCCATATCCCATAGTTAAAGACATTTCAAAATATCCATAGATAAATGCATCTATCTCCTTAACCTTGATAAGCTTCTCGAATTTGTTTAGACCCCTAGCCGTCTCAATTAAAGGCAATAAGACTGTTTCTTCGTTCGACTTCCTCAAGAATTCTTCCAAACTTTCCCATCCATGGCGACTTGCACGTACAGGCCTTGCTGCCCCTCTTTCCCCCTTCGTCGGGAAAAAAGCGGACTTCACACATAATTCTGCCTCTTCAACTGTCTCAACATGAGGTATCACAATTCCTTTAGCACCAAAATCAAGAGCCTTTTCAATCATTCCTTGTTGAATCTCGTTGACTCTTACAAATGGTGTAATATCCCCTGCATAGGCAGCACGAATCAGATTTTCCAATTCCAAACTGCTCGGGGCAGCGGCTCCATGTTCTGTATCGATGACAACAAAATCAAATCCAGCAAACCCCAGCATCTCAATCATCGTTGGGTGAGAACATATTGACATCGTACCAACCACTAATTCATTGCTTTGGATAGCCTTTTTTATATCCTTCATCACCCTCTTCCTCCATGTGGTTATTTTTTTATAACGTTTCTACATCTTGCATCTTATCTCGCATCATCTTTTCATACCGGGCTTTCATTGACCCGTATATCCCTAAGGGCATTAGGACGATAAAAATCATAAGAACAACCCCGTAGAGCATTTCCTGCAAAAAAGAAAACTCTCTTAAAAATTCAGGAACGATACCAAGCAAACATGCGCCTATTACTGGCCCGGGAATCGTTCCTAATCCCCCGATTACAACCATTGAAAGATAGAGTATTGTCTGTAAGAATCCAAGGCTTTCCGGGTGTATAAACCCTGCCAGAACGCCATAAAGTCCTCCAGCAACTCCCGCATAGAATGCACTTAATCCAAATGCTAATATCTTATATTTGTAAACGTCTATTCCACAAGCCATTGCCGCCGCTTCTGAATCCTTTATAGAAAAAAAAGCCCTTCCAAGGCGTGACTTCGCCATATTCGCTGTCAATACAACCAATAGAAACATACAAGGAAAGATGACATAGTAGACTTGTTGATCGGTCGTCAATTGCATTTTGCTAATTGTTGCTGGAGAAATCCGTAAACCATTAGGACCTCCTGTAACACTATCCCAGTTTAAGAAAATCCAACGCAATACTTCAGCAAAGGAGAATGTAACCATGGCGAGATATATGTCACGCATTCTTATAGAAGGAATTGCGATCAAAAATCCAACAACTGCTGCCACAATCCCTCCTGCCAGAACCGAGAATAGAAAAGGAATCGGAATATTTGTGTTAAGAAGACCATATGTGTAAACACCAATTCCGAAAAAACCTACATGACATATAGCAAACTGCCCTGCAAAACCTACCAGAATGTTGAAACCTAGGGCGAGAATGATATAAATGAAAATCAAGTTGAGGACGTATATCCAGTAGGTAGCCAAAATGGCCGGTAGAAAAAGAAGAACCAGAATTATAAAACCAAATGAAAAAATCCTGAGATTGAAATGTTTATTCATGTTTTCTTAAGTCACCTTCTTTAACATCAGTAGCGTGGAATGCTGAGAAAGCTTTAAACCAATCTCTTTTTACCCCAGGTAAAGATCCCTTCTGGCTTGAATATTAGAACCAAAATAATGGCAAAGAATGGAGCAATGACTATAAAGTTTGTTGAGACATATAAGCCCACCATGTTTTCAATTATTCCAACAACAAATCCTCCGAAGATGGCTCCAGGGATATTTTTTACCCCTCCGATAATTGCGGCGGCAAAGGCCTGCATGAGTACGATCCCCATGTCCGGATGAATCAGGATGATAGGACCAATGAGAAGTCCAGAAATTGCCCCTATGCCACTCGATAGAGACCATGTAAACGAAAAAATTCCAGGGACGCTTATTCCTACCAGGGAAGCTGCTCTAAAATTCTGAGAAACCGCCTGCATGGCCTTGCCGATTTTTGTGAACTTAAAAAAAATGAAAAAGATTATCATAATGAGTAAGGCTATCAAGAGAACTACTCCCCCATCTGCCGTTATGACCGAATCCCCAATATTTAACATTTTTGATGGGAACAGAGTTGGGAAAGACCGGACAAACTCCGTGATTCTTAAAAACCTAAACATGCCCTTGATAAAGACTGAAAAACCAACGGTAGCGATCACGATAGCAACTATTTCGCCCTTGGCCTTCAAAACGGAACGCAATACGCCTCTCTCTAGTACGAATCCGATTAGGCATCCCAACATGAAAGTGATAACAAATACAATGGGATAGGGAAGTTTCAGATAAGCGTAAACCGCCAAACCTATATATGCCCCGATCATAAAAATCTCGCCGTAGGCAAAATTGACACTTTCTGTAGCCTTGAAAATAATTACCACTCCGAGAGCCAGCAGCGCGTAAATCGATCCTGTGACCAACCCGCTCAATAAAGCCTGAAAAAACATATTCATTCACCTAAAATAATAGATTTATGCCGTAAGGGTTCAATTTAAGAATTGGACTAAAATCACCAACCTAAATACGTACGTCTAACATCATCTTTTTTCTCTAGGTTTTCTTTTCTGTCCGAGACTACGATCATGCCATTTTGGATAATGTATACGTACTCGGCTATTAGCATTGCCATCCTGACATTTTGTTCGATAAGAAGTATGGTAATTCCTGATTCGTTGATTTTCTTGATAATGTCAAATATTTGCTTAACAATGATTGGAGCAAGTCTGCATGAAGGTTCATCAAGCAAAAACAGT
>Ga0315279_10009754_pt1 | contig 11388 bp, 9 predicted proteins | sample YL17G06_20_MG_FD_203694 | JGI IMG/M metagenome (GOLD analysis project Ga0315279, IMG submission 203694) | Sediment microbial communities from Yellowstone Lake, YNP, Wyoming, USA - YL17G06_20 | ecosystem: Environmental > Aquatic > Freshwater > Lake > Sediment | place: USA: Wyoming | collected...
GGCCGGAAGGAAGGGAAGCCACAACCCATGGTCGTGAAGCTCATCGCCTGCGAGATCGCGGTCCGCGAGTTCTCGTGGGCGATCTCGCAGGCGCGGAACGTGGTCTTCCCCGAGTTCCTGCCGCAGGGATACCACGATAACGTCGAGACGGGTCGGCGGGTCATCCAGGACTGCATCGACGCGGCGGAGGAGACGCCGGCCGAGGCGGTCATCCTGGGGTACGCGCTGTGCAGCAACATCGCCGCCGGGCTCCGTGCGCGGACGAAGCCGCTCGTCCTTCTCCGGGCGCACGACTGCATCACGTGGTTCCTCGGCTCGAAGGAGCGATACGCGGCCGAGTTCGAGGAGCATCCGGGGTGCTACTACTACACCGCCGGCTGGCTGAACGTCCACCGGAGTTCGTCGCAGGGCGGGCCGCAGGCCGCGAGCCGCGGCTGGCGTGATCGCGGCGATCCCGCGGCCGCCGGTGGTACGGGCGCCATCATCTCGGGGACATACGAGGAGATCGTCGAGAAATACGGCGAGGACAACGCGCAGTACCTCTGGGAGATGGCGAACGCGTGGATCACGCACTACACCCACGGCGTCTACGTCCGCTTCCCATTCACCGACCATCTCGACTGCCGCGAGCGCGTCCATGCCATCTGCGCGCAGAACGGCTGGGAGTACGCCGAGCGGGAAGGCGACCCAGAGCTCTTCCTCCGCTGGATCGACGGCCCGTGGGACCGGGAGCAGTTCCTCGTCGTCGAGCCGGGGCGCAGCATCGTCCCAACGTTCGACGGCCGGATCATCACCATTGCGAAAGAGTAAGGGGGTCGATGCGATGGATGCCATGGAAGTCATCAAGACGCGTCGCAGCGTGCGGACCTTCAAGGACACGCCGATCCCGCGCGCGAGCCTCGAGGCGATCATCGATTGCGCGCGGATGGCGCCGACGGCCCGGGGCGAGCAGCCGTGGGAGTTCGTCGTCGTCACCGACGCCGACACGCGCCGGAAGATCGCCGGCATGACGAGCTACGGGTCGTTCATCGCCCGGAGCCCGGCCTGCGTCGCCGTCTTCTGCAAGGACACGACGTACTACCTGGAGGACGGCTGCGCCGCGACCGAGAACATCCTCCTCGCCGCGTGGGCGCAGGGCATCGGCTCGTGCTGGGTCGCGGGCGACAAGAAGCCGTACGCGGAGGACGTCCGCAAGCTGCTCGGCGCGCCGGCTGGCTACAAGCTCGTCAGCCTCCTCGCGCTCGGCTACCCGGCGGAGCCGCCCGGGCCGAAGCAGAAGCGCCCCCTGGCCGAACTGCTCCATTGGGAGGCGTGGTAGCCCGCGCCCACGGACCGCCTGCGCACGTCGTTGCCGCGACGCCGCGAACGGCACGGATGAAGTCATATCTAATGATGGACACGAACGGCAACTCTTGACGGACAGGCCGTGGCTGTTACTTTTGGGGATGAGGAGTCATACGCATTCGCCTTGAACGCGCTACATGGGCGAACACGGTCGAACGCTTCGCGTTCGCGGGTTTGCCCATAGTGTCGGTTGTATGATTCGTCTGCACAACGGGTTGCAGGGGCGAGGCATGCCTCGCCCCTCCGACCACGATGTAGTGTCTTCAACACGAACGCGTATCAGAGCCTTCACCGTCGCAAGTCCTAGTGCCTACTTGCAGAAGAAAGCATACCAATACTGTGGAAGAGAAAGCCCATCTGCTGGGACTTCGACAGCCAATTCCGCATACATGAACTTGCGAAAGTAGGCACTAGTGCGGCAAAGGGGGGTAGCCATGTACCGCCGATTCCTTCTCGCTCCCGCGTTCGCGCTGCTGGCCGCAGCATCCTCCGCGCTCGCGGCGACCACGGTACTCGGCACCATCACGACGACCAGATGGACGAAGGCGAACAGCCCATACCGCGTCACCGACTCGCTCCTCGTCCCGCCGGGCAACGCGCTCACCATCGAGCCGGGCGTGGACGTGCTCTTCGACAAGGACGTGAGGATCGCCGTGCGCGGCCGGGTTCTCGCCATGGGCACGGCCACGGACAGCATCCGGTTCCTCCCGGGAGAAGCCGCCGAATGGGCCGGCATCCGCATCTGGGGCGGCGATTCGAGCGCCTTCGCGTACACGAGGTTCAGCGGCGGGAACGCGCACCTGGGGAACGGCTCACCGTACGTGAAGATGGGCGGCGCCATCCACCTCAGCGGCCAGGGCACGCGGCTGTACCTCGGCCACTGCGTCTTCTCCGGCAACCGCGCCGTCCACGCGGGCGGCGTTCAGACCTGGGCGGGCGCCCACATCACGATCGACTACTGTATCTTCCGGCGCAACGTGGTGGACGGGTACGGCGGCGGGCTCTCCATCGCGGACGGCAGGGCGATCATCCGGAACACCGTGATCGAGGACAATCGGACGACCGGCTCGATCGACGGGAACTACAACCCGGGCGGCGGCCTTGCCACGGGCAATTCCGACATCACGATGACCGACTGCGTGATCCGGCGCAACTCGGGCGGCCGCGGCGGAGGCGGTGGCATCCGGGCGCAGACGGCGCGCCTGACGTTGCGGCGGTGCATCATCGCGGACAACACCTGCTCGTCATACGGCGGAGGGATCTGGCTCACCGATGGCTCCCGCGCCTCACTGACCGGATGCGTCATCACCCGCAACGTCGGCAACGACGATGTCACCCCCGCGAGCGGGATCGGCGCCTGGGAATCGCTCGTCGCGCTGAGGAATTGCATCCTATGGGGGAATCCGAAGGAGGACTTGTTCTGCACCGATGCGCCGAACGTCGCCGCCACGTGGTCGGACATCGGTGTGGTCGACCTGCCGCCACCACCGGGCTCCCACCCGCCGATCATCCTCATGAAGCCTGCGGGGACGCAGGTCTTCCCCGGCACGGGTAACATCGACGCAGATCCCCTGTTCGTCGACGCGGCCAACGGTGACTACCACCTGTCCGCGGGGTCACCATGCATCGACACGGGCGATCCGGCGAGCCCGCACGATTCCGACGGCTCGTGCGCGGACATGGGGGCGTACTCGGTCCTCGACGACACGCCGTTGCCCGTAGGCCCCGTCACGCCGCCGCCCGATGATGGCTCCGCGACGCGGCTCGCCCTGCCGACGCTGCGCGTCCATCCCGACAGCCTGATCATCCTGTCCATCCGCGCCACGTTCCGCGACGCCGATGGGGCGGACCTGGTCTTCCTCGCCGACAGCAGCGTCCTGGTCCCCGACGCATCCTTCGTCCGGAGCCATGCCTTCGCGGACCTCCCGCTGGGGTCGGCCTTTGCGGGCATGGTCGGCGACACCGTGTTCGTCTCCCTCGCCGCCGCGCAACCCATCAGCCTCACCGACGGCGTTCTCGTCGAACTTGCGTTCTGGACGAAGCCACGCGTCGTCCTCGCCGCGGCGCCATCTCCCAGCCTCCCCGAGGACGTCCACTTGGTGTCCCGGGCGAAGCCGGGCGTCGTCGAGGGGACGCGAGTGGCGCTCACGTGGGTGCCTTACCCGGCGACGAACATCGCCGAACGGCAGGCCCAACTCGCCGACGGGTCGGTGACGTTAAGCCGGAAGCGGTTCGGCGACGTGAGCGGCGACGGGCAGATCACCGCCTTCGACGCCTCCCTCATCCTGCAGTACCTTGTGCGCCTGGTCCCGAGCGTCGATGCGGAGATCGCCGACGTCACGGCGAATGGGCGGGTGTCGAGCCACGACGCGGCGTACATCCTCCGCAAGGTGCTGGACCCGCGGACGACGTTCCCGGCCGAGGAGAGTGGATCGCTGAGGTCGGTGACGCAGAGGTTGCCGGCGCTCTCTTGGGTGCGCGAAGGCGACGCGTGGCTTTTGGTCGCGGACGACCCGACGAGCATCCAGTCGGGCGAGATGAGCATGATCGCGACGGGAGCGACGGTCTCGGCGGTCGGGGCGGACATGCTCGCGACGAACGAGGTGGATGGGGTCCTCCGCATCGCCTTCGTGCGCCTCGCCGCGGGCGGACCGGTGCTCGTGCGCGTCGAGGGCGGTACGTTGCTCGCCGATCCGCCGGCGGTCGCGGGGATGCGGTTGAACGAGCAGGCCGTGCCGGCGGAGGCCATTGCGCGTCCGCTGCCGTTCGCCCTCGAGCAGAACCAGCCGAACCCATTCAACCCGGCGACGACGATCCGGTTCGCCCTGCCGGAGGCGGGACGCGTGCGGCTCGACGTCTTCGCCGCCGACGGTCGGCTCGTGCGGACGCTCGTCGATGGGGCGCTCGGCGTCGGCGAGCACGCGGTCGTCTGGGACGGCTGCGACGCCCTCGGCAGGCCCGCGTCGAGCGGCGTCTACCTCTACCGGCTCGCTACCGACGGGGGCGTGGCCGCGCGGAAGATGGTCCTCGTCCGTTAGGCTGCCGCTTGCGATTTCCCCTCCATACCCATATCATGCCATCAGCGCCGCGCAACGAGGGTTGCGGCGTTCATGGCCGTGCAGTCCCCACCTTCCGGGCGAGCGACCTCCATGACATCCCGACAGCGACTCCTCACCGCGCTCCGGCGCGGACGCTCCGACCGCGTCCCAGTCGGGCCGTTCGACCTCGGTGCGCTCCCGCACGACGGCCCGGTCGCCGCCGAGCTCATCCGCGTCACCGACCCGTTCATCCAGGCCGGCGCGGGCGGCAACGCCATCTGGGGCGATGGCGCGCCCGTCGAGCAGCGTACCGAGGGAGACGCGACGACCACGGTCGTACATACGCCGCTCGGCGACCTCCGGAGCGTGCGACGACGGACGGCGATCACCTCCGCGACGACCGAGTTCTTCTGCCGTACCGCCGATGACGCGGAGAAGTGGCTCTCCCTGCCGTACACGGTGCCCTCCGCCGACGCGAGCCCGTTCCTGCGCCGCAAAGAGGAGATCGGCGAGGAGGCGCTCGTCATGGTCGGCCTCGGCGACGCGATCTGCCTCCCGGCGGAGATCTTCTCCCCGGCGGACTTCAGCCTGCTCTGGGCCGATGCGCCGGACATGATGCGCCGCCTCGTCCGCGTCGCCGCCGATCGGATCAACGCGCACGTCGAGCGGCTCTGCAGGGCCGGCGTCGACGCGTTCCGCATCGTCGGCGGCGAGTACGCGAGCGTGCAGCTCGGGCCGAAGGCGTTCCAGGAACTCGTCGTCGAGCCGGACGCGGAGCTCTGCGCCATCATGCGGCGGCACGGCGCAATCTCATACTTCCACAACCACGGCCCGATCACCCGCTACTACGATCAGCTCCTCGCCATCGGCATCGACGCCCTCGACCCGATGGAGGCGCCGCCGTGGGGCGATTGCGAGCTCGCGGAGGCGAAGCGCCGCATCGGGCGCGACATCTGCATGGTGGGCAACCTCGACGACATGGAGATCATGAGCAAGCTGCCGTGGGACGAGATCGAGCCGATCGCCGCCGAGCGCCTCGCCGCGGCGGGACCGGATGCGTTCGTCCTCGGCGGGACGGCGTCCGGCACGTACACCGAGCACGCCGCGCGGATGTTCATGAAGCTCGTGCCGCTCGCCGAGGCGATGGCGAACCGCTGGGCATGAACGGGGCCGGCTGCGCCGGCGAGGCGCCGGCGGAGGGAGACGACGATGGAGACACTGCAGGCCGGGTTCGGCCTTGCGGACACGAGCCCGCTCGTGGGCACGCCGCTCGCCGGGTACATTCGCGTGCGGTACGCCTCCGGCGTGCGGGACCCGTTGTTCGCCCGCGCGCTCGCCCTTTCGGATGGGGCGACGTCGGTCCTCGTCATCGCGTGCGACGTGCTCGCCATGGCGGCGGAGGACGTCGCCGCGGCGCGCGCGAAGATCGCCGCGCGGCTGCCGGTGAAGCCGGAGAACGTCTGGTTCTTCAGCACGCACGCGCACACGGCGCCGGCGCTCGTGCCCTGCTTCGAGACGCCGCGCTCGGACGAGTACGCCGCGCGGCTGCCGAACCTCGTGCTCCTGGCCGCCGATACTGCATGGCACGACCTCGCCCCGGCGACGCCCTCCTTTGCCCGCGCGGACGTGCCCGGCGTCGCCTTCGAGCGGCGCTACCGCATGAAGGACGGGACGATCCGCACGAACCCCGGCGTCGGCAACCCGGAAATCGTCGAGCCGGAACGGCAGATTCGCACGCCGCTCTCGCTCCTCGCCTTCGAGCGCGACCCGACGCGGCTGCCCATCGTCCTGGCGAGCTTCCCCTGCCATGCCGACGTCGTCGGCGGCACCGACGCTTCCGCCGACTATCCCGGCCGGACGTGTAACGAACTCACGCACCGCCTGCCGGGCCATCCGGAGACGCTGTTCCTCCTCGGCGCGTGCGGCGACGTCAACCACATCGACGTGAACGCCTCCGAGGCCGCGGGCGGCTACGATCACGCGGTACGTATGGCGCGACGGCTCGGCGAGGCCGCGGTCGCCGCGTGGCCCGAGAGGATTCCCGTGGCGGGCGCCCTCGATATCCGGCGCACGACCGTGGCGCTACCGCGGCGGCCCGTGGACCCGGCGGCGCTCAAAGAGGCGCGCACCATCGTCACTCGCGAGCAGGCGTTCGGCAAACAGCTCACGACCGAGGGCATCTGGGCGCGGGAGCTCGTGCTGCTCGCCGAGATGCCGGAAACCATGGCGCGCGAAGTCGCGGTGCTCGCCATCGGCGACGTGGCCATCGTCGCACTCCACGGCGAGGTCTTCACCGCGCTCTCCGACCGGATCGCGGATGCCTCGCCCTTCGCGCACACCGTCGTGGCCGAGCTCTACGACGACGGGGAAGCGTACGTCCTGCCCGAAGGCGATTACGGGCAGCAGGGGTACGAGGAGCGCCCGGCGCGGAGCAGCCCGTACGCTCCAGGGGCGGGAGAACGGCTCGTCGAGGCGGCGCTCGGGCTGTTCAGGCGATGATCGGGGCACGCTCGCGATCCTCTCCGGTCGGCGTGCCCTCGACGATCAAGGTGCGCGCCCGTCGAAGCTCATCTTCGCGCAGTCGCGTCGCGCAGGCGCGTCGCGCAGGCGCGTCTCATACGAATCCTCACCGACCGCGCGGCAGGGGCAGGTCCGCGTGGCCCTTGGCCTTCCATCGCCTCCCGTGCCTCCGCGCGCAGCAAATCCAGCCGTCCCAAACACCGTACGCACGCCGGGTAACATCCTGGCACGGTCGTCGGTTGTTCCTTGTATGCTCACGTGATCATATGGGTCACGTCCGGCGACCCGCGTGGCTGGCGGGTCCGTCGGACGCGGAAGGCGATCGAGGAGGCCGCAGCACTTCGCCGGGCACCTGGTCGGCTTCGGAGCCGTAAGGACGGCTGGAGCAGAGCCGCAGGTCGCGCTGGACGAGGTCGTCATGCGGTCCGCGCCGCTGACGCAGGGAGACTGCGTCGTCGCATCTACTGAGTGAGGCATCAGTCAGTCTGATGGCCGGCAACCCGGCAATGGTGTTCAGGCAGTCGTTCCCACGCGATAACCATCCACGGCGAGAACGCGTGTCATCCGGATCGACGAGCGGGCCTTGCGCGAGGCTCGGGCCCCGCTCTCTCGCGACCATGGCAGCGACGGCGGCGTATGCGGGGAGGAGGCGTGGGGTCATGCCCCACGATGGTGTTCTGCTCTTGAGGCGTCGGAGGATCGCGTGATCCCTTGGATGAAGTCCAGACGGCGGCGCATCGCCCTGGTCGTGTTTGCGCTCGGCGTAGCGTGGTTCGTGCCGTGGTCCTTCGTCCTTCACCTCGGCGTGCTCGTCTACTTCCCGTATCGCCCCGACGGCCGGACGCGGTACGTGCGCGTGACCGGCCCCGTGGCGGCGAGGCTTGGAGCGGAGTGGACGCCGCGGGCCGAGATCCCCCAGGCGATGGTGGCTGCGGTGATCGCCGCCGAAGACGTGCGGTTCCACCAGCACTATGGGATCGACTGGGAGGCCGTGCGGCTCAGCATGAAGGCGAACGAACGGGCGGGCCAGACGAGATACGGCGGGAGCACGATCACTCAGCAGCTCGTGAAGAACGCGTTCCTCTCGCGCACGCGGTCGTACCTGCGCAAGGCACGGGAAGCCGCGGGGGCGCTCCTGCTCGACCGCATCATGGCGAAGGACACGCAGCTCCTCTGGTACCTCAACGTCATCGAGTTCGGCCCGGACGTGTACGGCATCCAGCGCGCCGCGCGGCACTACTTCCGCAAGAGCGCACGGGACCTCACGCCGGCCGAGTGCATCGAACTCGCCGTCATCATCCCAAGCCCGAACCGTTGGAACTGCTCGATCGTGACGGGGCGCTGCACGCTGTTCTTCCAGAAGCGTTACTCCAGCCTCTGCGACGGAATCAGCGTCCTTGGGCTGCTCGACCGGACGGAGCTGCGCACGGCCCATATGGCGGCACCGGTCGTGGTCGAGCGGGCGACCGTCGCAGAGAACGAGACACCTCACGAATCGGACCGCCACCGGGGGAAACGACGCAGCCATCGAGGGGGACACGGGCTTGCTCAGGCGGTGACTGCGGCAGTGTCGGACAGCACGGGGACGCCGTCCGTCGAGGTGCCGTCCGACGAGATACTGGAACCGGCGAGCGGAACCGAGTTGCCGCCCGCGGCGGAGGCACTTGCGCCGGAATACGGAGGCTGACGGCGAAACCCACTCGTAGGTTTCTCTCTTATTGACGCTATAGTCACGCGCCGTCGGATCATGCGTAGGGGCGAACCAGCGGGCGACATCACCAGCCCGCGTGTGTTCGCCCACTATAGCGACAATAAGACAGTCCCGTATCACGTGCCGTCGGCCGTCCCGACGGAGAATCGCCTGCCCGTCGGCACGGCGCCGGGCCTGCCCGTCGACGCGGCGGCGGGCCGCTGAAGCTGTCGACGACTGCACCGTCGCGGGCGCGATTGCAGCGGCGTGGACGGCAGGATCGTCCGTAGGTGGGTGCCCACGGCCGCCACGCAATCACGGCCGCCTCACGCGGGCTTCATCTGTCGATACCGCTCGCGGGTGAGCGTCAGGATGATCGCGTACACCGGCCTCCCGCCTGCGTGCTCGCGGTCCTCTCCGGTCAGCTTGCCCTCGGGGATGCGGATGCGCCCGGTCTCCTCGAAGCCCAGCTTCGCGTAGAGGCGCCCGGCGACGGTGTTCCAGTCGTGGTAGTCGATGACGCACGCGTCACGGACGTCACGCGTGTGCATATGCGGGAGCAGTCGCCAGCTTCTCGAATCTCCTGCCGAGCTTCCACGCGGCAGCGACTTCCTCGTCAGCCAGATGCAGATCGGGCATTGCCGTACGCCGCAGCAAGGTGACGTACGCTGACAGAATGGCCCTAATCAAGGCTCCTATCACCCTGACCTGCATCCCGCGAATCAGGACCCAACTGTTGATCCCAACTATGCACCACATCGTGCTTGCATACTCTCTGAAGATGCGCTTGATATTCTCTGGTGCCGCCTCGTACTGCCTGGAAACGTTCTCTACCCGGATTCTCTTGTCTACTTGCGCGACCCCTCTCACGATGCAGGGCAGCGTCAGGTGCTTACTCATGACAATCGTGACGTTGACTACGGGATACAGCTGATTCCAAGCGAACTCGTCCCTCCTGATTCTGCCCTCAATCTTCTCTCGGACCAGTTCGTCCCGCAGCCGATAGAGATCGTATCGATACCGAACCACGCGATTACGCCGAATCATGCGCCACTGGGAAATGACGAGGTAGACCACGAAGACGACTGCAAAAGCCGCCATCAGAGTGTTTGAGGTCAACATTATCTTTCTCCTTGAAGTCCGGTATTACGCACCGACCCCTCCAGTTGTCAAAGGGGTATCTCCAAGAGGTAGCAATCTGTCCCGCAAATAGTTCCGTTCCTCCACAACCCGAGCGATTTCGGCGTCTGTGCGCCGTTCAATGATCTTGATCATAAGCCGAGCACGCCATTCTGAGAGGATCACTAGAAGTATACACAGAAGGGCTGGAAATCCCCAAAGCTTCCCCACATCGATGAGAAACTGAGTATTCATGCGGCCCCCACCGACTGAGACTGAGGTGCACGGCCGAGCGCCAAAGAAAGCTAGAGATTCCCTCCTCGCGTAATGTCGTACAGATTCTCGGCAATTCCAAGGGGTGGCCTCGATGTTTGTACCGCGGCGTGTGGGAGAGTCGAATTAGGACACTACCATCCGCCGCGTCATCTTGCGCGCGCCGTCACGCCCGCGACGATTCCTGCGCGAGCGGCAGCGCGAGACCCGTCTTCGCCCGCACCTCGGCCATCGTCTCCGCGGCAATCCGGCGGCACCGCATCGCGCCGGCGCGGAGGGCATCGGTCACGTCGCCGGGTCGCGTGGCGAGGGCCTCGGCGCGCTCGCGGATCGGCTCGAGCCGCTCGGTGAGGTGCTCCGCCAGCCGCCGCTTGCACTCGATGCAGCCGATTTGCGCCGTGCGGCACGTGGTGTTGACCTCCGCGACGAGCGCCGGGGGCGAGACCTCCTTGTGGAGCGTGAACATGTTGCAGATGTCGGGGTCGCCGGGGTCGCTCCTCCGCTTTCGCGCCGGGTCGGTGAATGCCGGGGCGAGCTTCTTCCATCGCTCGTCGGCGGTCTCCGTGAGGGCGATGTAGTTGTCCAGGCTCTTGCTCATCTTGCCCCGACCGTCGAGCCCCATGATCCGCGGCGCGCTCGAGAGGAGCGACTCCGGCTCGGGGAAGGTCTCGCCGAATCGGCCGTTGAACCGGCGCGCGATCTCGCGGCTGAGCTCGACGTGCTGGAGCTGATCCTCGCCGACCGGCACGGCCTCGGCCTTATAGATGAGGATGTCCGCCGCCTGGAGGACGGGATACGCGAAGAGGCCGAGGTTGATGTTCTCCTCGTTCCGCGCGCTCTTCTCCTTGAACTGCGTCATGTTTTGCAGGCGGCCCATGTACGCCACCGTGCCGAGGAGCCACATGAGCTCGGTGTGCGCCGGCACGGCCGACTGCACGAAGATGGTGCACTTCGCCGGGTCGAGCCCGCAAGCGAGCAGGCCGCGCGCGACCTCGGTCACCTTCCGCGGCATCTGGGCCGGCTCGTACTCGATCGTCATCGCATGGTAGTCCACGATGCAGTAGATCGCGTCGTGGCTCTCCTGGAGCCGCACCCAGTTCGCGACGGCGCCGAAGTAGTTGCCGACATGTAGCTCGCCGGTGGGCTGGATGCCGCTGAACAGGCGCTTCTTGCTCATGGGGTGGACCCTCCTACGCTCGCCGCCGTGGCCCGAGGGCGCCGTCGCGGCGCCCTGGGGCGAGGAGACCTCGCCCCTACGATGGCTCTGTCGATCTTCGATGCGACGGTACGCCGTAGGGGCGCCGTCGCGGCGCCTACGATGGCTCTGTCGATCTTCGATGCGACGGTACGCCGTAGGGGCGCCGTCGCGGCGCCGTGGGGTGGGGAGACCTCGCCCCTACGATG
>Ga0315279_10009755_pt1 | contig 11388 bp, 10 predicted proteins | sample YL17G06_20_MG_FD_203694 | JGI IMG/M metagenome (GOLD analysis project Ga0315279, IMG submission 203694) | Sediment microbial communities from Yellowstone Lake, YNP, Wyoming, USA - YL17G06_20 | ecosystem: Environmental > Aquatic > Freshwater > Lake > Sediment | place: USA: Wyoming | collected...
GGCTTTGCAATGAAGGCGAATCTTGTGCAGCGTGAGCCGCAGCTTCGCAAGGAATGGGCAAAGAAGAACCTCTACGGCAAAATCAGGGAGGCGAGGCGGGGAGCACCTTTATATATTCTGCACGATGGGCCGCCCTACGCAAACGGCGATATCCACATGGGGCACGTCATAAATAAGGTCCTCAAGGATTTTGTTGTCAAGTATAAGACAATGACCGGCTTTGATGCACCCTACATACCCGGCTGGGACTGCCACGGGCTGCCGATTGAATCGAAGGTGGTAACAGACCTCGGCGACAAGGTGCGCCAAATGAGCAAGCTCGATATTCGGCGGGCGTGTATGAAGTATGCGAGCAAATACGTCAAGATACAGAGCGAGCAGTTCCAGCAGCTCGGCGTATTTGGCGACTTTGATAATCCATATTTGACATTTAAGCCGGCTTATGAGGCGGGCATTCTGGAGGTATTTGCGGAGTTAGTCGATAAGGGACTGGTTTATAAGCAGCTCAAGCCGATTCACTGGTCGATTGGGTGCGAGACGGCACTGGCGGAGGCGGAGCTTGAATATAAGGACATTTCGTCGCCGAGTATCTATGTGAATTTTCCTGCTGCCAAAGAAAGTATCGGAAAATTAGTTGAGCTTGGCCTTCTCGATGCTCGATACTCGATACCGGATACTCGCGGCGAGCGACGTGAGACGAGCGACGAGCCACGAGTATGTTTTATGATATGGACGACGACACCGTGGACGCTGGCGGCGAACCTGGCGATAGCGGTGCATCCGCACCTCGATTATGCGGCGATGAGCTACGAAAAAGACGGGCAAAAGTTTGTCTCGATAATAACGACCGAACGGATTGGGGCGGTTGTCGCTGCGGGCGGGTTGAAGGAAGGACAATATCGCATCAGCGAAAAGACGGTGAGAGGCAGCGAACTTAAAGGACTGCGGTATCTGCACCCATTCATTGGGAAAAATCCGACGGACAAAGACGCATATATGGTGATACTTGCGGACTATGTTACGACCGAGGACGGGACGGGCCTTGTTCATACTGCGCCCGGGCATGGCATCGAAGATTATGTGTCGGGGCAGAAGTATAATCTGGCGGTTTATTCGCCGGTGCTGGATGATGGGCGGTATGATGAGACGACGCCGGAGTGGCTGCGGGGGCGGTGCGTATTAGAGGTTGACGGGATTGTGAATAACCGTTTGAAGCAGGATGGACTGCTTTTTGCGCAGGGCCAGATTACGCACAGCTACCCGCACTGCTGGCGAAGCAGAGGGCCGGTGATTTTCAGGGCGACGGAGCAGTGGTTTATCAGCGTGGACAGGGAGCTGCCCGGCGAGGGAAAGAGCCTGCGGAATTTGGCGATGGAGGCGGTCCAGAATGTAAACTGGATTCCGGCGTGGGGGCAGAAGCGGATTGAGGGGATGTTAGAGGCAAGGCCTGACTGGTGCATCAGCAGACAAAGAAGCTGGGGGCTACCTTTGCCGGTTTTTATTAATTCGCAGGGGCAGGCGCTACTAACCAAAGAATCGGTATTGGCTGTGGCGCGGCATATTGCGAAGCACGGCTCGGATAGCTGGTTTACCGATTCGCCGAGGCAGATACTCGGCGAGGATTTTCGGCTGCCGAAAGGATTTACTTTAGATGAGCTGCAGAAGGAAGAAAACATTCTCGACGTGTGGTTTGAGGCGGGCTGTAGCTGGCACAGCGTCTGCGTGAAAGAGGCCGGGTGGGCGGTGCCCGTGGACCTGTACTTAGAAGGTTCGGACCAGCACCGGGGGTGGTTCCAATTGTCGCTTCTGCCGGCGCTGGGGGCGACGGGCAAGGCGCCATTTAAGAGCGTTCTGACGCACGGCTTCACCGTTGACGAAAAGGGAATGAAGCAATCGAAATCGCTGGGCAACTACGTCAACGCGCAGGAGGAGGTAACGAAATACGGGGCGGACATTCTGCGGCTGTGGGTGGCGAGCATAAATTATCAGGAGGACGTCCGCTGCACCGATGACCTGATTGGCCGGACACAGGATGCGTATCGGAAAATCAGAAACACAATAAGGTATCTGCTCGGCAATACTGATGATTTCGACCCGAACAAGCATACGGTTCCATACGAGAAGATGTTTGAAATTGATAAGTGGGCGATGGGGCAGCTGCAAAAGCTGATTGCAGAGACAATCGACGCATACGAGAACTTCGTATTCCATCGGGTGTTTGCGCTAATCTACAATTTCTGCACGGTCGAGATGAGCAGCATTTATATGGATGTGCTCAAAGACAGGATGTACTGCGATGCGGCGGACAGTTTATCGCGGCGGAGCGGGCAGACGGCGATGTACAGGATACTGGATGCCCTGGTCCGAATGCTGGCGCCTATACTGGTGCACACTGCGGAGGAGGCGTGGGCGGCGATGAATTCGTCGCTCCCCTCGACCCTGCTCGGGGCAGGCGTTGCTCATCGCTCGTCGCCGGCCAGAGAAGAAAAAGATGGTGAAGTTGAAAGCGTGCACTTAGCGGAGATGCCGAAGGTTGATAATTCAATTGACTGGCAAAGCCAGGAGCCGAGGTGGCAGAAGTTAATGGCCCTGCGGGACGAGGTTCTGCGGGTTCTGGAAGGGCTGCGGCAGAAAGAAGAGATAGGAAGCAACCAGGAGGCGAGCGTAACTATTTACTGTAACGACGAGGATGCGAAGGTCCTGAATGATTTCGGGGTCAGGCAGTTTGCGGCGCTCTGCATAGTCAGCGAGGTGAAATTGGAGAAGGCGGCGGGCGAGACGAAAGTGGCAGCGCAAAAAAGCAGCCACAAGAAGTGCCAGCGGTGCTGGAATTATTGGCCGAGCGTCGGAGGCGACAGCGAGCATCCTGACTTATGTGAACGATGTATCAGTGTTGTCACGAGCTAACACGAATTTTAACCACAGATTCCTTCGGCAGGCTCAGGATAAATCACGCGGATTTTTTGCCACGAGAACTCAAAGACACGAATGTAACCACAGATTTCACTGATTAACACAGATTTTGTTTGGCCACAGAGCACACCGAGACCACAGAGGTTTCCGGCCAGATGGGTGTACTCGGCACGCACTGTCCTCAAAACGAGTTTTTGCGGCGGTTGCGTGCTCTCGTCCACGAGTTCCCCGATGTATCAGGGTCCTCCGGCAATTCCGCCGGGGCTGGCCGAAACAAGAAGAAGGGCAGGCGAACCAAATTGAAATTTCAAGTCGCGGGGAGAAAATTTCTGACACTGATTCACACAGGATTAACACTGCAAAATATATTTGCCACAGAGGTCACAGAGACCACAGAGGTTTTTGGTCGGCTTGGCGTTCTGCGACAATGCATTTCTCGAAACAAGTTTCTGTGAAAGGCCGTTGCCTTGTCCGCCGAATTCCGAACGACCCGGGCTTCTTTATATAAGCCGAGCGAACGAAATCAGACGCGGATTCACACAGGATTAACACTGCAAAATATATTTGCCACAGAGCACACCGAGAGCACAGAGAATAACTCGGCAGGTAGTGACATAGTCCTTTTGATTAGTCAAAAGGACTACGAGCATTTTATATGTCAAACGGTTTTTGGATGAGGGATTTGAGGCGAAGATTTTTGGGTGCGGATTTTGAAAATGGCGGGTTATACAGGAGTGGCATCGGAAAGTATATAAGTATATGCGTATATACTTATGGACTGCTTTAAGAGTCATGGTTTTGAGAATCAAGGTTTTTAAAAGAGAGATTTGAGAATGAGGGGAGGAGTAGATGGGTTGATACTGGATTCCGCCCCGCCTACGGCGGACAGGTTCGCCTTCTGCCCCAAAACTAAAAACTTCTCTGCCACAGAGGGCACAGAGAACACAGAGAGAATCCGTAAATGAGTTAATGAGTAGATGAGTTTGTTTTATGGCGGACAAGTTTTGGTTTAGAAAAACGGTTGCTGTCCCCATTATCTGATTCACTGATTTGATTCTTCCACGAGTTTTATTTCTTCTGGGGTTAGGTTGTATATTTCATAAACGAGTTTGTCTATTTAGCAGTCCGGAGAAATACTCATCGCTACTGCTCTGGATAATCGAGCTCGGGGTGGGGTTTCTGTTTGCCTTTGGGTTTGCGATAAGAAGAACCCACCCAATAAATTGGGGGGCTAAATATCAGAGGATTGGTGGGCTAAAGCCCACCCTACAATATCTACTGCTGAGGATAATCGAATTCGGGGTGAGGTTTTTGACCCTTGGCGGAGCCAGGGAAGGAAAAAGCGATCCTCGCGTGGGCACCCCAGGGTAAAACCCTGGGCTAAATACACCGCGTTCGCGGAAATGTTGTAAGCGGGCCTCACGATAGGAAAACCCGCCAAACAGAAGGCGGGTAAACCCCGGCAGTGTCAAGTATCCTCGAAAGCCTTGATTTGAGCGGCGGCCCGACTGCCGTTGCGCTCGGCGAAGAGGATGTTATAATCCTGGTCGCTCTTGAAAGGCGGGTCAAGATGGACAAGGTCAACCGATTCGTCTTCGATATAGCGGCGGAGTATTTCCAAGTTATCGCCGTAATACAAAACGTTCTCTGCCATATCGCACCTGTTGTTTTATTCAAAGAGGAATCGCTCGTAATGTTCCTGTAAGGAGGCATTATACCGCAGGTTATTACGATTACAAGGGCAATAAGAACCCCGAAATGAATCCGCCACCCCGCCGAAGGCGGGTAAACGAAAGAAAAACCCCCGAATAAATTCGGGGGCTAAACAATACGTAAAACCCCGAAACAAGTTGCGTGGCTAAATATGTTGGTATTCGTTAAGAATCTACCTGCTCACGGACCTTTTGATAGACCTGCTCGACTGTTACTCCATCGATGCTGTGTCTGGGGTCGTAACTGTCGGCCTTGAGCCCCCTGCCATTGGGGTCAATAGCTACCACGCATTCGCTTCTTTTATATGGCTCGACTCTTGCAGGATTGGTCGGCCCGAATATCAAAACGACAGGCACACCGAGGGCAGCGGCGATATGGCCTGGGCCGGTGTCGTTAGTTACTACCATCCTGGCAGATTTCAATAAGGCCGTCAACTCACTCAATGAGGTCTTTCCGGCAAGATTAACTATGGGGACGGCGGCAAGAGCTTTCAGGCCGTCAATCAGCCCCTGCTCAGATGCGGTGCCGGTAGCGACTACGGAAAGATTAAATGCCGGTGACATTTTTTGCGCCAGAGCAGCGAAGCGTTCGAGCGGCCAGCATTTGTGGTGGCGTGTGGAACCGGGCACAAAGACGGCGTAACTATCGAGCGGGACGCGATAGTTTGCGAGCAGTTTTTTGACGGAATCGGCGGCAGCGGGGTCCTGCGGCAATACAAATTCGGCATCAACATTGGAAGCCCCGGCGGTAGTGACCATCTTTAGATAATAATCGACGAGGTGAATGCACTCGCGGTCCTGCGGGATTCTATGCGTGTAGAATACGTTGGCAAGCTCCCTCGCGTTTGTCATTCCGAAGCGTTTTTTGCAGCCGGAAAGCCAGCCCAAAGAGGCGGTTCTGAAAAGGCCCTGGAAATCGAAGACGGCGTCGAATTTGCTGCGGCGAAGCCGCCGGATAAGCGCCAGCAGAGCGCCCAGAGCATAAGGATTGAACCAGGCCTTACCGAGGAATTTGCGGTCGAAGGGAATTGTCCTTGTCAAATGCGGATGGTTTTGCAGAAGCGGGGCAAACTCAGGACGGATAAGCCAGCTAATCTCGGCATCGGGGAAACTTTTGCGTAAAGCCGCCAGTGCCGGTAAGGCAAGCACTATATCGCCCAGCGAGCTGGGCTTTATTATCAAAATATTTTTTAAGGTTTCCGGCATACCCAGACAATTGTAAGCAATAAAGAGGTTTTAAGCAATTGATTGTTTACAGCAGAACTGCTAAATTAGTTCTTTGAATGAGTAAAGAAAAAAAAGAGAAGGACAAAGAGAAGAGTGAGGCCATAGCAGGCACTATTGCAGTTGGGATTGTACTTTTATTGGCGATTTGGTGGGGGTATCGATGGTTCAATAACACATGGGAGCGGGCAAAACGGCAAACGGAGCAGACGGAAAAAGAAGCTCAGACTGTTCTTAAAGAAGTAAAAGAAGTACTAAGTATCAAAGGATTCTATAGCCGAATAGATGCTATGATTCGTCTCATGGAAATTGAAGGACACGAATTGAAAATTGTTAAAGAACGTGCAGTACCCACGTCAGGAGATTGGTGGAAGGTGAGTTTTTATCTACTTAAGGATGGTTCTGAACAAGACCTTTATGAATGGAACTACAATCGAAGAACAAAAGAGATTTTCCCTACGCCATAACTGGCAAAACTGCTGATTTATGATTGGTAGTCCGCCTTATAACAAGGAAAAGAAAATGGTAGAACATTATGATGATTCTTTGAGAGGGTACTCTTTTAAGATACATAAACGCGACAATTTTGTCTGTGTTTACTGTAGTCTGGATGGTAAAGATTGGCCAAATTGGCTTTATTTATCAAGCGACCATCTTCTACCTATAGGACATCCTGAGCGTGAAAATCCTGAATACATTGTTACAGCGTGTGTATTTTGTAACGAACTTCATAACAGGACAGTGTTTGATGTACAGGATACCAATGGTAACCTTAAAAGTCGAACTGAACTTATCGAACAAAAGAAACTTCGCATATTAGAACGTAGAAACGAATACAAAAAATTCTGGGAAGAGCACGTGAAAAGCTAAAGTATGTCTAAAAAAAGGAAATATGTTTACAACTGGCCGAGGCCAATGGTTTCGGTGGATGCGGCTGTGTTTGCGTTTTTCGGGGACAAGGTGAAGCTGCTGCTTATCAAGCGCAGAAATGAGCCATTCAAAGGCAAATGGGCGGTGCCGGGCGGATTCGTGGATATGGATGAGGAACTGGAGGACGCCGTCGCGAGGGAATTAAAGGAGGAGACGGGACTGGAGGGCGTGCCGTTAGAACAAATGCACACCTTCGGGAAATGCGGCAGAGACCCGCGCGGCAGACAGATTACGATAGTGTTTATGGGCATTGCGACAAAAGAGCAAACCAGGGCAAAGGCCGGCGATGATGCTGTGAGGGCACGCTGGTTTAATATAGAAAGACTTCCAAAAGATTTGGCGTTCGACCATAATGAAGTCACTAAATTCGCAATCGCAAGATTAAAAAAGTTAGCCACAAAGGCACAAAATCAAAGAAAGAAATCCGAATCTTGACTGTCGTCAGACAAGTATCGAAATCCTAAATCCGAAACAAATCCGAATAACCAAAATACAAAATTCAAAACAGATACTGATTAACATAGATTCTTTAGCCACAAAGACACGAAGGAAAATCTTTGTGGCTTGGTGACTTGGTGGCGGGATTACACCGTAATTTTGCAGGTTTTAGACACGGATTAACACTGATTCACACTGTTTTATAACAGGCCACAAAAAGCACAAAGGTGCTCCAGCCAGCTTGGTGTTCTCGGCGAATTTTGCTTTCAAAGCAAGCTTTGTCGCAAACTTTCGCCTTCGTCCACAAGGCCAGCTTCGTTGTCCTTATTTGTAAGCTGGCTGAAACTCTCGTCTTGCGTTGTGCATCCTGTGTATAGCGTAGGCGTGGCGATTTTGCAGACAAATCCGCCAACGCAGACGGCGGACAAAGGATTTTCGTAAAAAGCTTTTTAACCACAGATTGACACAGATTCACACGGATTAGTAGCCATAAAGGCACAAAAACATGAAGGGGTTTGCTCGGTTTTGGCGTTCTGCGCAAGTCTTTTCTCGCCCCGGCGCTCCGGGACTGTGAAAGGCCATTGCCTTGTCCGCCGAAGTTCTACGGCCTTCACTTTGAAGCCGACCAAAGTCAAATCCTTGGACCCTCGTGAATTGCGTATTGCTGGCTTGGAGGATTATATCGCGGCCCACGAAATGTGCTCTTACAACTAAAACAACGCCATACATCATTCCCACCCTCTTGGAGGCGAATCAATTTCTTATTTGAATCATAACATTTCTGGCAGAAGGGGCCGTCTTTTTTCTCATCATCGATACGCCAGTAGAAAGGTTTCTCCCATTTTAATTTTTCATTATTTTCTTTCTTATCTCGAACTTCTTCTGGGTACATAGGAATAGATTCAAATATCTCTTCGAAATTCGGTGCGTTCTTGTTGCCTCGTTTAAATTGCCCAGCGATCTTTTCGAAAAAGGCCTTTAGATCTTCTTTGCTTGACATCGATGTTGCCTGCAATCTATCAAGAGGGCGTGGCAGGTCGCTGCCTTTTATTGGATTTGCGAATAAGACATACATTTCACACTTATTATTGATTTTCCGAAGCCATGAAAAACCTATTTCAAACCACACAAATAGCCTATTTTGAGAAGTTGGTGTAAGCACAATAAGAAAAGCGTCGGCGATTTTTAGATTACTGAGGATACTGTCGAGCCAATCAGACCCTGGTGGTATTGTGCCCGGGATACTAGAAACAAAAACCTTGATATCATTATCAAAAACTTTATCAAATTGCTTCTTTATGGCTTTGGCTATACCGCTATCCTCAGTAGCATGACATATAAAAATGTTTTCAACTTTCATAATATAACCCCCTGTGCTTTTTATAAAGAAAACTATACTGCTCCACAGCCACTTATGGTCGGTTTAAAATCTCCTACTCTCTATCAACAATCCATTTACTCATTGCACCTGTAAATCCCTTAATCCTGGCGGTTATACTTAAACAAATGGAAACTAACACCTTTATATCTGCATTTATGTGACATACATCTTCGATAAAACAACATGCCAGATGGTAAAATGGATTCTTAAATGCGCCTGGATTCTTACGGATACGTTCCAATGCTTCATCCCATTCTTTCGCGTATGTAGCACGACGCTGAGACCATATTTGGTAATCGAAAACAATCCCATGTTCCTGTGGCAAAGTCCGGATGTAGTAATACCACGCATCCATGACCTTCTCCGCAAGCTGAACATTTACTGTTTGCACTTTACCCAGAGCCTGCTCAAACACAAAAACTTGGAGGTATATCTGCTCGGCATCAACGAAGTCGCAATTAGCCTTTGAACGGTTACTTCCTTCCAAATACTCTGAAAATCGAGGCCACAGCGGTTTCCAAGCTCTTTTTCCTGGATGATCCGCCTCACAGTCGATGTCAAGAGCATGTGCTACGGCAACCAATGCTACTTGCCACGCCTCAATTCCTTTAGGTCTCATACCTACTCCTGTAGTACTCGGGCGAGCGCAGCACAAATGTGCTGTAATCGGAGAATATGCTTTTGCATGCTTTCATATCAACAAATCGAGCGATTCTCACTTCTGACATACGGCGATCACTCCTTTCGCTTAACATAGGCGGATTCTCTTTGTAGTTTAACGAGATTAACTCTTTTTGGCCAGTGGCTACTTGCAAGTTATTGGGCGGGGCCCCCTACGTTTCCATTGATTATCGATTATTGATAATTGATTATTGTCAATAGATTTCTCTCCTCCGATTCCCTCGACCCTTCGATGCTACTCAGGGCAATCCGCGCTCGGGATAGGTCTGTTTTTTTAATAGATTTCTCCACTTCGCCCCTGCGCTTTCTGCGAAAGCAGAAACGGGGGCTTCGGTCGAAATGATGGTGGGACTTTTCAACAGAGCAAATTTCTAACAAAATGAATTTTTGTACTTTTGTGGGTCAGAGATTACCACGCCCCCGCCGTTTTGCTTCGCCTGCTGCCGCACCTTGCGTTGCGAGACGCAGCGGCAAGCAAAAGCGAGGCAGCGGGAGCTCGCAATGACAAACTCTGGATTCCCGCTCCTCCAACCCTTCGACTTCGCTCAGGGCAGGCTGTACTCGGGATAAAATTTATAAAGGCCGAGTGTCAATTGCACTCTGATTTTAACGTTAGGCAGCAGTTCTGACGAAAAATTCTTGGAATTGTAGTCGGCATCTGTTAAAATATAATCAAAGATGCTTTATCTATTCTCAGTATTTAGCTGGAGATTGGTTTATGAAACTCAAGGTGATATTAGAAAAAAGTGAGGAAGGGGGCTACACGGTATTTGTCCCTTCACTGCCGGGTTGTATCAGCGAGGGCGATACCCGTAAAGAAGCCCTGGATAATATAAAAGAAGCCATCAAGCTGTATCTGGAACCGGTCCCGGACGATTCCGATTTCCAGCCTAATGCAGAAATTGTTGAACTGGCTATATGACCAAAGTTCCCAGCTTAAACTACGATAAGGTGGTAAACGCCCTGCGCCGTGCCGGCTGGGTCGTTGTTCGTCAGAGAGGCAGCCATATTCGCCTTCAAAAGCACACGCAAGAGAAAACACTAAAGCTGACTATTCCTGCCCATAGCCCAATCAAGAGGTCAACGCTTTCCCATATCATAAAACAGGCGAATCTTACCAATGAGGATTTTATACGCCTCGTCAGATAATTTGGATATTTTGAGTTCATCGCCCAAAAGAAAACCGGTTTAAGAGGCGCCGAGGGATTCCTTGACCTGTTTGTTGAACATACGCAGTTGGGTATCGATGGCGCCGATGACCCAATTGATATAGTGGAGCGTGTGAATGGGCCGGTGGTGACCTTCGTTTAACAAGCCCGCTTGGACGGTCTCGATAAAACGGCTTATACTTTTTGGGCTGATTTCGGCGGGCTCCAGCGCCCATTGTTTCAAGGCCTCGTACTGGTCGCGCAACCGCTTGCTGCGTTTTAGCTGTTCGGCGGTCAAATAGTCGCCCGGATTATAGGATAGCTGCAGGCCCTTAAGGCACAGGATTAGCGGTTCATAGCCGGCCCTTTTTTCCAGCCGGATGAATTTGTACTGCTGGACACAGGTGGTCGCCTGAGACGGGGGCTTGTCCGCGATTTCATCTCTGCCAAGATACCACTTGCGTTTGCTTGTTCTGGCAAAGACAAGCTCCTCGCCCACTCCGTATTGTATTATTTCATTATCGCCCATTCTTGATATCCACAGTTTGCCGCTGTCTCTAACTTTTGGGCCGCCGCCGAGCGCGAGCAGGCACCTGGCAAAATCGAGGGGCAGGACTTTTTGGCTGCCGATTTGGTTTCTGCGGAGCTGGAAGGAAATATGGAGACTGTGCGGGCGGACGTCGTAGAAATCGGCAAGCTCGTTTATCAGCTGGCTGAGGACCCAGGGGTCGGCGGTCGCCGGTCGTGACAGCTCCCCTTCGATATTCAGTCTCCCGGGAGCAAGCTCGAGGAAGCCGCAGCGGCGGGGCTGGTCGGTGGCGCCGGTATGGTCATCGATATATCCGCCGAGTTTCCAGGACAAGACATCGAGGTGGAAATCATAGAAGTACCTGAAGCCATCGTACACCGGGTCGAAGACATTTTTGGCGCTTCGCAACGGCTCGACGGCTGCGGCGCCAAG
>Ga0315279_10009756_pt1 | contig 11384 bp, 8 predicted proteins | sample YL17G06_20_MG_FD_203694 | JGI IMG/M metagenome (GOLD analysis project Ga0315279, IMG submission 203694) | Sediment microbial communities from Yellowstone Lake, YNP, Wyoming, USA - YL17G06_20 | ecosystem: Environmental > Aquatic > Freshwater > Lake > Sediment | place: USA: Wyoming | collected...
GTGAGCTTGTCCTGGGCGAACCGCGCCAGCGTCGAGTAGTGCGGCACCTGCTTCAGGCCCATGGCCTTCCGCAGCCCGTCGCTGAGCGCCAGCAGCCCGCAGATGCCCCGGTAGTCCTGCCGCAGCCACACCTTCAGCACCAGACAGGCGGCCAGTTGCGGCTGGGTGAACTTGTGCGGCGCGAACCGGTGCGCCCAGCGCGGCAGCACCCCTTCGGCCACTTCCCGCGCCAGCCGCGCCACCCGCACCAGCTGCTTTGCCGACTCGTTTCCGCCCATCGACTTGCCCCTTCTGATGGCGACTCCCCTCTCGCTACCATCAGAACGCTCCGCCACGCCCATATCTTCTCAACAGAGCAAATCTATCTCAGAACGTGGGGATCGATGAGGAGCGGACGAAGCGTTGTCTCTCCTGAATGGAGGGACGACCATGGCGAACAAGCCGCGGCTACCGACCCTGTGGGAAGTGCCTGATGCGTTGTGGGAACGCGTGGAACAGATTCTCGCGGTCTACGATCCCCCCAACCCACAGGACGCGCCCGCGTGGATCAGCGGCGAGCGCTCGATGCGGTGATCTTCCGGTTGCGGACAGGCTGCCAGTGGAATCATTTCCCCCGCGCTTACGGGCATGACAGCACCATCCATCGCAGCTTTCAGAACGATGATGGGCAAGGCGCGCACGGGGACCATGTCGGCCCGAACCCGACCGACCGGGCCAAGAATGGCAGCAAGCGGAGCATCCTGAGCGGCGGACCGTTGTCGGCGGTGGTGGCGGCGGCGAACGTCCACGATACGAAGCTCCTCGACGCGACGCTCGAGCACATCGTCATCAGACGCCCGGAGCCGACGGCGGAGGACCCGCACCACGTGTGTCCGGACAAGGCATATGATGATCCCACCGGCGAGGAAGCTCTCGCGAAGCGCCAGTGCATCGGACACATGCGCCGTATCGGGGAAGAGACGTTCGACAAGAACACAGAACGGCGCCATCCGGCACGTCGCTGGGTGGCCGAGCGGATACACGCCTGGCTCTCCCGGTGCCGCGGCATCCTCGTGCGGTATGAGAAAAAAGCAGCGAACTACCTTGCTTTGATACAGCTTGCCTGCGCTTCGCTCTGGTACCGTAAACGGACGTTCCGTTCGTTTTGAGATAGTTTCTCAGTCGGTGCCTATCACAATGACTGGACCTGATGGGTGTACAACGCGTCGGTTCAGGTACAACGCGCCGTCATTCTGAGCGAAGCGAAGAATCTCCTGACGTTGGGGGCAGAGAACCGTCCGTCGCATGGTACGCGGCGGCTCCCACGAAACACTGAGAGATTGCTCGCTGACGTCGGCTGCGGGCGACGCGGCTTCGTGCTCGAAGAGCACGCCGGATGACCGCGGTTATGATGGGGCCGGCACAGCCCCTGTGGAGTCATTCTGAAAGGCGTCCCAGGGCGCGCACTTCCGGCATTTGCCTCTGCCTCATGCACCCGCCCTCGCCTCAGGTGCCCGCGTCCATAGCTTGCGGATGGCAAACGCAGCCGCCTTCGGATGGCGGTCGATGTCGAAGATGCCGTACGCGCACCGGTACTCGTGCGCCCAGAGGAACCGCCGGTGCAGGTCGTAATCGGCGAAGCACCAGATGAAGCCGCCGACGAAGCCCGGCTCGTTCAGGAACCCCTCCCACTCGCGGCGCAGCTTCTCCGCCTGGTACTCCTCGCCCGGCGGGTATGGCGTCCGGAACCCCGGCACGGTCCACTTCCCGAACTCGGCCACGATGATCGGCTTGTCGGGCACTTGCGTCCGCAGCGCGTCGAGCTTCTTGTGGATGTAGGGGTACATCTGCCCGAGATTGGCCGCGAGCGGCGGGTTCGGCGCGCCGACGTACACGTTCACCGCCGTCACGTCGGTGACTTCGTGCACCGGATCGTCCGGCCACTCGTTGCTCACCTCGACGACCGGCCGCGTCGGGTCGAGTCGGTGCGCGAGCGCCACGAGCTCCTTGTTCCCATCGGCGGTCATCTTCGCGAGCCCCACGTCGCGCGGCGTGGCGTTCGGCTTCGGCTTGACGAGGTTCTCGTTGCTGATGCTCCACATGAAGACGCACGCGTGGTTCTTGTACGTCCGGATGATCTCCTCGCACTGCCGCTTCGCCGTCGCGAGCGCGTCGGGATGGTCGGTCTCGACGAGCGGGCGGCCCCACTGCCAGAGCGGCACCTCCACCATCGCCAGCACGCCACGCTCGTCGCACAGCTCGTAGAGCCGACGGTGCGCCGGGTAGTGATGGCGCAGCGCGTTCCCGCCGACCCACTTCACGAGGTCGATGTCGCGGGCGATGAGCGGCTCGGTGGGCGTCTGCGTGTGAATCGTGCCGCCGGGGTACTGCTCGTGCCGGTTGATGCCCTTGACGAGGAGCGGCTCGCCGTTGAGAAGGAGTCGCGTCCCCTCGACGCGGATGGTCCGCAGGCCGATGCGGTGCTCCCAGACATCCCCCGGCCGGCCCGCAGTGAGGTCGCGGAGGGCGAGGCGGAGCGTGTATAGCCGCGGTGTATCGGGCGACCAGAGCGCGGGCCGCTCGACCGGGATCGCGATCTCGGCCGCGAGCATGCCGTCCCTCTCGACGAGCGGCTGCGTCGCCGCCTCGGGAGGCAGCGCCACGGACGCGCCCGATGGATCGAGCAGCAGCACGTCCACCGCGTGCGCCGACACCGGCGCAGGCGCCGGCGCCCCGACCGGCGCGTTGACCTCGACGCGGACACGGAGCGTCGCGCGGCCGTCGGCGAGCTCGGTGACGGCCGTCACGTCATCGATGTACACCGGATCGGTGACGCGGAGGGCCACGTCGCGGTAGAGCCCGCCGTGGTTCCACCAGCCGAACTGCCCGCCCGGCGCCCGATCGGGCTTCGGCACGTTGTCCACCGCCACGGCGACGAGGTTCTCCTCGCCATACCGCAGGAGATCCTGCACCGCGATCGCGAACGGATTGTAGCCGCCCTCGTGCGCGCCGGCCAGAACGCCATTCACGTGGACCACCGTCCGGTAGTTCGCGCCCTCGGAGACGAACTCGACGCGGCGGCCGCGCCATTCAGCCGGGATGAACACGGGCCGGCGGTACCAGCCGTGGCCCTCGTAGCTCCAGAGGTCCCGCATCGCCGAGTTCCAGCTCGACGGGACGATCGTGTCCATCCAGCCGCTGTCGTCGAACCCGGCGCGGACCCAGCCGCGGTCGAGCTGCGTCTTCGGCAGCGCCGCGGCCGCCGCGGGATCGGTGTCCCCATCCATCCATCGCTGATTGCCGACCAGCTCGTCGAAGGCCGGGCAGAACTTCCACAGGCCGTTCAGGCTCATCGTGATCCGCATCAGTGCTCCCTTCTCGTGCTCGGCTGCAAAGGTACGTCGTGTGGGCGCGGTGGTCGCGCCCGATGGCTTCTTCAGGGCGAACACGGTCGAACGCTTCGCGTTCGCGGGTTCGCCCCTCATACGCATTCGCCCTGAAAACGCTACAAGGGAGAACACGGGTTCGCCCTTGTCGTGGGTTGTATGATACGTTTTCACAAGTAGTTGTAGGGTCGAGGCATGCCTCGACCCTACGGCCATGATGTAGCGTCCTCAACACGGAATCGTATCACTCCTCTTTCGCCCACATCTCCCGGACTGCCTGCGCGGCCGCCTTGGGACGGCGCTCCATGTCGAAGATCCCGTAGGCGCAGCGGTAGTCGTGCGCCCAGACGAAGCCTCGGTGATGGTCGTAGCGTCGGTGGAGATCGTAGTCGGCAAAGCACCAGATGAACGCGCCCGTGACGTTTGGCTCCTTCAGGAAGCACTCCCACTCGCCTCGCAGCATCGCCGCCTGGTAGAGTTCGCCCGACACGTGCTCAGTCATGAGGCCCGGCACGGTCCACTCCCCGAACTCGGCCACGATGATCTGCGTGCCGGGCACCTGCGCTCGGAGTTCGTCGAGGTTCCGGTGGATGATCGGGCATAGCTGCCCGACGTTCTCCGCCAGCGGCGGGCTCGGCGCGCCAACGTAGACGTTCACCGTGGCGACGTCCGTCACCTCGTGGACCGGGTCGCCCGGCCAGCAGTTGCTCACCTCGACCACGGGTCGCTTCGCGTCGAGCGACTTGGCGAGAGCGACGAGCTCCTTGTTCGCCTCGACGGTCGTCCGCGCAAGTTCGATCGCCGTGGGTTTCTCCATCGTCCACGGCTTCGTCAGGTTCTCGTTGCTCACGCTCCACATGAAGACGCATGGGTGATTCTTGTACGTCCGGATGATCTCCGCGAGCTGCCGCTTCGCCGGCTCGATCGCGGCGGCGTCGGCGTTCTGCATGGCCGGGTGACCCCACTGCCAGAGCGGCATCTCTACCAGGGCGAGGATGCCGCGCTCGTCGCACAGCTCGTACAGCCGCCGGTGCGCCGGGTAGTGGTGCCGCAACGCGTTCGCGCCGAGCCATTGGACGAGATCGAGGTCGCGGCGGAGGAGTTCCTCGGTCGGCGTCGGCGTGTGGATCGTGCCGCCAGGGTACTGCTCGTGCCGGTTGAGGCCTTTCAGGAAGAGCGGCTTGCCGTTCAGCAGGAGCTTGGTCCCCTCGACCTTGATCGTCCGCAGGCCGATGCGGTGCTCCCACACGTCGCCCGCCGCGCCGGTCGCCCGGTCGACTAGGGTCAGGTGCAGGCGGTAGAGGTTCGGAGTGTCCGGCGACCAGAGGAGCGCGTCGGGCACGGTGAACTCGAGCCTCGCCGTCGCCCGATCCCCCTCCGCAGCCAGCGCTGCCGAGCGTGCCCCCGCGAGCCGCACCTGCGCCCCGGTCGGATCGAGGAGGAGCGCCTCCACGACGCGCCCAGTCGGCGCGACCCCATCTCCCCTCGCGACGACGTCCACGCGCAGCGTCGCACGGGGTCCCTCGACGTCGGTCACGACCGTTACGTCGTCGATGTACACCCGGTCGGTGACGCGGAGCGAGACGTTGCGGTACAGGCCGCCGTGGTTCCACCAGCCGAACTGGCTGCCGGGCACACGGTCCGACCTTGGGAGGTTCTCGACCGCTATGGCGATGACGTTCTCCTCGCCCCAGCGCAGATGCTCGTGGATGGGAATGGCGAACGGGTTGTAGCCGCCCTCGTGCGCGCCGGCAAGGACGCCGTTGACGTAGACCACCGTCCGGTAGTTCGCCCCCTCGGAGACGAACTCGACGCGGCGGCCTTTCCATGCTTCCGGGATGGAGACCGTACGCCGGTACCAGCCGTGGCCCTCGTGGCTCCAGAGATCGCGGATGGCGGCGTTCCAGCTCGCCGGCACGGGGATGTCGAGCCACCCGGCGTCGTCGAAGCCGGGCCCGACCCAACCGATGTCCGTGCCGGCAGCCGGTTTCTCGCCGGGGTTCTCCGGATCGAACCCGGCCGCCATCCACCGCTGGTCCGCGCGCACCTCGTCGAACGCCGGGCAGAACTTCCACAGGCCGTCGAGGCTCATCGTGATGCGCATGGGTTCCCCTCTCGTATCGTCGTTGGAGTGTGCCACAAGATGAGCACAGGAGCATGTTGCGGACGCCTTACAAGCGACGTCATTCTGAGTGCAGTCGCCGCAGGCGACGCCTGGAACGCAAAGGGTCCCCAGAGAATCCCGGCTTTGCAGCGCAAGTGCATCCTCAGTAAGAGATTCTCCAGCGAACGCCCTGCGTTCGTCCTTGTTCGCTCCGCTCACTCGGTCCTCAGAATGACGGCGCGTTGTACGTGAAGCGGTACACCCTACAGCCAGCCAGTGGCGTTCATTCTGAGGGACGTTCTTGGTCGTGACCACTCGGCCCGACAAGAGTGCATCGTCCCCTGCGGGGACGCGGCCTACCAAGCTGATGTGCCTGGGATAGTAAGGGCGCTGCGCGCGCCGTACTCTTGTCCCGCTGCCCTCGGCAGGCAACCGCTGTACTCGCCTCCATGGCGAGACCAACATGGAGGCGTATCACCTCTGCCCCGTCCACATCTTCCGCACCGTGTGCGCGGCGACCTTGGGCCGCCGATGGTAGTCGAAGAGGCCGTACGCGCAGCGGTACTCGTGCACCCAGAGGAATCGCCGGTGTACGTCGTAGTCGGCGAAGCACCAGATGAAGCCGCCACAGAAGTTCGGCTCCGTCAGCATGCCCTCCCATAGGTGCCGGATCTTCTCCGCCTGGTAGATCTCGCCGGGGAAGTAGTCGGTCATGACGCCGCGGACGCACCAACTTCCCCACTCACCTGCCAAGATCGGCTTGTCCGGAATCTCCGCCCGAAGCGCGACAAACTTCTCGCGCATCCGGCGGACCATCTCGGCGATGCCGGGGACGTTCGGCGTCGGCGCTCCCACGTAGACGTTCACGCACGGCAGGTCGGTGACCTCGTGCACCGGGTCGCCGGGCCAGCAGTTGCTCACCTCGACCACCGGCCGCGTCGGGTCGAGGCGCTGCGCGAGCCGCACGAGTTCCTTGTTCCCCTCGGCGGTCATCGTCGCCAGCTCGACGTCGTGCGGCGTCGCGTTCGGCTTCGGCTTGACGAGGTTCTCGTTGCTCACGCTCCACATGAAGACGCACGGATGGTTCTTCAGCGCGCGGATCAGCTCCGCAAGCTGCCGCTTCGCCGGCTCGAGCGCCCCCGCGTCGTCGGTCTGGACGAGCGGCCGGCCCCACTGGTAGAGCGGAAGCTCCACGAGCTGCAGCACCCCGCGCTCGTCGGACACTTCGTACCGCCGTCGGTGACCGGGGATGTGCGAGCGGAACGCGTTCCCGCCGATCCACTTGAGGAGGTCGAGGTCGCGCCCGAGGGCGGCCTCGTCGTGCGTGCGGCGCGACTCGGGGTAGTCCTCGTACGTGTTCACGCCCTTGACGAGGAGCGGCGCCCCGTTGAGCAGCAGCTTCGCCCCCTCGACCTTGATCGTGCGCAGGCCGATCCGATGCTGCCACGCGTCGCCGGGCGCGTTCGTCGCCGCGTCAACGAGGATGAGCCGGAGATCGTACAGGTGCGGCGTCTCCGGCGCCCAGACCAGCGCGTCCGGCACGTCGAACTCGATCCGCGCTTCGGCACGGTCGCCGGCGGCGGCGAGCGCGTGCGGCCCTGCCGGCAGCGCGACGGCTCGCCCCGCCGGATCGAACAGCGTGACCGCCACGGCGCGGCCTGTCGGCGCGACGCCGTCGCCGCGGACGACGACGTCGATCGTCACGGCCGCGCGAGCACCGACCACGTCGGTTACGACCGTCACGTCATCGATCCAGACGCGGTCGGTGACGCGGAGGCTCACGTCGCGGTAGAGGCCGCCCTCGTTCCACCAGTCGTACTGGCCGCCCGGGACGCGGTTCGGCTTCGGGGTGCTGTCGACGGATACGGCGATGGTGTTCTCCTCGCCGTATCGGAGGAAGTCGGTGACCGGGATGGCGAAGGGCGTGAAGCCACCCTCGTGCTCGCCAACGAAGCGGCCGTTGACGTAGAGCGCGGTCAGGTAGTTCGCGCCCTCGCAGGAGAACTCGACGCGGCGGCCCGCCCAGGCCATCGGCACGACGACCGTGCGCCGGTACCATCCATGGCCTTCGTAGCTCCAGAGGTCCTCCACCGCGGCGTTCCAGCTCGCCGGAACGGGGATGTCGAGCCAGCCGGCGTCGTCGAAGCCGGGGGCGATCCAGCCGACGTCGCGCCCGCTCACGGCGGTCTTCACGTCCGGGTTCTTCGGGTCGAAACCGGGGTCCATCCACTGCTGATTCGCGCTGATCTCATCGAATGCCGGGTAAAACTTCCATCGACCATTCAGGCTCAAACCGGTCCGCATGAGACGCTCCACGGAGTTGGTGCGACATCGCCGCCGACGGATATGCCGTGGGTACGTAGCAGAATCGCGGATCGGGGGCAAGCAGTCCGGCAGGGCCACCCTACGCGGGCGTCGCACGGCGGAGGAGGGTCACGATGTTCCGGCCGTAGCGGCGCTGGTCGGCGACAGCGAGGTTCGGCACCGCAAGATCGCCCGGCGTATCGAACTCATGGTGGTAGACGAGGAGCGCGTTGGGCAGGAGGAGGCCGTCGGCGATCCGTGCGGCAAGTTCGGTCAGGCGCGCGCGCTCCGGCGACTTGCCGTAGCGGAACGGCGGATCGAGGAAGACGATGTCCGCGAAGGGCCCGCGCTCGGCGAGGTCGCGCACGGCGCGCCAGGCGTCGCGGCCGATGATCTCGGCGCGGTCGGCGAGCCGCGTCCGCTCGAGGTTCCGTTGGATGGTGCGCAGGCAGGCACGGTCGCTCTCGACGAAGATGCACGAGGCGGCGCCCCGGCTCAGCGCCTCGACGCCGATGCTGCCGGCGCCCGCGAAGAGGTCCACGGCGTGCGCTCCGGGCAGACGCGGATCGAGGACGCTGAACAGGCTCGTCTTCACGCGGTCGGTCATGGCGCGCGTCGTCGTCGTCCTGACCTCGTAGAGTGGCACGCTGCGGGCACTGCCGCCGATGACGCGCACGGGATAGTCCTTCCGTAGACACGAGGGGTCGTCGAGGTGCCGCGCACGCGCAGGTTGCCGACGCATGGGTCCAGATCGTATCTTTTTGCGTTCTGCACCCGAACTTCCACACCTTCAATGTGGTATAATGTACGGCTGGGGCGTAGCTCGTGGACACCGGGCTCTCGGGCCGACGTGCGGTCCATGGGATGGTGAGCCGAGTCATCGGAACGGGCCCTTCAGCTCGGGAAGGAGTAGGTGATGGGTTGCACGATTTTCTGGGAAGCACAGGAATTCAGCGAGATCTGCCAGGCGCGCTGTCGCGGGGCGCTCGTGGCCCTGGCCGAAGAGGCCGGCTGGGAATGCGAGGTGGCTCCCGACGAGTTCACCGGGCAGATCGTCAACCTGGATAGCTCGCCTGAGAAGGCGCGCCTGGCCACGCAGCGGTTGCGCCTCATCGGGGTGACGCTGTTCCCGTTCGGCCGCGACGCGGAGGAGACGCGCCCCCGCCTGTCGTTCATGTTCGACAACACTCACATGACCAATGCTACGCTGCGCAACCGGCTCATCACGCTCGCGCCGGCGGCGTACTGGCTCGAGTGGATGCCGCGCGTTCGGGATCAGTACGGCGTGCTGTCCGAGCAGCGCGCCGCGCCGCTCTACGCCATGCACGGCGACGGCAGCATGCGGGTGCGACGCACCGAGTTGCCCGGGTTCATCAAGTTCCTCAACACGGTGAAAGCCACCTGCCTGCCGCTCCTCGACATCCGCACGAACGACCGGCTGGCGCGCAAGATGATCAGCGACCACGCGAACAACCCCTTCGGCCGCGGCGGCGCCAAGCCGAGCGAGCGCGGTGCGCTCGCGGAGATCGCCGAAGGCCTCGGCGTGCTCTTCTCCGCCCACCGATACGACGAGTGGCGGCTCGGCCTCGATACGGAGGACCAGATCGAGCGCGAGCAGGCGCGGGCCAACCGTGCCGCCTCGATGGTGCCGGACTATCGCGGCCGGACGCGGGAAGGCAGCGGCCCCGAGTTCCGTGGGCACGAGCCAGAGCAGCGGGGCGGCCCGGGACGCGGTCCCGGGCGCGGCCCCGGCCGTGGACCGGAAGGCGGCCGGTTCGGCGGCCGATTCTGACGGCCGGAGGCGATGCGTCAGCACATGGACCCGCACGACATCCTCGATACCGTGGCCCAGGCAGCGCAGGTGCGCGAGGGGTCGGAAGGCGTGCGGGGTATCCTCCGCGTCATCCATGAAGCCGGCACCCTCACCACGCGGCAGATCGCGACCGCGGTGCGGCTGCCACTGCCGGTCGTCGCGGCCGTCCGCGGCGAACTCACGTCGCGCGGCATCCTCGAACGTCGGCCGAACGGCGTCACGCTCAGCGACAAAGGCCGCGAGGCGGCGGCGCTTCTCTTCGGTGGCGGCACCCCGAGCATTCCACCGGCGGACGTCGCGCCTGAGCCCGGCGACCTCCCGCAGCCGCTCCTCGATCGTCTCGCCGCCATCGTCGCCAAGCGACCCGACGCCGACGTCGCGCTCGACCAGGCCAAGGCGACGCCGGAGACCCTCGCGCGCCGCATCGCCTACCTCGACCGCAACGACGCCATCGCCGGCCGTCGCGTCCTCTGCCTCGGCGACGACGACTTCCTCTCGGTCGCGATCGTCGAATGGACGCGCTGGCAGGAGGCGCAAGGACGGTCGGCGCGGCCCGTGCGGCTCACCGCCGTGGACATCGACCCACGCATCGTCGAGGGCGTCCGCGCCGCGGCCTCATCCGGCGACCCGCCGGTCCAGTTCGACGCCGCTGCGTACGACGCGCGGGAGCCGCTGCCGGAGGTCCTCCGCGGCGCATTCGACGTCGTCCTCACCGATCCGCCGTACACGCCGCCCGGCGCGGAGCTATTCCTCTCGCGCGCCGTGGACGCCGTCGGCGCGAGCTTCGGCGCGAGGTGCTTCCTCTCCTTCGGCCACCTCGACCCGGCGGCCATGCGGCACGTGCAGAGCGCCCTCGCCGAGATGGGCTGGGTCGTCGTCGAGTGGTTGCCGGGGTTCAACCAATACGAGGGCGGCAGCATCCTCGCAAACATCTCCGCCCTTGCGCACCTCGTGCTGGCCCCGGACGCGGCGCCGGCCATCGAGGGTCGCTACGACGGCCCGCTCTATACGGGCGACCTGCGGCCGGTCGTGCGGACGTATCGCTGCCGGCAGTGCGGCGCCGCCTGGAAGGTCGGTCAGGGCGCACGCTGGCAGACGGTCGCCGCGCTGAAGCGCGCGCGCTGCCCTCGCTGCGGGGGCGACCGGTTCATCCGGGTCGCCGGCCAACGCGGCGGCCCGTCGGGAGCCCGTCCCCTCGATGGTGAGGCGTGAGAGGGCGCGCAGGGATGGCGGCGCGCGGTCGCCGTGCGGCTGGAAGCCCTTGTCCTTCATGACATGTATCATGTATGGGTGGCAGTGAGTCGAGCCGGGATGATGGGAATGGGTGATGGAGGGGACATTTCTGTCGCCGATGGAATGGGCGGAAGTGCAGTTTGGGGGTAGCGATCTGGGTGATGGTCGTCGCAACCGGCGGTTGGTGCGGGTGGCGGGGCGGCTGGCGACACAGGCCAACGGGACGCTGCCGAAGTCGTTCGCGTGTCCGGCTGAACTGGAGGCAGCCTACCGACTGCTCGAGGGGCTGAAGGCCAGCTATGACCGGATCATCGCGCCGCACGTGGCCCGTGTGCAGGGCGGGTGCCGGCAGGCAGGGGAGTATCTGCTGATCGAGGACACGACTGCGCTGGACTTCACGGGGCACTGGGCAACCGAAGATCTCGGGCGCATCGGCGACGATGGTGGCCAGGGGCTGTTCGTGCATTCGACGCTGGTGCTTCGAGTCGCGCGGTGGACCACGGAGCAGGAACCGGAGGTCACGGTGGTGGGGCTGTTCCATCAGCAGTGGTGGGCGCGGACCGGG
>Ga0315279_10009757_pt1 | contig 11384 bp, 8 predicted proteins | sample YL17G06_20_MG_FD_203694 | JGI IMG/M metagenome (GOLD analysis project Ga0315279, IMG submission 203694) | Sediment microbial communities from Yellowstone Lake, YNP, Wyoming, USA - YL17G06_20 | ecosystem: Environmental > Aquatic > Freshwater > Lake > Sediment | place: USA: Wyoming | collected...
CCCATCGCCGCGGTGGGGTTGATGTAGTTCATCACCCAGGCCTGCGGGCAGAGGCGCTGCACGTCCTTGCAGACCTCGTGCACCACCGGGAACTCGCGCAGCGTGCGGAAGATGCCGCCCGGCCCGATCGTGTCGCCCGAGCACATGCGGACGCCGTATTTGGCCGAGACCCGGCAGTCGATGTCGCGGTACTTCACGCTCTCGTCGGCGAACGTTATGACCACGAAGTCGGCCCCCTCCAAGACCTCCCTGCGATCGGCGGAGGCCTCCACCGCCAGCTTCACGCCGACGTGGGCGATGACCTTCCTGGCAATCTCGGCCATCTTCGCCAGCCGCTGCCGGTCGGTATCGACCAGCGCTAGCGTCCCGCCGTTGAGGTCGGGGGAGTGCACCATCTGCCATATAGCCTCCCGCCCGAAGAAAAGGCTTCCGCAGCCCAGGACCGCCAGCTTGGGGTGTTGCATGGTTCGGCCTCCAATGAGCCATGAGATATCAGGGCGGCCGCCGGCAATTCGGCCGTCCTGTTGTTGGTTAAGCGTACTTTGCCGCCAACTCCTTGGCCATATCCGTCCATACGTGCAGGCGGTCGGGGTGGCCGGCGAGAGTCTGGAGCTCGCGCAGGACGATCTGGTAGCACCGCCCCTGGAGGCGCCTTACGCCCTCCTCCAGCCCCCGGCGGACCGCCGAAACGTCTTCGGCGAAGACCACGTCGCCGGCCTTCTGCCGCCACATGATAACGTAATCCACGTCGATCCTGTTGAGAACGACCTCCAGGCTGGTCCACGCGCTGCACACGAATATCCGGAGGTTCGGTATCGACAGGACCGCGTCGATCTTCCCGGTGAGGTTCTCGCAGCACCCGTAGCACACAAGCCCGAACCGCTCGAAGATCGGCCTCTGGTAGTTCAGGCAGAACTCCTCCCATGCCTTGGGCGAGACCGCGTCGAACTCCTGGGAATTGGCCGCGCACCAGCAGTTCTTCAGTGTGAACCTTCCGTTAATGGCGGGGGGGCCCAGCGGATCGCTGCATATCATGGGACCTGTGTTGTTGGGCGTCAGCAGGCCGCAGGCCTCCCACTCGTCGAGCAGGCCGATGCGGGCGTCCCTCACGTGGCGCATGAGCTTGTGCAGCAGCCACGGCTCCAGGACGCTGTCGAGCATCATCTGCTCCAGGCCCCGCAGCTCGGCGGCGTCTGTGCCCAGCGTGCCGCTATCGAAGCCCGGCCCGGCCGTCACCTTCACCGGGATGGAGTCGCCCAGAAGGTCCTCCGCCCAGCGGCACCGGCGCTGGGTCTGCTCGGGGTTGTAGCTGTAGGCAGGCATGGCGAGCCTGTCGAAATCGGCGGGGCCATTGAGGGCCGGGGCGAAGCCCCAGGCCCCGTCTTCTTCCTCGGGCCTGCGGCGGGCCAGATCGACGCCCCATACGTTGGCCGGGTGGACGTCGAACACAGCCGGCACCGCGAAATACGGCTCAACCGGGGAATCGTCGCCGATATTGTGCTTGTAGAGCGTCTGACGGAGGGCGTACTCGACCTGCCGGAGTTCGGGGTCCCAACAGACCAGCGACTCCTGCGGGAGTATCTCCTTCCAGCAGCCCATCGGCCTGCACCAGACCGGCGCCCGGTCGGGCCGGCGCAGGGCGTTAACGTCGCGCCATCGGCGACGGATCAGCGCGTTCTCGGCGCCAGCGGCGACCTGGGCCACCTGCCCGCCCAGTTGGCGAATAAGGTCCCGCTGGTCCTTGTCGGCCTGTGTCATAGACCCTTCCGTTGCCGGGCAACCAGGGCGGCGGGTGGAAGGCGCCCTAGCGTGTGCGGCAGAACTTGCGGATGCCCGTCCGCATGATCGGCATGCACGCAAGCTAGCACCGGTCGAGGAGTCCGTCAACGAGCGCTCCAAGCTGAGCTCTTGGTGGCGCCTGGCGTAGTGGAGCCCATCGCGGCTACAAACGCCGTAGCCGCGGCACCCAACGTCGTAGCCGCGGCACCCAGGCCGTAGCCGCGGCACCGAGCGCCGTAGCCGCGGCGCCGAGTGCCGGAGGCAGTGGCAGGGGAGTGTTGGCGGCACGTTGCAGGGACGCCTGCCAAACCGGCTTGACCCGTGGCCGACAGCGGCCGATATGGCATGACGCCGGAGGACGCGGCGGCCGTAACATCTTGAAGAAACAAGATATATCGTGATGGCACGCCTGTTGCTCAGAATCAGGTTGACGGCCGGGTCTCGCCCTGCGCCCTCAGCGGCAAGGCCGGCGGGCCTTGCGGGCGGCGGCCAGGCGGCCGCATCGCACAAGCGGTAAGGAAGGTGGTGGGTATATGGCATCGCAGAAGATAATTGGAATCGACCTTGGCACGACCAACAGTTGCATCGCGGTCATGGAAGGCGGAGAGCCCAAGGTGCTCATCAACCGGCAGGGCAGCCGCGTTACGCCGTCTGTGGTCGGGTTCACCGACAGGGGCGAGCGCCTGGTGGGTCAGCCGGCCAAGCATCAGCAGGTGACCAACCCCCGCAACACCGTCTACTCCATCAAGCGTTTCATGGGCAGGCGGCACAGCGAGGTGGCCGAGGAAGAGAAGCAAGTCCCCTACGAGGTCGTCGGCGGGCCTGAAGAGCTGGTCAAGGTGAAGGTCCGCGACAAGAACTTCGCCCCGCAGGAGATATCCGCCATGGTCCTGGGGGAGCTCAAGAAGGTGGCCGAGGACTACCTTGGGGACACGGTGGACCGGGCGGTCATAACCGTGCCCGCCTATTTCAACGACGCCCAGCGGACGGCCACCAAGGAGGCCGGCGGCATCGCGGGCCTCAAGGTCGAGCGGATCATCAACGAGCCGACGGCCGCGGCGCTGGCCTACGGGCTGGACAAGAAGAAGAGCGAGAAGGTCGCCGTCTTTGACTTCGGCGGCGGGACGTTCGACGTCTCGATCCTCGACATTGGCGACAACGTCTTCGAGGTGCTGTCCACCAATGGCGACACGCACCTGGGCGGCGACGACCTGGACGAGATACTCATCAACTACATCGCCGACGAGTTCAGGAAGGCCGAGGGCATAGACCTCCGCAAGGACCCGATGGCCCTTCAGCGTCTCAAGGAGGCCGCCGAGAAGGCCAAGTGCGAGCTCTCGACGTCCATGGAAGCCAACATCAACCTGCCGTTCATCACCGCCACGGCCGAGGGCCCCAAGCACCTTGCGCAGACGCTGACCAGGGCGAAGCTGGAGCAGCTCTGCGACCCGGTGTTCCAGAGGCTGATCGGCCCGTGCCGCAACGCGCTGGCCGACGCGAAGCTCAGGCCCGGCGACCTCGACGAGGCGATACTGGTGGGCGGCTCGACGAGGATCCCCAAGGTCAGGAGCATCGTCAAGGAGCTGTTCGAGAAGGAGCCCAACAAGTCGGTCAACCCCGACGAGGTGGTGGCGATAGGAGCGGCCATACAGGGCGGCATACTGGCCGGCGAGGTCCAGGAACAGATGGTCCTGCTCGACGTGACGCCGCTTAGCCTGGGCGTGGAGACCCTCGGCGGCGTGATGACCAGACTCATCGAGCGCAACACGACCATCCCGACCGAGAAGAAGGAGACCTTCTCCACGGCGGCCGACAACCAGACCGAGGTGACCATCCACGTGCTCCAGGGCGAGAGGGACTTTGCCTCCGACAACCGCACCCTGGGGCGGTTCAACCTCCCGGGCATCCCCCTGGCCCCGCGAGGCATGCCGCAGATCGAGGTCACCTTCAGCATCGACGCCAACGGCATACTGAACGTCTCGGCCAAGGACATGGCCACCGGCAAGCAGCAGTCGATAGAGATCAAAGGCTCCAGCGGCCTGGAGGAAGCCGAGGTCCATCGCATGGCCAAGGACGCCGAGATGCACGCCGAGGAGGACCGCAAGAGGCGACAGCTTGTTGACCTTAAGAACCAGGGCGACGCCCTGGCCTACCAGACCGAGAAGATGCTCAAGGACGAAGGCCAGAAGGTGCCGGCCTCCGACCGGGGCAACATCGAGTCGGCCGTCAGCAGCCTGCGGGACGCCCTCAAGGGCGACGACGCCGAGGCGATCAGACGCGCCATGGGCAGCCTGGAGAAGGCATCTCACGGGGTGGCCGAAGCGATGTACAAGGCCGCGGGCGGGGCCCGTCAGGCGGGAGGCGCCCAGCAGGCCGGACAGCCAGGCGGCCAGTCCAAGGGAGCAGACAAGCCCGGTGGTGAGGACGTGATTGATGCGGAGTATGAAGTGAAGGAGTAGTATACTCTCAGCCTGGCCGCACCCGGGAGCCCTTACTTAATGACAAGACAAATCAGGCGCACCGATGCAGAGGCCAGCCCCGCCGCAAGCAGACGGGGCTGGTTCGTGTGTTCCATCCTTCTGGCGGCGGCCGGCGCGTCCAACGCCGGCTGCGGCCACAAGCAGCCCTACGTCACCCCCGACCGCCTCGACCGCGGACTGGTGCTGGTGCTGCCTGGAGTCGAAGGTCGAAGCGCGTTCAACGAGGCGATTTGCAGGGGGCTGGACGAAGGCGGGGTCGACTGGGCGATAGAGTTGCGCGACTGGACGTCGCCGCTGGGCCCGCTATACAACATCGAGGCCTACGACCGCAACCGCAGGGCCGCCTCCCAGATAGGCTGGCGCATAGCCAGGTATCGCTGGAACCATCCGGGCAAGCCCGTTGTCATCGTCGGCCAGAGCGGCGGCGGCGCGATGGCGGTATGGACGGCCGAGCAACTCCTGCCCGGCCAGCACGTGGACGGCATAATACTCCTGGCCGCCGCGCTGTCCCCACACTACATACTGGACTTCGCCCTGGAGAACAGCACGCGCGGAATAGTCAACTTCCATTCCTCGATGGACTGGATATTCCTGGGCGTGGGGACCACGGTGACCGGGACGATGGACGGCCGGCATACCGTCTCGGCGGGGCAAGTGGGCTTCTCGGCGCCGGGAAGCAAGCTCAGCCTGGCCGCCTACGGGAAACTCTTCCAGGTCTCCTGGCGTCCGGAGATGATAGCCAGCGGCAATCCGGGCATGCACCTGACCAGCGGGGCGAGCGAGTTTGTCGCAAAGTACGTGGCGCCGTTGATTGTGGGCAGGGGCGGCAAGGCCGAATGGACCAGGGACTTCGTCGGCGACGTTGTAGGGCAGCACGGGATAGAGGAATTCCTGCCGGAGAGCCCCCCGCCGCCCGAACCCGGCCAGTAACGGGGGCCAGAACCCCGGCGCCCTGGCGGATCGCGGCTGGCGGCCGCCCCCCAACGGCGGAATTGCCAGGAAGGTCTAGCTTACCTTCGGCGCAACCTTTCGTATAATCGGGGGGCCTTGCTGAGCGGTCCGCTTGCCGCCGGCGGAGGCGTGGGCACAGGAGCCCCTATTGCGGATACTGCTCGTCCAACCGGAGTGGCAGTCCAAGGGAATTGGTTTTCGCCTGGCGGCGATGCCGGAGCCCTTGGGTCTGGAGATGGTCGCGGCCGCGGCGCCGGGGCACGAGTACCGCATACTGGACATGCGGCTGGATGGCGACCTTGCCGCGGCGCTTCGGGGCTTTCAGCCGGACGTTGTCGCCGTCACGGCGCTGACGCCTGAAGTCTATGCCGCCCAGGATGTTCTCAGGCAGGCCAAGGAGTTCGACAAGGGGATCTTCACCGTCGTCGGCGGCCACCACGTCTCCCTGCTGCCGGGGGACTTCCACCAGAGCTACGTCGACGCGATCGCACTGGGCGAGGGCGAACTGGTCTTCCCGCACCTGATCGAGCAGCTTTGTAACGGGCGGGACCTGCGCAAGGTCCCGGGCATCGTTTGGCGGGAGAGCGATGGCCGCTTTGTCCGCAACGCGGCCGGGCCCTCGGCCTTGGACATGGACGCCTTGCCTTTGCCCAGGTGGGACCTGACGGCCAAGTACAGACCGGAGTACTTCTTCCTCTTCGACAAGCCCGACACGTCCGTGGCGACCGGCCGCGGCTGCCCGTACCGGTGCAGCTTCTGTAGCGTGTGGGTCTTCTACGGCGGCAAGACCCGGCAGATGTCGGCCCGGCGCGTCGTCGACGAGGTCGCGCAGGTCGCCACCGACCACATCACCTTCGTGGACGACAACTTCCTGATGAACCGCAAGCGGGAGGAGGCCATCGCCGATCTCATCAAGGCCGAGGGCATCCGCAAACGCTTCAGCATGGAATGCCGAACCGATTCGATCGTGAAGCACCCGGACCTGCTGGCCAAGTGGGTGGACATCGGGCTGTACGCCGTGCTGCTGGGGCTGGAAGGCTCGGACGAGACCCTCAGGAACGTCAACAAGAAGAACACCGCGAAGGTCAACGACGAGGCCATCCGCATCCTGCACGACAATGGCGTGATCATCTGGGGCGCGTTCATCGCCGATCCGGACTGGACGGAGGACGACTTCAAGCGGCTGCGGGAGTACGTGGACAGCAGGGAGATCACGCACACCCAGTTCACCGTCCTGACGCCCCTGCCCGGCAGCCAGCTTTGGCGCCAGAAGCGCGCCGAGTTGCTGACCGAGGACTACGGCTGCTACGACTGCCTGCACGCTGTGGTGCCCACGCGCCTGCCCAGGGAGGAGTTCTACAAGCAGTTCGCCGGCCTGTACCGGCCGAAGGTTCTTGGCCCGTATTTCGACCTGGTCCGCGCGGGCAAGCTGACCATCGAAGACTGCAAGAGGGGCAAGGAGATGCTCGACGCCATGGCGCGATGGGAGATGTACCTGCCCAACGATCCGGTGCTCGGCAACGGCCGGAAAATGGAGCGGCAAGGGCGGCCGGCGCGGAAGTAGTGTCTCGGCGGCGGACGCCGGCCCGTCCGGGCGGGATCGAGCGACTGGACGCCATCCTGGCCGGGGGGATCAGAACTGAGCTTGCCTGGCCAGCGTTTCCTGGCCGGCGGGGCAGTGGACCAGTATGCAGCACCGCTGGCAGCGGGGTCTTCCCGCCAGGCACGTCCGCCGGCCGTGCGCTATCAGCAGGACGTGCATGTCGTACCTGTCGCCGGGGGCGACCAGAGGCGTCAGCACGTCGTGGGCCCTCTCGGCCGATGCGCCGTCATCGAGCACGCCCAGGCGGACGGCGATTCGTCTGATGTGCGTGTCAACCGGGAACACGTCCAGGTCGAATGCGAACAGCAGGACGCACCAGGCGGTCTTGGGACCCACGCCTTCGAAGCCCACCAGGTACTCGTAGGCCCGGCGGGGGTGCAGGCCGGCCAGAAAACCCAGCTCGATCCTGCCCCTGTCGCGGCGGATTCGGCGGAGAATGGACCGTATCCGCGGCGCCTTCGTGGCGGCCAGGCCCGCCGTCCGGATGCACCTGCGGATCTCGCCCGTCGGGGCGTCGGCCACCTGGTCCCAATCGGTGAACCGCTCCACCAGCGACCGATACCCGGCCGAGCTGTTGGCGGCGTTGGTGTTCTGGGACAGGACGGTCCCCACCAGCGCCCCGACCGGGTCGTCGTCGTGATGCCGTTCCGGCCGCCCGTGGGCCTTTTTCAGCCGGGCCAGGACAGCCTTCAGCCTGCGCCTTTGTTCCGCGGCGGTCATCGCGTTCCGGCAAAGCGGGAGGCCCGGCGTCAGCCCGCCAGCACTCCGCACAGCAGGTCGATGTGGGAGCTTATCCAGTTCACCTTGGACTGGACCATCCTCAGGAAGGGGAACCCGTCGATGCTGCCGAAGCTGCCCGTAGCCGCTATTGGCAGGACGGCCTCGGCTACCATGGCCTCGCACATCAGGCGCGGGACGGCTTGTATCTCCCGGCGCGAGACGACGTTCACGGAGTCGTACCCGCGCATGAACTTGGCGAAGCGGGTCTCGTCGACGTTCGACGGCCAGGTGTCTGGCCCCTCGGCGCCGCCGATTATCGAGAACTGGAGCGCCCCGTTGGCAAGGTCGATCACCGGCTGCTGTATGCGGGCGGAGTCGTAGTCGATGACGGCGGCCACGTACTTGTGGCGGAACAGCATGTTGCCTGGGTGCCAGTCCCCGTGGACGATCTGTCTGGGCCAGTCCTCAAGTCCCAGGTCGATCACGAACTCGGCGCACTTCCTGTAGGTGCTCTCCAGCGAGCCGACCGTGCCGGTCACCACCTCCGCCGGCGGCCTGTCGTCCAGTGGCAGCGAGCTGACGGTCGTCCGGATCGCCTGGTGGACGGCGTCGGCGTTGTGGTAGCTGCCTCTGGCGGGACGGTAGTCGCTCCTGAAGTCCTCCAGCAGTCTGTGATAGATGCCCAGGGTCCTGCCTGCCTGGAACGTCGCCTCGGTGGAGTTGTCATAGCCGCCGCCCTCGATGAACTCGAACATCTCGTATATCCGCGGCGGGATCACCAGCATCGAGTTCTTCTCGCCCCTCGTGCCGACCAGGTGCGGCAACGGGAAGCCCTGCCGGTCCAGCTCCAGTTGGATCTGGTGCGTGAAGGCGACCTTGGCCAGGTCGTCCTTGCCCCTGGCGCGACGCTTGAAGAGGAACTTGCCCTTCTCGGCGGTGATGACGACCTTCGGCGACCTCTTCGATCCCCCGGTGAAGGGCTTGATCTCCTGGATTTCCCCAAGGTCGTAGTGGCCGAGGCACTTGGTGATCTCGTTGTCGTCGAATGTGTCCCTGGGCAGCACCATCGCAAGCAGTCTAATGCGGGCCCCTCCGGCGTGAAAGGGCTTTGTCGGCGCGGCGGTGGGGGCCTGGCTGACAGACCACTACTGACTGCGCGCCGCTTCCGGGGGGGCCTATAATCTCAGCCGAGATGAAGATACTGGTGACAGCCGACCTTCATTACGACATCCCGCGTTCACGCGGGCCCGCCGAGCGCCTCATCGCCGATGCCTGCAAGAAAGGAGGGGACGTGCTGGTGCTCGTCGGCGACACCGCGGGCGCCAGGCCCGAGCCGCTGGCGGAAGCGCTGGGCATGTTCGCGGGTTTCGGCGGCCTGAAGCTCATGGTCCCCGGCAACCATTGCCTCTGGTGCCCCCGCGGGGAGAACTCAATCCGGCGTTACGAGGAAGTCCTGCCGGAGCTGGCCGGAAGGCACGGCTTCGCGCTGCTGGACCACAAGCCGGTCCAGTTTGGCCCGGTCGGGCTGGTCGGCTCGGTGGGGTGGTACGACTACTCATTCGCCGACCGGTCGTTGGGCATTCCCGATGAGTTCTACCAGGCCAAGGTCGCCCCCGGCGCCGCCGGGGAGCTCACGGAGTTCGCCGGCCTGCTCGATCGCTTCAAGGGCCGGCTTTCTGACCGGGCCATGTCGATCCGTTCGCGGTGGATGGATGGCCGGCACGTCCGGCTTGGCATGACCGACAGGGAATTCTGCCGCCTGCTGGCCGACAGGCTGGCCGCGCAACTCGGCGATCTGTCGCCCCGCGTCGAGAGGATCATCGCCTTCATGCACCACTTGCCGTTCGCCGAGTTGCTGCCTGAAGGCCGGCCCGACCCGGTGGCTTTCGCCGCGGCGTACATGGGCTCGCCGATCTTCGGGCAGGTTCTGCTGGCCTGCCTAAAGGTAACCGACGTCTACTGCGGGCACTCGCACTGGCATGGCCGGCACAAAGTGGGGCACATCAACGTAGTCAACGTAGGAAGCACATACTCCAGCAAGCGGCTGGAGGTCCTGGTTGTCTAGACGGCCGGAAAGCGGATTGCCGATCATTCAAGAGCGCCCGGCCGAATGCGAAATGGCAGGTGAAAGGTGAAGATAAGGCCAACTACTCTGGTGACGCTTGTTCTGCTGGCGGCGCCCCTCCTGTCGCGGGGGACTTCCGCCGCGGCCGGGCCGCCTGGCGATGGTCCTCGCGTGACGCCGGTCGTGCTGGCGTACAGGCGCGCCCGCCCGGCGGTGGTCAACATATCCACCACCAAGATGGTGTTGCGGACCCGCTACAGCCTGTTCGGGCCCGACCCGTTCGGGGATCTGTTCCCGGACGCCTTCGGAGGGCAGAAGGTGCCCGTCCAGAGCCTCGGCAGCGGCTTTGTGATCAACCCGGCCGGCTACATCGTCACCAACGCCCACGTCATCCGACAGGCCGAGAAGATAACCGTCACCTTCGCCGACAAATCGCAGTACGACGCGACGGTGATAAGCTCCGACCCGGACTTCGACCTGGCCGTCCTCAAAATCGAGCCGCCCGCGGGGGCAAACCTGCCCTGCCTGCCGCTGGGGCGGAGCGATGACCTGATGGTCGGCGAGACCGTCATCGCCATAGGCAACCCGCTGGGGTTCTCCAACACGCTCACCACCGGGGTGGTCAGCGCGACCGACAGGACCCTGGAGCTCAGCTCCGACGCCAGCATAAACGGGCTGATACAGACCGACGCCCCGATCAATCCGGGCAACAGCGGCGGGCCGCTGCTGAACATCAAGGGCGAGCTGATCGGCGTGAACACCGCCATCCGGGCCGACGCGCAGAACATCGGCTTCGCCATCCCGGTCGACCGGCTTGCCGACGAGTTGGTCAGCCTGCTGGATTCCGAGAGGCTGAATCGGACCGTCTTCGGGGCCGAGGTGGTCCAGAAGCACGGCGACGCCGGCGACGAACTGATAGTGTCGGCCGTGCGGAGCGACACGCCCGCTCACGGCAAGCTCAAGCCTGGCGACAGGATCATCGAGCTTGACGAAACGCCCACCAGGCAGATCACCGACTACGCCTGCGCTATGGTCTCCGTCAAGCCAGGCGCGACGCTCGCGGTCAAGGCTATCCGCGCCGGCCGTGAGTTCACCGTCAGCATCGAGACAGCCGCCAAGCCCAAGCCCGACGGCAAGGCGCTGGCCCGCCGGTATTTCGGCACGGTGCTGAGGAAGCTCACGCCGGACCTGGCCAGGGACATGAGGCTGGGGGTGGACAAAGGCCTGTTGGTGACGGAAGTGGAGGCCGGTTCCCCCGCGGGAACGGCCGGGATAGAACCGGGCGACGTGATCTTCCAGGTCGGCAAGCTGCACGTGGCCGACCTGGACTCGCTCGGGATGGCCCTGGAGGACCTCAAGCCGGGCCAGAAGATCATGATCGGCCTGGTGCGAGGGAGCATGAGCATATCCGGGTTCCTGCAAGCTAGGACCGGCCAGGGCGGGCAGGGACCCGCAGGCATGGAGCAGAAGAGATGAAAGTGGTCATCGCGCCTGACTCGTTCAAGGAGTCGGCGACCGCGCTGGCGGTGGCTGAGGCCATCGCCGAGGGTGTCATCCAGGCGGTCGGCGACGCCAGGATCGACCTGTGCCCCATCGCCGACGGCGGGGAAGGGACCGTCGAGGCGATGGTGGCCGCCACGGCCGGGCAGTTCCTCACCGCCGACGTGTTCGATCCGCTCGGCTCGCCTATCCGGGCGCGCTTCGGGCTGCTGGGCGCCGGGGGCGGGGCCGGGCTGCCCGGCCAGATCGGCCTGTCGGCGGCAATAGGCCTGGCCGCCGGTGCGGC
>Ga0315279_10009758_pt1 | contig 11383 bp, 6 predicted proteins | sample YL17G06_20_MG_FD_203694 | JGI IMG/M metagenome (GOLD analysis project Ga0315279, IMG submission 203694) | Sediment microbial communities from Yellowstone Lake, YNP, Wyoming, USA - YL17G06_20 | ecosystem: Environmental > Aquatic > Freshwater > Lake > Sediment | place: USA: Wyoming | collected...
TTGGGGGTCTCTTCCTTCCCTTCAATTCTTATTGACATCCTGGCCCTTTCCTAATACACTACAATCAAAAATGAAGCCCTCTAACATTAACCTTTAACCCCAAGAGGGTAGTATGTCGTTAGAAGATGAATTTAGACCCCATTTCTGAGAAAGGAATGGGTTTTTTTATTTTACTTCAAAGGATTATGTGCCCAATGAAGGAAAGAATTGATTTATGTATTAATGAGTGGAAACGGAGACTTATTGATTTAACACGGCGGAACAGACTTATATATTTCGTACCAAAGCGTAGCTCGTCCTTACAGATCGCTGAGCCCACGCCATCAGAGGTCTTTAATAGATTTGTCATAGAGGAAAAGCCTTTGAAGTGTTTTATACCAGAAGAAGATGACGAGAGTAATGAAACCCCAATCCAGTCAGACCTCCCACTTGGTGATTTAGAGAAGCAATCAAAATCAAAGGATAAGCGACAACGCAGGTCGGATGAAATTATTTGTAAAACACAAGAATCCAGAGTACTTCGATCGGTGCTCCGCAATTTGGAACGTCGATCTCGGAGTGACTTTGAAGAACGTGGCGTCCGTATTTTGCACTTAGCGTTCGGAATATTGGAATGGCAAGAAGTTGAACAAAGCGAATTGATTCGTTCTCCCTTGTTGCTTGTTCCAGTAGAGATAAAACGAAAATCTGTATTAGATCCGTATGAAATATGGCCAACTGATGAAGAGATTGTTATTAATCCGGCATTAGAAGCAAAACTTCGCAATGATTTTCGAATAGATTTACCTGCATTACCAGAAGATTGGGAGGAAATAAGCCTTAACGAATACCTTCAAAAGATTATTAGGCTGGCAAGTAAGCGTGGGTGGTCAGTATTCCAAGAATGCTGGATTGGCCTCTATTCCTTCCATAAGCTCGTAATATATCAAGACCTTAATGCTCATCATGAATTGATTAATAACCATCCTATCATTATTGATTTATGTGAAGGGAAAATAAGAAAGGAGAATACTGGAGAGTTTCAGGATCCCAGTAAGTTAGATTCATCGGTCGATCCCAAGGAGAGTTATTTAGTACTTGATGCTGACAGTAGTCAGCTTGCCTGCATAGAAACCGTTAAGAAAGGAACTAACATAGTTATTCAAGGGCCACCTGGTACAGGGAAAAGCCAGACCATAGCAAACATTATTTCAGAATTCATCGCCTCCGGTAGAAAAGTTCTCTTTATGAGTGAAAAAATGGCTGCCCTCGAAATGGTTTATAAACGCCTTCTTAATGCGAATCTTGGCCATTTTTGTTTGGAAATTCATAGTCATAAGGCTAACAAACGGAAAGTTGTAGAGGAACTGTATAGCTCCTATCGTGAATTAATAAAACCAAAAAAAAGTATGACTGAACAAGAATTTCAAAAACTAAAAGACCGGTGTCGTCAGCTCAATGAATACGTATACGCACTTCACCTTGTCCGGAAACCTATGGGAAGAAGTGCTTTTGAAGTTTTAGGTGAGTTGGCGAAGCTTGAGTCTGTACCATTCGTCCCATATGGTGAAATTAACCCGAACATTATCACACCTGAGATGCAAGATAAAGCTGAACAGCTGGCGCGAAGATTGGGGCAGCTTTGGAAAGTAGTTGCAGAGGGAGACCAATTCATTTGGCTTGGTTGCAAGGTTTCAGCATATAGCTTACAAACTCGTACCACTTTCTTAGATCTTATTGCAAATTGCGAGAAAGTTACTGATGACCTTCTGGAGGAAAGCAAGAGCTTTGCAGAAAATCTTGGACTTAATCCTCCAAAATCTATCGCTGAGGGGGAATGGTTGGTTCGCACAGGGGAACTTCTGCTTGAAGGACCGGGAGTTCCTGCAAACTGGCTTCTCTCAGAACAATTCGACTCATTTGTTTCAGAAGCAAAACGGTATTGTGAGCTATCAAATCACTGGCGCTCACTAAAGGAAGAACTTGGCAAGCGATACGATCAACAATTTTTTGAACTTTCCATATCTCTAAACGAAGAGCTTAAAAACCTATTTAAAACTATTTCTATATATCTTGGCCGTGATATCCTACCAGACAAGACCATAATATCAAATCGAATCGAGCTCTTACACTGGGTTCATAATTTGATTCAACATGTGAAAGACTGGCAAAGGGATGCAAACATTCTCTACAGCCTTGTTGGGCTTTCTGCTGATAATCAAAATATACAAGAACTTAAACGCTTAATTGAGATCGCTGAACTCTGTTCAAAAGAAAATCGTCCCGATTATAGCTGGTTTGATCCCTCAAAATTAAGTGAAGTTACCGATGCACTACCCCGTCTCAGGTTGGATCACCAAACTCGCAATGAAATTCGTGCAGAACTTCTAAGAGATTACGACATATCCTTTCTCTTTTTGGATTTAGATCGTTTAATCGAAGACCTTAAAATTCGTTATACCTCTGTATTTCGTTGGTTAAAACCAAGGTTTTACTCACTTAGGCGTCAGATTAGACGATGTCGGCATGATGGACAATTCCCAAAAATTATCCTCAAAGACCTTGAAAAAGCGCGAGATTTGAAGAGGTTAGAAGCGAAAATAATGAAAGATTCCGAAAGTAGCAAGAAACTCCTGGGAGGGTGGTATAAAGTTTATAACACAAACTTCACTCTTACTAAAGAAGCTGTAGAAGCTGCTCGAAGACTCTTAAGTATTATTGCTATTCGTCCAATACCTCAAGAACTCATTCAACAGGCTTGTCTTGGAAGGACAACATCTCCTGATTTGATAATCTCAGCCAAGCGTTTAAAAGATAGTCTGAAACTCTGGGAAGAACAAACCACCAAGCTATCTAATCTTGTTCCAATCGACTGTCTTCCCTCAACACGATTGCCCATCCAACAATCCAAACTAACAGACATTATTAATTGGGCTGAACGATTATCAGAACCACTTCAGAAAGCCATAGCCCACATTGAAAAAATCCAATCATCCTTTCGATCTGCTTTAGTTCGCCCTCCCCAGGAAATCCTCTCGGACCTGGATGATCTTGTTTCTCTTCGAAAAGTTGAAATGGATGTGAAACAGGAGTCAGATCGGCTTAAAAGCGTTTACGGAGACCGCTTCATTGGGCTTCAAACAGAGTGGCAAGATATCCTCCACGGCCTAGAATGGACAAAAAAACTTCGTAATCACTTCGATAACCGTCCAATCCCCAACATCCTACTCGAAAAAGCACTATTAGGAAGTCGGGTTGCACCCAATGTTAATTCAATAAAAGGAAGATTTACATCTTTTCATAATGCCTTTACTCAATTTGAAAAGCACTTCGAGCAAGGATACCCTCGCATTGGATCAGTCGCATTAAAAGAGTGCCCTTTTGAAATGCAACGTATAAGACTTGCCGAGATGAGGGAGCGAATAGGAGAAATACAAGATTGGATAGACTATCAAAGTTTGAGGGAGGACTTTGATCATTCTGGTCTGTTAAGCTTATTCACAGAACTCATACAGCGACAGTTGGAACCCGAAAAACTTACTCGGATTGTCTCGAAATCGTTGCTCCAAGCTTGGATAGACCACCTCTTTAAGGAGAAATCTGCTCTAAGAAGTTTTCGTGGACAGAACCATGAAGCATTGATCGCTGAATTTAGAGAATTGGATCACAAACATTGCCATCTGGGGGCTTCCCGGGTAATTTTTGAGGCGAATAAGCGAAAGCCTCAGGGGGAATTTGTTGTACCCGGAGGTGAAGAGCAGTTGCTTCTTCATGAAGCGCACAAGCAGAGACGTCACTTACCAATACGCCGCCTATTTGCAGAAATCCCTAACCTCCTTGTCCGCCTTAAGCCATGCTTACTAATGAGCCCTCTTTCGGTGAGTCAGTTCCTTGACCCAACACGAATAAATTTTGATCTTGTAATTTTCGACGAAGCCTCACAAATCCGAACTGAAGATGCAGTTGGAGCGATCTATCGTGGTTCGAAACTTGTCACATGCGGAGATAATAAACAGCTTCCTCCCACCGCCTTTTTTGAAGAAGGAATGTCAGAGGAATACGATGATCAGGAAATTGAGGAGGCTTTTGACGTTTTTCCCTCCATCCTTGATGAATGCGTTGCTATTGGAATGCCACTAGGCTGGCTTCGTTGGCACTATCGGAGCAAACACGAATCTCTGATCGCCTTTTCTAATCATCAATTCTATGGGAATAAGCTCGTTACTTTCCCTGGATCTAATAGTAAGGATCCCAAACTCGGCATAGAGTTTAGGTACATTGCTGATGGTGTTTATGACCGGAGTGGAAGACGCGACAATCCAAGGGAAGCAGAGGAAATAGTGAGACTTGTTTCGCAGCATTTTTTCGAGTATCCCAAGCGTTCTTTAGGTGTGGTTGCCTTTAGCATTGCTCAGATGACTGCAATCCAAGATCGGATTGAAAAGTTGATGCGAGAACGGCCTGAGTTACAAAGCTATTTTAAAGAGGATCGTCTCGAGGGATTTTTCATAAAAAATCTAGAAAATGTTCAAGGAGATGAAAGAGATGTGATGATTTTCAGTGTAGGTTACGGAAAAGATGCATCGGGGAAATTGGATATGAGAATGTTTGGTCCGCTTACGCGTGTAGGAGGAGAGCGCCGTCTCAACGTAGCAGTTACCCGGGCACGAGAAAAAGTAATCCTGGTGAGTTCAATCCGAGCAGCTGATTTAGACCTATCAAACACCCGAGCACCTGGCATACTGGCACTACACAGATATCTTGAGTATGCTGAGCGAGGACCGGAAGCTTTAAATTTAAAAATGTATGAACCCGGAGAATTTGAGTCTCCTTTGGAGAGGGAAGTTGCAACAGCAATTCGTTGTCTCGGATACGAGGTTGTTCCTCAGGTTGGTTATAGCGGTTTTCGAATTGATCTTGGGGTAATAGACCCAGCAGAACCTGGGAGATATCTTCTAGGGGTTGAATGTGACGGTGCCACCTACCATTCTGCTTATACAGCTAGGGATCGTGACCGACTGCGACAGGAGATACTTGAGAAATTTGGGTGGCGAATCCATCGTGTTTGGTCTCCCGATTGGGTTATGCGGCGCGAAAAAGAGGTAAAAAGATTGCGCGAAGCCATTGAGAAGGCTGTTTCTTCGAAAGAAAACAAGCCAGGAAATATATCTCGTGTTGAAGAGAGGAAAAAATTTGAGATTGTAATCAAAAAAGAGCCAGATCCCGTTAATAATGAAATTCATTATCCTTGGGTTTCTCCATACAAAGTATGGCGTCCTAAGAAAATGCCATTTCTACAGCCTAAGGTAGACGTTGGTGAGCTTGCCGAAATATTAAATGAGATTGTTGATGTTGAGGGGCCCATACATATTGAGTTAGCCACTCGCCGACTTGCTAACGCTTTGGGTTTCCAGAAGGTTGGCAGTCGTGTGAGGGAGGCAGTTAACTCTTCAATAAGGATTCTGATTAAAGAGGGAAAAGTGAAGAGGGTCAACAAATTCTTATGGTCGAGCAAAGATGATTTTCTTTTGGTCCGTGGCCCCGTGCTTGAAGAAAAGGATTCCTTCAGAACAATTAAATTCGTAGCCCGCGAGGAAATTGAACTTGCAGTCAGGAATCTTATTCAAGACGGATTCAGCATTCTCAAAGATGAGGTTGTAAAGCAGGTTGCAAGGGTCTTTGGTTTTGATCGGACCGGTACAACTATCTATGATCGCATCCAGGAAATAATAAAGCAAATGATCTCTCGAGGAGACCTTGTTCTTAAAGGTGATCGACTTTCGCTTCCGTAATCCAAAGGAAAAGTAAACCATTAAATAGGAGCATAAAAGAAAAAAACGATAATTCGTTTGCTTTGAGGAACTCCTTATGCCCCATGCAGTTGTCCAAGAAGCACTAACAAGGCTCCTCATTGGAAAGGGAGTGTATACTAAAGAGGATTTTTCAGAGATGGTAGGTGTGGTGGATCAAGAGATGAAAAGAAATAGGTTCAAACGTTAGAAAATAAGATTATCGGAGAATAAAAGCATGAGCATATTTACGAAACCAATATTGGAAATATCGTACCAAGATGTTATTGCTTTTTGCCAGCAAGGGATTGGGGAAAGCGTAAATTTGGATTATAAGAAGGACTTCCCATCATCTGGATTGGAAAAGACCATCTCGGCCTTTGCCAATAGTTTTGGAGGTGTGATTCTTATAGGCGTTGAGGATGAAGACAGTAAACCAAAGCCTCCATTTGAGGGTATTGAATATAAAGATAGATTGGAAGAAAGGGTCTGGAATATCATTGTAGACAATATTTATCCTCCTGTGTTTCCTGAAATTAGGGTATGTCCTCCATGTAATAATAAGACCTTTGTTACTATACGAGTCCCACAAAGTAATGAAACACCTCACGCCATTTATAACAATACCCAGGTTTATGTCAGGACGGGCAACAGAAATAAACCCGAAGATTTGGCAACGGTAGAACAAATTGAATGGTTGAGAAATCGGAGGGAGAAATCCGAGGAATTAAGAGAACATTTATATCACAGGGCGGGAGAAAGATACCAGACCATCTGTGAACAAAAGAAAGTTAGGATTGAGTTCGGGGAATTTACATTATCCTTTGCACCATTATATCCCCAAAAACCACTGATAACTGTAGAGGCGATAGAGGGCATTATCCCCCAAATGAAGGTTTGGGGTGGTGAAGGAAGGCAATTTCCTTGGTTGCCAGGTGGTGGTTTAGAACCGATTCAAGATGGCATGGTATCTTTCTTCTTAAATAAAGATAACGGTTTTATAACGCATACTGAAATCAATAAATTCGGTTTGATTTTTTACAAGGAACGCATAGGATGGCAGGAGAAATCAGAATCAGAAGATAAGCAATTGTTCATGGTGACTATTGTGAGGATTTTAGACACATCGCTTGAAGCGATTGGAAAATTTTATGACATAATAGGTTTTTGGGGATTAGTTGATATGAGGCTCTCATTGGGAGGACTTTTAGGGTTAAAATTCCTCCCAATTTTACCCCCAAACATTATTGATAGACCTCCACAAAAAATAAATATCACGGAAAGAGAATTATCTTGGCGGTTGATTACATCCGCCTCGGAACTTAAAGACTCAATGGTAAGACAAAGGAAACTGCTTGAGTTAGGTAAGGATATAGCCTGGTCTTTTGGCTTTAAGATACCGGAAGGAATAATTAAACAGAAATTGAAAGCAGAAGGCAGATGGCGTGAATAACAAAATGCCTTTTCAAAAAAAATTCCGTTTCTTTTGATATTGGGACGGGGTTAATTGAATTAAATTATCGGAAATCCCTGCTTATGTCAAGAAAATTTGAAAATTTGGTGTCACCCATTAAAAGGCATGCGTAATAAACTTTTCAGAGGATTACTCTTTTATGGATGACCCCCAATAATTCTTCTTTTGAGGAACTCCTCATGTCCCAGAGAGTCCAACAAGAAGCCCTTACCAATTTGCTTTTAGAAAAGGGGGTATTCCCCAAGAAGGAGTTTTTGGAGATGGTGAGGGTGGTTGACCAAGAAATGAAAAGGATTTGAACGTTGGTTTGATAGAATTAAATCACCTCAGGATAGAAGACATGAGTTCCCAATCAAAATGTCCAAAATGCGGATTAAACCGTTTAGACCCTCCCAATTCCGAAATTGAGTTAAGTGGTATTAGGATTAGCCTATTTTTGGGTAGATAAATCGGTCCTGAAAACTTTAAACTTCAACGATAAACTCACATATTTGAAGGAAAGGGCAAAATTAATCTTTTTGGATTCTTTAAGAGAGATTCTCTATTTGGAAGGAAATGGGGGTTTAGCCAAATATCATTTATTGAACATGACAAGTGTTATTTGCCTTGCTATAGAGGGATTAGGTCACTTTTTAACTGGTACAGACCAATCATGGGAGTCCTTCAAACTGTTTGTATCGAATTTTATGCATCAAGAATTTCAACGATTCTTTTATGACGGAAGGACATATTCAAGAATGCTTTGGGATGATTTCAGGAACGGATTGGCCCATGGATTTTATATCAAAAAAGGTGGAATTGAACGAAATAAACCATGGTATTTTCGTATTGATGATAAAATCGGTTTACAAATTAACTTTGATGAATTGTTTTTGGATTTCGAAAATGCTTTTGAAAAATTTTTTAGGCGATTACAATCAGATGGTGAGAATAGCCAATTTGGGGATTCTTTTAAAAAAAGATTCGAAGCCCTTTTAGAGAAATATTGAATTTTTGGGGATAGGGAAGCGACCCTGAAAGAACTGCTTATTTATAGGATGGTAGATTGTGATACACTTTTCTTGCAGGGTTTGACCTCCAATGCAATTCGATTTTAGTGCAGACAAAGGGGAGAAGATATATGTCTGAAAGAGATTTTTACCAACAAATCAAAGAACGGTTTGAAGAGTTATTTTTAGCTAAAGGAAAACAGCCTTACTTCGAGATTACCGCAAAGAAAGGATTAAGCGAGAAACTCAAGCAGAAAATTCCCCATGATAGAGAGATTGTTTTTGTTTTCTTGAAGAAAAAGCCAGATATTTTTGGCGTTGTTGAAGAGAAATATACAAAGAATTTTATCACCGTGGAAATAAAAGAAAAGATTAGTAAATTGGATGACATTTATCAGGCTAAGCTTTACAAGGAGGTGTTTGATGCAAGATACGGATTTCTAATTGCGTTGTCGCCCATTCAGGAGGAAATAAAGCGTTTATGCAAAAACACTTTAAATATTTTGCGTTCTTATAAAAACGGTTTGTCCCCCTTTTTAACGTTGGTGCAGTTGGACAAGAATAGTGGCAAATTTGAAGATTGGTTTGAGGAAAATCCGTTCGAAAAAGATATTTACTGGAGATAGCCAGTAAATCGTTATTTAATTTAATACAAGATTAAATAGGGCTGATGGAAAGGTAGCAGAAGTGAAAAAAGCAAAAGGATGGTGGGGAAGGCCGAAATTGCTATGAATTTTCCAACTACTGAAGGAAGTTTCGTGAATGCGGAGGTCATCAAGCAGGGATATGGGTTTGCCTACACGAAATTTCCTTTCAAATATCTGGAGGAGTTCAGGGGGCATGAAAGAGAGGCAAGGGAGAGTGCGAGGGGCTTATGGGGAAAATAAGTGAATCCCCTGGCTTCGCTCTACCCTAAAAACTGACAGGAGCATGCTCAACACTCGGAGGTCTATGCTGGCAGAGGACAGTAAAACTGGAGGTCGGGTAGGAGTTTATAAAAGTAGAAAACAACGTTTACAACTTGCATTTATCAATCAACTCCTGGTCTATTCGAAAACGAACATCACATACATCCAAGAGATGTTTTGAACTTCCTTTTAGGAAATAAGCGTTTTCAATATGTTTGCCAAGGTCTTTCACACATTGACAAGCACTCACAAGGTCACCGTCAGAACTGACTAAAATTGCCACGTCATAAAGGTTCTTGTAAGCCATACTCATCATATCGACGGCAATACCTACGTCACAGCCTTTTTCAACCGGATAAGTCACGGTATGACTGCAATTTTTGCACGTTTTCGTTATTTTTATGAAATATCCAAGTTTTAATTCGAAATAAGGAGTTCTTTTAAGATTATTAAAGAACAATTGCTGTTTCCTGTATTCTTCTGGGTCGTCTTGCTGACTCAAAGGGGTATTATAATAGTAACTTCTGATATGTCTTCGGCCCCTGCAAAGCAGTTCGCTAAATTTTTTAAAATCAATTTTTGTGCTGAAATGATGACTTTTTAAGTTATGGTAGAAATTGCTTCCATCAATAAATATCATGACTCTCTCATCACCCATTTCAGTCTCCATAAATTAAAAACCCGCCATCACGTATGAGGGCGGGGGATTGATTAACCCACCGTCACTTATGACGATGGGGATTTAATTCCTTCTAAAAAAATGTTAACTATTTGCTATCAAAAAGTCAATATTTTGTCAAGAGAAAAATGACATAACAAAAAAAATGAAATAGATAACATGCTTAAGCAAATTAAGTCAGCAATATTTATGCCATACCAAAATAAAATATAATCTATCGAAAACATTAAATAAATTTAAAATCCTTCAAAAAACCAACTCTCAAAAATCAGACAATAATTTCATACCTATATTCAATTTTTGCCACTCGTCATAGTTTTTCAAAATCCGTATAAGCAACCCACCCTCAGTTGGATCCAAAGAAAAAGCCCATACGGAAAACTCGATGAGAAAGGATTAAAGAGTAAGAAGAGAGATGATGATTACCTTTCCCTCTTCCCTGCAATGAACTCCTCCACCATGAGTTTGGCCTGGTCATCGGGAATTTGAATAATGGGGTGTTTCATTGCATAGGCAGAGATGGAGGTGAGAGGGCCAGCGGTCTTTCGTTCACGAGCAATTTGGCAGCATCGGATAGCATCAATCGTCATCCCACCACTGTTGGGAGAATCCTCCACAGAAAGTCTCAATTCGAGGTTCAATGGAATTTCTCCAAACCCCCTTCCTTCCATTCGGAGAAAGCAGACTTTATTGTCATTCTGCCAGGGGACATAATCGGAAGGACCGATGTGAATATTCTCTGGCTCCAAAGGGAAAATCAGTTGGGATTGAATCGCTTCTGTTTTAGAGATCCGTTTGTTCCTCAAACGATCTCGGTTGAGCATATTGAGGAAGTCGGTATTTCCTCCTGTGTTAATTTGGTAGGTTCGGTCCAATCGCACCCCCCGATCTTCGAAGAGTTTCACCAAGGCTCGATGGATGATGGTCGCACCCATCTGGGATTTGACATCGTCTCCAACAACCGGAATACCCTTTTCTTCAAATCGTCTCGCCCATTGGTGTTCGGAGACGATAAAGCTGGGCATACAATTGATCAGGCTCACCCCTGTACTCAAACAAGCCTCTGCATAGAATGCAGTCGCCTGATCCGAACCAACTGGAAGGTAATTGAGCAGGATATCCACTCCCGAGTTCTTGAGGGTCTTTTCTACATTGCAGGATCTTTTATTTGCCACGACGAAGGTGCGTTCCTCAGGGTATTGCTTCATGTGTTCTGAGACTCCATCCAGGACTTCCCCCATGGAGACAATCACACCTGAATCATTGAGGTTCGGATAGAGAATTTTGGTGCAATTGGGCCTTGCGAAAAGGGCCTCTTTGAGGGGTTTCCCTACTTTTCTTCGATCGATATCAAAAGCTGCCCCCACCTCGATATCCCAGGGTTTGTAGCCTCCGATATCGAGGTGCATCAGCCCCAAGGCTTCAGATTTTGGGTTCTTCAAACTGCTTTCTTTATAGAATTCAATTCCTTGAATGAGAGCACTGGCACAATTTCCAACACCTACAACGGCAATTCGGATCGGATTCTTTTCCATAAGGGTTCAACCTTTCCAATAAATATACCT
>Ga0315279_10009759_pt1 | contig 11383 bp, 15 predicted proteins | sample YL17G06_20_MG_FD_203694 | JGI IMG/M metagenome (GOLD analysis project Ga0315279, IMG submission 203694) | Sediment microbial communities from Yellowstone Lake, YNP, Wyoming, USA - YL17G06_20 | ecosystem: Environmental > Aquatic > Freshwater > Lake > Sediment | place: USA: Wyoming | collected...
GGTAATGTCACCTTCTCTTCTGAAGGGAAGGCCTCCCTGAACGAGGAGTGGCTGACCTTGTCCAGCAAGGAGGGGAGGACCGTCAGCCACTCGGTCCGCGACATCCTGCGCGTCGATGCGAAGGACTACCGTATCGCCCTCAAGGTGCCCGAAGGGGCCCTCCTGCTCTTCAACGTGGGGGCGAAGTACGAAGACATGGTCAGGGAGCTGCACCGTTCAAGGGGCGAACTGGCGTTGAAGGACATGCTCATGGAAGAGCGGGTGAGGAAGCCCTCCATGAGCGCCGACCTGCGAATGCTGAATGATGGCAAGGAGGCATCCGCGGGGCGGTGCGAGGTCAGGATCTACGAGACCGCCCTGGTCATCATCCCGGAGAACCTGGACCCGATCCGCGTCCTCTTGTCCGACCTGGCCTCCGTCAGGAAGGAGAACTTCGGTCTTCTGGTGGAGGAGGCCTCGGGGAAGGCCTACGAGCTCAGGCGATTGGGGAAAGAGATCGATCCCTTGGCCAATGCCATCATGAACGGGATGACGGAGCTGAAGGCCAGGGTACAAGAGATGTTGAAGGAGATCATGCCTGCGGCAGCGCCATCGGCCATCGAATCGGCCTCACAGCTGATGCGCGAGGGCCATGCCGGCGGCAAGGCCGATCTGGAACGGAGCGCCCCCGGTCTCTGGTCCAGCCTCGAGATGAGGCTGCGAGCCTCCGGCATCGGCGCGGAATACGACCACCTCGCCTCCCTGAGCGAGGCGGGGGCGTTGCGCATCGGCGTGAAGAGGGGGCTGAAGGGAGAAGGGCCGAACGACTACATCTGGGTCCTGGCACCGATCCTGGACGTCGAAAGAAGGGAAAGGGGGAACGCGATCGCCCTGGAGGCCACCGCCGAGGAGGGCGAGGGCCGGGCCACGTATTTCTTCAGGATCTTTCCCCGGGAGCAATACCGCGGGCTTCCGGCAGAGGAGCTGCGTCGCTCTTCCGAGGAGCTTCTGGACCGCATCAGCTCCTGCCTTGTCACCATCAACTTTCGCAGGGAGCCGATCTATCTGGAGGAGGCCAGGCTCTACGCGCCTGACAACCTGCGCTATCGTTACGCGATAGCCCGCCTGCGCGACCTGCGCTCCATGCGGGAGAGGTTCGTGGGCCGTGTCATGCACCTATCGCCCGAGCAATGGCAGTCCGATGTCCTGGAGCTGCTGACCTTCAATGGCCGGGAAAGGAGCGATTCAGCGCGCTGGGCGAAGAAGGCCGATGTCGGACCGTGATGTGCAAAACCATTTGAGCGAAAAAGAGGGTACGGAGCGCATGAAGTACACGCAGGGCACACAGGGCCGCATCTTCGTGATCCGCCTGGAGCACGGCGAGGTCTTGCATGAGTCGATCGAGCACTTCGCGACCGACCACAAGGTGAGCCATGCCGTGGTGTGGGCCCTAGGGGGCTCGGACAAGGGCAGCAGGCTGGTGGTCGGCCCCGAGGATGGCGCTGCCCTTCCGGTCATCCCGATGGAGCTGACCCTGGACGAGACGCACGAGATGCTGGGCGTCGGCACCATCTTCCCCGACCATGATGGCAAACCGAGCCTGCACATGCACTCCGCCCACGGCCGGAAGGATTCCACCAAGACCGGCTGCGTACGCAACGGGGTGAAGACCTGGAGGGTGATGGAGGTCGTCGTCCTGGAAATAGTGGGAGCGCATGGCAAGAGGGAAAGGGACAAGGCGACCGGCTTCGAGCTGCTCAACCCCAGACGCCCGACCATGACCGACCTGACGCGCAAGATCGACCAAAGCTGCCGGTGAATGATGCGCCGGAGCAAACAGAAACTATTTCTATCGAGTAGCGGGATATTTTCGCCCGATATGGTCTGGACGGTGTCCCTCTTAGCCCGGTGTGACCCGCGGATGGTGACCTGATGCCTGGATATGCGAAGCCATGCAAGTACTGCGGCGAGCTGGTGCCGCCGGACTCCAACCTGTGCCCCTACTGCGGCAAGGTCGGTCCGACGGACTCGTTCCGCTGCCCGCGCTGCCGTGCCCCGACCCAGCAAGGCCAGAGGGTCTGCATGAACTGCGGGCAGCCGCTCCTAATCAACTGCCCCAGATGCGGCAACGCGACCTTCTTCGGGAACTACTGTGTCAACTGCGATGCCATGCTTCTGGTGACCTGCCTCGGGTGCGGGACGGAGCAGCCGCCGTTGGGGGACACCTGCGCCAAGTGCCATAAGCCATTGTATGGAGGTAAGAAATGAGCAATGGGAAGCTGATCTCATTCACGTCGAACCTGGAGGACAACAGCACGGAAGCGGGTTTCCAATTCACCTTCTTCTGCGACATCTGCCGCGAGGGGTACAAGACCCGGTTCATGGAATCCTCGACATACAAGAAGAGGGGGCTCTTCAGGGGCATAGGCAAGGTAGCCAGCGCCGCGGGGAGCATCACTGGGCACTATAACATCGGGCATGCGGCGGAGACGGGCTCGTCCGTCGTATCGGACAAGTTCGAGGGCATGTCGCCGGAGTGGCACAAGGAGCACGAGCAGGCCTTCGAGGCGGCGAGCAACGAGGCCAAGGGGCACTTCAAACGCTGCCCCCGCTGCCACAAATATGTCTGCGACAACGATTGGAACGAAGAGGCCGGCCTGTGCACGGACGATGCCCCGCGGGAGGCGGTGGAGGTGTCCGCCGCTCGCGCCGAGAAGATGAAGAAGGACATCGAGGACAAGGCAGCCCAGACGCAGGTCTTCACCGGCGAGGTCGATCAGCGCCAGACCATTTGCCCGAAGTGCGGCAAGCCCGCCGGGACGGGCAAGTTCTGCAACAACTGCGGCGCCCCATTGGGGATGCTGGAATGCAAGAACTGCGGGGCCAAGAACGCTCCCGGCACCCGGTTCTGCGGGGAATGCGGCAGCAAGCTCTGAACGCAGACCGCCCATGGTTCCAAGACGTGGCATCCAGTGCGAACAAGACATTAATACGGGCCGGCGCCCATCTTTCGCTGGGGGCAGGGAGTGCAGATCTCGGTGCGGTTCGCGGGCATGGGGGGGCAGGGCATCATCTTCGCCGGGATCGTGCTGGCGAGAGCGGCCGCCCTTTATGAGGCCCACGAAGGGCGGGGGCTCTACGCCATCCAGACCCAGTCCTACGGCCCGGCGGCGCGAGGCGAATCGTCGAAATGCGACGTGGTCATCGCCGATGAGCCCTCCTTCTATCCTTTCGTGGACCGGCCCGATTATCTCCTCCTGATGTCACAGCCGGCCTCGGAGAAATTCATAGGCCAGGCGAGCCCGAGGACCGTCGTGCTGCTTGACGAGGATTCAGTAGAGGACCGTCCAGATCTGAAGCATTTCACGGTGCCGGCCATAAGGACGGCCGAGGCCATCGGCCATCGCGATTCGGCGAACATGGTGATGCTCGGCGCCCTGGTGCAGATGTCCGGGGTCGTGAGCAAGAACTCGGTCCTTAAGGCCATCGCCGAGGTCAGCCCCATGGGTTCAGCGGAAAGCAACGAGAAGGCGTTCCTCGAGGGCATACGCATAGCGAAGGGCCTCAAGGCCCTGGACAGGGATCCGGTGGAGACTGCCTTCGCTCCTGGCGGGAGGGAGAGCGCATGACGAGCCTGGCGTCTTTCATGGAGCAGGGTCGGGAGCGGCTCTCCGAAGCGGAGGCCAAACAATTCCTGAGGGATCTCGGCATCCAAACCACTAGGTTCGCTTGCCCGGAGAGGAGCGAGCTGGGGTCCCTTCCGTTCCCCTTTCCTATGACGGTGAAGGCCAGCTCCCCGGAGATCGTGCACAAGACCGAGTTAGGGGGGATTTTTCTGAACGTGCACGACCTGTGCGAGCTGGAAGAGAAATACGACCTGCTGGCCAGTAAATTCCCGGCCGCCGAGGTGCTGGTGGAGACCATGGAGGCGCCCGGGCCGGAGGTAATCATCGGGCTCATGGACGATCCCGCCTTCGGACAATGCATAATGTTCGGCATGGGAGGGGTGCAGGCCGAGTTTTATAATGACGCCGCGTTCCGAACCGTCCCCATTATGCGGCACGACGCTAAGGAAATGATCTCGGAGACCAAGGCGAGCGCCTTCTTTCGCGGCTTCCGGGGCTTGAGGGCGGACCAAGGGGCAATGGTCGACCTCCTGTGCCGCATCTCGGAGCTGGCACTGGCGCATCATGAGTCAATCGCCCAATTAGACCTGAACCCGGTGATATTGCGTGAGCAAGGGTACGTCGTGGTGGACGCCAAATTGAAGCTGAGGAGGGACATCAGCCAAGATAGGGCCGTTGAAGGCGATCGAGGGAGGGAGGAACATCAAGGCGAATAGGGAGGCGCTGGCCTCGAAGTACTTCAATTGCACTTTGAGGGAACGCGCCGTATTCGAGGCGGGCATCAAGCTGGGCACCATCTACCACCAGTTCGTAGGGACACCGGTGAACGCCGCCAATGTCGATATCCTGGAGCGCGCCATCGCGGACGGCGTGCGCGTGCAACCCTTCGTCAAGGACATCACTGTCAGGATCGACCGGTCCGCTCTCCGCCGGAAGAGGGACGAGTTCGATTACCAGACCCTCACGGGCAACATGCTCGATGTTGTGCTTATTATCCAGATAGAGAACGCGAGCGTGAAGGCGGGGATGAGGTACATCGAGGAACTGCATTACCCGCTCATGTACGTCCAGGAGGTAACCGAGGATTAGGGCCTCGGCGCCTCCTCTCGGCAAATGCGGCACTCGCCCTGGTCCTTGAAGCCGCCGCATTTAGGACAAATACTCCCTGCATGGCCGTCCTCGCTTCCATGATGGAAGTGCACATCCGCCGGTCCATAGGCCAAGTGACGTTCAGGCAATTTCGCCTTGGATCGCGCCATGCCACTCAGGCGCATTTCCATCTCCCGCAGGGAGACCCATGGCCTGCTGCCCAAGAAAAAGGCGGCCAATATCAAGAGGGCAAGACCGGTGAAGTACGATATCCAGGCCCCGGCCTCTCCCCCTTTCTGGATACCCATTCCGGAGAGCAATCCGCCCAGTAAACCTGGACCGAAAATCATGAGGAGCAGACCAACGAGGATGAGAAGCGAGCTGAGCACGATAATCTCACGACGCAGGCGCGCCCACGCCGCCCCCCGCTTGCCGACCCCGTTCATGTCCTCACTAAGCCATGGTTCTCGAGTTTATCGTTGCAGGAAGATAAGCCTTTCCTCCATGGCAGGCCAGCGGGAATGGGCCTGAATGCACATCATGCCTTCCACCGTTCTAAATGACTTGGAAGACCAAAGCGGGCGTGTCTCTTGCTCCGCCCTTATCTCCGGCGGCAGCTCCTGGGCCAGAATGTCGCATTCCAGGTCCTTCGCGCTCGGCCTTAGGGCGATGGCAATGATGAGGCCGATCACAGAGAAGGCTATCGCCACGATCCAGGTGGGGATGTAGCCGGCCTCCGAGTATAGCACATGGCCATGCACATCAATGGTGTAGTTCGACAGCACCAGCGTGGCGAGCACCGGCCCGACCGAACCGCCGACCACCCTGAATAAGGTGTTCATCCCGGATGCCACCCCGAACTCGCTCTGCTTGCAGGTGACCACTACCAGGTTTATCATCGATACCATGCACATGGCCATGCCGGCACCGAGGATGAAGACGGACACGATGATACCGACCCAATCCGCGTTCATGCCGACCAATGAAAGGAAGCCAAGCGCCATCACGGCCAGTCCGGCGATCAGCACCTTATCCGGTCCGATCCTCTTGGAAAGCGATCCTGCGGCGGGTCCGAAAATGAGCTGCGCGATCGCTGACGGGAAAAGATAAAGCCCGATGATGAAGGTGTCCGAGATGCCGAAGTGCCCGCCCGCCTGGATGGGGGTCTCAAGGTAGAAAGGCAAGGTCTGGAACAGCAGGAACATGCCGACGCCGATGAAAATGGCGGTCAAGTTGGCATCGAGGACCCCGCGGTTCCTGAACATGCTTAACCGCACGATCGGGTCTACCGCTCTTAATTCGATGCGGACGAACAGGAAGATCATCACGGCAGCGAACGCAAAGAGTCCGAGGATCAAAGGGTCAAACCATCCCGATTCATGGCCTTGGGTAAGGGCAAGAAGCAAGATGAAGATGCCAAGTCCAAGGGTGCACGCGCCGGGGAGGTCCAAGGAACCTCTCCTTTGGACCGCAGGGTCCCTGATGAGGAATACGGTAAGAATGGTCAGCAGCGCAAAGAACGGGGTGACGATATGAAAGGCGTCGTACCAATGGCTCACCGAGGTGATGTAGCCTCCTCCCAGAAGGCCGACCGAAACGCCCACGGAGAACATGGCGCTGACGATGCCGATGGCAGTCGGCATTTTCTCACGGGGAAAAGTGTCTCGGATGATGCCGAACGCCAAGGGGAACATGCCCATGCCGATTCCTTGCACGCCGCGGAAGAACAGCAGCACGAAGATGGACGGCTGGCCAAACAACGATCTTGAGATCTCCAGGGAGAATCCGCTGCCCAGCAGTCCGACGATGTAGATGACCATGATCCAAAGCATGACCTTCTTCTTGCCGTACATGTCGCCAAGCCGGCCCGCCAAGGGGGTCGCCACAGCCCCGACCAGCAGGTACACGGAAAGAACCCACGAAATACATCGGGTGTTCTTGAAATCCTGGCTGACGTAAGGCAAGGCGGGGACCAGCATGATCTCGATGAACATTACCATCATGGCCACTGAGGCCAGTACGGCTAGTATTTTCCAATTGCCGTTGCTTGCGTGACTGTCAGCCATTGCGGTCACGAATGCGTCCATCAATATACCATTTTTCGATGGAGCAAGCTGTTCATATAGTTCGAAACCGCCAAGGAACCGTGCGCCTCAATACCCACGCATCGATCCTGTCAAGCATGCGGTCGGTCTTCAGGTCAGCCTGAATGTCAAAGACGCCAATAGCCAGGTCAACGATCATCATCCGGCAGCGAATATCTTCTGAACATCTCATAAGGCTGAAAAAGCAATGGCAGGAATCTGCCATCCGCATTATCGCTGAGTGTTTCCCAATGTTCATCTCCATTAAGACGAGTCATCTGTGACTTGTGGAGATCTAAAGCGACTCGCTTTTGATCCAACATAGCATTGACATCCACCAAGATCGCGAAGTCCTTCAAATGAGAGATGGAAGGCAAACCCTGCCAGATGGCCATGATGCTTCTCTTTGGATGCCTGATCGCAGTCCGATCAAGACCCAACCATGGCCATTGGTTCCACCACCATATGGGATATTCCCAAACGATAGTGCTCTGATTCTCAAGGAGGATGGCACGGCGAACGATGGCATTGGCGGCGCAATGATCATCCGAGGGCTCCTTGCCGCAAGTGACAAAGACCTCTTCTGGTCGATGATGGCGGAGCAGGCGCCTCACCGCCTCGGTTCCCTCATCAATCTGCTGCGCCAGATAACCATCGCGGAGACCGAGGAAGTGCACACCGGTCCCTTTGAGGCCCAAGGCCTGACAGGCCGCCAGTCCCTCAGCCTGCCTGATGGGGATCATCTCCTCGGGCGTCATGTGCTGGACGTGGGACTGACCTCCGCTGGTGATGAAAACGACATGTACCGTCGCCCCTTGTTCGGTCTTTTTGATGATCGTGCCACCACAGCCCAATGTCTCATCGTCTGGATGGGGAGCGAAGACCATGGCTGAACGGTCGAGGTCCTCCGCGACCTGTCTTTTCGCTGCCGAGCATAGAATGCGACCGCAAATACCGCCCGTGTTAGATCCTCCAATTCTTCTCATGCCTTCTAGCCCCTTGAATTAAAGGTATGGATCCACAAGTCCGCCTTCTTGCGTGCACGGCACATTTCATCTGACCTCAATCACTTGATCGTGATATCGTCGCAGGAAGCCAAACTGCGCTCCCTTGGTTCGGAGCAGGCAATATAGCATTTTTGGGGATAATAATAGCCGCCCCATCCCCTTATGAAAATTGAGAAGACCGCGTGCTACTCCTCAGGACCGGGAAGAGCTATCAGGGTGCTTGAACTGCTAATGGCCGGTCACTCTGCGGAGAAAGGCGCTCGGAAAAAAGCAAGACCAAAGACATATAGGGCGATGGCTGCAGCGGATTGGCCACTATCGATTCGAGCAGGAGCCACCTGGCCCCCCTCTTATCACCAGCCAAGGCTGACTCTCGCGCAAAGCGCTGGAGGAAGCTTGACAGTGCCTTCCTGTTCCGCCAGAACAGATTTCTGTGAGCCCGATATATTATGGGATACGATACCATAGGAGCTAAATCATTGCTGGAGATCATTGCTTTTACGTGCAAGTGGTACCTTACTAACGCTTCATTGAGAAAAACGAAGTCGTAGCGCTCGGCCAGCCGGATCCACATTTCCCAATCCTGGTAGCAGGGCAGGTCCTCTCTGAAGCCCCCCAATGTCTCGAAGCACTCCTTCTCGATCAAGGCGCAAGATGTGGAGGCGACCAGCCCTTGGGACAGCAATTCCCTGAGATGATTCCCATCCCAACCTGGCTCAGAAGTCTCCAGGTCTTTGCCGAGGCTTTCATCGAAGTACGTGCGGAGACAGAATGATACCTTGTGCTCTGGCCCCTTCTTTCTTAGATCCTTTAATTGCCTCTCGGTCTTCTGAGAAAGCCATTCGTCATCGTCATCGAGGAAAGCGATGTAACGTCCTCTCGAATGCCGGATCCCTGTGTTCCTGGCAGCCGATCCGCCATGGTTGTGCTCGTGCCTGATGAGCTTGATCCGCTCATCGTCAAAGCTCTTGACGACGGCTTCGATGTCCCCCTCAGAAGCATCGTCCACCACGATTATTTCCAGATTGGTGTAGGTCTGGTTGAGCACGCTCTCGATTGCGCGAGCGAGCATTGCTGGTCGGTTGAACGTCGGAATGACCACGCTTACGAGCGCATCCGCCTCAGCTGCTCCGTCGAGTACTATCTTGGTTTGGGCAGGTACGTCCATTTGTTCAAGACCCAAGGCATCACCCCCTACACCCTAAGGGTTCGACAATAGAACAAATAACTATCGGTCATGCGAAACCCAACACTGGGAATGAAATGTAGGTGAAGGTTGCATGACCTGGTTCTCGGTCGCTCGGCGCGCGAGCCTCCCCTGATTCACCATGAATGGGGGATCCCTTGGGATATTGCCAGAACGATGCTCCCCCACGTCTGGCCATGGCCAGGGCCGAACCAATGACCTTAAAAAAAGTAGTTCCGGACGGGTCCGAGCTGGCCTGTCCTTCCGGGACAATCTCATCGAGCTCTGTGCCTTCGCGAAGGAAGTAGAGGAAGGCAAGGTCGCATCCATCAGCGACAGCTCTGAGCTCAAGGTGGTGAGCCGGCCATGATGCCTGTCTACAAGGCCGGCCTGTTCATGGCCGGCCTCTTCCTGGCCATGTGCGCCATCGTCCTGGGGGTGCTGCTGTCGTGAAGTTCGAGCGCATCCATGATGATAATGAGGGCGATTTCCTCCTCTGCCCGCTGAAGTGCCGCCTGGTATTCCAATTGGGCCGCGCCCGCGTCCGATCGTTCAAGTGCCGCGGGGGGAAGCTGGCCAAAGAATCGGGGTGCGTGTGCTGTCCCGACTACCAAGTTTGCGTCGACGCTGATCAAGATGAACCATCGGGGGAAACGGGCCTGAGTTCTGGACCACTAGCGTTGCAGAAACGGTTTACCCACCAGCCCGCAACCCCCGTCCATATTCTAGGCCGCACGGATGCACGCGGCGAGGACCTTCCCTGCCCGGAGGTGATCTGTTGATCGCCGCCGGGCCCACGATCATCGATGAAAACAGATGGCCGGCGCCATCTCGTGAATCGTTCTTTCCTCCTGAAAAGAACCAAGTCGCCGGCCCTCTGACCTTCCCAGTGACGGGGGCGGACCCTGCTGTTGGCATCTTGCCCAAACTGATGCCATATCCCACTCCAGGAGCGCCCCTTCACCCGGACCGGAGGCCTAGTCATGTACCACGGTCCGGTATCCCTATGATCGCACCCCTTTCTTTGTCGGGTGTCCAAATGCCAGCGCCCGGCGGTGAAGCCCACCAGTATCCATCGCGGCCTGGCTCCCTATCATCCATGGCAGGGCGATCGAAACCCTGGGCGTATCTTCATGGATTCCACCGTTTGATCAAATGGGCCGGACCGGCGGCTCCCCCTGCCACTCCAGATATCGTGCGGGAGCGCCGCATCGTCCGGACGTTCGCCCCTGGCGGCTATGAGTCTGCCCGGAAGGTCAACCTCGTCCTCGATCGCTGCGAGCCGAGGTGCCCAGCTCATTGGACCTGGAAGAATGCCGATGGAACGGCATCTTGCCAGTGCGGGGCATCCGGGCGCCAGGGAATCTGTTCGTCATCGACGGATCCGGATCATGTGCTCGCTCCCGGATGCGACCCTTTCCCGCCAGACTGCTGTCTGGAGGTGTTCTGAATGTATCACCATGACCTCCCCCCTTTTTTTGTGGGGATTGCCATGGGCGGCCGGCCCGCAGCAGTTTCCCTTGCAGGCCGCCGCCCGCTCCATTCCCCGGGGAATGAATTCACTCTGATCATCGGGGGCGCGGCATGACCGACGCCATGCACATCGTGATCGCGACCGGGGGGCCATGCTCCCTTTGCGCGGCGAGGGCGCCGGTGCTGCACGAGCTCGTCTTCACCATCGAGAAGGGGCACGTCCGGAGGATGGACGTCTGCGCCGACTGCCTGCAGAAGAGATCCAGGGAGGTGCCGGCGTGAGGCTCGGGATCTCCGCCGGCACCATCTGCCCTTATACGGGCCGACCGGCCAGCGAAGATTCTTTCCTATGCGACGGCTGCCCGACGAGCGCCTGCCTGAATCGGTTCGGCAAGTGGATCCTGAGGATGCGCTGGAGGGCCTCGGGGCTCCAGCCCGTCCAGATCCTTGGGGTCATCTTCATTGCCTTCGGTCCTTTGATTTTCATCGCGGATACGAGGCCAGGCTACGAGTATGTCCCAGGTGCGCTCGCCTCGCTGCTGATGATCCCGATCGGTCTTTTCCTCTTCATCATGGGCCATTATGCGTATCTGCTGGGAGGCAGGAGAAGATGAGATTCTGCCCGCTGAATCGCTGCCCGCATTATTCCACTTCCACAATATTCCCCAGGAAATGCTATTATGAGGCGCAGTGCTGGCGCGGGTACCTGGACATGATCGTCAGCATTCTCCTACCGTCCTGGAAAGGGGGGTGGGAGAAGTGAGATCCTTCATATCATTCGTCCTGCTGAGCGACCGGGGCCGCACGAAGATATACAACGTGGTCTCGAGGAGTTCGGGCGTCCCCCTGGGCCAGGTGCGCTGGCATTCGCCCTGGAGGCGCTACATTTTCGCGCCTGCGCCGAGTCCGGGGACCATCTGGTCGAAGGAGTGCCTCGAG
>Ga0315279_10009765_pt1 | contig 11380 bp, 8 predicted proteins | sample YL17G06_20_MG_FD_203694 | JGI IMG/M metagenome (GOLD analysis project Ga0315279, IMG submission 203694) | Sediment microbial communities from Yellowstone Lake, YNP, Wyoming, USA - YL17G06_20 | ecosystem: Environmental > Aquatic > Freshwater > Lake > Sediment | place: USA: Wyoming | collected...
GCTGGAGCCGCTCAGGGAGGCCGACCTGATCCCATGAGAGGTGCAGCTTGAGACCGTCATGCGCCCCGTGTGGCCCAAGAATCTGTCGCGAGCGGACGGACGGAGCGCCAGCGCCAAGTATAGGTCAAGCTGAGAACCGCAGGAACACCGCCGGGCAGGCTGCCGCAGTGATCTCCGTGGCGCTGGCCGGACGCTTACAAGACGATTGAGTAGATGGGACAAGACGTTGGTTTTCAGTCCCCCCGTTACGACAGGAGTCAGACGCGAGGCTACGCACTTCCAGGAGATGGTTGCCGACAGACACATATACACCGCCCGCAGTAGGGAAGCAGACCGCTGTATCTTCGCACTCTTTCTTGCCAAGGATCCGCCTCGGCCTTGTAGCGGAGCAGCTCGTCGGGCGTGGGCTCGGAGTCGGGCATCGGGATGTCTTTGTAGCCGCCGGTGCACTTGAGCATCCCGCTGCATCCCCACCTGCATCTCCAGCCCACGATCTTTGCGTACTCAACGCGATGGTCCCCGATAGAAATGCTCACCTTCTCGTCGAGCGCTGCGGGGATCGCCGCCGTCGGGCATACACGAGCACACTGGAAGGCGCACCGCGCGGGGTTGCAGAGTTCCCCTTCGTAGATTGCGTCGGCTAGCAGCGGCGCGTTCGTCACAATGGTGGTCAGCTTCTGTCGGGCACCAAACTGGGGCGTGATCAGCATGCTGTGCCAGCCAATCTGCCCCAGCCCGCAGGCGACCGCCACATGCCTGTGGGAAACATCGCCCGGCCCGCCGGGGTACTCGGCCGATGGCCTAAGCTCGTGGGGCATGTTGGCCGGAAACGGGTACGCGCGGTATCCTTGGGCTTCGAGAAACTTCGCCCCCTGGTAAGCCAACGCGTCTAGCTGCGGATTGACGATCGTCAGGGTAAACAGTTGGTACGAATGATAGGACGCAGGAACCGTGCGGTCCCGAACGCTCCGCGCGATCAGGTCGCAAACGGCCTCGTTGATCCGTAGCCCGATGGAGATCAAGGCACGGGCGTCGGGAAGGTACCGCGTGGGCTGCATCGCCTCCGGCGCGCCGGCCAGCCGATCGAGCAACCCAATCCCAACGAGGTCGGCTCCCCGATCTTTCAGGAAGTCTCTCAGCCGGTCGGTCAATGTCCGATCGGAACATGCATCGACGGTTGAGCCATCGGGTTCGTCTTTCTGCGCTTTGGCTGACATAGCTCGCGAGTCCTTCCCATCGGAATGTTCGCGCTCAGTCGCCTGGGTCGAACGGCTCGCCCAGCATCTCCTTCCAATGCTTCTTTTGCGCGTCGCTCAGGATCCCTTCGACCTTGCCCTCGTACTGCTTGTGGAGCTTCATCACTTTCGGCCCAAGTTTACATCCGCGCGTCTGATAGTGCCAGACCAATGTGGCATAAGACTTAGGGGGACTACCTTCGTGGATGCTTGCGCTCAGGGGTGACCGAGCGCACGCGCCAAGCGTGGGTCAGGAGGAGAACCGCAGGAATACCGCCGGGCAGGCTGACGCGGTAATCTCCGTTGCGTTGGCGTAGGCGGCGAACGAGGAAGGCAGCCGGCGCCACCGGCGGTTGGCCTTGGGCTCGCGGAGGATCGCCTGGTCACCGGCGTTGACTCCCACGCCCAAGGCGTTTGCCTCGCCCCGTTTCTTGGTGTATAGTTACCCTTGCAGAAGGCAGGCCGGAGAGGCCGCTTGAGGGGTTGAGCGGCGGCGCCGGCGACGGTTAGACAATCCAAGGTTGTACGCTACGGGCGACTTCCGGGGGAGCGGACCCGCCGGAGGTCGCCCTTTGTCTTTTCAGGTCCCGCATGACATAGGAAGGGGGCGGACGATGGCTATCGTAAGAGGCGTGGCAAGGGTTGCGGTGGTGGCGGCGGCGTTGACGTGCATGATGGACACCGGATCCGGCGCAGGGCTTCCTGATGGCTGGGTGCAGACAACGGCGTCTCTCTCAGAGGGTCGCTCTTGTCTCGCGGCCGCCTCGCTAGGGAACCAGGCGTTCTTCGCGGGAGGATTCCTTGGTGGCGGAGTCTTCAGCAAGGCAGTTGACATCCATGACAGCGATACGGGGCTGTGGTCCACTGCGAGTCTCTCGAAGGCGCGACAGGACTTGTCAGCCGCGGTTGTCGGGACCCAAGTCCTGTTTGCAGGGGGCTGGGACGGCCATGCCAGTTGCAGCGTGGTGGACATTTACGATGCAACAACGAGGAATTGGTCCACAGCCAATCTCTCGGTGGCACGGCACCAGATGTGTGCGGTAACTATAGGCAGCAAGGTGTGTTTTGCCGGGGGAAGGCAATATCCCGAGTACGACAGAGGAGTTAGCAACGTGGTGGACATATACGACTCGGCTGCCAATACGTGGTCGGTAGCCACTCTCTCCGAGGCGCGTTTTTCTTTGAACGCTACGGCCGTCGGCAGTCTCGCGCTGCTTGGGGGCGGTTGGACGGGCTCTGCTGCTAGCGGCACCATAGACATCTACCGGGCCGACTTGGGTTCATGGTTCACTGCCCAGCTACCTCACGCTCGGTTCTGCGGAGGCGCAACCACAGCCGGCGATAAAGCCCTCTTCGCCGGCGGATGGGTCGATTGGGGCTACCACGCTACGGCGACAGTGGATCTGTGGGACATGAGTGAGAACAGTTGGTCCAGTGCATCCCTTTCGGAGGCACGCGCCAAATTAGGGGCGACGAGCATTGGGGGTTATGCGCTCTTCGGCGGAGGTGGTGGCCCCAGTTACCAACGCAGCCAGAGCCTTGATATCTACGATGCCGGGACCGGCACGTGGTCTGAAGCAGCGCTCTCGGTTGCCAGGGCCGAACTAGCAGCGACATCCACATCGAAGGCGGCACTCTTCGCCGGAGGGGCTTGCGAAGTATACCCCAAGCCTGGTGGCGGGTATATCTTCACGTATAGTGACCGCGTAGACATTTTCACGATTCCCGAGCCGGCGACGCTGGTGCTCGTGGCCCTGGGCGGCCTTGTGGCGCTCCGTCGCCGGCGTTGAGCCAGAATCAGCAAAAGCCGAGTCGCCTGGCCTGTTGGACGGTATGGATGCCCATGCGGGTCAGACACCGGGGCGGGCGCAGGCGGCCGGGCTTGTGGGTTGACGGCGGCGTGGTGCAACGCCAGAGAGGGAGTCGGGCCAGCGGCACAGCCCGCCGCCGGGTCGATGCGGCCAGGCGTAGGCCGGGCAGGTGCAGGGCACGCCGTGCGTGCGTTCAGAGGCTCCGCGTGCCCGTGCCTGCCCGCCCGGCGCTGCGCCGCGAGGATGCCCAGGACGTCTGCCATACCCGTCACGGTGTGCGCCGCATTCCAGTCGCCGTGCGAACTTGGGACGGGTCGTCGCCTTCGGGCTTCGTTAAAACCTTCGCGTGTTTGACCTCTAGTAGTCCGTCACTTTTGAAAATGTGGGTGCCACGGCTTGCTTGCAAGCCGTGTCGTTGCAAGCGCACTGGTTGCAGGTCGAAGAACCGCCGTGGCGGGCAACCAGTGGCACCCCCAGAATCAAGTGTGAAGGACTACTAGCCGCCTATGAGTGGCTGATGGAGGAGACGAAAGGCGGCGCCCTGGCCCGTGAAGGCCACACGGCGGTGGTTTCCTGCCGCCACTATTCACAAGAGAATTGTATTATTCTTGTCAATGCGGCTTGACAGACCTCCGATTCCGTGTTATATTCTTTGCAACACGCTACGTATGCTCTTGAAAAGGAACCGCCCATGATGACCCCGATCGACAGGACCAAGTACATGGACGAGGATGAGGCCAGAAGGCTCCGCACGGTCACGGAGGCGTGGGCGATCACGGACCTGCAGGCCGGGAGGCTCCGCGGCCCACTGGTCTGGGCTGTCGTCAACGTGGCCATGCTCACGGGTCTTCGCGTCAGCGAAATGGCCCGACTGACCCTGGGAGACCTGGACCTGAAGCGCGGGGCCCTTCGGGTCTGGCGGCACAAGCGAAAGCCGCGGAAGCAGGAGACGTTGGCGATCCCGCCGGAGTTGGTCGAACATCTCAGGCAGTTCATCACCTGGAAGGAACAGGTTGGGCAGGCCACCGGCAAGAGTGCTCCCCTCTTCGTCGGCAAGCGGGGTCCTCTGACGCCGCAGGGCCTGGAGCAGCTCTGGAAGGTGGCCATCAAGCGGGCCGGACTTCCGAAGGAGTTGTCGATCCACTGCGCGCGTCACACGCTGGCGGTTCACTTGCTGAGGAAGACCAGGAACCTCCGTCAGGTCCAGAAGCAGTTAGGCCACGCCAGCCCCGCCACCACGGCCAACATGTACGCGGATGTCAGTTTCAAGGACATGCAGGCGGGCGTTACGGCCCTGTACCGCGACCACGGCGGAAGCGAGAACGGGTAGGAGCATCGGCCCGGTAGTGTGCCACGCAAGGCCAAGCACTGAGGCCGCATGGTCCAGAAACGCCCCGGCCTTTGTGCCAACAGCACGCCCTACACCACCATCATCCGCCGCTGCCCATGTTTGAGCAACTGTGCCGCTACACGCTCGCCGTGATCGCCGCGGCGCAAGTACCTCCCGAAGGGGCCGTCAAGCCCCGCCAGGCGTCAGACAACAGCCACGGAGAAGTCCGTGTCGGCTTCGACCGCGTCTTCGAGCGGCCCCGTCAGCTTCGTCGCCTTCTTGGCAACAACCTTGCCCGCGTACCGAGTGTACGACGCCAGGGTGTGCCCCTTGACGCCGAACACCGTGCCGCCGTTGGCCGGGTTCACGTCCCTGAGCGTCACCCTGCCCAGGCTCCACGCCGAGATGCTCGAGCCAAGCACCAGGTCGGTCTCGCCCGCAATCCCTTTGACCGTGAGCGACCCGAGGGCCATCTGCGTGGCAGGCGTTTCCCCGAGGTCGCCCGCCGTGATCGTGCTCGACCTGAGGCCCCCCACCGTCAGCGTTCCGAGCGCCCCGGCGGAGGAGATCGTCGAGCCGTCGAGCCACCCCGCCACCGTGAGCGTCCCCAGGGCCACCTTCGCCAGGGCGTTGGTCAACGTCACGTCGGCGCCGAAATCGCCAGGGACCGCCTGCACCGTCGTCGTCCCTGCCACGCCCGTCGCCGCGATGGACGCGATCTTCGCCGCCTGGATAGAACCGTCCTGCCATCGCTTCGCTTTGATGGCCCCGCAATCTCCCGTGATTGAGACCACAGCATTCGTCACGTCGCCGAGCGTCAGGCCGCCCAGAGCGGTCGGATGGATGAGCCGCCACGGCTGCGCCACCGTGCCGACCGTGCCCGTGAGCCGCTCCACGTCGAGGCGCTTCCACCGCAGCGGCAGGCTGCGCAGAAGGTCCAGAATCGCCCGCGCGAGCGGGCCGGTACGGTTCAGCATATCACGCATCCGTCTTACTCCATCTATCAGCGGCAAGAAGGCCGCGTTTCTGTCATCGCCTCCGGCAAGCGCTGCTTACGCTGTCGGGCGGGCGCAGCAATTGTAGCGTACTCCGACCGTCATGCCAGTGCCAACGTGGGCCCGTGACCGCACAGAACACTGCGCAACGCCGGAGAAATGCAGGAGCGAAGGTAGTGGAGTGTCTTTGCATGCGAGGCAAGCGGCCCGTCGAAGCCCGAAGAGCACCCCAGCCATGATGACCGGGGTGCGGTGAGCGATGGTGCGCCAGCGGTTACTTCGCCAGGGTGAACTGGCCCGGGCCGACCTTCTTGAATCGGGACGCATCGGACGCCTTGATAGCGGCATTAAGTTCCGGGTCGGGCTTCGCGGCCTTGGCGGCGACATCCTTCCGCCAAGCGGCGACCGCTACCGCCTTCGCGGCCTTGACCTCGGCGGCCGACAGTTTGGCGGCCTTCGTGTCAGCGGCAGGCTTAGCCCCGGCCGGCCGCGGGCGCGGCATTGGCATCCTTGGCCGACTCGGCGGCCGGTTTCGCCCCGGCGCCAACGGGGACCGCGTCGGCGGCCAGGAAATCGGCGTTCGCCCAGTGCCGCTCGTTGTCGCTGGTGGTCTGGGCGGCGTCGTACCGGCCCCGCACGATGCGGGCAGGCCGCACCAGGACACGCCGGTTGCTCAGGCGGTCGGGCGCGACGGCGGGTTTATGGCGCAGCCACTCGAACATGGTCACATCCCGTGCGGCACGAGTTTCGCGGTGCGAATGCCCAACGACCGGCGGTTCTTGAAGGCGGCCTTGTTCAGCCGATAGCGGTCAGCCTGAATCACGCTGGGCGGCGGGTGCTGCGTGACGCCCCCGGTCTCGTCGGACGCGCTCGCCGGCCCTTCGGCGTTCGTGCGAATCGCGTCGTCCAGGTCGTCGGCCATCGCTTGCCTCCTGACTGCCCGGCCGGGCGACGGCCAAAAAGAAGAGCCCGTGCGGGGGTGTGGCCCCACACGGCCTGTATCTTTCGGACTCCGCAGCGGGGATCAGCCGCCGCGTCGTCGCCCGGTTCAGTTGTCGCACACGATCTTCACAGGGATTCTCCCGGAAGGCAAGGCACTTTCGCCTGCCTGCGTGAGATTGTTACACAGATAGACTTCACCCCGGCGCCACCTCACAGCCCGCCATGTGCCCTTGAAGCGCACAGGGCGTACGGCCGACCTCTCGGCCGCACACCCTGTCGCCCTTCCAAACGCCCACCTTTACCGATCGCCGGACTCGTTGATCGCCGTGTAAACCGTGTTGGCCAGATTCCGCAGCAGCTGGTCGCCGCCGTACAGAACGCCATCGGTTGTTCTGCGATCCGTCGCAAGCAGGATATCCAAGATCATCATCGTCGTGTTGTTAGCCACACCGAACGCGGCGCCGCTGGACCCCACGTTGAAGGTCCCGATGCCGACGCCCAACTCAGTGACCCGGAATCCGTAGGCCGAGGCCGTACTGCCTGCCAGCGTCGAGTTGGTTGCATAGACCACCAAGGCCACAGCCATCACCTGGGCATCCAGTTTCGGCCCTTTCATCTTGAAGAGTTTCTGATAGTAGGCCGCAACATAGGCGTTGGTCTTGCCCGCGAGGTCACTCGCCCCGGACTCTGCTCCGAACATGTTCGTGAACGTGGCCGCAAGCCAGTCGCCCAATTGTGTCGAAGCCCCGCCGCCATTGAGCGACTGAATAAGACTCTGCCCATTCTTGTTCTGCCAGAAGCCAATGGTCGCCGTCTGGCCGGCCACAATCGACCCGCCGGCAATCGGACGTTCGCCGAAGTTGTAGTTCTCGCCGTATGATCCCGGCTGCGGCAAGACGACGCTGGCGAACTCGTCGTTGGCCGGCGTCAAGCCCGCGGGCTGGCCGTTCACGGTGCCAAGCGCATCAATGCCATCCTTAAACCCCACGGGCTGGGTCTCGCGCATGCTGTAAGTGCCCGGTCTCAGGTCGAAGAAGGCGTAGATGCCGTCCTCATTCGTCTGTACGGTTCGGCTCATCGAGTTGCCGCGGTCATCGATGCCCACAACGTCCACGCTCACCCCTGCGATAGCCTTCTCGCCGAAGTCCACCTCACTATCGTTGTTGAAGTCCTCCCACACGATACCATGTATGGAGGACGGCCGAATTTCGCCAAAGGTGTAGCCCGGAGCATCAGGGGCGTCGGTCTTAACAACAATGTTCGAGATGACATTTGAGTCCCGCGTGTCGTCAACCATGCCGCCAAGTGCGCCGGCCTTTTCAGTACCGTCGAGAAGCCCGGCGGGCTGCTGATCTTCGGCCACAGCGTACTGGCCCGGCCTCAGGGCGATAAAGACATAAGACCCATCCGGGGCCGTAACAACCGTGCGGTCCACCGGTCCGTGGTCATCGGTGCCCGTTAGCCGCATCGTGACCCCGCCAAGGCCAGTTTCCCAAGCCTCGGGCTCAAAGACCCCATCATTGTCCAAGTCGTCAAAGACGCGGCCAGACAGGTAGGGCAGGTTGTAGACAGTCACGCGAAGTCCGGCGGTAACCGAGGCGATACTGGCGTTCTCCACCTCCGTCGCCGTGGCCGTAACCACCAGCGTGAAGTCTGCATCACTGTTCGCCGCCGGCGTTACCGTCAGCCCGGGCAGGTCCTCCGGCACCAACGCCCACCGCCCGCCGCCCAGATCTGTACCCGCCGAGAGCCTCGCCCCTTCCGGCACGCTGCCGATTGTGAGCGAGAGCGCCTCCGAACCGTCGGTGTCGGCCAAGGCCGCCGTGATGCCCAGCGGAATCGCTTCGTCCTCGCTGCCCACCGCGTCTGCCACGCTCAGCGCCGGCACGTCGGCCACCGCCCGGACCGTGATCGTCACCGTCTTGGGGCCGACGGTGACCGGCTCGTCGTACCCCCAGCCCCGGTCGCCGCCGGCCGGGTCGCCCGTATCTGTCACCGTGTAGGAGAACTGCGCCGGGCCGCTGAAGTTCGCGGCCGGCGTGAACTCGGCCGTGTGCCCATCGTCCAGCAGGACCACCGTGCCGTTCACTGCATCGCCCACGGCAAACACCAAGTCGCCATCGGCCGTCTCCACATCCTCGGCCAGCGTCCGGAGATCAACAAGGACAAGCGTGTCCTCGTTCGTCTCGACGGCTCCATCCATTGCTTCCGGGGCGTCGTTGATCGGATTGACCGTGATGCTCACCGTTGCGGGCTCGCTCGTCAGAGGCCCGTCGTAGCCCCAGCCCAAGTCGCCGCCGGAGGGGTCACCGTCGTCCGTAAGCGTGAACGCGAAACTGTCGGGCCCGTTGTAGTTGAGATGGGGCTCGTAGCGGTACGTGAGCCCCGCCAAGTGTGTCAGCATGCCGTGCACCGGTTGCTGCATGATCGTAGCCACGAGATTCGTCGCCACCGTCTCGACGTCGCTGCCCGTCAGGGTGACGTCCAGAGCCGTGTCCTCGGAAGTCTCGACCGCCTGCGGAATGGCCAAGGGCTGGTCGTTGACGGGCAGGACAGTCACCCACACCTCGGCCGTGAACGTCCCTCCCTGACCGTCATCCACGGTGTAGACAAAGGAGTCGATGCCCTGGAATCCGGCGCTGGGAGTATACGTGAACGTGCCGTTGTCGTTGTACGCCACGGTTCCGTGCTGGCCCTGCGTGTAGCCGACGACACTCAACTTATCACCTTCGATGTCCGTATCGTTTGCCAGTACATTCGGCGTGGTGACGCTGCTATCCTCGGCCCCGGCCGCCACGTCATTTTCCGCTTGCGGCGGGTCGTTCACTGGGTTGCCGACGACGGCGACCGACGCGCTGTCGCTGGCGCCGTTCCCGTCGGAGACGGTGTAGGCGAAGCCGTCCGGGCCGTTGTAGTTAAGGTCAGGCGTGTAGTTCAGCGTGCCGTCCGGGTTCTCCGTTACCGTACCGTGCGTCGGCTGAGTGTATCCTGCGACGTAAAGCGTATCGCCGTCCGGGTCCGTGTCGTTGGCCAGGACATCGATGGCAACCGGTGTATCCTCGTCCGTCACGACCGCGTCGTCCGCCGCAACGGGCGCGTCGTTGACCGGGTTAACCGTGATCGTGACCGTGGCGACGTTGGAGTAGGCCATCCCGTCCGTGGCTTTGTAAGTGAAAACATCGGCCCCGTTGAAGTTCGCAAGCGGCGTGTAAGTAAACGACCCGTCGCTTGCAAGACTGAGCGTGCCATTGGCAGGGCCACTCACCAGGACCGCGGACAACCCCATCGGACTGGACACAGGAACCTCGGAGACACGGAACCCGATATTGCAGCACTCGTCCGTCGGGCCGTAGTAGCCGTAGTCGTACAGACCCGCCGCGTGCAGGTAGCTGACGTTGTCGTCGAACGACCCGCCCCGCAGGCCGTGATAGGACCCGACGATCGCCTCGTTCCACTCCCAGACGTTCCCGCCCTGGTCGAACGTGCCGTAGGGGCTTTCGCTGTTCTCAAACTCGCCGACTTCCGTGTGGTAGTACGGGCTGTCGATCGTGTAGCCGCCCCGGTAGAAGTTCGCGTTGTTGCCTGGGTCGGGCGTAAGCAGATCGTTGCTGGGCACGCCGTCGCTGGCGGTCGGATAGTCGAAGTAGTTGGCCGTAACCCCATCGTTCTTGTGGTACGCCGCCTTGTACCACTCATCCTCGCTGGTCACCGCCCACTGCCAGCCCGTGTTGCGGGTAATCGTGTTGTTGGTGATGCCGCCGCTGGTCAAGGTGTAGGCCCCAGCCTCGGTGGTGCCGGCGTTCTGTGCCCCCGTCGGCTGACCGTTCTGCAGCCAGTTGGCGAAACGGCAGGAATCCCAGAAACTCACGTAGTTCACCGGGCGGTTGGCCCAGTCCGACGCCACGCTGTAGGTGTAGCTGCCCGAGGAGCCGGTTCGCTTGATGTTGCAGCCCGGGTAATTCACAGCCGTGTCCATTCGCATGTTGTACAGCCCGTAGGTGTCGGTGGCGCCCACGGCGTTGAGGAACGCCGTGTACTGACCGGCCGTGACCTCGTATTTGCCTATGTTGTAGGTGTAGGCCACCGAGCCGTAGCCGGGCGTCGCATAGCGCGTATCCGCCGCATTGCCAGGGTTGCCCACGGTGACCATCTCCAAGCTTGTCAGCCCAGGCCCCATGTCGAAGACACCGCCGATCCCGAGAAGGGCTTGTCCTGGTAGCCGCTCCGCGTCCACATCGCTATCGTTCGCCAGCACGCCGGGGGCCCCCACGCTCAGAACCTGGTCCTCATCGACCGTATAAACGTCCCCCGCCGCCACCGGGGCGTCGTTGACCGGGTTGACCGTGATGCTCACCTCGGCCGGCTCGCTGGTCAGGGCCGGACTGCTCCCGACGCCCGCCGGGTCGCCCGTGTCGGTCACGGTGAAGGCGAAACTTTCGGAGCCGTTGTAATTGGCCGACGGTGTGTAGGTGGCCTGGTTGCCGCTCAGGCTGACCGTCCCGTGGGCCGGCTGGCCGGTGATCGCAAAGACCAGTTGCCCCGCCGGTGTCTCGATGTCGCTGCCGGTCAGCGTAATCACCGCAGCCTGGTCCTCGTCCGTCGCCGCCGCCTGAGGCTCCGCCACCGGGGCGTCGTTGACCGGATTGACCGTGATCGTCACCGTTCCCACGTTCGAATCCAACTGCCCGTCGTTGGCCTTGTACGTGAACGCGTCCAATCCGTTGAAGTTGGACTCCGGCGTATAGGTGAATGAGCCGTCGGAGTTGAGCGTTACCGCCCCATGGCTCGGCCCCGTGACTAGTACTGCCGACAAACCCCCGACGGGAATGTCGTTGGCAAGGACGCCCGGGGAGTCAACGGTCAGCACGTAGTCTTCGTCAACTGTGTAATCGTCAGGCCAGGTCACAACCGGCGGCACATCGACGATCTTCGCCACGAACGCGTCGTAGCCGCCCTTGTAGGCGTTGCTCGCGCCGGAGAAGTCGGTCGCGGAAGTATAGCCCGTCACCAGCGCGTTGCCGGAGGAGTCCACCGCGATGCCGTAGCCCCAGTCCATGCCGCTCCCGC
>Ga0315279_10009766_pt1 | contig 11380 bp, 9 predicted proteins | sample YL17G06_20_MG_FD_203694 | JGI IMG/M metagenome (GOLD analysis project Ga0315279, IMG submission 203694) | Sediment microbial communities from Yellowstone Lake, YNP, Wyoming, USA - YL17G06_20 | ecosystem: Environmental > Aquatic > Freshwater > Lake > Sediment | place: USA: Wyoming | collected...
TTAGCGTCCAATATCGATGCCCAGTTTAGTGTTGCATACGTTTTTGCGGCCGCGGCGCACCGAGTCAAGTTAGAAGATTGGCAGGACTTAGATATAATTAAAAATAAAAAAATATTAGAATTTATGAAAAAAGTCAACTACCAAGCTCATCCGAAGTTCGCAGAAGGGAGGCCAAGAAGCAGTTTTGGCATGGTTGAAGTTATGGCCAAGGGAGAAATTTTTAGGGAAGAAAGGAAGTATGCTAAGGGCACTTCCTTCACCGATTTTAAGGCTACCGATGAGGAGCTGATAGAGAAATTCAAACGTAATGCCTCCAGGATTTTGACCCGGGATAAAATCGATGAGGCTATTAAGTCTCTATTAGATCTAGAAAAATTGGAGAATATAGCCGAACTTACTATGCAAATTACCCTTTAAGACTCCCAAATTGAATCCTACCTTAAATGAAGGACACTTAATGTGTAAACTATGTTGTGTAGTTACACGGATGCTTCACAAATATTTTATAAGTGATTGCTTTTAGTTACATAAGCTAAGAGTATCCCATTGTTGTCATGAACCCGTTTCAGCATCTGGTTTAGAAAAAACTCCTTTTCACAATTTGAATAAAATTTTGTCTATATAGAAAATCAGTTTTTTCTGCCTTTGGCAGATATACCTTTCATACCTGTCCAAAGGATGGGGTTTTCAAGTGTGGTCTTAATAAAAAGAAAGTTTTGGTAGCATCAAATTATGAGGAAGGAGGGATCGTTAGTGAAAAGGGAAAACAGTTTAGATAGATGGAGCCTTCCGTTTCGTCATGCTTTATTGAAAGGGGTGGGATTCACAAGTGAACATATAAAAAGGCCTCTTATCGGCGTTTTGAATAGTTGGGGAGAAATCAATCCAGCAGCCGGCCACCTTGATCGCCTTACAAAAATGGTAAAAGCAGGTATTGAGTCATCCGGCGGAACTCCAATGGAATTTTCCATCAGTTCATTATGTGGTGGTATGGGAGGTGGAGGGAGAGGAGCCAGTTATAGTCTTGCTTATCGGGATATTGTCACGGATTTTGTAGAATTGATAGCAGAGGAAAATTTATTTGATGGTATTGTTTTCACCTCTGTCTGTGATGAAGTGGTTCCCGCCCATTTAATGGCTGCTGCCCGATTGAATATTCCTTCAATTATATTGTTGGGCGGTTATATGGCACCCAAAATATATAAAGGAAAAGTTCGGTATGTTCAGCAAGTGGGAACAGAATATGCCGAGGTACAAAAGGGGAAAATATCTAAAGAGGAGTTTGAGGAGATAGCAGATATTGCCTGCGGGAATTGGGGTGCTTGCCCAGTCATGGGAACTGGAAATACAATGGGAGCGATTGCGGAAACCTTGGGCATGACCCTTCCAGGAAATTCAACGATTTCTGGTTCGGATCCACTCGTTGGAAGACTTGCCTATTATACAGGCATGCAGATTATGTCATTAGTTAAAAAAGGGATTAAGCCATCAGACATTTTAACTATTAAAAGTTTTGAGAATGCTATCCGTGTATTGTTGGCCTTAGGTGGTTCAACCAATGCCTTGATTCATATTCCCGCCATAGCTGCTGAGCTTAATATGGAGATACCCTTATCCCTTTTTGACTCTTTAAGCAGAACAACACCTTTTCTATGTAATGTGAAACCATCAGGGAAATACTTCATGAAGGAATTTGATGAGGCCGGAGGATTACCGGCATTACTGAAAGAATTAAGCCCTTTATTAAATCCCGAAACGATAACTATTACAGGAAAAACCCTTCTTGAGAATATCAAGGAATCAAAAGTCTTTGATCGTGACGTTATCTTCCCGCTCTCATCACCCTTATCAAAAGAAGGAGGAATTGCTGTTTTAAGGGGTAATTTAGCCCCTAATGGGGCTGTAGTGAAAATTTCAGGTCTTAGTAGGAAAGAGCTAAAAAAGAAAGGATCTGCCAAAGTTTTTGACTCGGAAAGAGAAGCTTGTAAGAGTTTATTAAAGGGAAAAATCAATCCGGGTGATATGATTGTAATTCGTTATGTAGGGCCGAAAGGTGAACCAGGAATGAGAATTAACGCTCGTTTTTTGTGGTTATTATCTGGCATGCATATGGATAAATCTGTTACTCTTATAACTGATGGCCGATTTTCAGGGACAAATAAAGGTGGCGCAGTCGGCCATGTGTCTCCAGAAGGTGCAGAGGGAGGAATGATCGCCGTTGTGCGGAATGGGGATATCATTGAGATGAATATCCCAGAGAGAAAATTGGAATTGCTCGTCCCAGATGATGAGATTCAAAAAAGGTTCCACTCATGGAAGCCTCCTCAATTGAAATTCGAAAGAGGATTACTCGCAAGGATTTCAAGGACTATGTTACCCGTTGAGAAGGGAGCAATCCTACAAAGGAATTTCTGAAACTTATTGCGAAGGTCCTTTTGTCTTCAAGGCATTTGTTTATGGGTAACATTCCAGTAAATTCTTCGATATATTGTTGAAATTTGAGAAGGGGGGAAAGAGTGAAGCTCACTATACAAGAACAGGAGATGTTGGATGGTAAATATGGCGATGCGGTACAGAAAGCAATGGAGCTACTGGTTGCCGTAGGAGATTGCTACGATGCACAAAAGATGGTTCCAATAACTTCGGTTCATTTGAACGCTGGTAGCCCAGTGACTGCTGGAAAAGGAGGAACAAAGTTTATCATGGATGTGGCAGAAAGAGGGGGAAAGTTTGTAGTTCCTGTCACTATAAATGTTGCTAGTATTGATCCTTGGGCTTGGAAAGAGATGGGTTTTAGTGAAGAGAATTACCGAGATCATGAAGCACTATCTGGAATTACTACTAAAATGGGTGGGTTTCTTTGCAATACTTGTACTCCCTATCAAATAGGACATATTCCTCGAATGAGAGAGCATATTGCATGGTGTGAAAGTTCAGCTGTGTTATATGCCAATGCCATATTGGGCGGAAGAACAAACAGAGAGGGAGGGCCTAGTGCCTTAGCAGCCGGACTCACTGGCCGAGTACCTGCTTACGGGTATCATTTGGATGAGAATCGCTATGGAAAGCTGAAAATTGTAGTTCACGTGGATCTAAAAGGAGACACCGATTATGCGACTTTGGGTTATTTCGCTGGTAAAATTGCTCAAGATAGAGTTCCGATCCTCACAGGTATACCTCCTTCAATCTCTGATCATGAGCTCAAGTGCCTTGGTGCCGCTCTTGCCACTTCAGGCAGCGTTGCTCACTACCATGTTGTTGGAGTTACCCCCGAAGCTCCTACTGAGGAAGTAGCTTCTGGATTTAAAAAAATTAGTTCCTCCGACACTTTTGAGTTTGGTTTCACAGAATTCAAAGAAACTGAAGAGAGTATCTCCAATGTAGGACCGGAAGAGGCTGACTTAGTGGTTTTGGGGTGTCCCCATGCCTCAATTGAACAAATTAAAAACTATGCTGAAGCTCTTTCAGGTAGGAGAGTAAAGAACAAAGTAGAACTCTGGATACTCACTTCAAATATTATAAAAAAATATGGTGAGGATATCGGTCTTACAAATATTATAGAATCTACAGGTACTAAGTTTGTTTGCAATACATGTCCGAATACTATGCCTCGGGATTTTTTCAAGAAGCGTGGCTACAGGGTGGCAGCAACTGATTCTCCTAAATTGGCTTACTACATTTCAACAATGAAAGATATGCCTTGCTATTATGGAAGTTTAGATAAGTTTATTGATATTGTAACGAGTAAGAGATGAAGACAAAGGGGGAATGATATGACCGAGATAATTTTGAAAGCGCACAAAGTGGCTAAAGGCAAAGCTCAAGGGGAGGCTCTGGTATCCAAATCTCCTATTTCATTTCTAGGCAGCGTGAATCCGGAGACTGGATTGATTGTCGAGAAAGGACATGAGATGGAAGGAAGAAGTATTTCTGATAAAATATTCATTTTCCCTATTGGGAAAGGTTCGACGGGAGGTTCCTATCAATTATATGAATTAAAATACAACCAAAAGGCTCCTAAGGCGATCATAAACCTTCGAGCAGATCCTATTACTGCCCAAGGAGCAATTATTAGTAATATTCCCATGGTCGATCAATTAGATAAGGACCTGTTCGAAATCATCAGGACAGGGGACCTCGTGGAAGTTGACGCTGATCAAGGTATTGTAAGAGTGAAGTCTAAGTCCAATTGAATCATATTGATCATGCAACTTAATGAAGAAGAATGTGGAAGTGAGGATTTAGACGAGCAGACGACTAGTGAGTTCATAAGAGGCTCTGGAGTAGAACATTGATAGATTGGGAAAAGCCTATTAAATCATTTATAAATAGCTTCGATGCCCCAAAAATTGGTGGTATTAGCTCGATCACCTGAATCCATGGTTACTGACATCGTATAATAAGGCCAAATTATGCCTCAAGTTGAAGGGATAACTGATAGGTACCGCTGGGTAATACTTTGGGTGCTTTGGATTACCTATATAGTCGTTTTCTTGCATAGATTTAGTGTAGGACCATTAGCTCCTTTTTTTAAGGAGGATTTGGGCATAAATAGTACACAAGTGGGATTGGTTATGTCGGTTGCTTCCTTTGGCTACATGTTAAGTATATTCCCAATAGGGTGGGTGGTTGACAAGATCGGGGCACGGTGGCCAATAGTAACAGGAGAATTGATTGCTGGATCTTGTATGATAGCCCTATTTTTTGTTAAATCATATATGGGGTTGCTGATTCTCATGTTTATAGCAGGATTAGGTTGTGGCTTTCTTTTTCCTTCAACCACCCAAGGTGTTGTAACTTGGTTTTCCCTAAGAGAAAGGGCAACAGTCATGGGTCTCAAACAAACAGCCGTCAACATGGGAGGTATTATTAGTGCTGCCACTCTACCTGCTATTGCACTTAACCTGGGTTGGCGTTATTGCTTCTTATTCTTCGGCATCATATCCATAATAATAGGGGCCACTGCGCTTGCGCTTTATAAAGATCCTCCGATGGCTTCATTCAGCCGTATGGATTTCACGACTCCCGTGAAAGCTGTGTCATTTCTTGAAATTCTCAAAAGTCGTGAAATCTGGCTGTTTGCATTCTGTGGCTTGTGTTTAGCATGGGTTGAGATGTCATTGATAGCCCATCTTGTTCTTTATCTTACAGAAGCACTATTTTTGGGTGTTGTCGTTGCCGGGGGGCTTTTAGCCATAACTCAGTTTGCTGGAGCCATCGCAAAACCAGGAAGTGGCCTCCTCAGCGACCGAGTCTTTAGTGGGAACAGAAAACAGGTTTATATGCTGATGGCTAGTACAACCTCAATTATGTGCCTTGTGGTGGGCCTTTTTGGGTCCTATCTTTCATGGGCGCTTTATCCCGTCCTTTTTATTTTGGGGATGGGAAGCATGGGTTATGGTGGTATCCATCTTACCCTTATGTCAGAGTTTGGTGGTCGTTATGGAACAGGAAAGGCTGTAGGATTGGGGGGCATGATTACCTTAATCGGTTCTTCCCTGGGGCCCACATTCTTTGGTTACATCGTAGACACATCTGGTTCTTACAAATTGGCATGGTTGTCCTTGTCATTTGTAGCAGCATTTTGTGTATTGCTTCTCATTTTTGTAAGGGAAAGTAAAAGAAAGATTTGAGCTATATGGCCAATTGTAGCAATCGACCTGATAATTTGGCCGAGGGATTGATTTTATCGGGCAAATAATGAGTAAAGATTGAAGTACACATCTTAAGTTGCCAAATTTAAAATAATAATAGCATCATTTCTTTATCAATGCATCATATAATTTGGCAATTCCCATTTTCATCATCTGATAGAATCTTTCTGAAGTCCCCGGAGGATATTTAAGATGTACGGTATCTTCGTACTTCACTTCTCTAACAATGTCTTCTTTACTAAAACCATTATCAATTTTTTCTTTAACCCTATTTAATAAAGAAAGAAGTTCCATATGAAATTGTTTAATAGAATCCTTATTCCCTATCTTCCCATGTCCCGGTACCAATATTTCAACGTCCATTTCCTCCATAGATTTAATAGCTTCTAACCATTCTAAAGGAGAGGATTCGCTTAGGTTTGGAATTCCACTCGTACAAACATTATCTCCAGAAAATAACACTTTCTTTAATGGCATATAAACGATGGTTTCATCTTGAGTATGGCCACTGATGTGGATTAATTCAAAAATTTCTCCTCCGAGATAAATATTCATTTTGTTGTCATAGGTAAACTTAGGCTTTTTTACGAAGTAATTTTCCATTAAAAATTCAGATTGAGGATCAATTAATTTTAAAAATTTCTTAACGCCTTCAATTCTATCCTTGTCAAATGATTTCTTCATCGTTCCTTCATGGACAATCAAGTCTCCATTAAAAAAACAATTTCCTGCTGAATGATCCGAATGATGATCTGTATTTATGATGTAAGCAATCTCCCCATATTTCTCTATTTTCTTCTTCCATTCTAGTACCTCAAAGAGTTTTAGACCAGGGACATCTATCAAGACTATACCATTTGAAGTAACAACAAAGCTTGGGTTGCATCCTAAATATTCTGTTTCAACATAGATGTTATCCTTGATCTTTTCCATTAGATTCCTTTCAATATAAATTAATTATGAAATTGCCCGAGTATTTTCTATTATGCATAGCATCAAATCCCTTTTTTAAGTTCTTCTAATAGACCATTCAGCTCATTCCTCTTTTATTTTTTCATCTCCTCGGCTATTGAATTAAATATTTTTCTCTTTTAGTTGTGATCTCCATATTCCTCTGCCCTATTCTTTCTTCGCATTTTCCCCTGCTATACGTCCGGAAACTAAAGCCCAAACAATATGCAAACCATGACCAGGGAGGATCAAGCCTCCCTGACCAACTGAGCCTGCAGCATAGAGCCTCGGAATTATCTTCCCTTCGGTTGTCAGAACGTGGCATTCAGAGTCCACAGATAGCCCGCCTTCCACAGTGGAGAAGCACCCCATTAGCGGGCCCAGAACATAAAATGGGCCTTCATGAAATCCTTTGCCAAATTCCTTGCGTCCAAAGTCATCATCCTTGCCTGAAGCTACAAAGTGGTTGTATCTGTTTATGGTTTCCGTAAGAGTCACCCGATCCATACTGAGCTTTTCGGCTATTTGAAAAACAGTGTGGCCAGTATACATAATATCCTTCCTGAGAGCCCGGTAATCATCAAAGTATGCGTAAGCGATGCCAGGTGCGGTTGAGATGTAATTTGGGGGCACCGAGAATATCCGTGCTAAGATATAATCTATGAATATGAAAGCTATCTTCCCTGGTTGTCTAGCTACAGACATTGCCAACAAGGGAGTGTTCTGTAATTCATTGGTGAACCGTTTCCCATCTTTGTTAATTAGGATGGCACCTTTCTTGAAAATATCAATTGATGGGGAGCTGTGGACAGTCAGAAATCTCTTGGCAATAAATCTGAAAAAACTCTTGGGAGCATTCTTGGCCACTACGCCCATAAGTTTGGCAAGAGCAGGAAATGTGGGAAGTGATTCAATCCACAAAGGTTGACTTAGGGATATAAACCGTAAATTCGGTCCGGCAGAAAGATCCATATTGCGCACAGCTGCACCTACTGCCATTCCCATAAGGTGTCCATCTCCAGTACTAGCTGGATTAATCCCATCAACCTGGGCTAATTCTTCTGACATAAATTTCTCCTTCATCTTCTTGTTAGAGCTGTAATCCCCTGTGGCCAAAATAACGGCTTTGTTTGCATGAATGATTCTCGTACCATTTGGAGAGCCGACTTTCACTCCTACAATATCCTCCCCTGACGTGATTAGTTCAAGCACGGGTGATTCAGTTTTGATCACAACTCCTTTCTTAATTGCCGCCTGTCTCAATACGGAAATATAGCTTTTCGAGTTCGGGACAACATTGTGCATTCTTGGAACGCGATGAAGAGGCTCACCGAATGGTCCTACGAAAGAGGCCCCAAGTTTAGCGATCCAATCTATAGCAGCCGCAGCATCTCGAACCAAGACCCTACTTAACTCTTTATTATTCATGTATTTTAAACCTAAACCAGCAATAGCATCATCCAAATCCTGAAGGAAATCTTCCGTTGAATCTTGGATACCGGCACGGGACTGTAATTTGGTCCCAGCCGCTGTTAGCGATCCGATTGATAGAGCAGTGCTTCCGCCTAAGGCAGAACACTTTTCCAACAGTAAAACATGACAATTTGGCGATGCTGCAGTAACAGCTGCAGTTAATCCCGATGCACCACCTCCAACAACCACGATATCCCAGGTTTCATCTTTTTGCATCTGTTCTTTATCCCCTACCTAACTGACTTCCATGATGAATTCTTACATCAAAAACTACCAGTGCAAGTGCTTTCTTATTTTCTTTAAAAATAACTATTTCTCTAACTGGAATGGAATTTTTCCAATAGGTAAATATAATTCTCATTATAGGTCGGATAGCGTTTTTATTATTCTCAGCGCATTGTTCTTCCCCCATCAACCACTATTGTCTCACCCGTAATATAATCCCCTGATTCTGAGACCAAAAAAAGCACCGCTCGAGCAACATCAATAGGTTCACCAAACCTTCCCAACGGGGTTTGTCTTCTTGCTTCCTCATTAGCTTCCGGAGGAGAAACTTTTGCCATTTGTGTAGAAATTCGGCCGGGAGCTATGACATTAACATTTATATTATATTGAGCTAACTCCCTGGCCAAAACCTTTGTCAAACAGATGACACCTGCCTTCGAAACGGAGTAATGGGCCGAGGGAAGTCCACCAGCTCCACCTGTCAGCCCTGAAATAGAACCAATATTCACTATCTTGCCAGAACGTTGGTTTATTATGAAAGGCATCACCGCTTTAGAACAATTAAACACTCCTTTTATGTTTACGTTCATAACAGTGTCCCAATCCTGGTCTCCAATATCTGAGATTCTCAGTCGGACTCCTCCTTTTCCTTTCGGCGAGATTCCTGCATTGTTCACCAAGATGTCGATTCGACCAAATCTTTCCATAACCCTCTTAGCCATTCTTTCAGCATCTTCCCACTTGGAAACATCCACCCGGATTGTGAGAACCTCCCTCCCCATCCCCTCGATTTCATCCTTCACTTTCTCAATTGTATCCTCTCGGATGTCAACCAGTGCCAAGTTGGCCCCAGCTTTTGCAAGTTCCAAGGCAATAGCCTTACCAATACCCTGCCCAGCGCCTGTGACAATTGCCACCCTCCCTTTTAGCTCCATCTTTTTCTCCTTCGCCTTGGTGTTTAGAAAAATTTTTTAAACCACAATCTGCTTAGATCTCCTACCCAAAAATTGCAGATCAGTACATTGTTCTTCCTCCATCGATCACCATCGTCTCCCCTGTGATATAATCTGCTGATTCCGAGACCAAAAAAAGCACTGCACGGGCGATATCGATAGGCTTACCAAACCTTCCTAAAGGGGTTTGTCTTTTTGCTTCCTCTTGGGATTCCAGATCAATTATCTCTGTCATTTGTGTAACGATTCGACCGGGAGCTACGGCATTAACATTTATATTATATTGAGCCAACTCCCTAGCCAAAACCTTTGTCAGACAAATGACTCCCGCCTTCGAAACGCAGTAAGGGGCTGAGGCAAGGCTAACAGCCCCACCTGTCAGCCCTGCAATAGAACCGGTATTCACTATCTTGCCAGAACGTTGATTTATTATGAAAGGCATCACCGCCTTGGAGCAATTAAAGACTCCTTTTAAGTTCACATTCATGATAGTGTCCCAATCCTGGTCTCCAATATCTGAGATTCTCAGCTGGACTCCTCCTTTTCCTTTCGGCGCAATCCCCGCATTATTTACCAAGATGTCAATCCGACCGAATCTCTCAATAACCCTTTGGGCCATTCTTTCAGCATCTTCCCATTTGGAAACATCCATCCGGATTGCAAGAACCTCCCTCCCTATTCCCTCAATTTCCTCCTTTATTTTCTCAATTGTATCCTCTTGGATGTCAACCAGCACCAAGTTGGCCCCAGCTTTTGCAAGTTCCAGGGCTATAGCCTTACCAATACCCTGCCCAGCGCCTGTGACAATTGCCACTTTTCCTTTTAGTTCCACATTTTTCTCCTTTCCATTAGTGTTTAGAAAAATTTTTTAAAAACACAACCTGCTTTGATCCCATATTCAGGAGAAGTATCGTTGGTTCTAAGCCAGGAAGCACGCACGAACTCTGAACTCTCCCAGACTCGTATCATTCTTCCCTGCCAAAACAATCACTATCTCCTTCCACTATGTAACTCAGCAATATTTTTAAGGAGCACTCAATCCAGTTCGAATCCCCAAAAGTTTATAATTGGAATTCTGATTACCCGAATGGCTTCACGGATTTTATGCAGTTTATTTCTTTTTAAATTTTTCTTCTGATCCCTTTTATTCCTTTTTTAATCCTATTGATCTGATGATCTCTCCATTCGCTTTATATTCTTCAGCGATTTGATTAATTAAAGCTTGTCCCGTAATGTGGGTTGTAGTGAGATCTAATTGATGTTGAAGTTTTTGTACTACATTTTTGTCCAACGTAGCCTGATAGAATGCATTGTCCAAGATTTCAACAATTTCTTTAGGCATTCCTTTAGGCCCGATAAAACCATACCAAACCCTTATATCGATATCGTATCCCAATTTTTTCATTGTTAGAATTTCAGGAAATCCCTTATGCCCTTCCAGGTCAATAAAAGCTATTAACTTAAGCTTCTTCGCTCTAACATATTCTCCCTGATTTGAGATCACTGCCATTTTCAAATGCCCTCCTAAAAGAGCTGTTGTAGCTTCACCGCCTCCTTTAAAGACCACATGATTTAGCTTGATCTTTGCCTGTCTGGAAAGCAACTCCATTGCAAGGTGCGCGCTGCTGCCAATGCTTTGTAAAGCATAGTTTACGCCTTCCTTTTGCCCCCGAGCATAGTTAATGAATTCCTCCAAAGTGTTCCAAGGAGCGTCAATTGGGGACGTAAGAGCGTGAGGTGCCCATACTAAGCAGTTGATAAAGGTAAAATCTTCCAAAGCATTGTATGGAACTTTAACAAAATGGGGGTTTCGAACAATACCACTATTGACGTAGGCAACAATCGTATAACCATCGGGTTTCTCATTTCTAATGTAACTCAGTGCTACGGCACCTGCGAGACCAGGTTTATATTCAAGGATCAAACGTTGGCCGAGAACTTGTTCGGCCTTCTCTTGCATGGTTCGCACCCACAGATCAGTACCTCCACCCGGATTATACGCAACAATTACTTTAATGGGCTTTGAGGGAAATTTCTCTTGGGCACTGCTTTCCAGGTAAGAAAATCCTAGACTTAGGACAATACCCAAACCAATAGCAATTCGAAAATATCTCTTTTTCATTT
>Ga0315279_10009767_pt1 | contig 11379 bp, 20 predicted proteins | sample YL17G06_20_MG_FD_203694 | JGI IMG/M metagenome (GOLD analysis project Ga0315279, IMG submission 203694) | Sediment microbial communities from Yellowstone Lake, YNP, Wyoming, USA - YL17G06_20 | ecosystem: Environmental > Aquatic > Freshwater > Lake > Sediment | place: USA: Wyoming | collected...
ACCACGTCATGCCTATTATGTCAATAGAGCGACGGACCGGGGCCGATCTCCCGAGGCTCGTTTTACTTGCTCCCGGATCCGTTGACTAAATGAAGGGGGTAACAAAATGCCAGCAGTAAAGGATCTTACCAGCGCGGCTCAAAAGTGGAGCCGTAACGCCGGAGCCGCCTCAACGGAGTTCGCCGCTAACGCCCAGGCGAACGCCGACAAGTGGGGACGCAACACCCAGGCCGCCGGCGGCAACTTCCGCCAGGCGATCAGCGCCGGCAATATCCAGGCCAAATTTGAGCGCGGCGTAAGCAAAGCGGCTCAACTCGGCCGATTCGCCCGGAAACTCTCCGCCGTCGGAGCCGGTCGATACTCCGAGGGCGTGGGAGCCGCACAACAGGACTGGTCCGCCGGATTCGAGCCATATCACGGCGTACTTCAGACGATCTCACTTCCGCCCAGGGCCCCTCGTGGCGACGCTAGGAATTACGAGCGCGTGAAAGCGGTCGGCCAGGCCCTAAACGCGAAGCGGATCGCCGGACTGGGGGCATAAGCCGAGGTCGACGGCAAGCCCTATTAAACGAGGAGTGAGTTAAAATGAGAGCTAGAGATGCAGTTCTGGACCGAGAACTAACCAAGTCGGACGCCGCGACGTACGAAAGGGACCTGGATATCCAGGACCCGATCTCCGCCCTGGCGATCAGCGTATCATGCACCAACGGCACAACCTCGAATAAGGCTAACTTTGTCGAGGACATTGTAACCAAAGTCGAGATCGTTGACGGGGCCGAGGTCCTATGGTCGGCCAATATGTTTGAGCTCATGGCTCTGAACTTTTACAAGACCGGCAACTATCCTTTGTCCGGACCGTCGGAGTGGGGGAGCGGCGGACAGGGAGCCGGGGGCTTCTTGTATTTCGGCCGGGAGCTATGGGATCAGGAGTTCGCGTTCGACCCGAAGGCGTTCCGCAATCCCCAAATCAAGATCAGTTTGAATAAGGCCGCCGTCCGAGCGGCAAGCGACACGACCGCGTTCGCAACCGGGGACAACATCAAGGTTTCGGTCACGGCGAAGATCATGGAGAACATGGGGAGCCGCCCATCGAAATACCTCATGGCCCGGGCAATTAACCGATGGACGTCGGGGACGTCGGGAGAGCGACGGATAGAGCTCCCGACCGATTACCCGTACCGAATGATGTTACTCCGAGCCTACGTCCAGCTATCCGACATTCAGGAGTGTCTAACGGACCTTAAAATCACTTGCGACACGGACAAATATGTCATGCTCAATCGCAAGGTCAACGATCTCACCGTGGACGCCCTCGAGATCTACGGGAGAGCCACGGTCAAGCATGATATATTTTGCTCAAACGAGGATCAGGTCCGCCTCGTGATGAACAAAGAGCCGGATTGCCGGATATACCAGGCCGATACGCTCGTGTTCAACATCATCGGGATTGCCTACCAATGGTCGAGCGAGCTCAAACCGTCGATCGGATCCCATGCCGGCGTCGCCGACGGTACGGACCGCAAGTACACTATGGTCGAGGAGGGGCATTGTCCTCACGCCATAGTCGCGATACCGTTCGGCCACAAGATGCTCGAGTCGACCTGGTTCAACCCGAAGGAATACGGCAAGATCGAGGCCATTGTAACCGAGGCCGTCGCCGCAACGTGCGGAATTGTGCTCGAGCAAGTGCGGCCCAACATAAAAATAGGTTAAAGGGGGAGAGCGATGGAATGGCCCCTAAAGCCGAACGACGTAAAAACGCGCCGGATCGCCGCCTCGACGTTAGTGTGTGAGTCGCCTTGCCTCTTGTGGTCCCTGGTCCTGGCCCCGGTGACAACCTCGGGGCAGATCACGGCCTGGGAAGGGCTCAACACTCTCGGCGAAGCTAAGGTATACTTTGACATAACAAAGGGAACGACCCTGGTCTATAATCCGCCCATGCCGATTAAGATGAAGGACGGATTGTATCTCGAGTTCACGACGTTCGCCGGTTATGTCACCGTCCAATGGTCCCTCTTGCAACAGGGGGAATAATCGGGCGGATCCGGGTAACATTCAGGTAAAAAGGGGGGAGCTCTCCGGGGCTCCCCCGTTTGGTATAAGCTATGATTTACGACGTCCCCGTCACAGTTCTAACGACAAACACCGTCGACAACCCGGAAATTGTCGAGATCAAAGTCACTCATGGAGTGGTACACCGCGTCGAGATCGAATTCCCGGCCGGCCAGGTCGGTTTAATACACGTCGCGATTGATCACCTGGCTCACCAGGTATGGCCGTCCAATCCCGAAGGGAGCTTCGCCGGTGACGACTATGTCGTCGCGTTTGACGATTACTACCCTGTACTATTCGCCCCGTATAGATTCAAGGTCCGGGCCTGGACGGACGGGACGACTTACGATCATACTGTCAAGGTCCGGCTAGGTATGCTCCCGGAGTCGATAGCCAAAAAGCGATTCGGGACACTCTCGGCGACGGACCAGAAACGGGTCACGAGCGATCTCATGGCCGGACTAACTTCCGAGGTCGAGGGATAACATGGCGACAGATCTCCCGGATTACACGAAGAAAATAGCGATCACGGTCACGGTCGAGAATGAACAGGTCCCCGAAACGGCGGCGACCGAGCTCCCGATATGTCAACTCGGCCGATACTCCGGGTCCGCCGTAACCGATCAAACGGTCGCGTCCTGGACGGTGACAGCGACGAAGTCCGGGGCCCTGGCCGAGATCTCATTCGAGTCTAGCTCGTACTCAAAATCTGTTTTTACCGTCACCATCGGCGGCGTCGCCATGATCACCGCGAAATATGTCCAGGGGCCGACGTCACTTCTATTCGCCGACGTCAAGCTCGCCGCCGGGGCCGTCGTCCTGGTCCAGGTCAAGAGCTCGGACGGGACGGCGATCGTCGTTGACGCCTTGATCACCGGGAAAGAGATCGGATAAAGGGGGATCGTCAAAATGGGATTCGGGCCAGGCCCCACAACTCCGACGACTTGTCTTTTTACCGCGACCACGGTGCGCGAGCGAATGGACTTCTGGTCGGACGTCGACGATAAAATCGAGATCGACGGGACGGCGGCCGACCTCGACTTTCCGAGCGTCGTCGTGTCCGGGCTCCCGGCGTCGCTTACCCTGGTCCGGGTGACGGCAATGTTGAAATACTCTCACCGAAAAGACACTAGCGCGGCGGATAACTATATCGACGTTGCCTCAAAAACGATCCGGGTCAAGAAGTCTACCGGGTCCTGGGCAACCGACGACGTGGTCGCGATTGATATGCCCATCAATTCACTCTATACAACCAAGAGCACAAAAGAGGGCGGCGACCTCATAATTGGAGACAACGATGTGAAGTCCGAGGTCGACGGGGACGCGACTTACAACTTTCGGACGGTGCAAACAACCCGGGCCGATGCGATCTCCGCCCTGGCCGACCATTTGGAGCTCTACGACGTCCAGATGGGGATCCGGGTCGAGTTCACAGTTTAACGGATAGGGGGCACAACTTGAAACAGGTGCTAATTGCCGGCGAGTACCTCGTAATGAATATCGTGGACGCCTCGTGTATGGGCGGGCTCGCCCAGGGCGGAGGGTGGGTTCGCATCGCTGAAGAAGTGGCGGTTACAGCTATAGTCACCACGCCCGGGACAATAAGTAATCTCAGAATGGTGCTCTCCGCCGCGCCGGGCGCGGGTAAAACATGGACCTTCGCGGTTCGGAAGAACGGAGTCGACACCGCGCTCACCGTCGCGATAACGGGGACGGCCACAACCGGGAGTGATACCACTAATCCAGTCACGGTCGTCGCCGGTGACGTGGTCAGCTTTCATGCGACACCAACGTCGAACCCGTCTAACGCTCTCGCACGGTGGACGACGGATTTTGAGGGAACCAACGCCGGGGAATGTCTCGTCCTCGGGAACGCGGGCGGATATATGTCAGCGACTGAATATGGACAGGTGTCGAGCGGTATGGCAACAACCAATGCTACAGAAACGAGCGTGCAACAGATTGTCACGGCTCCCGGGACACTAAAAAATCTATATGTAAAGCTCTCCGCCGCGCCGGGCGCGGGTAAGTCGCGCACGTTTACCATTCGGAAGAACAGAGTCGACACCGCGCTCGCCGTCACAGTCTCCGGGACGGCCACAACCGGGAGTGATACCACTAATCCAGTCACGGTCGTCGCCGGTGATCTTCTCGACATTATGCTCGCCTTCTCTGGCGCGCCTGCCCCCATATGTTACGTCTCAACTGGCATGACCTTCGTCCCAACCACTGACGGCGAAGCTCCCATAATGAGCGGGTCTGCTGCCTACCCGACCAACAGTGTTGCGACATGGGTTAAACTCGCGTCGGGCTTCGGTACTGTGGCGTGGACTTCCGGGAACCCCGCATCGATACAGAGATCCGGCGCGCTCACGTTGTATAATTTATATGTCTCGCTCACAGTCGCGCCGGGCGCGGGTAAGTCGCGGGTGTTTACCGTCTATAACGGCACGACCGCGACGGCCTTGACGTGTACTATATCCGGGACCGGGACAACGGGAAACGACACGACACACACAGCAGAGGTCGCGGACGGTGATACGCTAACCCTGGTACAGACCCCGAGCGGGACACCCGCGAACACCTTCGTTAGATGGGGTATCACTAGCTATATCGCGGTCGCCGGGGCGAAATGCTACGGTTTACACCCGGGGGCTATGGCTGAAATGTTATCGTGAAAGGGGCCTTAAATGAAAAGATGGAAACCGGCCGATGTGATAGCTTTGATCGTCGTGATCGCTTGCGCGGTGTTACTCATGTTTGGGATCGACACCGTCGTCGGTTATACGCTCCTGGGCGTTGTCGTGTGCTATTTCGGACTAGATCTCTCAGGGATCTTCAATCATATCAATAGAAAGGGGAAGCATTAAATGGGTAAAGGCTATTCCGTCACTAAAATCTCACCAATCACCAAGATCGGGCCGACCGGGGATCTCGAGCACTTCCAACGGATCGACGCGGTCACTTCCGGGGGGACCAGGTTCACGCTAGACGTCCGCGACGTCGACGCTATGCCGGACAAAGTCGCGCCGGTCCTCGAGAAACGCGCCGGCGAGCTCGACGCAATCAAGCGGTTATAGGAGCTCACGGCCCATGATGAAAATCGATTTTATCGAGGTCGTGGCTCCGGCCTGGCAGAGCTCCGGGGGGACCGTCCCGTTTGTGGTCACGGTTAAGAACACCGGCGACGAGTCGACGTGATTCGCCGCTCAACTCGTTTACCAGTCTGGTAGCGGTCCGACCTTCGTCAATATGCGGTTCGCCGAGCTCGAGCCCGGCGCGGAGACTACGTTCCCGATCACCCTGGTCATGCCAGCGTCGACGGTCGACGTTTATGTCAATTTGTACTACGGATCCTCGGGCCAGGGCGAGGCGACTTACGCCGGCTACCGGGGTCCGTACACCGTACTCGTCAAAATCGACGAATGGGCCGAGATCACAAAGCCGGCCTGGGCGAAGGACGTGCTCGACTCCGGTGTTCTGAATTGGGAGCGCGGCGATTGGGTCGATTGGTGGATCGTCGTCGTCCCCCCGTTCAGCTTTACGCCCGGCCTATGGATCGAAAAGGCGATTGATTTCGCCTTAAACGGGCTCAATATCATCATAAATTGGAGTAAACGGGCCTGGGACGCACAATGGGAACAAAACCTCGGGATTGTCGGCGTGATCCGGGGGCTCGCCGAGGACGTCTCGGATCTCCGGAATATCGTCCAGGACGCCGGGAGTATATTCGATAGCATATTCGCCCGGGTCGTCGAGGAGATCGTCCGGGTCGAGCCGTTCAAAACGATCATAAGCGCGGTCAACACTATTCTCGACTTTTTACCCGAGGATTGGGCCGAGCTCAAAAACCTGTTGTTTAACCCGATTGACTATTTACTCGATCAACTCGACGAGTATCTCTATTCGGAGGGGGAATAATGAATCGTCTCACGAAGTTCGTCAATACTGTTTTCGGAGCCATTTTCGGAGTCCCGGTCGAGGTGGAGAAGGGGATCTTCTCGACGATCCTTGACTGGTCCGCCGCCGCCGCCGCCGAGTTCGTGTTGATTGTCATGCGCCGGATTGAATCCGACTTCGCCCCTTTACTCAAAGACGTGGTCAAACGGGCCGAGGACACCGGTAAAGTCCCCCCGGAAGTTCAACCGCTACTCGATGAGATCAAGGACCCGAAAGCCCCGATTGCCGCGATGTTGGGATCCGCCGTCGGGGGGACCGCGACCGGCTCGATCGTCGGGTCGACCCTGGGCCCCTTTTTGTTGCTCCTCCAGTACGAAATACAGCGAATTGCTAATCAAGCGCGATGGGACCCGGCGACCGGGCTCGCGGTAGTCTACCGGCGGCCGGATAAAGAGGGCCTGGTCCAGTCGGATCTCAGGGACCAGGGCTGGACCGACGAGCGGATATCTCTATTAAAAGACGTCGCCAGGACCCGGCTCGTCGAGGACCTTTGCGTCGATATGCGCCGGCGCGGAGCGTACGACGAGACGGTGTACCTCGAGTCTATGCGTTGGCTCGGCTACGAGGCGAAAGAGGCTAAAGACTATTACGCCGCGAAAGAGGTTTACCCGTCGGCGTCCGACCTGGTCCGAATGGCCGTCAAGGAAGTATTTACCCCCGAGGTCGTCCAGAAGTACGGCCAGGACCAGGATTTCCCCCCGAAGTTCGCCGAGCTCGCGGCGAAGATCGGCATGAGCCCGGACTTCGCGAAATGGTATTGGGCCGCTCATTGGGATCTCCCCTCGCCTCAGATGGGCTTTGAAATGCTACACCGGGGTATCATAACCCAGGACGACTTGAAGGTCCTATTGAGAGCCCTCGACATAATGCCGTACTGGAGAGACAAGCTCATACAAGCGGCGTACGCCCCGTTCACCCGGGTCGATATCCGGCGTATGCACAAGGTCGGCGTACTTACCGAGGCCCAGGTCAAACAGTCTTACATGGATATTGGTTACAGCGCGGAGAAGGCCCAGGCTCTAACCGAGTTCACGATCAAGCTCAACGAGGGGGCCGGCGGATCCGCCGAGAAGGACCTGGCGAAGTCCGAAATGGTCGCGGCGTATAAGAAGGGCCTGGTCCCGGAGTCGGAGCTCCGGACCTGGCTCCTCGAGGCCGGGTATGACGAGGACGAGGTCACGCTCCTGGTCGACTCGGCGACGAGCTCCGTCGCGGTATCGACGAAGGATCTCACGCAATCCCAGGTCAAGGCCCTATATCAGAAGGGGCTCCGGACCAGAGACGAGGTCACGACCTGGCTCAAAACGTACAAGTACACCGACGCGAAGATCAGCGACTTGCTCAACCTTTGGGATTGGACCAAACCGGCGGCGACCAGGGATCCGGCCCGGACGGACCTTGACCTGTTTTACAAAAACGGGATCATACCCGAGGCGACCTGGCGAGCTCAAATGTCCGCCCTGGGATATGACGGGACCGCCGCCGCCTGGTATTGGTCGGAGCTACTCACCGAGCTCGAGGGGGTCGGCCCTGGTCCCGAGGCGGCGAAGGTTAGAGATCTCACCCTGGCACAGCTAAAGAGCCTTTACACCCTGGGATTGCGGACCAGGACACAGATCACGCCGTTTTTAACCGCGTTGGGCTTTAACGCCGCCGGGATCACCGCGATTTATGACCTTTGGGATTGGGAAAAGCCGGTGTCCGACCGGATCCCGTCCCGGACCGACTTCGATGCGTTTATTGCCGCCGGGATCATCGACGTCAACGCCTGGTCGGACGGTTACACTCTCCTCGGTTACGATATGACTTACCAGGAGATGTACTTCGCGCTGCTAGTCGAGAAGGGCAAGATCGAGGGGTAAAGGGGGGCCGATCAATGGAAGCAAAAGATAACACGCGCAAAGTGATCACGTTCATACTTGTCTCCGCCGCCGTTTTGCTTATGTCTTACGTTGTGGTCCGGATCCCCGAGGCCCGTCCCGAGGCAATACAAGCGGTGTCGACCTGGACGGCGATGGTCCTCGTTTGGTACTTCACCGGGAAGTCGGGAACGTAAATCGAGACTAACCCGGGCGAAAGCGAGATAAATGAGCCCCTACGATTCGATTCTAAGGCCCCCAAACGCGCCGCCCGACCCGTTGGGCCTGGGCGAGCTCGACGACCAGGGACGGGCCGAGCCGGGCTTGACACAAGCGGACCTGGACGATCTCCTCGACGACGAGCCAGGGGACGGCGGCGAATGAGAGCTCTCATTCATGTCCCGGTCGGAGCGTTTAACGCCTGGCTCCTGCAGGACGCGACGCCGACCGGCGTGATTTTCTTCGCCGCCTTTATGATCTATCAACTCGACGAGTGTCTACATATAAAAGATCAAGCATGGCGCGACATTAAAGGCTACCTTTGGGGCCTGGCAATCGCCGCGTATATCCTCATATTATGGTAACTCTTTAACCTATCGACTCCGGCTCCTCTTACGAACGTACTCCCCGGGACTTCCGTAAACCCTGTTGACACGGTAGACAAAACGTGGTATATAGGGCCCGGGGCTAGAGAGGAGCGACGGAGAGGAGATCCCCCGAAAGAGGTCGACAAATAGAGAGGAGAGCATGAAACGAGAGACACAGTACAACGTCAAGATCCAGCTCCCGAGTGACAACCTGGACGTCCTCGAGCTATTCGGTTATCTGATAACGCGCGAGGTTCCGCACAAGCTCCGCGTCCGGTGCTCTAATAATCACATGGATCACCACGACGCGATTATACGAAATCGGATCGCCGCGTTTGAGCTCGGCCACGAGCCGACACCCGAGGAGCTCAACGAGCTCGAGGAGCTCGAGAGCCGGGTCCCGGCGTGGGCGTCGGCCCTGGCCGAGAGACTATTCGAGGCTCGGGACGAGCTCCGGGTCGACATAAGGGCGGCGCGCGCTTTAACTATCGCCCAGGGCGAGTCCCTCGAGGGCGAGATAAACGATCTCCGGAGCGCAATCGAGCGCGTCAACTTAATCCCGGATCCCGGCCGGGTCCCGGCACTAAGCAAAACGAGAGCGAAGGTAAAACAATGCCAATGATCAGAGTAACAGCAAAAACGCACGAGCGGCTTGTCGGAATGAAACGCGGCGCGGACACCCTGGACGACGTCGTGACCAGGCTCATGGAACGAGCCGACGACCGGGGGAGTTTACTTATAAAGGAGGAGTATGACAGACAAGCGATGGAAGCGGCGAGAGCGACGGGTCGCCGAAGTCCTCGCCGGCAATAGATCGAGCGTCCAGGGGATCAAGAGCCCCGACGTGACGACGCCGCTTTACGCGGTCGAAGTCAAGGACCGGGTAGCACTCCCGGAGTGGATCACCCGGGGCTTGGCGACGGCCCGGGGACACGCCAGCGACTCTCAGATCGGGATCCTGGTACTACACGCGAAAGGATCCCGGGACGACCTGGTCGTGATCAGTATGCGCGACTTCCGGGACCACTTTGTCTCGACTAGAGAGAAGGTCAAAACATGAGCTTTTACGGACAACTCGCAAAGGTCGAGGCCCTTATAGCTTGAATGACGTCGAACGCTCCGCGTGATCGAGACGGGGCAATCGCTTATCCGGTCCGAGGTTGGATCCAAAAATTAAGCTACGGATTGAAACTAGCGCAACGATGGCAGAATAACGCGAAAGAGGGAAAGTATGAAAGTGACTTGGGACGAGGGCAAGGCCCTATCAATGACTAAACGGTGCGGCGAGCCCGGGTGTGGCCGTGATATTGTCATGGCCTGGGACGGGGACGGGTACAACGCCCGGTGTCGGGATCACCCGACCAGTACGCTATTCATGGACAAAACGACGCCGAGCCAGGCCGTCCGGCGCGGCGAGTCGGCGGATCCGTACGTCGTCCAGGCCATGCAAAAGAAAGTCGACGCCGGGCTCCGCAAGGCCCCGGAGATCACCGTTTACAAGGATCAAGCGGTCGGAGTCGTCCAGGACGCCGGGACAAAAAAAGCTCTCACGACCGAACAGATTCACGAACTGATCGAGTTCGCCGGCCGGTTCGGGCTCAACATATATCGCCGTCATGTGTGCATGATGTACGGGCGTCCGTATATCGAGATCGACGGGATATACTTCAAGGCTCACGAGACGGGGGAGCTCGACGGCTACTCGTGTCGATCGCTCACCCTGGGCGAAAAGGCCGAGTTCGGCTATGATCCGACGGACGCGGCCTGGTTTGTCCAGGTGTACCGCAAGGGCCGGGCTCACCCGTTCGAAGGGCGTCACCGGGTGACGAAGGCGTTCCTCGAGGAGAGATCGAAGTCGGGCGAGGAGTACAGGTGGCCGACATGGAGAAATTGGACCGACAGAATGACCGAGAAACAGGCGCAAAGGTACGCTTTTCGCCTGGCCTTCCCCGACCTGGCTATATGGGCCGAGGAGCCCGACGAGTCCGCGCCTGGGCCCGACGACCCGGGCCCCGGATCCTAGCCTGGCTCGCCCTGGCCGGGATCTGCTACGGGCTTCAGATACTAATACAATGGGCGAAACTAAAATGAAGGGGGTGTATCATGGATCTTAAAACGGCAAAGGTAGTGGCGTTCGCGTTGGACGCCGAGAATTGGGTCGGTGTGGCCGGCAAGCCGCCCGGGGACCTGGTCGAGCTCCGGGCCCGGTACGACGGCTTCGAAACGCTCGAGGAGCTTTGGGAAAGCCTTAACCCGACCGTCGCGGCGAAGCTCCGAAACTACGAGTTAGTATGGTCGAGGGCAATCGCCGGACTAAACGCTCAGCTCGTGCCGGCTCCCGAGGCGGAAGCTAAAATCGACGACTTCGTACAGTCCGCAAAGTCCGAGTCCGTGTCTATCTTGACTAGCGACGTGGTCGACATTGACAATGTGCTCGGCCGTCAACAAACGCTCGGGGAGCCGACTTAAATGAAAGAGATCACGCACGGTACTATTGCAATCGGGATTTATCTCGCGGTCCTATGGACGCTCGGGTTCATCGCCTGGCATGGCGAGGTCCGGATCTACGAGTACAACCGGGTGATCCTGGCCGCGGAGATCGTCCTCGTCGTCCTGGCCCTGGTCCTCGCCGTCGAGCGGTTCCGGGACGATATCCGGACGTTAAGGGGGCCGAAATGAGCGCGCCTTGCGTTATGTGCGACAATGAGCTCGCCGGGCACGTGTGTTACTTGTGCCTGGCGGAGCTCCGCCAGGAAATAGCAAATCAAACGGCCGGATTCCTCGATCTCCAATGCACGATGCAGGGATTACAAACACGTCTGGCAGCAGTTGAACCGTCGGGAGTCCCATCTTCTCAACGTAGTCCAGAAATTCATGCAACGGAACCCGGCTCACCATCACCCGGGCCTTCGGATCAGCCG
>Ga0315279_10009768_pt1 | contig 11377 bp, 10 predicted proteins | sample YL17G06_20_MG_FD_203694 | JGI IMG/M metagenome (GOLD analysis project Ga0315279, IMG submission 203694) | Sediment microbial communities from Yellowstone Lake, YNP, Wyoming, USA - YL17G06_20 | ecosystem: Environmental > Aquatic > Freshwater > Lake > Sediment | place: USA: Wyoming | collected...
CCTCCCCCTCTCCAACACAGACATAATCTATGGCTGGGCAGTCCCTGAGCGTCTCCTCTGCCATGAAAGAAGGATGTTCTCCTCCCATGAGGGTGATCGATTTTGGGTTGACCGCTTTAATCAGGTTGGCAGCATTCATTCCATCATAGATGAAGGCTGTACAGATGACGGAAATGCCGATCACATCCGGTTTTTCCCTTCGAATTTTCTCTTCGAGATCTCTCCACGGGTTTTCGTTAAGGGTGCAATCCATATAGTCAATGTCGAATTGTTCCCTTTCCAAATAACCCAGCAACTGAAGACATCCCGGGGAAGGAACCCAGGCCCGGAGAATCGTCCAGATCTTATGGGGCGGGTCAACGAGCAAGAATCTCATTCTTTGGTTTCCCGATATCAGCCTTCTTGGCGATGGGTCTTCTGTTCTTTTCTCAGTTGAAGCTTAACGAGATATTTTAGCAGGGGTTTGACCAATGGAATGCGAAAGATAAGATGGGAAGACGGGATTTCGAAAATCTCTCCGGAAAGAAGTTTTTCAGAGAAATCCCTGACCCTTTGAGCAGCCCTTTTCACTTCCTGAGAATTCACCACGGCTACCCTCCCAAATAAATTTTCGCAGTATCGACATTGAGAGCAGGAGGTCTGATTACAATCCTTGTTCTTAAAATGTTCAATGAAGCCGTCCAACCTCCGGTTATCTATCTGAATGAGTTCCCGGACCTCCAGGTCGAAGACCTTCCCCAATTCAGAAACCTTCATAATGTTCACATGTTCCGGTTTGATAAAGTATTCCAGATGGAGAGGGGTGAAAGCCCCTTTCCTTGGAAGGGTAAAAAGATCTAAGAGATTTCCATCATACCGGCGGTCTTCGTAGGCCTTGACATGTTCCAGAAGAAGAGGTGTTCGCTTAAATCGCTCAGTGATTTTAAAATGATCGTAGCCCAAACCCTCATAGTGATGGATATCCTCTGGCCTGATCCAGGGGGATTTCAGGAGTTCCACCGGGTCCATCAATTTTCTGTAAAGGCAGAGGTATCCTGGATACTGGAGGTAGCAGTACTCTTCCTCCTCTCCCTCCCTTGAGGCATGGCCATCATGATTGACGTGTTCGTAATTATAGGGGCATTGCCAGAGGCAGATGTTATTGACGATCAATTCTAAGTTACACTTCACTGCTTTTCGGATTGCCTCGAGGGTTTTAAATTCACGATTAATATGCTCATCGATGATGATCTCCTCGACTCCCATCTCTTCATATTGAAGGGCCTTCCTCACTGTGTTGACCCGAGCCGTTGTGGAGACTTTTACCTTGAGGCGAGGAAAGCGTTTTCTTACAAGATCGATTAGGTATGGGATACCTACAGTGACCGAATCCGCACCGGATTGGTCGATCCATCCGAGAAGGTCGATCAGTTGCCTATAACCTTTTCTGGAATATTGAAGGTTTCCGAGACAGGGGGCGTTCAGAAGGTAACTGAATTCTAACCCCCTTTGGTGGCAAGCCTCGATGTATTCCTTCACATCGTTTCGATCCACCTGGGGCAGGACAAACCCAGGCCTCGCCCCTCCTACAATATCGAAAGGGAGCTTTCCGAAGAGGGCATCTACGGAAGTCCCCTTCACTGCATCAAGAAAAGAAATATCCCAATTGGCTCCCACCCGAAGTTTCATGGTCGATTAAAAATAACACGTAGGATCGCATTATTTCAAGGGAAGGCACAATATAGATTCTCCTGAGTCTTTCATACTTTTTAATTCCTTGAAACAATTCAATAAATTATGAATTTGGAAACAGCAAAGAGGATCAGATGTAATGGTTCGCCATGATGGCGAAGGTGTGAAGGAATACGTTGGATTTGTGAATGGCGTCCTTGAGATAGGAAAAGAACCTTCAGGCTATCTTACAAATACTTTGTCCTCTGTCGAGGTCCGACCCCTTGCATAGACTCACCTGACCTTACATTTTTTAAACTCCTTACTCCCTATCATGCTTCCTCCCCTTGTTCTCCCTTCGCTCTCTCTTTTCGCGATGCAGTAGAGTACTTCCTGAAATCTTGTTTTTAAACTTTTGTAAAGGACTACAATATTACAGACGAAAATCGATAATACAGAAATCGGCGGAAGCCTACCAGGATCTTTCAAATTGTGCGTTTCGGGTAATCAGCCGTTCCCACAGTATCAGCTGCAACAACGGCCTCGTACTTAGCAAAGAGAATTCCATATTTGGTTTTCCTCAAAAACTATCCTGGCTGTGATTGTTATTATGATGCAATGTCGTTTTGTTAAACTCGTTTTTCCAAGCTTTGTATCCACCGAACGCAATGGTATGCCGCTTCACAAAACTCTCTGGCTTTGACATCGACGACCTTGACAGTTCTTCCGTCGCGAACATATTGGGCAAATCCGCCATGGGCAACACTATTCCGTGCCTTCCAGAGGTCCTTAATAACCGAGTATTTCTTGGGGTTTTCTTCCTCATACGAGTGGCCGGTAAATCGCTTTAAGTTCCGTCCAAGGTTTTCAATAAGATCATCGCCCGGCAGAACTCTTTTACGCTTAAATTTCTGATTAAGGCTTTTCAATTTCCAAATTCTCTGAACAACGGTCTCGATTGCTTGTTCACAAGCCATTGAAAGGTCTAATACTGAACGTTTGATATTGCCCACACTTGAGAAATACTGCGCGTCGAGCAAGAGTAGATCATAGGCAGGTGGCTCAACTCCGTCCCTTAGATGATTTATTGCTAATGCCCATAAGGCTGTGTCCAGACCACGCTCATTGCCAAGAACTGTTCTCATACAGCCAAGACCCAGCGGTTTCCCTACAGGCATCCCATTCATTGAGATGGGAAACTTAGCTCGCTTATAGCTAAGTAAGCCATCCATCGAATGGGTCACCCACCATTGCCTTGTATGCCAACGAATCAGCGTAAGCAGTTTGCCCACAATCATTTCGGCAAAATTAAGCTCGTCTTTTCTCGTTTGCAGAAAATCTAATCTCAAGGAATCCATCGGAAATGGGTTAATTGGCTTGTCCCACTCTTTCATATCCGTCAGGAATATGGCAGCCTTCCCTCTGCTGTTTATTCCCAGAAGAGGGTAGGCCGCAACTTGAGGTATTTCGAATCGAATTAGCTCTGGACTTGATCCTGGCGGGAAAGGAATTTGTTTGAAATTAATATGTGGCATTGTGATGAAATTAGCAGGTCCGCTGCGAAATGGGGGGTAAATCCTGACTTCATGTTCGCTGATCTGTATCTGCGTTATTGGTAGATCAGAGGAAGTATCTACATAGAGCCAAAATGGAAAACTGTAAATGTAAGCCATACTCGGACGCTTATGCCTCTTTCCCAATTCTAATCGGGATAATTGTTTATTCATCTCCGATGTAAATGGTTCCTTCTGTCTTGCAGAAATCTTAACAATCAGGTCATCCCTTATTTTCATTAATCATTGTATATACTTCCGGGGAAATAATTTCAAGTCATTCAGTAGTCTCATTTAGAGGCAATGATGTCAATCGGCTCACCAATTCCTATGACAACTTTGAGGAAAAGACTGTTTTTGGCCTCTCTCATTGATACTAACGCGGGGTAATTTCTTTGGTGCATTTCGCTAACCGGTAGTTCTTTTGGGATCATTACCATACTCTCTATGCGTAATCGTTGGCACTTAAACCTCGGAATATTTGCAGATTTGTAGGTGCTATACGCAATCCTGAAATCCATCCTCAAATTTCCCTTGACTTTTTCGTTTAATTTTCAGTACAATCTCATCGAAATTGAGGCCCTCCGTTCGTTTCCTAAGTTAACGTGACAACCTAACCGTTAGCCTTTTGGAGAGAATGATGAAGAAGGTGTTCCAGAAGGGGATGATAGAAATTTAGACCCCATTTCTAAAAAGGGAATGGGGTTTTTATTTTCATTTCGGACCATTTTAGAAGAAGGAATCAGGAAATGATTAAACTTCTAAAAATATTATCTTTTTGTATAGTAGGTTTTTATATCTGCCCAGGTATTCCAAATGTATTTGGGGAGACTAACGTAAGTGGAAATATCACAAACGACACAGTTTGGAGTAAATCAAATAGCCCTTATATTGTTACGGGGACACTTCAAGTGTATCCTCATGTAACCCTTACTATAGAGCCAGGGGTTGTAATTAAATTCAATTCAATGGCTGAGCTAAAAATAGGTGGCGAATTAACAGCAAGAGGAACAATTAATGACCCAATCATTTTTACTTCAAATGTAGCCCCTGCATGGTGGACTGGGATTCAATTCCAAAATCCATGCGAGACAACATTATATGATCCTGGCGGCAATTTTTTAAGTGGGTCTATCTTTGAAAACTGTATAATAGAATTTAGCTGGGGTATCACAACAACACAGTCGAATTGTAATCCATTTATTACTAAATCCACTTTTAACACAAGTGGAATACGTCTTGATTGGGGAGCTTCGCCAATTATTATTACAGATAACAACATAAATAACGGTTTCATATGGGCCAAGTCAAATCACGTCAATATTTCTAATAATATTAGTAAAATATTTCAGGATTGGGACATCGTTGCAGAAGGTGAAAATGTAAATATTTCTAATAATATCGTGACTTCTGGGTCAATTAGGGCTGGTGGACAATGTGAAATAACGAATAATCAAGTAACTGGAGGTGGGATTTGTACTAACTATGGGTGTGGTGATCTTTCATTTAGTGGTTATTCTCATATTACTGATAACACCATTAAATCTGGTGGTATCACTTTAAATTATGGGGGTTATGTATCAAAGAATATTATAGAGGACGGTCTTAATGGTATTCTTGTCAGAAATTTGGCAAAAGCAACAACCATTATAGGCAATACAATTAGAAATAGCTACTTCGAGGGAGTTAACATTGAGAATCGAACCTTGAGTGTTGTTATAAAAAATAACATAATTGCCGAAAATGTAGGAAAACAGGCTGGGGCATTCGGAGGAATTTATTATGCGGATGAAGATGGTTACCAACCTGGAAATCTAATCGTTAATGAGAATGATATTTTCGGCAATCTCCCATACAATTTATACAACGATTCCTCTTCACAAATGGACGCCACAAATAATTGGTGGGGGACAACTGATATTGGGGTTATTGGTCAACATATTTTCGATTACTATGATGATTTCACAAAAGGAAGAGTAATCGTTTCACCTATCGCTACGTCAGCCTTCTTCCCACCTTCTCCTCCCACACTATCCTCACCACCGAACGGGGTAGCGGGTATTGCTACTAACCCTACGCTAAACTGGAGTGCTTCGAGCGGGGCAAGCTCATATCGGTTACAGCTATCTATGAGGGAAGATTTTGCAACAACAAACGTAGATCAAGGTGGAATTACGGCCAATTCTTACATGGTAAGTGGACTTTTGAATAATACAACTTATTATTGGCGGGTGAATGCAACAAATGGTGGAAAGACAAGTGATTGGTCAACGGTCTGGAACTTCACAACGATTCCCCCTGCGGTTCCGTCTACCGTCGCCACGAATCCTTCAGGACTCCAGATCATTGTTGATGGTTCCACTTACACTTCACCTCATACCTTCGATTGGACCCCTGGCTCTTCCCATAACCTCTCTGTTTCCTCTCCTCAGAGCGGGACTCCTGGAACACGCTATGTTTACTTCTCTTGGAGTGATGGAGGAACCCAAACTCATACGATCAACGCACCGTCCTCCAGCACTACCTATACGGCTTCTTTTACCACACAATATAGCTTGACCACCTCTGTCAATCCTTCCGGGGCAGGAACAATTACTCCTTCTGGAACGAATTGGTATGATAGCGGCCAGAGTGTTTCCATCTCTGCCACTGCGAATCCTGGCTATACCTTCGGCAACTGGTCCGGAGAAATTTCAGGAACTGCCAATTCCACCCCTATCACTATGAATGGGCCGAAGAATGTTGTAGCCAACTTCACCCAGAATCAATACACTCTAACCATAAATATTAATCCAACTGGTTCAGGATCAGTCACAAGAAATCCCAATAAATCGACCTATGTTTATGGGGATGTGGTAAAGCTGACGGCCAATGCCGCCACCGGCTATAGCTTCAGCAGTTGGTCAGGGGATGCGAGTGGGACAAACAGCCCCGTCGCCTTGACCATCGATAGTAATAAGACGGTAGCGGCAAACTTCACTTCAACATCGGTTACTCCAACTGCTTATGAGTTTGGAAATGTCAAAGTGAAAAAGAGCAAGACAGCTTCCTTCGTGGTTAAAAATAACGGTAAGACCAATCTCTCAATAACCTCAGCAATTACGGGTACAGATGCATCGATGTTTAAAATCACAAGTGGAAGTGGGAGTAAAACAATTAAACCTCGCAAAACCTTTACCATTAAGGTTGCATTCAAACCGACATCGATAGGGTCAAAGAGTGCTAACTTGGAGATAACCTCTAATGATCCCGTTAGACCAACCATTGACATACCATTGAGCGGGATAGGAATGTAAAGACTCTACACAAAGAATTTGCAGGAGCACGCTCAACATTCGGAGGTTTATGCTGGGAGAGGGAAGTAAAAAACTTACAGGGAGGCATTTGAAAAAAAGAGGAGGTTGAACATGGGTTTACAGTTACCTTGTCCTAAATGCGGGTTCCAGCCAATGGATTACACACCGAGTGAAATATTGCTGAATGGAATCAAGTTTAACCTCTTTAAGGATTATGTAGATAAGAAAGCCCTGAAGGCTCTGCCGTTTTCCGATAAAGTCAAATACTTGGAAGCAAGGGCGAGATTAGTGTTTTTAGACCCATTGGAAGAGATGATTTACTTAGAAAAATCCAAAAAAATCAGCAAAGTACCATCTTCTTAATTTAGTAACCATTGTTGCCTGTGCTATAGAAGGACTTGGACGTTATTTAACAACTCAAATTTACTATGCAGGATTCAAGGAATTTATCAATGAATTCATGGATAGCAGTTTTAAACTGCAATACCAAGGCGAAGAATATTCTGAAATTTTCTGGAAGTATTTTAGAAATGGCTTAGCTCACGGACTCTGTATTGAACGAGGGGGTATTGAACGGAATTTTGGTTGCTACTTTAGAATTGATCCCAAAATAGGTCTGCAAGTTGATATCGACTACCTAATAGAAGATTTTAGACGGGCGTTTGAAAAATTTATTTGCAGGTTAAAACAGGAAGGTGATTCAGGTAAGTTTGCACCACACTTCTTACAAAGATTTGAAGATGTATTTTGTAAATGATTCACACAATCCATTGATGAGTTGTGTAAGGAGACGCTATTAGCACTTTCAACGCATATGCCCCCTTTTTTTTCGGAACTTAGAAAATTTAAACTCGACGAATTGCTTTTCCTCATTGGGGAACTAACACGGTTAATGTTTGATGAAGATAAACCTGTTAGAAATATTCCATTTGAGCGTAGGCATGGCTTACTTAAACAGTCAGGGCGTGTCACTGTTACTGCTTGGAATCTTCATGACATGGCCTACTTATCCATATGCGAAACAAATGACTTTCGAGGTAGGAGACCAACTGAGCATGATCTTGTTAATCTTTGCAACGAATTTCTTATATACGATGACTCAAGATCAGCAGGGGAATTTAGAGACCTGAAACACGATGATTGGGTCTTGAAGTTTGCAGTCGGGTTCAGCCAAAAGCAATTCTGGTATCAAGAACGTTATCGGCTCAGAGAGCAATTTAACCGTGAAGTTGAATTGTTAGAGTTTATTCCCCAAGAGGTTGGATCCAGACTGGATTTAAATGCAGCGATTTACGAAAAAACTGGATTTAACTTGCGAGAGTTCAGAAAATTGCTGTTTGGACTTTTTACAATCGGGATGATTAATAGTGATTTGACTACCTTTAGCTTTAATGGAAGCCTGAGCAAACTTGATCCATGTTTAACAGCCTACAATGTCAAATCTGTTTTGGATCTTTATGTTTCTGATTACCACGAATATCGCCAGTCGCCCTTGAAAGAAAACCATCTCTTCCTGAAACCAATCGTGCGTACATCTTCAAATCGCCTTATTTCTGTTAGTCAATACCTTCTTGCACGGAAGATTGTTGATGGCCCATTCTGGATTGTCCGTGATTATTACTGCAGTTGTAACTCTCAAAGCTTTACGAATGAGTTTGGACTTTTGTATGAAAGGTATGTGGAGAAACTGCTTCAGCATTTTTTGCCCTTTGGGGGGTACTTCAAGATTGCAGCAGTTCCGAATGAAAAGAGGGCTGATTGGATTATTGATACTGATAACTTTCGCATAATTGTGGAACAAAAGTCTACTCTTGCAACTTTAGGCTTACGAACAGCTTATCCAGATGTCGAGACTATCCACAAGTATCTTGAGAGTTTTAAGGAAGCAGTCATTCAATTAGATATAACGGAACGGGCTTATTACGCACCTGGAAAAAAGCATATTAAATTGGTACTGCATTATGAAACCTTGTTCATATCGGATGGGGCGATTAGACCAGCAGTAATTGAAACGGTCAAGGATCATTTGTCCTCGCTGGAGGGGTTCTTTTTTCTTGATATTGGAGAGTTCGAGCATCTCGTTCAGATACTATCTGAAAACAGTACCGTTGGCGAAGCTATTCTCTTAGAAAAGCTAAGGGTTGAGCAAGAACATTCTGCGGTTGGTAAAGAATTTAGCCAAATCATACCCAATTTTTATAAAAAGAGTAATCAATATGTTGACAAAATTATTAATCATTATGACTCCTTTTGGAGCTTCAGAATCAAATGAATTATGCTCCTTGATCAACAAATCTTAATACACCGTATTTTTGTTAGCTTGTAGGCGTTGCGATTGCTGCCTTCTAACGCCTCCCGCTTCATCTTATAGCATCGAAACGTCTTAGACTGTGTCATATGGACAAACATTCCAGACAGTATGAGACGGTCTCCAGCTATACGGCAGCAGCATATCAACAGCGAGGAAGCGATGAGGTGCGTTAGTGTGAGGTGATGGGCACTTGCTGTGACATGGCAAACGCTGTGGGGAGTTCTTCCTGTAACTTTCTCTTCCTTAATTTTACGAAAAGGTGTATATTACAATCGCAAATGATCGATGCGGACATGAGTGGATCGCCTGGAAATAGGGCTCCTGGTGAACTGAAAAGGAGATAGTCAAATGAAGAAGGTTGCTTCGGTTTTGTTCGCCATGATGGTGTTGGTGAGTTTCAGTGTAAATTCTTATGCTCTGGATTTTCGGGGATTACGGTTAGGGATGACGACCGATGAAGTATGCAAATGGATTGAAAGAACTTCTGCCGTTTCTGGACTATGTAATTCTGACCAAATTGGAGACGTGCAAGATTGGGCGGGAAAACGGTTAATTGGAGATGGTGTGAATTATGCGAACGTTCTTATTATTGACAACAAGGTCCAAAAAATTTCGATTTCTATTTATCAAGATAGTTCTGAGGCCTACCGGCAAGCATTACACAAAAAGTACGGTAAGCCCATTAGTTCGAAGCAAGTGCCATATATGAACAACTTTGGAGTAAAGTTTATGGGATTGGAAGAGCATTGGAAGGTTGGGGAAGATCATTTGTGGTTTATCGGCCAACCGAAGTCAGTTAAAGAATTTGAGACATATTTGATTTTTAAGACTGATGAATGGCTTCAGTTAGAAAACAAAAAACCAGAACCAAAGTTATAGACTTGACTAAATTGTGAAAGTCGGGATTTGACCTTGTAGACATTGTCAAGCGTGAGGGTGACTTCGTTCGGTAATCATCAACCCCCAGACCATCTCGCCATTGTAGATTCGTAGGTGAACTCGTTAAACGAGAGGTGATTTAACATCGCCTGTTAGATTAAGTACCGTTCAGGACAGTTTAGACGAAGTTGAACCTCTCTTGATTACTTACTTCCCCTTCAACAATTCCTGCGTTTTCCTTTTCTCCCTTCCTTCCCCTTTGCCTGTCCTCCCCTCCACTCAATTCTCATTGGCACCCTGTTCAAAAAGAAATACAATCCAATCGAAGTATAGGCCATTCTTCATTAACCTCTAACCATTGGGTGGGTATATGGTGTATCAACTCCCCAAAAGAGGGGAGAAACAGAGAGTTATTCAATCCTTTTCTAAGAGAAAAAAACAGGACCATTAGTTTTTAATGAGAATGAATGCGCTTGTGTTTTGTCGGGAGGGAAATAGACAGTAAATGAAAAAAGACGCCCTTGAAAGGCGTCTTTAAATCTTCATCCACAAGAAGTTATAAGGTTTACTCAACTTTAATTTTGATTTCCTTTTTTTTAGCCTCTTCGGATTTTGGAAGGACCACCTTCAAAACCCCATCCTTATAGGAGGCACTCACTTTATCATGCTTCACTTCCTTTGGAAGATGAACCGAACGGAGGAAGGACCCATAACTTCTTTCGATGAAGTGATAATCTTCATCCTTCTCCTCTTTTTCCTGTTTCTTCTCACCTTTGATGATGAGATGACCATCGGAAAGTGAAAGGTCGATATCTTTTGGGTCCATTCCTGGAAGTTCTGTTTTCACAACGACATCATTCTTTGTCTCTGAGACATCAACAGAAGGAAGCCATCCGCCCATCTTGTCGTCTACCCTTTTTGGCCTCCCCTCGAAGAAGGTATCCCAAAACCGATCCATTTCACTCCTCATTCTGTCCAATTCCCTGAAGGGTCTCCAGGTTGTGAGTTCCCATGCCATATTTATCACCCCTTTCTTGCAACTCTCAATTTCTAAGAAAAAAATAATCACCCTTTTTCATTTGTCAAGTCTGATCTATCGCAAAAAATTTCTTGAAACTGAGATTTTTTTTGTTATGATGAAATTATAAATTATCCAAAGGAGGGAGATATGGCGTATACGGCAAAAGACTACAATAATCTCATTGGAATGGAAGGGTTCAGCGAAACGTTACTGAAAAACCACTTTACACTCTATCAGGGATATGCGACCAACACGAATAAAGTGATGGATTTCCTATCTGAGATGACAAAGGGAGGGAAGATCGGGACCCCTGAGTATGCAGAATTAAAGCGCAGGCTGGGGTGGGAGTTTAACGGGATGAGACTCCATGAGCTCTACTTTGAAAACTTGGGTGGCAAGGGGACGTTGAACAAGACTGGGAAACTTGGAAAGAAATTGGCAGAAGAGTTTGGAAATTATGAGAACTGGGAGGCCGATTTTAAGGGAGTGGGCACCATGCGGGGTATTGGATGGGCCGTCCTTTATCAAGATCCGGTGACTGGGAAATTGTTCAATCAGTGGATCAACGAACACGATGTCGGCCATCCGGCAGGGTGTAACCCGCTATTGATTCTGGACGTCTTTGAACATGCCTTCATGATCGACTATGGGTTGAAGAGGCCGGATT
>Ga0315279_10009769_pt1 | contig 11377 bp, 9 predicted proteins | sample YL17G06_20_MG_FD_203694 | JGI IMG/M metagenome (GOLD analysis project Ga0315279, IMG submission 203694) | Sediment microbial communities from Yellowstone Lake, YNP, Wyoming, USA - YL17G06_20 | ecosystem: Environmental > Aquatic > Freshwater > Lake > Sediment | place: USA: Wyoming | collected...
TACGGCAATGGAATTCAAGTAGAAAATCCCTGTCTTCATTAATGTTAATTTTGCGGAATCGAAACAATGTGGAACCCTCTGACTTCCAAACCGACCTCTCAGGTTATTAAGCTCTTGTCGGTTGATGAGGTAGTTTTATCCCGTAGCGCGCGCAAAACGAGTTGTTACACTCTGCCATTCTTCCAACATTACCAGAACGTCGCTCAAAATTCAAAATTGTTACAAAAAGGTTGTGGAAAGAGATTTTTGTGACTTGTTCTGAAGGTCAGTCGTCACTTCTCTGACGAAGCAGTGGACTCTCAGAGTTTAGCCTCAATCTCTGCTTGATCGATCGATGACTATGCGAGGCGCGGGATTTGGCGCGCGGTTGGATTCTTTCTTTTTTCGAGAGAATCACTGCCAGAAGTGTTGCGACAAAAAGCGACAACAAGACCATTATTGACAAGGGAAACTCTTGAACTAGCGTATGATCGATGTCCAATTGGATCGCAATAATATCCAGTTTTTCGTAGGAAGTGATGCCATCCACGACCAAGTCACTAACTGAAGTGCTGTCCGGAGCCACAGATTTCATGGTCACCTGATAGTTCCCTGATCCCGTTCCAAAAACCTGAACGCTGTAGTTCCCAGGTGACGCTGAAGGCAAAAGAATGATCTGAGGGTCTGAGCCATTCCCAGAATAAAATGCTCCGCTTATCTGGTTGACTAATGATCCTGTCGAAGAATCGAATCCTATCTTGGAGCCATTCGGGCTAGTAACCATAATATTGACAGGGCATTCTGCTTTGAACCCTAAGAAGTCTCCACATGACGAAAGCAAGTTCCACAGTACACTGATCAACTCACTTGAGTGATCCGCTAGGATTGCGAGGGCGTCACCTGTGGCAAGATAGTCTCCAGCTCCGATATTAACAATGCCATATTCTGCAATTAAACTACCACTCTGGATTGCGTAATGCCCATATTCATCTTTTGAAAGGGTGAGGTATCGGGTTGTTCCGTGATGGTTCGGATCGTAAATGTGCAGAGTAACTTGTTTTGCCGTCATCTCATAATCGTAGACTAGCACCGAGTGAAAAAAGTTCGGCAGTTCTTCCAAATGCAATTGCACCACCCGACAGTTGTCACATTGACTCATGATCCAAGGAATCTGATCGTCCAGAGAGTTCAGTCCCAAACAATTAATCAAGAGAGTGAGCAGGTAAGGCTGAATTGTCTCCAGACCAGGGAACTGAGTTGCCAGTATTTCCGGAGCCGCAACATCTCTGCCAACATTGAACATGCTGCCATGGCCAGGGTACTTCATAGAAAAAAGTGAAGGATTTTCGTAGTAGTATTTGGCTGTGTACGACATCCCAAAACAGTTTCCCGGCTGAAGATTGTGCACTATCAAGGAAAACCACGCGTAAAGCGGCAAGTATCCTATCGAAAGTGATGAACTCCAAGGCGCACCAGCGAGGGCATTCAAGGCACTCCAGAATGAAACACTGTCTTTGGGAATATTGTTGTCAAATTGATAACCGTCGACCATTGGAGAGAAACGAGCGCACGTCAAAGGACTTTCGAACACTCTTACGTCATCGTAGTAGACCTCGACTCCTGGATGGTCAGATTGCAAAGCTAATGCACTGATAATATTCGGGTCATTGTTATTCAGGTTCAGGTTTGTTGCCTTTTGTTGTCCATCTATCCAAACATTGTAGGTGTTTGTGCCCCTGTCAAGCATCACCTTGACCTTGTACCATGTATCTGTGGTCCAAGTGCCAAGAACGATGTTGCCTTCAGCCAAGATTTTCATATTGTCCTCATTGAAGGCGACTGTGCCATACCATTTCCCCCAGGTGGCTGCAGCTCTATCATAAAAGCCAAAATATTCCACTCGTCCCGGGCCTCCCGTACCAATGGACTCTATCAGGATCGAGCCTTCATACCCCATGTAACGGTTGGATGAACTGAACTTTTTCTGAGCGACAGCAGACCAATTAGGCAGACCCCATAGTCGAAAACTGCGTGTCGGAGAGACGTAATACCTGTTGCTTACTATCTGATATGCGTTTCCCCGTCCATTGAATACCAGCTCCCATCCTCCACTTGATGGAAACGTTCCAGCGGCATAGCTTTCAAAATCGTCCGAGAAGATTGTGTTTTCTTGGTTACCCGGAGGTTGTCCCCCTTGAACCACGATTTTGGCATGTGCAGGCGTTTGAAGCGGCGTAGTGAATGTTGATGCGGCTTGAGCCATACTATAATGGGCGCAGAAGCCTAGCCAAAGGTAGTAGGCGCCCGGCGTTGTCGGGACAGTGATACGCAATTGCTTGGTTCCACTTTGTCCAGGATAACTTGTGCTTGAAGGAATCCCGTCATAGATTCCCCAGTAGTAGCTGCTCTGTGGAGGCCAGTTTGGAGTCCAAGAACAGATGAATAGCATTTGATCAATCTCATCCCAGTTCTCAACGTTTCCCCAAATCTGGTAGCCAACAGTCAGAGAAAGCGTTTCACCAGGAGAAGCCGAAATCGTCTGACCTGAAGAAATCGAAGTGAGCAAAGCTCTATTGATCAATGTTGATCCATCGGGCGTCAGAGCACTAGCAGGAAGAGAATACAACTCCATTTGAACGTGAAGCCCAGAAGCCAAATGGAAGAAAAGTGGCAGAAAGAGAAGATAAATGATCAGCAGCGCAATTATTCTCTTCATTTGCATCTCCCCTTCTCCCTTGACAATATACAAAATCAGTTTGTGTGAGCACGCGATAAAAGCTTTGTGAAATTATATTCTACAGCTATGTGTGCTCTTTTCATTTCATAAGCGCGCGCCAGGAATATTTTGCACAATCGAAGACTCTCTTCACCGTGTAGTGCCAGCTGAGAGCCCCGAGTCAGTTGGATTGTACAAAGCCACTATTTTGTAAAGAGTGTCCATATTGAACTCGGATATCGGTTTGTCCCGCGCGCGCTGAGAAAAAGTCTACACAAAGCAAGATGGGAACGTGAAGTGTGTCATTTGATGCTGGCAATGCTTCTTTTTTCTTCCCAGAATACTCTCAAGGAGAGACGTATCAAATTCCCGTCTAGGCAAATGTATCAAATTAAAAGAAAAGGTCTTCTCAGGCAGATGAATGATATGGTTTGGATAAGTATATATATAATACTTGTCATGTGTAAGCTTTGGAGAAAAGGAGGATCTTTACGCAGGAAGGCTCAGGTTTAGGTCTCAACGTTGAATTGAGCCAGACATATATCAAAGCCAACTCGCCTGTCAAACTATACTTCTTGTGCAATATTCACGCTGAGAGAGCCGTGGAGAAAAAGGCGGGGCCTTTGAATGTTGCCCTGTTAATCGATGCGAGCGGATCTATGGGCGGCGAGGGAAAACTTGAGAACGCAAAGGAAGCTGCCAAGATTTTTGTCGATAGTTTGCAGGAAGACTATCTTTCAGTCTACTCTTTCAGTGACAGTTTGAAGGAGATTGTTCCTTGGCAGGTTGTTTCCGACAAGAGGAGGATCAGCCGCGCGATAGAATCGATTGGGTTGGAAGGTGGGACGGCGCTTTTCAGTTCTCTCAGGCGTGCCAGAGACGACTTGACAAGAAATCATGGTCGAGGAATGACCAACAGACTGATAGTGATTACCGATGGTTGCCCCACGCATGATGAAGTAATGTACTATTCGGATCTTGAATGGCGAGACTACTCGGAGAGGTTTGCCCTTGATACGATCGAGCGAAATGCTTCGATAGTGGCTATCGGAGTTGGATCGGATTACAATGAGGCAATTCTTTCAACTCTTGGTGCTAAGTCGGGTGGTGAGTTCAAGCACGTGAAAGCTGCTGGAGACCTGAAAGGATACCTTGAGAAGCAGCTTAAGAGTCTAAAGAATACGGTCGGTGAAAACAGCAGGTTGCACATGTTGGCAACTCCAGGCTCAGAGCTGACTGCATTCTCACATCGGAATGTTGTAAGGGAGGGGGACGATATCAAGATTCAAATTGGTGGAATTGAGGCCGGGGATATGGAAGTTACCGGTGAGATTGTCCTTACGCCTAAGCCACCAGGAACTTTCCGAATTGCAAAGGCATTCCTAGAGTATGATGATCCAACAAGTGGCGTAGACAACAAACAGACGTCTCCGGTGAATGTTGTTGCAACTTCTACGGATCAGCTAGATCTCATGATCAAGGGACGAAACGAAAAAGTCATTCAGAGAGTCAACGTGTACAAGACTGGCATAGAGTTGCTTGACAACATCAAGACTGGGGATCAAAGCCAAATAACCCAGAAGCTTGCGGAGTTGACCAAGAGACCTGGTTTGGATGCGGAGACTCAGAGAGTGTACAAGGATTTGCTGGCAGCACAACAGGCAACTGGAAGGCTTGACTTGAAGGAATTGACTTCTCAAACTCAGCAGTTAACAAGTGGAAAGAAGAAGGAGGGTGAGTAGAATGGTTTGGAAATGCGAGAATCCTGCTTGCAACGCTGAAAACGACGACAAAGAAGAATTTTGCATAAACTGTGGACTTAAGAAGGGCTCAGGCAAACCGGCAGAAAGTAAAGAACAGACCGTGACACCAGAAGCTACGTCAGTTCCACCTCAGCCTGAGGGGACTGTTGCTCCCACCGAGGCGCCCGAAGCTCAACTGCAACTAATCAAATCATCGATGGCAATCGCTAGCGAGTTCTCGGTGACAAAAGGAAAAACCTTAGGACGAACAATGGAAAATGACATTGTCCTACCGGACTCGTACGTCTCGAGAAAGCACGCAAAGATAAGCTATGAAAATGGCGCCTACATGATAGAGGACCTGGGCAGCACCAATGGAACTCTACTGAACAACACCGACATCAAGGGAATGGGAAAGCAACCCCTGAAGAATGGCGACCAAATCCAATTCGGAACGACCTTATTCACGTTCAAACAAGCGTAGGCGGCGTGCGTGATAGACTGGCGCAAACAGTTCCTTTCAAAGAAAGGAAAAACCGTCATATCAGCAGTATTCACAGTAGCGCTTGTGTGGCTATTCGTTGGTTTGTCCGTGACCAATCAGCTTCCTCTGGGCTTCGGAAGTTCAATCAATTCAACCAGCACAGATGCGAGAACCCTAAATTTTGCCTTGTTCAGTCGAAATTTCACGTTAGCACTCAACAATCAGCCCGACAGTCTCTTCAGCGCAGAGAATCTGATCATGTTCTTCGACTTCTTTCGGACTTTCGTGGTCGTGCTACTTATCCCTCTAATAATAGGTAGTTTTTTCACGGGTTCCCTGCTGAACTTCGAAGGGCACGGTTGGAGAAGCGCCAGCAAGAATGCACTTCACAGTCTAGTTGCGTTCAGCGCATCGCTGGCCGTCACTGCGAACGTGCACTGGCCATTGGTGCTGGGATCACCTCCCTCAACAATCGGGCTTCTCGTCGGTGAAGCGTTTATGATAGGTAGCGGAACGATATTCTTCTACCTGCCTGCAGGGATAACAGGGTTCATAGCAGAGAAGACACTCAGGCTGTACGTGAAAGAGAGAGCTGCATCTCAGCAGCAAATTGGACCGACAAGTTCGCTTGTGCCGAAAGGATATGTGATAATCAAAGAACTTGGCAGCGGCGGATTTGCGAATGTTGTTCTCGCCAAGGACAAAAAGAGAGAAGTAGTCCTGAAACTGATTCGAGGCGCCGACAAGGAAAAGGAAAAAGCCCTACAGGAAGCACAGGTACAGTACAATCTGGGTCATAGGAACATAGTGGAGGTCTATGAGTTCATTCCCCAGCCGCTCTGCATCGTTGAGGAGTACTGTAACGGCGGAAACCTGCTTGATCAAGTTTCGAACAAACCGCTTGCTGAAGTGGCAAAGCTTCTTGTCAAAACTGGAATATGTATCGGAGGAGCCTTGTCTGTGATCCATCAGTGCCGCTACGTTCATTTGGACATAAAACCCGAGAACATTTTGTTCAAGAAGGAAGGAAAGAATCTTGTTCCGAAGCTTTCAGACTTCGGTACAGCCAAGGCTTTGGGATCAGCGGGAGGGATGACCTGCACTCCTCAATATCTTCCACCCGCATACCCGCTCCCGATTGACACAGCGGACCATCGACTCGATGTCTACCAACTGGGACTTTCACTGTACGTACCCCTTGCAGCGTGCACTCTTCGGAAAACACACCTAGACATTGAAAGACTGAAGCAAAACCCGATTTTCCTCAGCAGCCAGTGCCCAGAGATTATGCCGGAGCTTGATCAGGTTCTTCAAAAGGCCATCAATGTTAGAGGCAAAGACTTTTCGAAAGCCTATCAGAATGCCAAGGAGTTTACCGATGACTTGGCCAAGTTGAAACTCGCGTAGAACGTGGTGGAAAACATGAGCACGAATCGGAACGGAAAGATTGCTTTGGTCGCTTTTGTGGTTTACTCAGTAACGATCCTCGGTGCAAGCATACCGACAGTGGTTAAACGTGAGAACAGCTTTTTCCCACCAGTGAGTCCGATTTCAATCCCTCTATGGGTTATCCCAATGATGCTCTGCACAGCTTGGCTCCTCGAAGGATTCAAACCTGAAATCCTACGAATCAGCCGAACAAGTATATACGTGGCGCCAAGCGGATGCTTGATTCCGCTGGCAATAGCCCTCTTTCTAGGCTGCCAACCCATGTATCTGACATCCTTCCTCATAGGAGTACTGATAATGGCTGGTGTAATGTTCAAGCTTTCTAAGCCAGATTTTCTCAAAGGAACGATTCGCTTCAAGTTTTCCCATGCTCTTGCACTTTCATACGGTGCAGCCGCACTTGCCTCTCTCTTGATGTACGGAGTAGCAGATGTCGCTCTGAACATATCGATTCTTGCCCCTTTGGCAGGATCAGTTGGAACAGTCGGGATACTAATAGGTAGTATAGCGACTGCACTTGAATTGTCATCAAAAACAGCGACTCCAGCAACCTTCAAACAGCGGATAGTCTTGGGAAGCAACGGCGTCCGAGACGTACTGTGGTCGCCGCTACTTGTCGCCGCTATTCTCTTTACGATTCCAACGATTCTCCAGATTCTTGGTCTACGCGTTCCGACACCAGCACTAGCTTGACCAAGAGTGACCTGTGCTGGCGATAATTATGGAAAAAGAACTGACTCAGCTTCTCAGAAAAACATTTTCTTCGAAAAAAGAAAGACTTGAACATTTGATTGACCGAACAAGCACCGTGCTCAAAGAGGAAAGAAGTCGAACCGGCGGTGGAACGGTGATGCTCAACCCTGACGACAAACTGATAGTAGTTGGCGATCTGCACGGAAGCTTCACAAGTCTGAATGACATTTTAAGTTCAAGTCGTTTCCTCAGGAGAATGGGCTTGAAAGAGAAAGTCACACTGGTTTTCTTGGGAGACTATGGCGACCGCGGACAAGACTCGCCCGAAGTATATTCCGTACTCCTGTGGCTAAAGCAGAAGTTTCCCACCAACGTCATTCTTCTCCGTGGAAATCATGAAGGTCTCCCGCTTGTCCCTTTCACCCCCCATGATATGCCAAAGCAACTTGAGCAGAAATACAACGAAAATTGGAATGGATTATACACAAAACTGTTGGACTTGTTTTCGGATTTTCCACATGCACTAATTGTTGAGGAAAAATACTTGCTGCTTCACGGAGGAGCGCCACATGCCTGCGGATCTGTGGAGGATATCAACCAAGCCGACAAACTTTTTCCAATGACGACATGCTTCGAAGAGATTCTCTGGAATGATCCCCTAGACGACCTCACCGGCGTCAAGCCCTCTCCTAGAGGCTTGGGTAATCTATTCGGGGAGGATGTGACCTCAAGGATTCTGGAATTGACACGAACCAAGACCCTAATAAGAAGTCATGAGCCATGTGAAGGCGTCAAGGTGAATCACTCAGGCAAGGTGCTAACCGTTTTCTCGAGAAACGGGGCACCCTACACAAACACCGCAAAGGCCTATCTCGAAATTGACCTGTCTCTCGAACCGAAGAATGCTCAAACGCTAGCGCAAGAAGCCATACTATGCTGAAGGAGTCTTCTAGCTTCTCACTAGAGGCGGTTGCCGCATTTGCCGCAGAAATTAGCCTGTGGTTTGTTCATGCGCCCGCAACTAGAACATCGATTCCCCGATCCACCTATGCCTACAAGTGTCTTTACGGCTCCATAAATTCTGATAATGCTGACAGTGACGACATAGAATGGAGCAACGAGGAGAAAAATCAACAGCACTCCCAATGCTGCTCCGACGCCTATCCCAATATACGGAATCGGAATTGCTAGGGACAACAGAGGGAAAAAAGATGATACGGCGATGGTGATGGCCATTGCACGAGTCATCACCTGTCCTTTTTCAGGTTGCTTACGGGCAACAAGAAGTATCAATACTCCGCTTATGAAGCCAATGATACCAATCTCATAGCCGATCGACCAAACAAAGCTTGGAATCAACGCGTATATTGTTTGCCCAAACAGGGGAAAGCTTCTTATTTTCTCTGCTTCGTATGTCGCGAGCAATAGAAACAGTGAAAGGCCTATTAGCTCTAAGCCAAAAACGCCGGCGACCCGCAAAGAGTGGTAAAGCCTAGATATCGCTTGGTTTATAAAGCACACAACCACGCCGAAAAAGACTAGGAAGCCCAAGATTGGTGGGGCTATTTGACCGAGCTTTGAATACAGGTAAGCTGACGCGATAAAGCTGATGATAAGAACCGCATAGCCTGTTATCAAATAGTATTTGGACAAGGTTTCACTTGGTCCTTTCTTGAGTATGTAGTAGGCAATGGGCACACCGATCAGCGGGAAGAGAAGAATGGTTTGTGTACCAACCTCTGGAGTTAGGATTGTCTCTATCATTGAAGCCAAGTCAGCCTGTGTTGCTAGGTTGTAGCCAATAAATGCGACACTGCCAAGTAGTATGACGGAAACATACTCAATTGTGATGAACACTGCGACAGAAGACCAGAAAGAATCAATAACGGGCACTAGCATCATGCGTGCTGAAAGGAGCAGGCATTTCACCAGAGTCTGTTTTCTTTGATAGGCAAGCCACAATGCGAACGAACCTGTAAGGATCAGTAGGCAGAATAGCAGAAGACAGAGTGGAACCACTAGTGCCGCGGCAGTTGCGATGTCCATATGGAAGAGTGGATAGATGACAAGTAACAGGTATGGTACAAAGGTCGAGAGAACAATGATAGCATAGGCGGTAGGCGGAACCAGAAGTTCCTGTCTAGAAACCACGGGGATTCCAGATCTGCTCGCAAGGTCTTTGTAAGTACCCAGAAGTGCAAGAAGTATTATGACGAAGATGCTGAGCACAAGGGCTAGTAAGAGGTCCATTATGGCAAGATTCATTCGTCGCTCAAGTTATTACTTTTTCTGAAGCACGCTAGAGTGTTTTCAATGCTGGCAAATATAGAATCTGTTGGTTCTGAGCGAAGGCATTTCTTCGGTTACAGCATTTCGCCTGTTCCGTCGCAGGCTGGGCACTTGCCTGTGCCTCTGCACGGGCCGCACTCGGCATCCCCTAAGAGACCCACGATCTTGCCAAAACCTTTGCAGCGTTTGCACTTTCCGCTTCCTTGACAATGTGGACAAGGTTTTCCCATGTTTCATTTCCCGATCAGCTTCTAATGGATTCCTGTTTTAACGGAACTGTTTCTTAAGGCTTTAGCCCGCGCGAGAGTCTCTGAAAGTCGCGTCACTACTACCTTGACGCGGTTTTGTTTCACAACAATCTGAGAGGCAATAAGAACTCAGAACCACATTCTAACATCATGCTAGCCTACCAAATTACAATGCGCGCTATAGTTCATGGCTCTTGGAATTCAACTATACACATAGCACTCACAACGTCAAAGTTGATTTGAACACGAACATCATCCCAGAGTTCGCAGCAAATGCGCTTCTCCTGCTAATGGGTGCACTGGCAGCACTGCGCGCAGACTAGAAACTGATTCGTGGATTGATCTTGCAGATATCGTACTAAAGAACCGGTGAAAACTCGAAAGAATCTGTAGACGGAATGTAAACCGAGAGTTGGAAGCAGTTCATGCTCATTCCGCTGCAAACCGTTGATTTTCCGACAAAAATGTCTACAGCCGTTTCCTGAATCTTCTAGGAACAGAATGGAACAAGCATTTCCTAAAATAGTCCATCCTTTTTCCAGAAAAGAAGCTCAATTCTTTGAGAACTATTCTCTTTTCTGAAGTGTCACAAATTCCTGAAAATCAACATACTGTTAATTGGAATTCTGAGAATTCCAGAAAAAAGTGAATTATTACTGATTGTTACAGCAAAATTGTTACAAAAGCATGGACTTTCAGACTAAGTCTTGTAGTGCGCGCGCTAACGCGACCAGAACATATATGGCATTGCAACCAAAGACTTAGCAGGGGGAAACACAGCACGTGAAACAACAAACAAACCAATTTCAGGAAAAGGCAGCGGCCTACTTCAAGCAAGACTACAACTGCGCCCAGAGCGTTCTCCTGACTATGCAAGAATACCACAGCATTCCCAAGAGCGACCTAATCCCGAAAATAGCCACGGCTTTCGGAGGAGGAATCGGAAGACGTGGCTCACTGTGCGGGGCATTAACAGGCGCCATAATGGCCATCGGGCTGAAACACGGAACCGACAAGACGGTCTTGATAGAGAAAGAAAAAGCGTACCAGATTGCATTGAAATTCTACGATCAATTCGCCAAAGAATGCGGCAGCCCCTTCTGTAAAGAACTCATCGGCTACGACCTAACTGACTCCAAAGATCTCGAAAAACTGCGGAAGTCAAACGTACGCGACGAAAAATGCTCCCGTTTCGTGAAAAAAGCTGTCGAAATACTCATCAGTATGGAAGAGTGATCAAGAACCACTTCACAAAAAACTCTTCACGCGGGTCTGTGACGCTCTGACCTTCCTCACATGACAGAGTTCCATATGCTCACCGAGTTTGTTCCAGGCACCGTACAAGTCGTAAACCCCGACACAATCTTCGCGATAGATTCATCTTGTCCATGAAAGACCCGTTGCATGAACTTCTCATAGTCCGCCAAGCTTTCAAGCTCCCACATCTCGATGTATTCACCGACGTTGCCGCCAATCGCCTGAGAAAAAAGTTTCCACGATCTCAGCTCCTTACACTTCTCGTTATTCTTCTTGATATAATCAGCCCATTTCCTCATGATCGCCACGTACTCCTCATGTTTTTCAGGTTTTACAACATATTTTTCCACTCTGAAAACGGTCATTCAGTCACCTCCCTCCTTCTCGGACCCATATTTATCACCTAATTTCAGGTTGTATTAATGATTTAAGCAAAATCCTCCAACGTTCAAACTGCTTTTATTCAACGTTTCCTTAACTTTCAAACAAAAATCAAAGAAAAAGAAAGTGGACCCGCATG
>Ga0315279_10009770_pt1 | contig 11376 bp, 10 predicted proteins | sample YL17G06_20_MG_FD_203694 | JGI IMG/M metagenome (GOLD analysis project Ga0315279, IMG submission 203694) | Sediment microbial communities from Yellowstone Lake, YNP, Wyoming, USA - YL17G06_20 | ecosystem: Environmental > Aquatic > Freshwater > Lake > Sediment | place: USA: Wyoming | collected...
GCAAGTGCCCCGCAAGCCCTACTCCTTAGGGCCTGCCCTTAAAGGCAGGTCCCTGCCTGCCGGCAGGGGCACAATATAAAATAAAATTACCTTCCCGGGAAGCCCCGTCCTTTAGGGCGGAGAGCTTCACTCTATGCGCTATGCTATTCAGATCAGGATGACGTCCACTTCCTCGCCTGCGTCCAGGCCTTCTTCATTGATATCGATCCGGATCAAGCCATTGGCCTGGGCTAAATGGCGAATGGCTCCAGACTTTCCAAACACAGGATCAGCCAACAGAACTCCGTCCTTCTCTTCCAATTTGACTCTCACATAATCCTCTCTGCCGGGAACGGATGGGATATTGCGAGTGGTTTTGGCCTTCACCTTGATCTGATGCCAGATTCCTTCCTTGGAAAAGCCTGATAGAATTTTCAAGATTGGTTTGCCAAAGAAGTGGAAGATCACGATGGCAGAGACAGGATGGCCAGGTAATCCGAGAAAGGGTTTTCCACCAATGTCTGCAAGCAACGTTGGCTTTCCAGGCCGGATGGATATTCCGTGTCCCAGAATCTCTGTCGCGGGAAATATCTGGAGAACCTCACCCGCGAGGTCCAGAGTCCCAACGGAACTTCCTCCTGTAAGGACGACCATATCTGCTTGATAGAGGCCCAGCTCAATCTTTTCCTTGAGGTCATCAAATCGATCCTTCGCAATGCCAAGAAAGATCGGGATGCCACCGCTTTCCTTGACCATAGAAAAAACAGCGTACCGGTTAACGTCCCTTATCTGTCCTGGGCTCGGAGAGGTTTCTACTGGAACGATTTCATCTCCTGAAGAGATGATGGCAACTCTGGGCTGACGATAGACGAAAAGATCCGTCTTCCCAATGGCCGCCATGAGGCCAACATCCTGAGGTCGAATCCAGTGGCCCTGACGGAGGACGATTTCTCCCGCTTTGATGTCTTCTGCTATTTGCATGACATTCTCTAAGGGTGAGAGGGCCTTGAACACATGAATGGTGTGCGGGTCTACTGACTCGGTGTACTCAACCATCTCCACCGCATTAGCGCCTTTGGGCACCATGCCCCCAGTGGCAACCTTGATGGCCTCCCCATCCCTCAGCTCGATGTCTGAGACCTGCCCCATCGAGATTTCGCCCACGACTCGAAGAAGGTTAGGATTTTTTTCAGAAGTTCCATAAGTGTCTTCGGCTTTGACGGCAAAACCGTCCATCGTGGATCGTGGAAATTCAGGAACATTGCTGGGCGAGAGTATGTCTTCGTAGAGGACTCTGTGGAGGGAATCTTCGAGGCTGATTTTCTCGAAGGAGAGGGCCTTGAAACGATCCATCTTCTTGTAAAGTTGGTCCGGCGTCTGAACTTTGAAGAACTCTTTCATTCGTTGATCCTGTGCCAAAAAAATAGCCAATACCCGTGTTTGAGGTATCGGCCTTGATTTCCTGTCCGTCTCCTTTCCAAACACGGGAGGTGTAGCCGTTTCCAACCACGCCTTGACGGCCATTTCCCATATCTGGATGATTGTCAGACTTAGGCAAATGGCTCGGAGATCACATAAAACAATAATTGATCTCAACCCAAAAATCAATTAATAAAAGGGCCTTAAGCCCTCTTTCCCTAGCAGGGATTAGGGTTGACATCCCTCGAATTAGTATATATGATTGAGGAAAATTACAAAAATTTCTAAGGAGGGTGATTCATAGTACAGAAACGAGAAGCTCATCTTGTTGGGGAATCTTTGAATAATTCAAAAACGGAGGAGGAGTCCAAATGAAACGAATGGTCTTGATGCTGACAGTATTGTTGATGGGTTTTCTTTGTTTTGGAGGGCTGTCCTTTGGCCAGGCTATTGAGGATGAGTTTTATCTCATTACACCCGTGTCCAAGGATGTTCATGACCCAGCGTTGAAGGCTTTTTCCGAATTTGTCAAGAAAAAATACAACGTTAATCTCAAGACAAGTGCCATGCCCCAGGGAACGCCAGTGGCTTACGGCCAAATTGTTGAGTGGAAGGGCAACCCCCGAGCCGATGTTTTCTGGGGTGGGGAGGGGACCCTTTTTGATAGGCTGGCGGAACAGGGTCTCTTGGACCAAATTCAGGTGCCTCAGAAAATGTGGGATGACATTCCTGCCACCATTGGGAAGCCGATTCCGCTTCCCATCAAGGATCCGAAGAAATTTTGGGTCGGAACAACCTTGGAGCCCTATGGTTTGATCTATCAACCCAAGCTGCTCCAGCGCCTCGGTGTTACGATCAAGGACTGGGATGATCTTCTCAACCCAAAATTGAAAGGCCAGATTGCCCAGTGTACGCCCGATCGGTCGAGCTCCAGCCACGCCAGCTATGAAGTCATTCTCGCCATGTACGGGTGGGAGAAAGGATGGGATTGGCTGACGAAACTGGCAGCTAACACTGGAATTTTTACTGCTCGTTCTCGTGACGTTCCCAGTGTGGTGGCCAAAGGGGAGTTCGCTATTGGGTTCGCCGTGCCGAGCTACATGGCCTTCGCTGAAGTTTTGGGGGGGTATGATGTCATGTACGTTTATCCTAAGAACGCCTACGTCACACCGGAACCGATGGCTGTTCTCAAGGGTGCCCCTCACCCCAAAGCAGGTCATGCCTTCATCGAGTTTCTGTTGACAGAAGAAGGCCAGAAGATTTTCATGGATAGAGGGCTTTTCCCGATCACTCCGAAACTGAAGGTTCAGGGCGCGCCAGGTTCCGATGCGGAGAAGGCGGTTCAGTTTACGGCGGGTATTCGCTCCTTCTACGATATCCAGGTTGGCAACGTCTATGATGAGAAGATTGCTGGCGAAAAGAAGAGGATGGAAGATGTGAATGCCTATTTCCGTAAAGAGATTGCAGAGAAGCATAAGGAGATCGTGAAGTAAGAAATAAGTCAGCGTTACGTAACCTGCTAAGTGGAGCCCCACGGATAAAGCCCGTGCCTGCACGCCGAAGTGCGTTACGGCACGCAGGCGTGTCCCCTCCACACGCTTCGGAGGGCCTGCCTTCGCCGAAGCGCCTGCCCTCCGCAAGGCTTCTGGAGGCGGGGCTTCGCGCAGGCAGGCGGAACCCTCCGAAGCATACCCTACTGCGCTCCTTCGGAGCTTCGAAGGGTACCCTCTTCGCATTTAATACCGACCTGAAAGACCGTGGCTTTCTGCGTAAGAGGGTCAATCAGGGAAACTCCTCGGGGGATATCTTCTCGAGGAGTTTCGCTGTGTGAGGATCGTTAAACTCAAAACCCCATTGACCACTGGAAAGGCTCTATGGATATTCAGTTACAAGACATCGTAAAGAAATTTGGTGCCCTGGAAGCGGTGAGCCACGTTTCCTTGGAGATCCGAGACGGAGAACTCTTTACCCTCCTCGGTCCGTCGGGATGTGGCAAAACCACCCTCCTTCGGTTGATCGGAGGATTTTACAGGCCTGATCATGGCGATATCCGCTTTGATGGAAAGAGCGTGATTCCTATCCCGCCCTACGGGCGAAATATCGGAATGGTTTTCCAGAATTACGCGCTTTGGCCCCACATGACGATCGTGGACAACATCAGGTACGGCCTCAAGCTGAAAAAAATACCCGGGCCTGAGATTTCAGAGAAGGTCTCGCGTGCTTTGAAACTGGTCAACCTCGTGGGATTGGAGAAGCGCTATCCAGGACAACTCTCGGGGGGACAGCAGCAGCGCGTGGCTCTCGCTCGGGCGCTTGTTCTCAACCCCGACGTCCTTCTTCTGGATGAACCTCTCAGCAATCTCGACGCAAAAATTCGCATCCAGGTCCGGGCAGAGATCCGGAAGCTTCAGAAGGATTTGGCCATTACAACGATTTATGTCACCCACGACCAGGAAGAGGCGCTTACCCTCTCAGACCGAATTGCCGTCGTCGATCACGGGAAACTGCAACAGCTCGGCACGCCGAGAGATCTCTATGAGAGACCGGAGAATCCTTTTGTGGCGGATTTTATTGGGATCAACAATCTGATCGCGGGTGAGGTCCGGGAGATCGAGAGTGCCGGACGATCCATGAAGGTAGAGACCCAGGCAGGACCTTTACTGTGTTTCTGCTACAAACCATTCAAACCAGGAGACCGATGCATCATCAGCGTCCGTCCGGAGACGGCGACCATCAGCCCATCGAACACGCCCCTGGAGGGATGGAATGGGATCAGCGGAAATGTGAGCTTTGTGTATTACATTGGAAATGCGATCCGTTACGATGTGGAGATGGGTGATGGCGCACTGTTCAGGGTGGATATCCAAAACCCCTGGGAGCACCAGCCTCTCGCCATTGGAAGCAAGGCGTATGTGAGCTTTCCTTTCAAGACGACTTTGGCGATCCCTGTTTAAAGAAGAGACCTCTATGAAGACTTCACAAACGAATTCAGCCGTCGCCGTCTCGCAGCCTCGCCTCCGGCCTCAACAGAGAATCGGTGGCATCTTGGGCTATGCAGCGATCTGGGCCTTCTTTGGCGTCTTTCTGATCTACCCCCTCATCCGCCTGTTTTATGACGCCTTCACAACCGATCAGGGCCAGTTTACCTTGTTGAATTTTTATGATTTCTTCACGGATTCCTATTACCTGAAAGCCACGATGAATTCCCTCCTCCTTGGCGTCGGCACTGTCATGACCACCTCGATTCTCGGCATCGCCATCGCCTATCTTCTGTTGCGCTACGAATTTCGTGGAAGGGAGCTTTTTTCCTATCTCACGATTATTCCCATGATCATGCCTCCCCTCGTGGGTGTCATGGGGTTCGTCTTCATCATGGGCCGAGCTGGAACGGTCAACATTTTATTGATGGATTACTTGGGGTTTACCAAACCCGTAAACTTCATGTACGGGATTCACGGCGTATTGCTTGTCGAGACGCTTCATCTTTTCCCACTGATGACCCTGAGTATTGTGGATGCTTTAGGAAAGATTGACCCCTCTCTCGATGAAGCTGCAGAGAGCATCGGGTCGCGGGGCTTCCGGAAGTTCTGGGATATTACCTTCCCCCTCACGACGCCAGGGTACGTCTCGGGCGCGCTTCTCGTCTTCATCTGGACCTTTGCAGACTTTGCCACTCCCCTCGTGGTAGGCATCGGTGATCTGCTCGCCTCTCAAGCCTATCTCAACATCGTCCAATTTGTGGATCGAAGGCTCTTCAAAATGGGGATCGTGATTTCGGCCATCATGATTATTCTGGCGATTATCTTTCTTCTCATCGCCAAACAGTACGTGGCGATCAAAGACTATAGTTCGCTTTCGTATTCAAAGATTGAGAGGAGGAAGCTATCGCCTCTTGCCTCCTTTGCAGCGATTGCATTTCTGACGATTATCCTTATTTTTGCCTTCATTCCCTATTTAGGCATTGCTCTCGATTCTTTTGGCAGAGGCTGGGCGCTGACGCCCCTTCCGGTGAAATACACGTTACAGTATTTCAAGCGGGTTTCGGTTGAAACGCCTAAGTTCATCATCAACAGCCTGCTTTACTCAGGTATCTCCGTTTTGATTTGCATCGCGGTGGGTGTCCCGGTGGCCTGGATTATGGCGAGGACAAAGGTTCCAGGGAGAGAGGTCCTGGATTCCTTAACCACTCTCATTCTTGCCCTCCCTGGGACAGGGGTGGGTATCGCTTACATGCGAGCCTTCAGAGACCCGTTGCCGTTTATGAACATGTCCTTGATCGCGATGTGGATTGTGATTCCTATTGTTCTTGGCGTGCGGCGACTTCCCTATACCGTCCGCGGAACATTCGCCTCACTCCAGATTGTTCACAAGTCGTTTGAAGAGGCAGCCGAAAGCGTCGGGGCCAAGAAAGTAACCACTTTTAAAGACGTGACGCTTCCGCTCATCTGGAAAGGGGTTCTCGTCGGATCGCTCTATTCTTTTATTCTTGCCCTCCAAGAGGCATCCGCCACGTTGCTCCTCGTCGTTCCTGGACACGAAATGATGACCGTGGGAATCTTCAACTTTTACATCGGAGGTTCCGTGAACGAAGCAGCGGCCTTGGGCTTCATCCTGATCATCCTCGGAGCAGTCTGCCTTTTTGTCATTAGCAAAGTTGCTGGAACCAAAATGGGTGGCGTGTTCGGGTAGCCTTCAAGGATCTCTCGCCCCACAGGACTCGCAAGTCCAGCCTTATGCCTGCCTGCTGCGGACAGGACGGGGAGCTTCAAGATTTATTTGAAAAGGACACGTCTGTGCTCTTAGTGTAGTCATCGTAGACGGCGGAAGCCGCTCCGTCAGGGAGCACTGCGATGGCAACCACCACTTTGATCCCCGCAAGGGTTCCGTAAGTGAGGTGGCCGCCAAGGGTCGTGACCGTATCTCCCACGACAGTCGAGGCCGAAAAGTGGCAGTGAATTTCCGGGGTCCCGTCCTGTTTGCTTGCGACCCAGCCTCCCAAGGAAACCAATTCGAGAGGAGCCTCCAGATTCAGGTAGAGACGGTTGTCGTCCCTGACAGGATACTCCTTGGGGAAATGGATCAGATTTCTGAAGACCCCTTTGCTCAAAGCTCCCAGTCCGGAGACGAAGACCCCTGACTTGATCTTCTCTCTTCTGACCGCCTCTTCAATCGCTTTTAAAAGATCAGCCCCCACTTCTACGTGAAATTGCACTATTCTCTGAATGGACTGCGCCCCGATGCTCGAAAGGAGTGATGTTTCCTTTGTCATTCCGATCCTCCCTCATAATTCTGGAAGTTTGCTGTGAGACATTCAAACTTAATATCTCAACAGGTTCAGTGCAAGATAGCTTGACAGGGTTTGGTTTGTCAAGAAGAGGAGAGACCGTGCCTGGTTTGACAACCTTAAGGCAAGCTGATATAAGATACCGAAAAGGAGCTTTCATGTTTGGAGGATTTATTTTTGATCTCGATGGGACAATTTATCTGAGTGATCGCCTGATCCCAGGGGCAGACAAAGTAATCGGGCTTCTCCGAGAAAAGAAGAAAAAGATTGTTTTTCTTTCTAACAAACCGATTCAAACGCGGGAGGACTATGCGAGCAAACTGACGCGGCTCGGAATTCCCACAGCTCCCTCTGAAGTGGTCAACTCCACTCTGGTCATGATCAACTACCTCAAGAAGCATGCGCCGAAGGCAAAGGTCTTTGTTGTAGGCGAAACGCCCTTCGTGGAAGAGCTAAGAAGAGCAGGATTTACGATCACAGAGGAACCCAAAGAGATAAACTATGTGGTGGTGGCCTTCGATCGGACATTTGATTACAAGAAGCTGAATATCTCCTACCAGGCGATCAAACTTGGAGCTCACTTTGTTGCCACGAACCCTGACCGGACGTGCCCCGTGGAGGGAGGAGAGATTCCAGACTGTGCGGGGATGATTGCAGCCATAGAGGCCGTCACGCAAAAGAAGGTAGAAGTAATTGTCGGGAAACCTTCGCCCATCATCATCCAAACCGCCCTGGAGACCATGGGATTGAAACCCAAAGACTGCATTCTCATCGGAGACCGCTTGGAGACTGACATCAAAATGGGCAAGGATTCAGGGATCGCGACAGGTCTTGTCCTCACTGGCGTGACCGACGAAGAGACCCTTAAAGAATCGTCCATTCAGCCTGATTTTGTGTTTGGGAGTATTGCGGAGGTGAAAAACCTGGTGATTGGAGAGTAAGATGGTATGGGAAGAAGGAAAATCCAAGGGTCAGAACAAGCCAATAAATCCGGTGGCGCAGGCTTCCAGCCTGTGTCTGCGTTTAAAATCACCAGAAGGAATTTACCACACTGGCAGGAACCAGAAAGCATCTATTTTCTGACTTGGCGGTGTACCAAAGGAAGAGCTTTGACTCCTGAGGAGCGAACGATTACTGTCAAGGCTCTGCTTCATTGGGATGCTCGGAAGTGGAGTGTCTATGCTGCGGTGGTCATGCCCGACCACGTTCATGCACTGGCCAAGCCTTTACCAAAAGGGGAGGAGGGGGCATTTGATTTAGGAGAGATCCTGCACAGCGTTAAGAGTTTCAGCGCGCACAGGATAAACAAGGGAAGAGGAGAACAGGGTAGTGTCTGGCAGGACGAACGGTTTGATCGTATTGTGCGAGACGAAAAGGAGTTCACGGAAAAGTGGCAATATATCAGAGACAATCCAGTGAAGAATGGTTTGTGTGAGAAGCCAGAAGACTATCCTTGGTTCTTTGAAAGAAAGGAATAGGACACAGGCCTGAGGCTTGTGCCACCAAGTCTGTTCCCTATCTTCCTACCCTTCCTTCTGCAGGGCGTCTCTTAAGACTTGAACGGGGTGCAACACTTCTAACCCTGTGAGATGGCGAATCTGCATCCGGCATCCCTCGCAGTCGGAGAGGACGATCTCGGGTTTCAAACGGGCGACAGCTTCTGCCAGATCCTTCCCAATCTCCTGAGAGATATCATACTTCTCTTTCTTGAATCCGAACATCCCGCCAAGACCACAGCAGTCCGCGTCAATGAAGTCAATCTCAAGTCCTGGGATGAGCCGAAGGATCTCGAAAGCCGGGAATCCAATTCCGAGAGACCGGAGATGGCAGGGAGCAAAGTATGCGAACTTTTTCGGGATCGACTTGAAATGGGTATTCAACGCTCCAGACCCATTCAAATTTCTGAGGAATTCGAAAAGATCGAACGTGTGTTGAGCGAGCTCCTCAGCTCCCGGAATGTGAAGGAGATGGCTGTACTCATGTTTGATCATGTTGCCGCAACTTGTTGAGGAAAAAACGATGTCCAGCCCCGAATTCACAGCCTTTGAAAGGGAAGGGACATTCCAGAGCCCCATTCTTCTGGCTTCTTTGAAGTCTCCGTTTCCGAGCATGGGAATTCCACAACACTTCTGAGGAGGAAGCACAACCTCAAAGCCGTTGGCCTCAAGAACCTGGACCGTGGCTTTTCCCACGTCCACCTCGTTCGTGTTGGCATAGCAGCCGTAGAAGTAAGCGACCTTCTTGTTGCCTTTGAAACGGTGACCTCTGAACCACTGTCGAAAGGTGGGAGATTGGTATCCGGGAAGCTGCATTCTTTTGTCGATTTTGAAGAAGACGTCTAGAATCCATTTCACCACGGAGTTTTGAAGCAGCGGATTGAGAATGGGCGAGAGAAAGGATGCAAGCCTGCCAAAGAGATAGATGTGCGTGAGAAGCCAATCTCGGAGGGGTCTTCCCTTTTCATCTAGGTACTTAGCCTTGGCAATGAGGTTGAGCTCCGAGATATTAACTCCGGAGGAACAAACCATATCGCAGAGATGACATCCAATGCAGAGGTCGATCCAACGATCAACAGAGGGTTCGTCTGATTTCCGGAATCGCTCCGCTCCAGGGCCTGCCTGCTTGGGCCCGGGAAAGAGAGGTGTGACCCGCGCGACAGGGCAAATGGCCATGCAGGTTGCGCATCGCGTGCAGACATCCAGATTTCTTTTTGGCCAAGTGGGTTCTTGTTTCATAAGACTTAGGCCCTCACCGCCCACTCGCCCCCCCAAGGGAGGGACTCGTTCGAGGCGCAGAGGGCGCCGAGAGGATACATTTTCTGGAGAATCGGTGAGAGGCCGATTCTCCAGAAGCATCACGGCCTCGTCCTCAAACTATCTGAGATGCGGTGGACTTTTGATTTGCCCCGGGAAGTACCCGGGACAAATCAAAAAAATCCTCCTCTGCGATCTCCGCGACTCTGCGGTGAAAGCAGCCTATTTTGTGCTCCCCTTAACAGGACTTCACCGCCAAGGCGCAAAGGACGCAGAGGACCCATTCTTTGCGATCTCCGCGACTCTGCGGTGAGACATGCTTTTCATGTTTTCAATGCCTCTTTGGCAGCCATGTAACCCGTGCTGATCTCAATTCCTTCCCGGGACTTTTCCTTGATCAGGTGGTGATGGCTCAACATGGAGCCGGCAATCCAAACGTTTTCCAAAATCCTCTCCCCTCTTTCGTCAACAGGTCGAAGGGATGAATCCGTGACAACCCCTGCGTAATGGATGGGATGATCGTCGAAAAATGACCTTCCGAACCAATCGAGACGCGATGAGGGTTGTGACACGGGCAGGCTGAAAAGGGGTTCGTGAATCCTCATCTCATCGGCCACGAGCCCGCCGCCGAGGAAACGACCCGTTGCAAGGATGAAGCGGTCGGCCGTGTGAACATTGGCTACGGGAGGATGGGATACATGAATTCCTTCGCACCGTTTCCCCTTGAGAACAACCTTCGAGACAGGATAACCCATGAGAAATGATACGCCTTTTCTCAGTAGCCAATCTCTGAACGTGCTAAAAATCCTCTTCCCCGGTATAGATGGAGGAAGGGTGGGGATCTCGAAGACCTCAGTGCCGATGAGGTTTTCAAGGTCTCCTTTGATTGCCCATGGGTCATTCAATCCCAGAAGTGCCGGGAACCCGACGCGCACCTCTCCTCTCAGTTGTTTTTTTACCTCTTCCCCAATTCTCTTCCTAATGGAGTCCTTTTCAAGAAGTCTTGCGATCGCAGTCGCCGTCAATTCTCCGTGAGACGATCCCGAGAGGGAGAGGGTGATGGCGCGACAATTCAAGGGATGTGCCAGATAATTGGCGTAGAAATCTTTGAACCCCTTGAAGCCGACGAAAAGGATTTCTCCCTGCCTCAATGAGGTCCCTGAGAGCATTGTATTGGGAACAAGGTAAGTGGAGCGGAATGTTCCTGTCGCTGTGAGGATGTCAGAGTTCTGGTCACCTTGAGACACGAAGGCGTAAGGACGAGTGAACAGGGATGAAAAAGAAATGAGAGCTCCGAGGATGTGTTCCACCCCCACTTTCCCATAAGGATGTTCGGGATGATCCTGCACCCATCGGGACAGACCCTCAGCCAGCTTTGTCCTTGCGGGTAAGGTCCCGAGGACATCAATCGTATTCGAGAAAAGGGCAAGGGCTCCCATCCCTTTTCCCACAAGGAGGACCTTCTTCCCCGCATCAACAGCTGTCTTTGCAGCCATGAGCCCAGAGAGTCCCGTCCCGATGATAATAAGGTCGTAATGCATAGCATTCGCAGGGAAAAGTTATTAGGTTATTTGGTCATTAGGTTATTAAAACCATAATCCATCAAATCTTCGCAATTTGAAACTCAGTACCCCAATAACTCAATGACTTAATGACTAAGAAGTTGCTGGAAAACTTATTTCTTGCAGATTGCTCAAAAAGGACCAGATGCAAGGCCCCTGAAATCCTGAGGAGTGAGGCGTACTTGGCGGTACGCCGCAACGACGAAGGATGAGGACAACGCCGCAGATGGTCATTTTTCAGCAATCTGCTAAAGGTTGAACATTCCTTTATAGATGGACTCAAGTAGCTCCTCTTCTCTTATGGACGTGCCCCAGAGTATGGGGCGTCTTCCGCGCCATCTTTCCTCGAGAAACTTTTTCAGAACGTCATTGGAGTCGC
>Ga0315279_10009771_pt1 | contig 11374 bp, 10 predicted proteins | sample YL17G06_20_MG_FD_203694 | JGI IMG/M metagenome (GOLD analysis project Ga0315279, IMG submission 203694) | Sediment microbial communities from Yellowstone Lake, YNP, Wyoming, USA - YL17G06_20 | ecosystem: Environmental > Aquatic > Freshwater > Lake > Sediment | place: USA: Wyoming | collected...
CCTCGCAAAATCTATTGTCTTAAGCGGGGGACCGAGGTGTGCGGAGTGATCGTTTATTGTTATCCGCCTCCCAGTGCCTACGGTCGAAGAATGGTTCTGCCCAAAATGAGCATGAAGGAATTGAATGAGAAGTTGAGCATTATCAACCGTGTGGTTGTGCATCCGAAGTATCGGAGCATAGGACTCGGAGCGAAACTTATTCGCGACACCTTACCCTTGACCGGTACGCCCTACGTGGAGATGGTTGCGGTGATGGCCAAGTATAATCCGTTTGGTGAGAAGGCGGGGATGAAGAAGGTTACTGAGCAGGAGCCTCAGAGGGAGATTTTACGGGTTTCCAAGGTCCTTGAAGAACTTGGGTTTAATGTTCAGCTGCTTGGAAGCGGGAACTATGTATTCCAGAAACTTCAAGCACTCAATGCCGACGGCCTGGAAAGGGTTAGGGAGGCCTTCGTCAAAGCCGACCATCCGCGCTTCTTCAAGTTTTTCAGCTCAGGGCTTCCTTTCGGACATATGGGAGATTATGAGAGAAAGGTGAATGCTGCAACCTTGGAGCAACTTGCAGGACTTATCAAGATCTGCGGTTTTCTGATGCAGACAAAAGCATACTTATTTTGGCAAAACCCCGACTATACTTATAAAGGGACCAGCAACTGAGAGATAATCGGCAAAACCCTTTTCTGTCGACCTCCAGAAGGCTTAAATCACCTAAACGGCCTAAGAACGGGGGGGGTTTTCGCTATTACCTCGATTCAAGCGAGAGCTCCCCTTAAAGGGAATTGAAAGATATATGTCTCTTTCCGTACTGATTCCTTGACTCTGGAGATTCAGCGAGAACTCCGATCGATCCAAACCAATTGAATTCTATTCTTAGTCAAGTCGCGAATGGGTTAAGTTATAAATGTTTGTTGTATGTATAAGATTATGGTCAATTACTGGTTTTGTGTTACTAATGGAGAAAACTGGAAGACAATAAAGCAGAAACTAATCTGGGGCATTCCAAAGCGATATTGCAAACTCATTGAGAAAGTGAAGAACGAAGATTTCCTAGTCTTCTATCTTCGACCCAAAAGAATTGCTGGTATATTTCAAGTCAATTCAGGAACATTCTATGATGACACGAAAGTTTTTAGCTCCAAGGGTTTTAGAAGCAAAGAGACCTTTCCTCGCCGAATGAAGGTAAAACCAATACATGTACTCGAGGAGCCCATTTCAATCGAGGGTTTCATTCCTCAACTCAAGTTCATAATCAGCAAGGGAAAATGGGGAGGCTATTTTAGACGTGCCATGTTCTTAATTCCAAAAGAAGACTATGATCTTATATCAAAGGCCATTTTCAAATAAGCATTCAAAAATAAGGCCCACAGCACAATCGATCGCAAAGCTTATGTGATAACCGAGAATATCTCCAACCGATACTGTATGATTGATCAGATACGAAGAAAAGTTGAACATGAATTCGGTAACGCATTGAAAAGTGGCAAGACAACTACTATCCAAGGCTTTGCGAGAGCAGATGCGTATGGTCATGAGGCCGGCATGCCCATTGAACGATGGGTCAAATCCTTTCTGGAAAAAATCGACTGGGGTAATTGGAGTATCAGAATCTATTTCCCAAATGAACTCTTTCAGGAAATATTTTCGAAGATAGGGAGAAACGAGACCAAAATTTTGAAGATGATTGATGATACCTGGTGGGGGCCTCTAATGGTTTCCAAGAAGCAAGTTCAGCAATTTATGAATAGCCAAGCCGTCGAGAGATGGCAGCAAGAAGGAGCAGACATAATTATTTTCTACGGCAACGATATCCTCAAAGACATCAACAACATAATCTTGATCAATGCAAAATCTCACGATATTGCCAGGTCAAGTAGACCGCCGAACATTATGTCTGCTCAACGGTTATTGGAGTATTTTGCCTCGACCTTGGCTAGGCAAGACGCTGCGGAGATGCTTGATAAAGTGAGCCTGTGGTTTCTTGGAGTAGATTACTCTGTAAGTGCGAACCAAGCTACGGTTCACAGTGTTCATATCAAAGACCTGCTCTTACTAAATCTTGCCAGACTGCCACAGATCAATTTCGATGCCGCTATTCAAATTCAATGGCACGTAAGGGACATGGTCGAGATAGATCAAGACAGGCTAACGTTCATACAAAATCTGGCTAAAACCTTCATCGAACAATGGAAAGCTCATTCCGACCAGAAAAAAGAAAAATATGGTAAGCTTGTCGAAAGAATCGAGAGACTGGTAGAAGGACTCCGAAACGCTGGGTGATGTATACCTCTATTCTCTTCAGAAAATGCATGTCATTTGGCAAACGTAGTAAGCGGAAGAGTTTCAGACTTTTTCTTCAATCTTAGCAGTTCCTCTACATAGCTGTCAATCTCGGAAATCTTGCCCAATTCTCTTCGCGCTACAGTCTCTTTGACCACATCAACAATTAGTCTGTGCAGTTCTTTTTGTCTTGAATCATTCCAATCCACTTTGGGTATCGGGATGTCTTTGATAGGCTCTTCTGAGAAATCGTGAACCCCCCCTCTACTAAAGCCCTTTATCATTATCCATTTCTGAATAGGCTGAGAGTTCAGCAAACCGAGTATGTACTCAATACCTTCTCTAGCCTCTCTCTTGACGCAGATGGCGGTAACGTCTTGGGTCGCGTAGTATACTCTGTCGTTTTCACTGCAAATCAGGGCAAATCTGAAGTATCCTCTGGAATCATATCGATCTTTGCTTGGAACAAAGATCTTTTGGTTGTACGCCTCGAAAAGAGATTTATTTCTGAGGAAAACCCAGTGCCACCAAGGAATATCTCGGTAGTAACTGTACCTTTTCTCTAGCCTCTCCTTATAAGGAGACAGTCTATGAAAGATGTGAGGGTAATATTCTAGTAGCTCATCTTCGGTTCTGACGTGATTCACAAAAATATACGGTGTGGGTCTTCCTATTGGGAAGTATCTCTCTAGAGTGTTCGCCTTATACACATATATTAGTGAACCTCGTTCCTTTATATTGAGGTAGTTCAAGTCTTCTTCACTAATTCTAAATGCTGTGTCTAGGCCACTCACCATGCCATTTCCAATTTCCGCGATTTTCCCTTGGAGATGGAAGACGTTCTGAATCATGTCTATCTCGCGCACCATTTTCTCGTTTGGCGGAATTGGATGCCATGGCTTACTCCCTGAAAACTGTTTGAAAAGATAAGCCCTGAAATTTCCTTCCTCAATACAGACGTCAGCAGCTGACTCTTTAATGCCGAGCCTTGTAATCAATTGCGATATATCTTTCATCACTTCTGAGATAACAGGGCGTTTGCTGCGATATTCGACTACCTTAGTGTAGGGTAACTTGACACCCTTCACATATTTGAATATCAAGGTTGTTGATGAAACTTCTTTGAAAACTCGCGCCTCGTTCAGATTGATCAGAAGCTCAAGCGAACCGTTATTGGACAGATGTTCTCTCAAATGCTTTCCATGGAACGTTTCGGTCCAAAACAAAGGACAGATGAAGATCAATTCACCACCCTTTTTCAGAAGATTGACTGCGTGATAAATGAAAGTATATGTGAGATCGCCTAAGCCGTTCATTATTCTGCTCCAATACTCATCGTGTCTGAAGATTTTCCGCCATTGTTCTGGGATGTTTTTCCAACGCACATATGGGGGATTTCCCACAATGACGTCATATTTTTCATCAACAGAAACGGACAAAAAATCACGATAATCTATGTGGATGCATGATTCGTTTGGGATCGACTCATCAATTTCATAGGCTTTCAGATTCTTGAAACCGTGGTCACATAGGGAATTCAGAAAAACACCTTTTCCAGCTGATGGATCTAAGATGGTCGCGGATTTGTCCTTGCTTATCAGCTCGCACATGAAGTCTGCAATGTGTTTCGGTGTGAAGTACTGCCCTAGACTTTTAGTTCCGTGCAGCATTCGTCTCTCCTGGCTCTATTTTTAGGCCGAAAATTCTGTTTTTCAAGGTTGCTGAAACAAAGGATTTTTCCACAAGCCACGCTAAGACAATATTCCTTATTACTTCCGAGTCACTGAGACCCATTTCCCCTTTCAACTTCTGGATCAAATCATATTGCTGTTTGGAAAAGACCACTTGAATTCTCCTTACCTCGTGCTTCATTGGATACTCTCCTAACAGGCTCTTACTACCCTTGTGAATGTATTGGGAGAGTATAGAGAATATAAGGCTTTTGATAGTGAATTTGAAGCATCTAGCGTACTGCGCGCGCGCCTATGAGGTGGGAGCTGGGGATTGGAGTGGAACCAAATCGTATAGGTCATATGTTGATTCTTGAATCGGTAATATTATCTTCTCTTGAATTTTGATAGGCTGGCTATAAGGCATAAATATTCGGAGATTGAAATTGAATCAGCGCAAGGTAGTGGGAACATGGTAAACTATTGGCTGTGTGTGACGACTGAACCAAATTGGAAAGTGGTAAAGAAATCGAAGATTTGGGGAGTCTCAGAACACAATAGCAAAAAGATCAAATGTGTGGAGGAAGGTGACCCCTTGGTTTTCTACGTTATACCCAAAAAAATCAAAGGGATTTTAAAGGCGACTGAGAAAGCGTTTACAAGCGACACGACGATATTTGTTTCGAAGGGACCCAAGAAAGACGAAACATTCCCGTATCGCATTAGACTACAACCTGTCACAATACCGAAAACTCCATTGGCCATTGAAGACGTTATTCCAAAGCTCACGTTTGTCATAGGTAAGAGGATGTGGGAAGGCTACTTCAGGAGAGCGATGCAAACTATTCCGGAAGAGGACTTCACCTATATCAAGTGCCGCTTAGAAACGCGAGAATGAATAAGGAGCCGCCACTGCGCACCGCGAGATTTATATTCCGCAGCTACTCTAATTGTAGTGTCAGAAGAGTATTAGGAGACACCTAGCGCGCGCGCTAGGTTTTAGCGAGCGCAAGTCTTGCAAGATTTCTTAGAGTTACAGAGCTTACGCCAAATGCCTCAGCAACTTTACCTTGAGATACATTTGCATTTGCCTTGACGATTCCCAAGTACATGGCAGTTGCAGCTATTGAAACGGGGTTTCTCCACCTAAGAGTGTTAACGGCTTCAAAGTCATTTATCATCTGCAGGGCAAGCTTGATAGTCTTTTGTGATACTTTAAGTTTCTTTGATGAACTGAGAATCCATTCTCTCGGAGTCACACCTGGAGGTTTGATCCCCAGTTCATCCATCATAAGACGTACGATTCGCCCCAGCCTCTTCGTAGACAATTCTCCCATCTTGCCAATCTGCTTTAGTCTAACCGGTAAACCGAGAGACCTGTAAGCTAGATACAAGGAAGCATAGAACGCAAGTTTTGAAGATCTGCCGCGTTGAACCTTGGTCTTCTCGGTTTCGAAAAAGATCTCTTGAGTCTTTTTCAACACTTCAGAATTCAGACCTAGATCTGCTAGCTTCTTGGTTTCAGTCAATGCGACGAATTGTGGAAAAGAGCGTCTCTCAGATTCCTCTTTTGCGATTTCCAGCTCTCTCCTCAACCTTTCTTTGCTCTCCCCGCTAAGCTCTGAGAGTTCCCTTATCTCCTCGACGGTCTCACTTGACAGATACATTATTCTCCACCTACCGCGACGAGCGAGCATCATAGCACGTGGGTCTGTTCGCAGCAGTTTAAGACTTACAGGGTTTGGATACAGCACAAACCTTTCGAACCAATAATGATACACTTTGTCTTTGACATCGAAGTTAACTATCTTCGCCTCACCAACGATAGCTCTTTTGTGAGAGTGGTAGAGTAGTAGAGACATTCCAGGGATTTCCAGCAATCTGATTCTTCGTGGATAGAAAGACTTCGCCTTGCCTTCAATGACATCTTTGAACCAACCGTCATACTCCTTCTTATCACACATTCCCGGTCGCTCAGAGCATTTCCTCTGCTCTTGAGGAACAAAAAAAGAACAAGCGAGTCCACGCCTCGCATGAACGCTGCAAGGATTGTACTTGACCAAAGCAGCAACTGCAACCATGATAAATGAGTTGACTTTGCCTGTATATAAATCATTCACACGACATCATGTTAGCGCTTATAGCGCGCATGTGCGTTCCTAAATTGGTCTGAAATGGTTTTTATTGGTCTTTTGTGATTTGGGGACAGTTTTGGGCTTCGCATTGTTCCTGAATTCCTTGTGGCAACCAGCCTTCTCGAACCCGCAGAAGTTTGCAGAACGGAGTTAAAACCATTTTTAACCATTTTCGGAACAAGCATGCGCGCTAGGTCTCGCATCAGATTGGGTCACAGTTCGATAGGTTTGCTAGTCGGAGCTTGTGTAGGGTGTTATGATATTTGCTAGTGTTCTTAATACTGGCCTAATTTGGCTGCTCTTTCTTAGACCTGTAAGAACAAGTTTTCCAGAAGAAAAAACAAGAATCGTTGCCTTGTGTGGTTTTTCAACTCTGAGTATTCCGGCGGGAAATTGTTCGGGCTCATAAATCACACTATTTTCCGAAGCCATTTTTTCGAGATTGATGACTTTCCCAATGTCAGCTGATACAACTATGTTCTGAGTTTGTGGACGCAAGTGGCGTGCCTTAGTCAAACCCTTTTCAACCAGGAAATTCATTGCGTGTTGCAGCTCTTCAAACCCCCTTTTTTCGCTTCTTGTTCCGACGCTGATCATCTTGCCCGAGGTGAAAATGGAGACCTTCCCCTCCATATTGGAGACTTTGAAGTAAGCAACCCGGCCACCGTAAATGTTCGAGTCATGAAGAATCCCATGGAATTCCCTCAGCTCAAGCAAGTCAACTTCTTGACATAAGTTAGCAGTGACGACCACGTTAACAATGACCGCTTTTATCATGACTAATCTCCTTCGCACTTGTGCCGGCATAGTAATCGTTCATATGTTGGGCTCTTGTTCAGCGAGAGATGAGTCCTCAGATATCTTACCATTGCAACCTATCTTCATTACTAATCGGTTATGGGCACTTCTTAAAGTCAACGGAAAATTTCCAAATAGCTCGGTGAACCCTCTTCCCTCTATGTTATGTAGTCGGGTTACTTCATGTGGTTTCCACAGAAGCGCACGTGCCACTTTAACTCTACTCTCTGTACTGTCTGGGGATGTTGTTGGGTCGCTGGCTTTTTACCAGTCCAAATGAATCCTTCACAGTGAGAGTATCCACAGTCGAGCTTCAACGGAAGAGTTGAGAAGGGGGATTCTCTAGGTAAGTTAGTTAGGATTCAGCGTAGAGTTTCTAGGAAGCGGTACCTGAACAGCAAGCGCGTGTACGAGTATGAACGTGTCTCTCTGCACATTCCCAGAAAATATCACGAACTAATTAAGCCGCTCCTCAACCAAGATTTTGGCGTGAGCGTAGCTACAGAGAAAGGCTGCATCGTCATCACTCTCACACCGCAGAAAACAGTTCAACACGCAGAAAGCCCGTCTTGGAAGACCGCTTTAGAAACTCGTCCCGAAACCTGACTCTTTCTAGCTTCCTAGCGCGTATGCCTGTTCCTAAATTCGTTTGCGAGGTGGCTTGTGCTTCTGGTTTTGCTTCGTATATGGATGGTGATGTGCCTTAGGATACGGGAAGCATCGTTTAGATCGATCGATCTGTGGAGTTGACAAGCGCCTGCACATTACGACTACGCAAGTCTTTTATCGTTTTTGTCAATGATTATTTTCGGGGAAGACTGGTGCTCAAGGAATTGTTTGCAGACGCATTTAACGTGTGGAAGGGGAGGACTGCTGATGAGAGACCAAAAGAGGGGTCCCCTGTTTATGATCACTTCAAAAAGAAACTAGAGCCAACTATAAATCAAGTTATCAAGGATTTGGGATTCATGGATCTCACTGTGAAAGCAAGCGTTGGAATGGGCAATTGGGCTGAGATCCCTTGGATTGGCATAAGACATGATAATGCCGCCAAGAGCTTTGAACAGGGAGAGTACGTAGTTTACCTTTTTTCTCCAGATTTTGGGAACCTGTATCTGAGCATGATTGAAGGAGTTTCAAAGCTTGGAATGGATGAATTGAAACAAAAAGTGGCGAGCCTCAGAAAGAAAATCAAACAGCCGAAGGGATTCTCTGAAGACATTGCTGATCCATTAACTAGAGACCAGGTAGCGGGTTCTAATCCGGACAAGTATCAAAAGGGTTCGATATACACAAAGAAGTACGAATCTTCACAGATTCCTGCCGATGCTGTGCTAGAAGAAGACTTGAAGACAGCCTTAGAATCCTATCAAGAACACATTGGTGCTCTGAAACTCTCGGACCTCGTGTTTTGGAAGTTTTCCCCTGGACCCAAAGCAATATACTGGGAGGGTTTTAAGAGACGAGGAATAGTTGCAATGGGCTCTCCTGGCGAAAATCTGGGCAATTTAGGCAAATATTCAACCGTTGAAGACTTGCAGAAGGTCCCCAAATTCCCGACTTCTCTAAACCCTCGCGCTGACTACGCTCACCAATTGCTTCGGTTCAGGGATGAAGTCAAACCTGGAAACGTCCTTGTGGCCTATGGGAACAGATCCATCTATGGTTTCGGAGTAGTTCCGGAGGATAGTATCTACCAATTTGATGATGGAGAAGATGTAAATTGGTGGGGAATAGAGACTCCCGGCATGCAACACTGGAGAAAAGTTGATTGGATCAAAGTCCTTGAAAACCCTATCGACATATCAAGTGACGGGGAGCTCTACAAAGACTTGAGCCAAAACGACACAATTCACAGAATTGACACGGCCTTAACCAAAAAGCTGCAGGAACTAATGGGTGACGTAAAGAAGGATCTAATAATAGTGTTACCAGAATACACGAAGGAGTTAGAAGATTTTGACCCAAAATTCGTCTCTGAATTCGAAGAGCTTCTGAAAGCCAAGAAGCAGGTTATCCTATTTGGTCCCCCTGGAACAAGTAAAACTCATTTTGCCTTGTACTTCTCGAGTTATCTTACTCAAGACTTCTCAGGGGATCCCTCAAGATACAAAATAGTCCAATTTCACCCATCATACAGTTATGAGGACTTCGTCGAAGGTATAGTCCTTCGTACAACGAATGTAGGACTAGCTTATGAGCCTAGTCCCAGAATACTCAGAGAGATCTGCAAAACTGCAAAAGACGACCCAGAGAAAAAGCCACACGTTCTAATCATAGATGAGATCAACCGAGGAAGTTTGGCAAAGATTTTTGGAGAATTGATTTTCAGTCTGGAATACCGAGACCATGGAGTAACGCTTCCATACTCAAACGAGAAGTTCAGCATTCCTAACAACCTGTACATAATAGGCACCATGAACAGTGCTGACCGGTCAATAGCTCTGTTGGATTATGCTCTACGTAGGAGGTTCTTTTTCTTCTCGATGGAGCCTGATCATAACCTGTTGGAAAAGTGGCTAGACAAGAACGGAGTGGCAATCAAAGACAAAGTGATTCAGATTTTCACGGCCTTCAACGAAAGAATTAGAAAGAATGAGAAACTGGGCAAACATTTTCAATTAGGTCATACATACTTCTTTGTAAAGAGTGATGAGGAACTCGAGAGAAACTGGAAATATGCCATAAGACCTCTCCTCGAAGAGTATTTCTTCGGTGAGCAGGAGGCGCTCAGTGCTTTTGAAGCAGATATCAACAATGCTGTCAGCAAATAGCATAGAAATCCGGGAATACCGTCAAAGTGTTGCAGTTATTCAAGGCCTGACTGATGAAACTATAGCAAAGCTCTCAAACTATTTGGATTTCATTCCATCCGGGATAGGAGGACACTTTGTCCGTGCGAGAAGTTATGTCGGAATAGTTAGACTCCGTGATAATCTTGTAGTGAATGTGCTGCCAAAGATCAAGATGGAAAACCTTCTAATGATGCTGAACTACGTTTACGACGTTCCTTTTGTTTGGGAAGAAGAGGCGTCACTACAAGAATGCCAATGGTTGATAAAATTCTTGATAAGAATCTTCATAGATCGAGTTCAGAGACTCTATTACAGAAACTTTCGAAGATCATACTGGCTAGTTGAAGAAAATAGACCCTCTATAAGAGGAAAGATTCTTGTGAAAGAAAACCTCAATGCCAACAGGTTTCACCCCGAAAGAATCTTCTGTCAGTTCGACGACTTCACTCCAGACATTCTGATCAATAGAATCATAAAATATGCGATATTCTTGCTCTTCAGTCTCGATGACGGTCAGTTCAGAAACGAATTGAGATACATTTACGCATTATTCAACGAGGTTTCTTTGGTGGGCATTTCGGTTGAAGATGTTGATTCGGTCATTTACACAAGGCTGGATGAAGCATATCAACCCATACATATGTTGTGTCGTTTGTTCATCAGACATGTTTTTGTTAGCCATAAGATCGGCGACCAGAGAATGTTCTGCTTTCTGATTGACATGAACAGTCTCTTTGAAGAATTCGTTAGGAAAGTCCTCCAGAAGTTCAGCTTGAACTATAGAGTCAAAGGGCATCCTAATGGAAAGTATTTGGATCAATCCAATCTCGTGAAGATAATACCTGACGTTCGTTTTCTTCAACAGAAGACGGAGGATATGCTGTCAGTAGCTGACTGCAAATACAAACGGTTGAACAAGATTGAAGACGACAACGAGAACGCTCAAATCATCAATTCAGATGTCTACCAGATACTGGCGTACATGGTTGGCTACCAGCTGACAAAAGGGATTCTCATATATCCAAAAGATGAAATCGAGCATGAAACAGAAATAGATGTACTATTCGAAGGCATTATCAGAAAGATCTTCATCAAACAAATAGACCTCAACCAAATTCAAGAACAGTACCTTAGAGCTTTCGCCCGGCAAGTTGAGGACATTGTGTTAGTCTAGATCTATTCTCTAATCAGGGTCTTCGCTAACTTCTTTGTTCTCTCCCATGCCAAGTCTTTCCAATTAGGTTTGATTTCTGATTTTGCTTCACCCTTGATAACAGAATCGAGCTTTTCAAGAAATTCTTCTCTTTTGATCGTGGTTTCACCTTCTGCTTTCAATTCGTCGCGCACTAACCTGTTGCTAAATTGGTTAAAAACGGTTTTTATTGGCCTTTTATGATTTGGGGACAGTTTTGGACTTCGCATTTATTCCTGAATTCCTTGCCGCAACCAGCCTTCTCGAACCCGCAGAAGTTTGCAGAACGGAATTAAAACCATTTTTAACCATTTTAGGAACACACGTGCGTGTTAAGCTTCTGGACAGTGACTTTCAATCCTAGACCCTTTTCTCTTGATTTCATGTACCTGGTTTCAAGCTTGACTATCTTCACATCTTTTCTTCTTTCTACATATCTCATTACGTCATACCTGACGTCTCCGAGGGCTGTGAGCGTCACTCTTTCGTCTGTTTGCAGGCGTTTCT
>Ga0315279_10009772_pt1 | contig 11373 bp, 10 predicted proteins | sample YL17G06_20_MG_FD_203694 | JGI IMG/M metagenome (GOLD analysis project Ga0315279, IMG submission 203694) | Sediment microbial communities from Yellowstone Lake, YNP, Wyoming, USA - YL17G06_20 | ecosystem: Environmental > Aquatic > Freshwater > Lake > Sediment | place: USA: Wyoming | collected...
GCCAAACATTTGGCCTTCACCGGGCATGACCATTTCCCTGAGTTCGCCTTCGCTCAGGACCTTCTTCTTCCCCACACTTCCCACCGAAACTATGTCGCGCTACTATCGAGTCAGACTAGATAAGCGTCTTGGGATGGTTAATTCGACTAGAATGGGTTGGAGTTTTGGTGTACTAGAGTGTGGCATTAGACAAAGGGCTGTCAAAAACCGTTTGGTAGGCTAGATTCAGGCTTCCGTGTGGTCGACTAACCGCTTGGTTGCTGGATCATATGTCATTACTGTCTCTGAGCCAGAGCTAGACCTCACACGAACATATACGTAGTTGGCATCAAACCATTTGTCAATAACGGTCGCAATTTCGTCATGAATGATTTCCGGTGCATCTTTCTTGGCTTGTTCTACAACTTGAGGTAGTGCTTCAAAGGCAACTTGTTTTTTCGCCTCAATTTCATGTTTGTTCAAATGCTCTGCCATGTCGATTTTCAACGTGTTCTCAGAGTTTGCGGTAATGACACGATCACATTTGGGGCATTTTTCTTGGAAATCGTTAGGCATCGTTTCACCTCACGATGAGAAATAGTTACGAAATCATGATAAAAACGAACAGGTGTTAAATACCGCCCGCCGGACGGTCGGCGGCCGGTCGCCGGACGGCCGGTATTTAAGAGGTTACTGAACTGGGCTCTGTTACCTTACCGTTTAGTAAGTCCTGAATTTCTGGCTGTTACTTTTCGTTTGTTGGGTTACAATCTAGATTAGTGTAAGCCACTGGCTCTGTGAAGTTGATGTCAGATAGGGCTGGCTGTAAAAAAGCGGTTGATGGGGGTAGCGTCAACAGGAATAGTGCTTTAGGTAACTTCTGACTGGCTGAGTACAAATGACTCCCCGTTTTATTCGTTCTAAGCCAGCATCCAGCGTGAAGAAATCCGTAGAACTTGAAAGGTTCCTTGATTCTTGTCAGAATGAATGGTTAAGAAACAAAGCTGAAGAGGCATTTTCGGAATTGAAGAGCAATTATGAGGGTGGTAAGAAGGTCACGAAGGATAAGTGGCCGCGTTATTACGCAGTGAAATGGAGAGTAAACAACTTATATATCCGCAAACTCGGGCCTGACTGGCGCTTGACTTATGCGCTTGAGGCTGACGGAGCTGGCATTTCGGCCTTTTGTCTTGAGATTTTGACGCACAAAGAATACGATAAACGGTTTGGCTATCGAACCTCTTAGCGTACACGTATGCTCTTTGCTAGTGCTCTTTTCAATATCGGGTTGTCAGGGAAAACCCAGACTATTTCGCGCAAGTTTAGAATGATTTTGTTGCTTTCCAGCAGGTAGTCTATGACGCGGTTGAAGGTTGGGTATTGCGTCTTTCGTGGAAGGCTTTCCCACAGAGCTTTCTTGGTTGGGTAGTTCTTAGACTTCCGAATGGCGTTCTCCACCATTCGAATGGTTTCTAGGTTTGGGCTGTGACCCCCTTTATCTACCCTATCTCGCACCGTTCACACCCTCGACAGAAGATATATGCACATAACTATATAAAAATGTGCAATATACAATTTTGTTAAATTGAGGTAACTAGCTTAGGCTCTTTGCCGTCTTTTCAGCGTCTCCCTAAACCCCCTTCAATCAGCCGCTTTTGGTTTCCTCCGTTACAACCTCGTTCCCCTCATGATTCATCCGGCTCCGTACGGTCGGGTTCGACCATGCCAACAGCGGAATGGTCGCCGAAATCGAAACAACCCAAAATAGAAATCTGCATTCACTGCGCAGGCTTAGGAGTGTACTGGCGCGACGGCAAACCACAGCATTGCCCGAAGTGCGACGGCCTAGGGAAAGTCATATGCGAGCCTTAGATCATGTCTGGGTCGGAGGTGTGATCGTCTTGTCCCTAACAGAGGAAATCAAGCGGATGCAGACTGAGATCCGCGAATTAGATGCCCGGGTACACGTCCTCTTCAAGAAGTACGAACCACTCCCACCACACATCGAGAGCTATTGGAAATATCACCTAACCACCTGCAAATACATCAAAGAGAACCAATAGCGTCCGGCCCCGAAAAACCACGGATTCTATGCCCCATATTCAGAGGGGGTGAAAGTTTGAATCCGAGAACAGAGGGCATGGTGGAAGCTGCTTGTCATGAATCCGTGACTGTCTCCTTCTTTCGCTTCCTCAAAACCAAGATGAATGATCCGCCTGCAACTGCAACGATGCCTGCGATTACAGCGAATGGGATTGTGTAGTCTGGGGAGTATTTCGGGGTAAGCGTGTGGGCTTCATTCACCGTTATGTTGTTATTCGGTAAGATCGGTCGACTATTATCGAGCCATTCCTTGAGGTTCCACGTTCCACCCAGAGCCCCCAGAAATCCGTCCATTGGAAAAGTGTTTTTGACTTTGTCAGGCTGTACGAACTTCGTGGTCGACCCTGAATCATACCACGATTCATAGACTGTGTTGTCGGCGAAGTCTTTGATAGTGAAACGATATTGTGTCGTGTAGACTGCCCGCAGAGTGATATTATCGTCTATTACCAATAGTGTCAGGAGCTGAGGATCTTCCGAGCTGGCTGCGGCCAGAGTTGAATCGGTTCCGAGCCAGTGCCCAAACTTCAGCCGAGTACCATCATCTATTTTGAAAGTTGCCGGAACTTCTACCGTGTGGGTGCCGGCCACCAGGGTCACTTGCAAGTTGCCTGTTGGGTAAGTCGTTCCATCAATCGTGACGGCGACTTGGTCAGGTACATTTACCTGTACCTGCTTTTTCACTGGAAATATCTGGTAGGGTATTTTGTCTGGCAACACGACCCTCTCAGGAACTTGATCGAATCCTCCAAGTTTGATCAAGACCTGAAGTGCGTATAGGTCCAACGTGGATGGATAGACAATTGAGCCTGCGGGTAATTGACCATAGTCCATAGATTCGTACATTAGATCATAGCGTCCTGCTGCATGCCCCAATCCCAGAGCGTGGCCAAGCTCGTGCATGATGATCCCTAGGATGGATACTTTCCAAGGGATGTTTGGAGCAGAATACGAGCTGTCCACAGTTATTTCGACTTTGTCTATGCGATTGGCATAGAAGCCCGGCACAGAGGCCCCATACACGTGGGCAATACCAATACAAAAACAGGGGACCTCGATTCGGCCCCCATTCGAGAAATATATGTAATCGAGGGGAGTTCCGAAATTTATGACGACGGGATGAAAAATCCAGGAAAATCCAGTCCAGACTGGAAGTTCTGATGGCCCTACGATTGTGAATTTGTGTATGATGCCTCCCTTGTCATAGTTATCCCTGTACCATTCCTGGGCTCTGTTCCAGATCCCCACAGCGTCCACCGACAATTTGTATAGACTCTGATTTGTGGTATTGATCTGGACAGGTATGCGGCTAGGGGCGTACCAATGTAGTTCCCAATGTACTCCCAGAAGCTCGATGGCGTAAGTTCCATCGGCCTGGACATTCGGGAGAGCAACCAGAGAAAAAGCTAGAACAAGAATGAGTATTGCTTCTTTGCTGTGCATTGCGTAGCGTCCTTTCCTTGGCTCAGAATCCACCCTGTGCTGCCAAAAGACTTGCCATGCCTTAAGGAATGACCCTCATTTGATTCACTCCCCCCTCGGACTAAGCGCAGTGCCGAAATCCCCAGCGGCAACCGTACACCAAGTAAAACACTGACCCGGAAAATACCACCAAAAACACTCCAAGAAAACCACGAAACATACCCTAGAAAAACAGACGGGGTACCACTGGTGTGTATGTGGGTATTAGTCTCAGTATAGTCAGTAGGGGGATCGTTGTTGTTGTTTGTTGGTTGGTTGTTCTCTGTTTCTTCGGTTGCTTGGGTTGGGGCGTTGACTGTCTTCCACTGACTGGTCCCGTTCGGTTCCCTACCTGCTGCCCCTTGCCCACGCTCTAGTTCACACCATAACATTCGCAATGCACAAAACCGTACATTCATGCATCTAACCACCACACATGAGAGAAGAAGACGAGGAGACCCCGCCCTTTCGGGCTGTTTGAGGCTGATTTCTGCCCTTTTGAAAAGGGGGAACACGCTCATGCAAGAGAAACATAAACCCCGGTTGGTGGTTAGTTCAGGTGTCGCGTAGGTTCTGGTTGAGGGGGTGTGTTTCGCTAACTTTAGCCCAGAATCCTATGAGTGTATTCTTCGCTTTCTCCTTATGACCCAAATCGCAGACGATGCAACTGCTAACGCAAGCAGTACAGTAGGCTGCAATGATGCCCACGATTATAGTACAATACTCGGCCAAATCAAATTGGCGGAGGGTCATAGCTTGGGACGCACGGGTCTCCAATCCCGAGGAATGGGGGAGGATGTGATTGGCATCCCGCTATCTGGTCGCAAACTTTGAACTGCTGCTCCACATCGTAACTCTGTGCCCCCTTTAGGGCTAAGTTCTCGCAATACTTGTACCACTTCTGGGCGTGGTTAGGGTCCATGTTTCCGCCGACTCCACCACCTCCTCCGCCGGTTCCGAGTTTCCCAACTGCTACAAGAGCAATCATAATCACGACCACAAGTGTCACGACGATTGCTATTTTCATTAGATTGTTACGGCTTGCGTTGTTCTTCCTTTTTCCTGAAGCAGAAGGATAGTATCTATCTTTCCAAGACAGACCGGTCAATTGACGTCGATTGTAAGGGCTCATTTGTTGCTTAAGGATTTGCGCCTTCGAAGGCTCTTAATCATATGTACACTCCAATGACATTGCGAACTCACGTTCTGCGATCAGCTCAACCGACTGTGAGAACTGTAAGATCGATCTCCATGTTCCGCGGAATGCGCTTCATAGCGCAGCAGTTGCACGCAAGAATACCTGGTTCGAGACTTACTGAGGTTTCTGGAGCAGACCATATCGTGAACATGTCGAAACCGAACGAATTCAACCGTATCGTCTTAGAGTTCCTAAAGAATCAGGTATGAATACGAAGTCGGTTTTCGTGTGTGTGTGGGTATAGTGGTGCGGGCAAGCAAATTGAACCGTCTAGTTCAGTTGCTTCCCAAGGGAGTGTCTCAGTGCAATCAAGCACACAAACCCCGCTTTCTACGCAGCTGCACTGGACGCAAAGTTTAGGGATTGGTCCCAAAGAACCAGAAACCTAGGAATCAAGTTCATTCCGTTCGCTTCTCCTAGGTGGACTCCATTCAAAAACGCAAGCGATGCACCACCCACACCCGACACCCTGAGCCGTACCTTAGCAGGATTCAAAGATACCGAGCCATCTTGGAATTAGTTGCAAGAGACGGACCGATTCAGCAAGTGACAATTCAAAAACGAATAGGAAAGTTCAAGGAAACCGACAGAACAGTTCGGGAACATCTCCATAGGCTTGCCCGTGCAGGCTGCTTCTTAAAGCAGACTCGGAAAAGCAGGGGGCGTTACGGGAGAACTGACTACTACAGCTTGTCGGCTAAGGGTATCGCGGAACTCGTAACGCTTCTCGAAGGTAGCGACAAGGACATAGAGCTAATTCGCTGGATCGCTAGTTCGGAAATGAATCGACATCTAGCGCCGGAATTGTTTGACCTTTGGAAGCTTTTCACTGAAGCCGGAAATGAGTCACTTGCTGTCCGTAGGTTACAGTCGGTCTGCATGACATCTCCACTCCTTCAATCGGAATACTGGGCTGTTAGGCTGTTTTCATCAGAGGATGACGGTGATTGGTGGGCCTCCATTACCCGGAATATTCGTCTAAGAAAGAAAGCAGGAGATTATCTTTTCAGAAATGGCTTGGCAGCGCTTCAGGCTACCGATTACATCGCTAAGAAGTACCTACACCTAGCGGATTTCCAAGAGCGACTTAAACAAATGTTAGAGGACTACCGGATTTTCAAGATTCTTACTAGAACCTAATGCGAAAGGGTCATCAAAGTTCGTCGAACCATCCGCAGTTGGAGATCAATGATTCCTTAATTCATCCAGTCATTGAGCTTGCTGTGAATGGCTTGGATCTCCTAAGATGGATGCAAAGGGGATTATTTCACTATGCTCATTTCCGCTCATCGCGGGAGAAACAAAGCCAGGTTTAGAGGGTCATTCTAGTGAGCATAGTTACTAGGATTGCGGTTCCAGCTGGCTAGTACCTAGTTTTCCAAGACGTGAAGACAAAGAAAGGAGGGAATCTTACCTGAGTGAGATCACTACATACTGCGAGGTTCCATCGCCAAGCAAGATCCTTATCTGCCATGTCCCGGCGGAAAGGTTCTTCGTCGATAGATTGAAGATGTACTGATTAGTCGATGACTCGTACCTGAATGTGTTCCCTGAGGTAGCCGCAGCTGTGGAGACTGCCTCGATTTCGCTTCCAATAACATTGTTACTGATTTTGGCCACGTAGATTTTCGCAACTGCGTTTGTGACAAAGCTTCCTTGAACATCTTTCAACTGGAACTTAACCGGCACAGTGCTTCCGAGTTTGAATATACTGCTTCCGTCAGTATTGATCGGTTGAAGGAATCCGCTGAAGACGTACAGCTGATACCCTATCGCGAATGGGGATAGAGAAGTGGATTGTCCGCATATTGTATTGTTAGCGGTGTCCAGTGATGTTGTAATGTCAACCCAGGCAGTTCCGTTCCAATGGAATAGTTGCAAAGTCTGTTCTCTGTCGCTTGGGATGCCCGAATCGTCATAGGTCAGGCAAAGGGTGACTGGACCGGAGAAAACTGCGGTAGTCGCTATGTCATAGAATGTGTTGAGGAATTGGTAGTTCGGCTGGGGGGGTTCAGGATTTGTGCCGCTCGCGTTGACCGTTGTGACTCCTTCGGTCGTTACTTGACCGAAGGTTGCCTGAGTGCCAGAACCGAGATCCACTTGCACATTTGCCCCTGCAGGCGTATTGCACGCAGGCGGATTGCAGACAGGCGTGACACTAGGCTCTAGGACTTGGTAGGTCCACGTTCCAACCGCAGCCGAGCCGTAGGTCACCCACGGATAGAAGAATACTACGTTTCGCTGGTACGCGCTCCACGTTCCGACGTAGCCAGCCCCATACGGGGCGGCGAGATAGTCGTTTACGAAGGCGAAATGGCCGTCCACCGCGTCCGCCGAGCCATGAGGGGTTCTCACGTCACTCGCGGCTCTCCAATCGAGACTTGGAAGCTGAATGTTTATGTCCGCATAAGGACTAGAGAAGCCCAAGCCAGAATCTGGCATGCTGGAACCCAATGTCATTGAAACAGTATGCAGCATGTGGGTACCGTCGAACACTGATTCCGTGTCACTGATACTGATCTTGTTAACTGCGTCCGCCACGTAGAAAACCGTGTAAGTGATCTTCACACTGATAGCGGTTGAAGTGGGATTAGTGATGGTTATGCCAGTATTCAGCGCCCACCACTCTTGGTCAACTCCCTCAACTCCACTATCAGAGCCCACATGGAAACCGTCTGTTGTGATGAGATTCGCATTACAACCCGGATTGCTTTCTGATGGCGGATCGCACTGAGACACTATGTGAACAGCTGACACGCCTTCATAGTACCAACCATTGCCCAAGTCCGGAGGGGAGTAGGTAATGCTCTCCCCAGCAGTCAATGTTACTGGCACGGAGTCAAGAACCCTCTTTTCGGCGTCAAATAGGCCTGTTAGCTTGCCTGCTGGCGCGATTGTTTGTGGCATGTTGTTCACTGAACCCAGATAGTCCGGGTCTTCAATGTGGAGTGTCAGCCTCCACTCGCCCGTCACGGGCACACCTGCTTCATAGAAACTTCCTCCCCCGGTGTGTATCACGATCAGTGCCGACTGAGCGTCGAAGTATAGGTAGCGTTGGTAGTCGTACGTGTAGGGGAGTGTCAGAACTTGCTCACCTCCGGGAACTGTGAGGGAAGTTGGAACGGCCCGTCCGAAATTCCAGCCAACCTGAGCCTGTAGTCTCTGATTGAAGAAGGCTCCACTTGTGCCGAAACCAGGATCGAGGTCAGTGAACGCGGGAGTGCCAAGGTTCATCGATATGATTCGCTCCGACGGGTCCGAAGTCATCAGTATGGTGGCAGGCGTTCGGAACGACGTACGATACCGGCTGACAACACCACCACCACCGAACCTGAAACGCACACCAAGATCGCTTGTCGGGCTGACCTTGATCCTGACGGTGCTTCCAATCGCGGTGTCGAAGTCGCTGAGGAAGGTGAGAGTGTCGATCGGTCCTGGCGTCAGCCCGACCGTATCGGCCTCCACCAAGTGTACCCCTTCCGCGACGATGTTCGTGGAGATTTGCTCGAAAGACGGCGATCCCCACGTTGTTCCCCCATCGGTTGAGATCTGGATGCCCCAAATGTTTACGTTGACGCGATCAAACAGCCAAGCATTCGGATCGCCGCCAACAGATGGTGGAGATGGAACCGTTTGCTCCACGAGGACCCCTCCAGGCCCTACAGGATCCGTTGGGGGTGTGATAGGCGCACGGTGATTTCCTCGGTAGCGGAACCCCGCCAATTCCCCCGGAGGGACGGAAGTAGTAGTGCTAGTAGTAGTTGAGGTAGCAGTACTCGTAGTTGAGGTAGTGGTACTGTTAGTAAACGTACTACTAGTCGAGCTAGAAGTTGTAGCAGTACTCGTAGTTGAGGTAGTGGTACTGTTAGTAAACGTACTACTAGTCGAGCTAGAAGTTGTAGCAGTACTCGTAGTTGAGGTAGTGGTACTGCTTTCGACGGTAATGCGGTCGTATCTTGTTGTGGTCGGCCACCATGGCCCCAAACCGAATCCGGTTAGGGTGACAGGATGTGCTTCAGTGTAAGTTGTAATGAGGTTCCCGTTGTAGTAGAAGCGTAGGTCATTTCCACTTCTCTCTACCCCCAGAGTTACCCATGTCCCAAATGCGGGAGGCACGTAGCCTGACACAAGTAGAGGCCAGGGCTGTTGTCCTGCACCCGCGCCGTCGGGATTGTATCCGATGAGGTCATAAGTGTACTTGCCGGGGAAGCCGTCCATCCCCCAACGATAGAAGTAACCTGGGTAGGTATGGCCGGGAACGACCCCGTCAATGTATACGTCAAGATACATGCTGAAGTAACCGGAATCGACTGTCAGAGTAGCCAAAACCTTCCAATCTGAAGCCTCGTTCACATTGGTATACGTTACGTACCCGTTCACGGCCCCAGTGTTCACCAACGTGAGGTATCCTCCGCCCACAGAGACCAACTCGGGGTGTTGAAGGAGGACATAGCCTTTCGACTCCATTTCAGAAAGCGAGGAATAGTTGAAATCATCAAAGAACACTTGCCCCATTAGAACAAGTTGCACGTTACGAAGCTGGACCAAGATTGTGTTCGGAGGGTCATGGCTGCGAGTTATGAACTGGACGTAGCTCGGTTGAAACGTGTTTTGGGTTGAACCGACAAGGTCGTTTCCATTATAGAACCTTGTCTCTCCCGCGGCGTAGTTGATCTCTATTGAATAGGCGTGAAACGTGTCGTCCCCTGCGCCACCCGGAATGTAGGACTGGAACAGCCCTCCGGTTCCTGTTATTCCATACGAGAAATATTGACCTACGGGGGCAAGACCAATGTCATGGCCTATCTCCGCAATTGCTACGCCATTGTTTGGCCAGAATGTTCCGCATTGAGGAGTGCCCTGTGGATTGTTCGGGTCAAAGTTCATTTCTGGAAGTTGCGTAACAAACGCGACTTCGGCTCCCAACCTAGGTCCGTACGGTCCGGGTTGGAGCACAACACTCCGCAGTTCAAAATCCAAACGAATAGAAGACACGCCTGCTAGAGACGGCAGAGACCAGCCAGCGATCATTCCGCTGTTGCCTGGGGAACCGGTGAAGGTACCGGCGTCGTAAGTTGGTCCTATAGTCGGACAGAGTATCAACGAGTCGGGATTGGCCACATTAAGAATCTGAGAACTGGTTGGACTCGCATAATCGGGTGTGGACTTCCATGATTGCAACTCACCACGAGCGACCTGTGTCGCGGTGAAGTTGATTGGAAACAGCAAGGTTATCAGAAATAACAGAATCCAAAATCGCAAGCTAGACCGGTCATCACAGAGCTTCGAGGATATATATGATATTATTTGGAACAAGCAACCTGAACATAGAAAACCCCAAAATCCTAAGACGCCTCACTTCTTGGCGCCAGGGGGAGAACCTAGGTGGTTCTTCGTTTCCTGAGTGCCATTGCCATTGCGATACCCGCGATTACTGACAGGAGCGAGTAGTCTATCGGTGGTAAAGAGTAGACGGTCGAGGCTGTTGTTGAGATTGCAGTTGTTGTCACGGTCTCTGCGTGGGCGGACACGACGATTGAAACTGAACCACATATCGATCCGGGTGGCCCACTGGAATGATCGGGCAGGAGGCGCTCGAATTCTAGTTGAGAAGTCCCTCACTTTCGTCCGAGGTCGCTTGACCAATCGATGCAATAGATATTATCCTCCTTGAGTTTACGGTCAACCTGCTAATGTCTTCGCTGGGTTCCGTATTGACCGCAATAACGTTCGAGAATGCACCTTTCGAAGTTGCGCCAGACGACCTAGCGGAGGTCATTAGGCTAGCCGAGACCCTTACAGGGTCCTCGTTTGCCAACCTGTCTATACGGAAACCGAGGAGTGGTAGTCGAAGCGCTTCCGAGGATCTGCTATTGCTCGGTGTGAACGGCCATGTCGTAGGCCTGAAAAGATGCGCTAAGACTCTTTTGTGGGTTAGGAGGGAAGTCATCGTACAGAAGGCACGTTCAAACTCAACCTCTGGATTTTTCGAGTAGTAATCCTCAGGTTCAACTGGGGTCCCAGTTTCGCCGCGACCTAGCAGATGCGTCTTAACAGCTAGCAGAGTCCCGTTTTGAAGCTCGACCAAATCCCGCAGTAGTTTGAGTTTCGCCTTTTTCTCGGCAGCCTTCTCGCCTTCCGGCGCTTTGCGAACAGCTTCAATACTCTCGTCCAATGAGCTGATGTTCCTTCGCATACGATCCAAGTAGCCATTCAACAGATTCTCACCTGTCAAAAATAATACCCCTCCCCCCGGGGGGGGACTGTACTCGATTCAATTCATTTTGAGGCGTTACCGGTGGGGGAAAATACTGTGGGTGGAACGGTTCATTCTGGGTCGATGCGTGTGGAGACTGTTGCTGAATCGTTCCATTCTGGAGCCTTTCAAAGGGGGAATGCCCTTCAAACAACGACACACAAACCTAGCTTTTCCGGCATGATAACCTGACCACGCGCGCTTGCCCTCAACCCGGGCAGGGTATAGTGAAATCCCCAGTGTGCGTGTGTGTGGGCTCCCGAACGTAGTGTAGTGCTTGACTTCGTTCGCGTGTCGGTTTCTATAGTCATGTTACATAGATTAGTGATAGAGGAGGGGTTTGTTGCCTTGGTCTAGTTGGCATCACGCTCATGCT
>Ga0315279_10009774_pt1 | contig 11372 bp, 11 predicted proteins | sample YL17G06_20_MG_FD_203694 | JGI IMG/M metagenome (GOLD analysis project Ga0315279, IMG submission 203694) | Sediment microbial communities from Yellowstone Lake, YNP, Wyoming, USA - YL17G06_20 | ecosystem: Environmental > Aquatic > Freshwater > Lake > Sediment | place: USA: Wyoming | collected...
GAGCTGGATTCTGAGATAGAGATCGCCGGGTACGCCGGTTTTCCCGACCAGGCCTTTGCCTCGAAGGCGGAGCTGGGTTCCGTGCCGGACGCCCGGCGGCACCGTGACAACGACCTCGTCCATCTCGGCGCCCCGGGCGAAGCGAAACTGTTTCTTGGCGCCCTGCCTGGCCTCCTCCCGCGTGATGGAGAGGTCGTGGCGAAGGTCGACCCCGGGCTCGCCGACCCCCAGGGCGAGCCGGGCCACGCGTCCGAGGCCGCTGACCACTCCCTGAAGGGCGTGACCGAAACGCGTGAAGAGCCCCGGGCGCTCACCCTCGGCCACCTCTCCGTGCCGGAGCCAGGGACCCCACGGCTCGATCCGGTCCGCGCGCCGGCCCCACGTGAAGGGCCCGCCGAAGAAGATTCCCCCGAAGACAACGCCGCGCCCTCCGAAGAACACGTGCCGGACGAATCCATCGTCGAAGCGGAAGCCCATGCGCTGGAACTCGCGGGTGAGCTCCTCGAAGATGGTGGCGGCCTCCCGGTTCCCGAGGAGGTCGCGGAGGATGTCCTCCTGGCTGGAAAACGGGCCCGGCCCGGATCGATCGCCCGCCGTGGCCCCGACGTTGGCGCCGTGCGACAGGTCGTACATCCGGCGTTTCTCGGGATCAATCAGGACGCCGTAGGCCTCGCTGATGGCCTTGAACCGCTCTTCCGCCCCGGCGTCGCCCCGGTTCCGATCGGGGTGGTAGTGCAGGGCCAGCTTGCGATAAGCCCGCCGGATCTCCTCGGGCGAGGCGTCCTCCTTCAGGCCCAGGATGGCATAGTATTCCTTGGTCGGGTCGGCGCGAAACGGCATGGCGACACGTCACTCCCAGAAGCGGGTTCCCGAAAAACCAACGGCTCTCGTGCCGGATGAATCTACCCTTCTGACTGCGGAGTGGCAAGGGGTTTCGGGCGTGCCCGGAGGTCTGTGAAGGCATCCTACCCGGGGCGGACGGTCGGCGCAAATGAAATGGTGCCCGGGCTCGCTACAGCGCTAGCGGGGGAAGCCCCACGTGGCTTTTCCGTTGACACACCTCACCCGCTTTGGATAATCTGATAATCAAGCGTCCCTGTCACAAGGAGGCGACCGGGATGCTCGCCCACCTCTTGCCATTCGGTGCCCTGGCCCCTGGCTCCCTTTCCCATCCGGTTGTGCATTCTGGGGGCATCCATTAGCCCCTGCTTCTCATACCCAGGGCGATCACGCCCACACAGAGGGGATCTCCAATGAAGGAGGCTCCCCCCGTGGCAGTCCTGGTGCTTCTGGTGCCGGTCGCTGAAGGTCACTTGGATGCTCGAGGCTACGAGACCAGGGTGAAGCTGGGCTGGGTGCAACGGCACCAGGGCCGGGAGGTGGCCTTGCCCCGATGACGCCCAGGACCGAATGCCCTGAAGCCGGGAAGAGGGAAAAGGAGGGCTCAGATGGACAAGCGACGGATAGTATTTACTGTTGCGGTCGTGTTCTTGATGGTGACGGCATGGGGGGCGCAGGCGCTAGAGGCGGCAGACTGCGGTGCGCCAGTGCCCGCCCCCAAGTATCAGGTGGGAGATAAATGGCTCTGGCGGAACGCGAGAGGTGTGGAGAGCACGCGGGAGGTGGTGGGATTCGAGGGAGAACTGGCGCAGATGAAGGAACCGGAACTGCTGCTCTTCGTGGACCCAGATCACGTCCTTCGGAAGGTGGTTCGGCCTAACGGGGAGGCCGTCACCACGCAGGGCAGGGGAAGGCCTTACGAGATGATTGGGCAAAAGGAGCTCAACTTCCCCCTCGAAGTTGGAAAGGGGTGGAGTTTCAAGTTTGTGAACACTCGGATGGAAGTGGGCACGCAAGACTTTAAGGTTGCTGCGTGCGAAGAGGTTTCCACTCCAGCAGGCAAGTTCGCCGCCCTGCGGATCGAGAGCGAGGTTCGAGAACCCCGGTGGAAGGGCGTGAACCATTTTTGGTACGCCCCGGCCGCGAAGGCGATAGTTAGGCGGACATTCCTGGAGGGATATGACTTCACGAGGGTCGCTGACTACGAGCTCGTCCGGTACGAGCTGAAGTAAGAGCGTCAACTGCCATTGACGGTGGCACGCCTGCCTGCTCGACCCCGTGGCCCAGGTGCGCACCCTCCTTGCCGCCGAGAGGGATCGGGTGGTGAGCTTCGATGATCCCGATGCGCGCCGGGGCTACAGGGCCGGCGACGGACCCTTCCTGGAGTACAAGACGCACGAGGCCCTCGACCCGGACTGCCGGCTCATCACGGCGGATGTGGTCCCGGGCAAGACCCACGAGGCGGTGCCCACCGACGCGCTGCTGGCGAAGGACACCCCGCCCCGTGCCGAGGGGGCCGTGGTGATCGCCGACACGCTGTACTACAATGCGACGACGGTCGCCCAGGTCGAGGCGGCGCGGGTGTGGCCCTCCTTCGGTGGCCGGACGGCCGGGCAGTGACAGCTTCGACTACGATGGATCCATGGATCAGACGCTGTGTCCCGAGGGGCAGCGCTCCCTCGGCAGGGCGCGGGTAGATAACGGCGATCTCTACTACCTCTCCATGCGCGGCGGCACCGGGTGCCCACGCGGAGACAAGTGCCTGACGCGGAGCGAGCGCACGGGCCAAGCCCCACTCCGGGGGCGAGTGTACCTCTCAGACGTGCGCAAAGGCCAGGTGGTGGACGGCGAAGCGGGCAAGGCGTGGCGCAGGGAGCAGCTCAAGGTCCGGGACCGCATCGAGCCGAGGTTCGATCAGCAGATGAACCGACACGGCTTGCGGCCCGCCCGCTACTGGGAGTTGGCCAAAGTGACCCTCGAGGTCCCCCTCAACTGGATCACCGTGAACGCCAAGCGGGCGGCGAGGCTGCTGGCCTGAGCGCCGGCGTGTGGGGTCGGATCGCGAGCTGTGGAGGCCGCGCCATGACCAAGTAGAGTTCAGAGCCGCGGCGGAGACCCCCCGGGGGGAGTGCAGTGCCCCGACCTGCCAAGCCTGCCGAATGGCCCGCACAGGAAAAACATACTCCACCGGGAAGACAAACCCATTCTGCGGCGCCACTTTCTCAGCAGCCTCACCGCCTTTCCTTGACAACCGGCATCCGCCTGCGAAATGATACGGGCGGCTGAGCGGAAGGCTCGTCCCACTTCCCGACGACCGGGCCCTCCCCACGAGAAGGGGGAGGTTGTGGATCGTCGGATCCCCAATGGGAAAGGAGGTCGCGCCATGAAGTCACGCAGCTTCATCGGAGGCATTCTCGGAATCTTCATGATCATCGGGCTGGCCTTCCCGCCGGCGACGCTCGCCGCCGGCAAGGTCGTGATCTACAACTGCAACACGGCGGACTTCGGCGAGGCCTTCGCCAAAGCCTTCAACGGCAAGTTTCCGGACATCAAGGTGGAGATCATCTCGGCCGGGGTGGGGGAACTGTTCACCCGGGTGAAGGCCGAGGCGGCGAGGCCCCAGGGCGACATCATGCTCGCCGCCAGCAAGGAATCCTTCCTCCAAATGGCCGACCTGTTTCAGCCCTACACCTCCAAGCTGGACGCGGACTTCCCCGATCAGATGAAGGACCGGGAGCGGCGCTTTTACGGCTTCAGCATGCCGCTCCAGGTGTTGATCATCAACACCAGCCTTGCCTCGCCCGCCGAGGCGCCCAAGGCGTGGAAGGACCTGGGCGAGCCGAAGTGGAGGGGCAAGATCATCATGGCCAACCCCGCCCTCTCGGGCTCTGCCTATGCGCAGCTGGCCCAGATGCTCCAGCTCCATGGATGGCCGCTGGTCCAGGCGGTGGTGAAGAACGCCACGATCACGTCCTCCTCGAAACTGGCCTACCAGGGGGTGGGCACGGGCGAATTCGTGATTGGGCTGACGGGCGAGGAGAATGTCTTCAAGTTGAAGGAGGAGGGGCGTCCGGTGGAGGCGGTCCATCCCGCCGAGGGGACGGGGCTGCGCTATGACGCCGTGGGGATCATCAAGGGCGGACCGAACCCCGAGAACGCCAAGCTGTTCCTCGACTTCATCAACTCCAAGGAGGCTCACACCATCGCCGTGGGGAAGCCGTTCTTCAGCCGCTCGGTCCGGAAGGATGTGGCGCCGCCCCCAGGCCTCCGGCCCACGGCCGAGATCAAGTTCTTCGACTACGATGTCGAGAAGGCGGCGCGGGAGAAGACCGCCAACCTCAAGAAGTTCGAAGAGCTGATGGGCGCCAAATGACCCGGGTCCACAGCGGGATCGATGTGGGGGTGACCTTCGCGGCGTGTGGCCCCTGTCCGGGTTCCTGCGACTCTTCCCGGTCTCTCCTCCGATGGCGGTCAGCCTAGTCCTGGAAGAAGTCTGCAAGGAGTTCGGCGCCGGCGACCAGCGCGTGGCGGCCGTGCGCGAGGTCTCCCTCCAGGTGCAGGAGGGTGAGTTCTTCACGCTCCTCGGTCCCAGCGGTTGCGGCAAGACCACCACGCTGCGACTGATCGCCGGCCTCGAGATCCCTTCGTCTGGCAGGATCGTCTTCGACGGCCAGGATTTCACCAGCCTCCCTCCCTTCCGGCGCAACCTGGGCATGGTCTTCCAGAGCTATGCCCTGTACCCCCACATGAGCATCTTCGAGAACGTGGCCTACGGCCTTCGCGTCCGCCGCCTCCCCGAGGAGGAGATCCGGCGCCGCGTTCACGAGGCGCTGGATCTCGTCGGGCTGGCCGGCCTGGACGCGCGACGCCCGGCCCAGCTCTCCGGCGGGCAGCAACAGCGGATTGCTCTGGCACGGGCGTTGGTGTACGGGCCGAGGCTGCTCCTCCTGGATGAGCCGCTGTCCAACCTCGACGCGAAACTTCGGGTGTACATGCGGGAGGAGATCCGCAAGATCCAGCAGCGGGCGAGGATCACGACGATCTACGTGACGCACGACCAGGAGGAGGCCCTGAGCATCTCCGATCGGCTGGCGGTCATGTACGGGGGGCGCGTGGTGCAGGTGGGGACGCCGACCGAGGTGTATGAAGCCCCTGCCTCGGTAGGGGTGGCCGACTTCCTGGGGAAGGCCAATTTCCTGGAGGCCGAGGTGGTCGTCTGGCACCGTGACCGGGTCCGGGTCCGGCTCATGTCGGGGGCGGCCCTAGACGTCGCCCGAGGGGATCCAGCCTGGGGTCCGGCGGAAGGAGAGGCGGCCACGCTCTTCATCCGCCCCGAGCGCGTGCGGTTGGGGGACGATCGCGGGCGGGCCGCCGTGCGGCTGCAGGGCACGGTGACCCGCCTTACCTTCCTGGGCGGCATCGTTCGCTATGCGCTGGATGTGGGTGGGGTGAGGCCGGTGCTGGCCGACGAACAACGCCTCGTGCCCGGCCTCGAAGTCGGCACACCCACCACACTGCATTTCGATCTCGCGGACCTTCGGGCGTATCCGGGAACGCAGCGGTCCTGGGGTGAGGCGGCGTGAGCAAGGTCAGCACCTCCTGGTGGCGGCGAGCCGATCCCGTGGCCGCCGTCGTCCTCGGCGTGGCGGGTCTGATCCTCCTGGTCTTCCTGGTCTATCCCATCTCGCGCATCATCCTGAACAGCTTCTTCCGCGTGGACGAGCCGCTCCGTCTTGCCAACCTGACCCTGGAGCACTTCGGGCGGTTCGCGTCGTCCTCCCTGTATCGTAAGGCCCTGGTCCGCTCCCTGACGGTGAGCCTGGCCGCCAGCCTCCTGGCGCTCTGCATCGGCCTGCCCATGGCCTTCTTCGTGGCGCGCGCGAGGATTCCGGGGAAGACGCTCATCCTTTCCCTCGGCACGCTGCCTCTGGTGGTCCCGCCGTTCCTCGGGGCCTACTCGTGGATCCTGCTGCTCGGGAGGAACGGGATCCTCACCAACCTGGTGAAGCACGGCCTCGGTTTTCAGCTCCCGTCAATCTATGGGGCGCCGGGGATCATCCTGGCCTTCACCCTGGGGTACTTCCCGTACGTCTTCCTGCTGGCCTACGGGGCACTCTCCTCGGCCGATCCCTTCCTGGAGGAGAGCGCGCAGATCATGGGGGCCGGACGCTTCCGCATCACCCGGACGATCACGCTGCCGATCGTGACGCCGGCCATCGCGGCCGGCATGGTCATCATCTTCATGCAATCGCTGGGAAGCTTCGGCGTGCCCGCCGTGCTGGGCGGGGAGTACTATGTCCTGACGACGCTGATCTACTTCCAGATCGTCGGCTACTTCGACCTGAATGCCGCCGGCGCCATCGCGTTAGTGAGCGTCGGGTTCACCGCGGTTTCGCTCTTCCTGCTGCACCGCCTCAGCCAGCGGCGCGGCTACATCACCGTGACCGGGGCCACGCGGGCGGCGCGAGAGCTGCACGGGCGCGGGATCCGGATCGTCGCCATGGCCTACTGCGTCCTGGTGCTGGCGGTGGCCCTGGTTCCCCACCTGATGATCCTGATGACCTCGTTCGCCGAGACGTGGGGGAGGGGGGCGCTGCCGACGGCGTTTTCCCTGGGAAACTACCGGCGGGTGTTCGCGAACGCCTGGGGGCCGATGCAGAATAGTCTGTTCCTGGCCACAACGGCCACGGTCGCTGCGGGGGTCCTGGGAACCCTCATGGCTTACGTGGCCGTCCGCAAGGCGCTGCGCAGCCGGTGGATCCTGGATCTCACCATCACACTGCCATTCATCTTCCCGGGCATCGCGGTGGGGGTGGCGATCCTGAGCGGCTTCTCTTCGGGCCCGCTGGTCCTGAGCGGCACCTGGATGATCCTGGCGGTGGCCTACCTGATCCGGCGCATGCCGTACATCTTCCGCTCGGCCAGCGCCGCACTCACCCAGATAGATCCGGCCATGGAAGAGGCCTCGGCGACGTGCGGTGCCGCCTGGTTTCGCACCTTTTCCCGGATCACCCTTCCCCTGATGCTGCCGGGCATCCTGGCCGGGGCTAGTATCACGTTCTCGACGCTCTTGGGTGAGCTGTCCACCACCATCATCCTCTACTCGGCCCAGTGGAAGACGATGACGGTGGCGATCTACGAGTACCTCCTGGCCGACCTCCTGGGGCCGGCGTCTGCCCTGGGAACCCTCCTCACCCTGGCCGTCCTGGCCTCCATGCTCCTCGCCAACAAGCTCCTGGGCCGCACCCTGGGCTCGCTGTTCCGGATGGTGTAGCCCGGACAGAACCCCTCAACCGCCAAGGCGCCAAGAGCGCCAAGGGGACTAATGCATCCGCAGATTACGCAGATTCAGACTATGGGGCCAGGCTTGCGTAATTGCGTAACCTCCGCCCCGCCCTCTCTCGGCACTCGGCTCTCGACTCTATACCCGGTACTCGCGCAGCTCTTCCGGAATCTCCACGGGGCCGCTGAAGGCCCGCATGGCCTCCTGGCGCAGCTCGTCCACGCGGCCGTGCAGATCCGCGCTGAAGTGGCAGAGGAAGAGGCGCTTCACGCCGGCCTGCCTCGCCACCTCGCCGGCCTGATAGCCCGTCGTGTGCCCGTCCGAGGCCGCCCGCGCAGCGTCAGAGTGCGGGAACGTCGCCTCGTGGATCAGGATGTCGGCCCCGCGGGCGAGTGCGACCAGAGACGGGCAGGGGCTCGTGTCGCTGCTGTACACGACCACCCCTCGCTCACCCGGCGAATCGAACTCCACCCGGAGGCCGATGTTCGGCGCGCCATGCTTGACGGGCGTGGAGAAAATCCTGAAGCCTTTGGCCCGGTGGACCTCATGTCCCTCCTTGCCCGGGACCTCGTGCAGCTCGAATCGGTAGGGCATCTTCTCCTCCAGCGGGAACAGATCCAAGAATCCCCGGAGGATTTCCATGGTCTCGGCGAGGGCGTACACGTGAAGCGTCGTCCGGCGGCCGGCCAATCCCATGTTGTGGGCCAAGGAGGGGATGCCGTACACGTGATCCACGTGGCGGTGCGTGACGATCAGGGAGGAGACGCGCATGGGATCCAACCCCGCCTTCAAGATTTTCTGGTATGGACTCCCCGAGCAGTCCACCAGGACGGCTTCGTCCTGCGAGTAGAAAACCAGGGCCGTGTTGTCTCGGGTCGGCGACGGAACGGCGCCGGCTGTTCCAAAGAATTGAAAGGGCATGGAGATCTCCTCCGCGAAGCCAGACGGGCGAGGGTACCTCGCGCGGCCATGCAGGATCCAAGAATCCGGCCTGACGGCGATGTTGACGGCGAGCATGCTATCAGAGCCGGATTTTCTCTGTCCACGAGAATTCCGAAAGGGGACGGGCATGAAATTATGAGTTGCTTCGCTCGTACGGGTGTGATAGAGGTCCCTCATGCCACGTCGAGCCCGGCTGGACGCGCCCGGGGCGCTCCATCACGTCGTCTGCCGCGGCATCGAGCGGCAGCCCATTTTCCGGGATGATACGGACCGAGAGAATTTCGTGGACCGCCTCGGGGCGGTGCTGACCGCCACGGGGACCGCCTGTTACGCCTGGGCCCTTCTGCCGAATCACGTCCACCTCCTCCTGCAGACAGCGGCTGTCCCCCTGCCCACCGTAATGCGCCGTCTACTCACCGGGTACGCCGTCACGTATAACCGACGCCATCGACGGCACGGCTATGTTTTCCAGAACCGGTACAAGTCCATCCTGTGCCAGGGGGAACCGTACCTCCTCGAACTGGTGCGCTACGTCCACCTGAATCCCCTCCGCGCGAAGGTGGTGGCCGACCTTGCGGCCCTGGACCGGTACTCGTATGCCGGCCACAGTCGGCTTGTGGGGAAGACAGAGAGTCCGTGGCAGGACACGGCCGCGGTACTTGCCCGGTTCGGGAGCCGGATTACCACGGCCCGGCGACGCTATCGGGCTTTCGTGGCGGAGGGAATCGCGCTGGGCCGACGCCCCGAGTTGACTGGCGGGGGTCTCGTCCGAAGTGCGGGCGGCTGGGGGGAACTCTCGGTGCGCAGGCGGCAGGGCGACCGCGTGAAGGGTGATGAGCGGATCCTGGGGGAAGGTGCGTTTGTCGAGGGCGTCTTGCAGGCGGCTCAGGAGCGGCGGAACCGGCGCGATCACCTCCGCGCAAGCGGCGTGGACTTCGAGCACCTGCTCCAACGCGTGGCCGCGCTCTTCGCCCTCACACCCGAGGAGGTGCGGGCCCCAAGCAAGCAGCCCCGGCGTGTCCAGGCCCGGAGCCTCCTGTGTTACTGGGCCGTGCGGGAACTGGGGCTTGGCGGCGTGACCGTCGCCGCGGCGCTCGGCGCCACGCAGTCGGCGGTCAGCAAGGCGGTGCACCGCGGCGAGCGCTACGCGTTCGAGCACAAGGTATCCTTCCCGAATAAAAGAATCTCATGATTTCATGGGCGTCCCCTAGTGCGCGGCGGAGCGAGTCGGGAGCCGCAGGAGGACCACCCGATGGCCATCGTGGTTGACGCCCACTCGGACCTGCTGAACGATCTGTTGGAGCGGCGGGCCGTCGGCGGGAAGGGGCTCCTGGAGTCAGTCTGGCTGCCCGCCATGCGGGCGGGCGGGATCGACCTGCGGGTCGCGGCTATCTTCAGTTTTGCCGAGTTCGTGCCCGAGCTGGCGCTGCGGCGGGCCCTGGACCAGGTGGCCGCGCTTTTCGCCGAGCTGGAGGAATCGCCCGGGGCTCGCCTCTGTACTACCTATTCGGACATCCTGCAGGCCAAGGCCGACGGCAAGCGGGGATTCATCCTGGGGATGGAGGGGGTGGAGCCCTTGGGCGCGGACCTCGCCTTGCTGCGCGTCTTCTACAGCTTGGGCGTTCGGGTGATGGGGCTCACCCACGCGCTGCGAAACTCCGCCGCCGATGGCGCCTCCTTTGCCCCCAAGAAGACCGGCCAGCAGGGGGGATTGAGCGATTTCGGGGTCAGCCTGGTGGAGCAGGCGCAGGCGATGGGCATCGTCATCGACGTGTCCCATTTGAACGATCCGGGTTTCTGGGACGTCATCGAGTTCACGACGCGTCCGATCATCGCCTCCCACTCCAACTGCCGCGCCCTGAAGGACCACCCCCGCAATCTGACGGACGAGCAGATCCAGGCGGTGGCGGACAGCGGCGGAGTCATCGGCGTGAACTCTATCGCCAGCTTCGTCAGTCCGCCGGACCTCCCCCGCCTGGTGGACCACATCGACCATCTGGTCAAGGTCGCCGGGCGAGAGCATGTGGGGCTCGGCCTGGACTTCTGCGAGTACCTCTTGCGGCACAGGAGCGAGGTGGAACGGGCCGCGATGCGCCCGGGCGCGTACCTGTCCGTGGACGGCTTGGCCGGCGATCACGACGTGCCCAAGATCCCCGCCATGCTAGCCGAGCGGGGGCACCCCGCCGACACCATTGACCTGATCATGGGCGAGAATTTTCTCCGCGTGTTCAAGGCGGTCCTGAAGCCATGAGCGACTTCGGCTTCACCCGCCGGGAGATTCGCAGGCTGCGCGCGCTGCGCTCGCCCGTGGGCATCCAGCGCGCGCTGGATGCCATGCCCTATCACCTCGCGAAGACGGCGTGGTCGCCGCGGCGGGTGCTCCTGGAGCGGACGGCCCACTGCTTGGAGGGGGCCATCTTCGCCGCGGCCGCGTTGCGCGTGCTGGGATTCCCGCCGCTCTTGCTGGACCTGGAGGCGGTGCAGGACACGGACCACGTGATCGCGGTGTACCGGGTCAACGGCCACTGGGGGGCCATCGCCAAGTCCAACTTCTCGGGGCTGCGCTTTCGCGCGCCCGTCTACCGCACTCTCCGCGAGCTCACGATGAGCTACTTCGAGGACTACATCAACCTGCGGGGCGATCGGACGCTGCGCGCCTACTCGCGCCCCGTCAACCTCGCCCGCTTCGACCGGTTGCGCCCGGGGTGGATGGCCGCCGCGGCCGACCTCTGGTGGATCCCGGAACACCTGGCAGGCATCCCGCACACACACCTCCTCGCGCCGGGCATGGAGCGGAGCCTCTCCCGGGCGGACCGACGCGCCCTGGAGGCCGGCCTGGTCGGCTACCGCGCACGCTGAGCGCAGCCGCGGATCCCGGGCGCCGGTTCCCGACCTCCCTGGGCCCTCCGCCCGCTACGCGCGCGGCGCCACCCCGATGGGCGCGCCGCGCGCTCGGCGGGCGGGGCCGGAACCGCGGGGAGGATCATCACTAACAAATACCCCTTGACGGCCGGTCTTCCATATCAGGGGACGGTCATGCAATTATGGCTTCCTGCCGTCCCGCCGATGTGGTAGGGGTCCCCCACATCCCGCCGAGCTCGCCTCGACGACGACAAGGCGAGATGGGGCCCGGCCGTGTGTGCAGCGTCAATGCGGAGCCCTCCCGGCTGAGGGCTGACCGGGTAAGTGCCACAACCTCAGTGTCACCCAAGTGCCACCACCTCGATGTCAGTATACTGGAGGGAACCCAGTGAGACAGGAGGTGGTATGATGGGCAAAAAAACGGTCAGGAGGTTCGCCGTCGAGC
>Ga0315279_10009775_pt1 | contig 11372 bp, 7 predicted proteins | sample YL17G06_20_MG_FD_203694 | JGI IMG/M metagenome (GOLD analysis project Ga0315279, IMG submission 203694) | Sediment microbial communities from Yellowstone Lake, YNP, Wyoming, USA - YL17G06_20 | ecosystem: Environmental > Aquatic > Freshwater > Lake > Sediment | place: USA: Wyoming | collected...
CGAGACAGTGGGGCGGGCGTCCTCGCCCGCCGAGGCCAAGGCGGGCGAGGACGCCCGCCCCACCAATCCTGGCGCATTAGCTACGCGCGGACCAATAGGCTCATTTTTCGCGCGAAAGGGACGGCCTACGCGTTGAACAGCCCCTCGCCACCACAAGCCCCAATGAGTAGCCCCCCTCCATTTCCCGGAAGCATCACCATTCCGCCGTCAACCGGTATGTGCATTCCTGGTCCACCATTTCCGCAAGGGATGGTTGTCGGACGGACGAAAACAGGCATGGTACTCGATCTTCTGCAAACACTTCGCGAGTCTTGGGCCGTCAAAAGCTCTTGCGACAGCGATCTGCTTGACGAGGTCGGGCGTCGTTATCACACGTATGCCTTCGTTCCTAGCCAGGCGCGACGCTTTGCGATCGTCGGTAGCTACCGGCCAGTTCCGGATTCGACCGATTGCCAACGCCATTGCTTCGCCATCATCCAAGTCGCGGGCAAACTCAACGAAAAGCCCCGTTTCTGCTCCAGGTGAAACATCACAGGGAACCAGGATACCCGCGTCGGTAAGCGGCTTCAGGTTAATGGGTCGCCGAATCGGGTTGCCATCGGCGTCGGCAGCCCTTAAGAAGAAGGACTCTCTACTGACTATTCTGGGGACGTGAAACTTCATACCAAGTCTGCTGGACCACACTACCGTATCCGCGATTGCGCCGAGGTTGATGAGGCAACAGGCATCTACAACTATGTCCCTCAAAACCCGTTCCATGTCAAGACTTGCTCCTGAGGAGCGAATCCTCGAATCTCATCGAAACCATGGCCTCGTTCCCACCTTCGTCAACGTCGCTACAGTTCAGGCAGTCCCGCACTATTTCGCGCGCTGTTACACGGTCACATCTCAGGAAAACCGCAAGTTCTCCTTCGCTGATCAACGCGTGCTGGAAGGCTTGAACAGCCAGGAACTTATACCGCTCCGGGTACGGATCGTTCGATTCGGACGACTGGGCGCTCAGATTCAGGCCACGCTTTGCGGCGGCCGCTTGGAATCTGTTCTCCGCCAATAGGCGCCAGGATCCTTCAAGTATCAGGCCTAGCGCCTCTAACCGCAGCGTCATCGCCTGAACTGACACAAAATAAAAGTTGCTTAAGCGGCAAAGATCAGCCACCTGAAAATCGTTGGTGGTCTCCCGTATCTCACGGAACTGGCGCCTGACACCGGTTGCGGGCATCAGCAGGCTCATTGCAAATGCCTCGGCAAAGCGCTCATTCGCGGGCTTGCGGCTGCCTTCCGAAAGGTAATCTATCCCCGGTTTATGCCGGTCGCAGAAAAAGTGCCCGTATTCGTGGGCCAAGGTTGCCCGCCGCCTCTCCGGCGGATGTTTGCGGTTGAGCATTATGCAGTATCGTAAGTCGGCAACGAACGCGTACATGCCGGCAACGGCTGAAGGCAGCGCACCGCAGAATATGCGAATGCCCACCTCGCTTTCCAGAACCCGTCGCAGACTCAGGATAGGCTGGTCTCCAAGGGACAGCCGCGCGCGCTCTCGGAGGGCCACGTCTTCCGCCAAGGCGCGCATCTCGTGCGCGCCGCTGGGAACTGGGCCGCGCAGCTCGGGTGGATGGTTCTCGGGCAATTGAGCGTGCATAAGACGTTCGAGCTCAACATAGTCTTCGGCAAGACGCTGCATTTCCCAGATGGCTGAGCTTAGGTCTTGGCTGCCCTTCACTGACTGGTCAACCACGGCACGAAGGTGTGGCGCCAGCGCGACTTGGGGCGCACTGGGCCGCATGATTTCGTGAACGGACCGGCCATAGAAGGAAGCCAGCTTCACGATCTCGTCAGCGCTGGCCGGACGAGTGCCCTTCTCAATGGCAATCACCACTGGGCGGCTGCAACCCAGGCAATCAGCCGCCGCTTCTTGTGTTTTGCCACATGCTTTTCGCGCTTCTGCCAATCTCTGCCCCAAAACTCCTGGGGCAACGCTCTCAGCTTCTCTCATGTCAACGAACCTCCACCGCCCACCTCCTTATGCCAGGAGATTACCAAAGAGAGTTTACAATGTCAAGCACTTAAAGCATATTTTGTATAAAATGTAAATACGTGGCCTTTGGCTTGGCTGGCCTGGAAACTAGCGAAACGAGGTCATGGGCTTCTCGTTTGAGGGCCATTGCCTGTTCGGTTGGCGGATTGCCGTTGGGCGCGGCTTGCTGTGAAGGCTGAATCGGGCCCTGCCTCTTTTCCGGAGTCCCATCGGTCTACCGGGTGTGAGCCGTTGCCGTTTTTTTTATTTTCCAATCGCTTCTTTTCAATTCTAATTGGGGCATGAGTGTGGGTTCGCCATTCTACGCTGCCGCCGCATTGCCACAGTTGGCAGCTTTGCGCGGCGTGTCCGCGGCTGGCGGTCCCAGGCATGTCGTGGTTCTGGGGTTGCTGGGCGCTGCGCGGTCTCTGGTGGCCGGGGCATTGGGGTTGGCGCGGGGCAAGGCGCTCCCCCTCACCCCGGACTCGCTTCGCTCGTCTCGGCCCTCTCCCCACGGGGGAGAGGGGAAAAGGCCGCCAAGCGTGGTCGTCATGGTTGTGGACGGCCCGGAGACGGCGCTGGATACCGTTGCCGACCTGCGTTCATTCATGGCCTTGCATGACGGGCCGTTCCTGGAAAGCGCGTTCTTCCCGGCCTGGGACGTGCTGCCCACGGAATCGGATCATCCGGAAGGCCTGACGCTCGGCGGCAGGCGGCTGGTCACTGACAAACTGCGAGAGATCAAGAACGAGACGGCCCCCTCACCCTACCCTCTCCCCACGGGGGAGAGGGACACGGGCGGGGACGCCCGTGCTACTACCCCCTCAGCCCTGGTCCCTCCCGCGAGGAGAAGTGGTGATTACGACGGCGAAAACCAGAAACCAGAAACGCGAAACCTGAAACCTTTGTTTCCCGCCGGCCACGTTATCGTGGCTCCGATCACGGCGCTGCTGCAGCCCTGCGAGGCGCCCGATGAGACCGCGGACACAATCCTTCTGCGCGCGGGCGCGGAACACGACCCTATCCTGCTGGGGCGGCAACTGGGCGAAGCCGGCTACGAACGCACGGGACAGGTTGAGGTGCGCGGCGAGTTTTCGCTGCGCGGCGGGATTCTCGACATTTTCCCCTACACCTCGGACACGCCCTATCGGGTTGACTTTCTCGGCGACACGATCGAGACCATCAGGCCTTTCGACCCGCTCACCCAGCGTTCCGAAGACCCGGTGGACTTCATTTCTTTCGCCAACGCTTCGCCAGGCACATTGCGGCGCTTGTTTTCGCCGGGCGCTTCCCGCGGCCCGTTCTCGCTGCTCGATCACCTGCCGCCGGGCGCGCTGCTGATCTTCCAGGAACCGCAGGTGCTGCGCCAGCGGGCCGAGCTCTACCAGGCCAGCCTGGTCACAGGACACTCGATCTGTTTGCCCCTCGAGGAGTTGCTCAAACAAGCGCGGTCCAGGTTCGACACGCTGCAACTCGCCAACGTGGTGAGTGACGAGAAAGAGGAGCCTGCCGACGCGAAACCAATCGAAAATCGAAAATCGAAAATCGAAAATGCAACTGGCTGGCTTCACGAACTTGGAGAAAGGGAGCCGCTTGAGGTCGCCTGTACCACGCTCCAGCGCCTGCACGGCGAGGTGGCCGCCCACGCCGGCGCCTGGAAGAAGCTCGCGGCGGAGCGGCAGCAGTTGATCATACTCTGCGAGACGGCCGGCCATCGGCACCGCTTGCAGACCCTGTTGGACGAAGCCGGCGTGACGCCCGCGCCGCACCTGCGCCTGGCGCTGGGCAAGCTCTCGGGCAGCTTCGACCTGCGCGCGACCGGCCTCGCGGTCATCAGCGACCGCGAGATACTGGGGCTGAGCCACCATCCGGCCGGCGTCGCGCCTTCCACCCGGAAGAAACACCATGTCGCCGGCGCCGTGGCGATCCAGCACCTGGTGGAACTGGAGCTCGGCGACTATGTCGTTCATGCGGCGCACGGGATTGCGCGTTATCTGGGACTGGCGCGGCTGGAAAAGAGCGGCCGCACCGAAGACTACCTGACACTGCTCTTTGCCAACGACGTGAAGCTTTACGTTCCCGCCGCGCACATCGGCTGGGTGAGCAAATACATAGGCGGGGCGGCGCAGTTGGAGTTGTCCACGCTCGGCGGCAGAATCTGGGCGCGGAAGAAGGAACGCGCCGCGAAGGCCATCCGCGATATCGCCGAAGACCTGCTGCGCATCCAGGCCGCGCGCAGGAGTTTGCCCGGCATCGTCTATCCGCCTGACGGCGAATGGCAGGATGAGTTCGAGAAGGCTTTCCCTTACGAGGAGACCCCGGACCAGTTAAGCGCCATCGAGCTCGTCAAGGAGGACATGGAAGGCACTTGCCCCATGGACCGCTTGCTCTGCGGCGACGTGGGCTTCGGCAAGACGGAAGTGGCCTTGCGCGCCGCTTTCAAAGCCGCGTGCAGCGGCAAACAGGTGGCGGTGCTGGCGCCCACCACGCTGCTGGTCGAGCAGCATGGCAGGACTTTCACGGAACGGTTCTCCGGGTATCCCTTGGGCGTTGAAGTGCTGTCGCGTTTCAAGACGGCCGGCCGGCAGCGCGCGATCCTGGAGCGCCTGGCAGCGGGGCGAGTGGACGTGGTCATCGGCACGCACCGCTTGTTGCAGAAGGACGTCGCCTTCAAGGACCTGGGCCTGGCGGTCATTGACGAGGAGCAGCGCTTCGGCGTCGAACACAAGGAGTTCTTCAAGCACCTGCGCAAATCGGTGGACGTGTTGACGCTGACCGCCACGCCCATCCCGCGCACGCTGCACATGGCCATGATCGGACTGCGGGACATCTCCAACCTGGCCACGCCGCCGCGCAACCGGCGCTCCATCCTCACCAAGGTGGCGCGCTTCTCCGGCGACCTGGTGCGGCGCGCGGTCCTGCGCGAGATCAGCCGCGGCGGCCAGGTGTTTGTCGTGTACCCGCGCGTCTTCGACATTGACGAATTCAGGGACAACCTGGCCAGGCTGGTGCCTGAAGCGCGCTTTGCCGTCGGCCACGGCCAGATGGACTCGGACTCACTCGAAGAAGTCATGGCCGCGTTCCTGCGCGCGGAAGTGGACGTGCTGGTGAGCACCACGATTGTCGAGTCGGGCCTGGACATCCCGACGGCCAACACCATTCTTATCCACGATGCCGGGCGCTTCGGGCTGGCGGAATTGCACCAACTGCGCGGACGCGTGGGCCGCAGCGACGTGCAGGCGTACTGCTATCTGCTCATCCCCCAGCATAGCACGGTCACGCAGGAAGGGATGAGGCGTCTGCGCGCGCTGGAGGAGTTCGACGAATTGGGCGCGGGCTTCCAGTTGGCGCTCAAGGACCTGGAAATCCGCGGGGCGGGGAACGTCCTGGGACGGGAGCAGTCCGGCGAGATCGCCGAGATCGGTTACGACCTGTACTGCAAGCTGCTCGAATCCACGGTTAAGGAGTTGCGCGGCGAGGTGGTTGAGGAGGAGGTTGAAGTCAACTTGCAGTTGCGCGGCGCGGCTTACATCCCCGAAGAGTACGTGCAAGATGAGAAGACAGTGCTGGAGCTGTACCGCCGCCTGCAATCCCTGCGCACTGATGAGGACATCAACGCCCTTAAAGCCGAGGCGGTGGACCGTTTCGGGCCGCTCCCGCCGCCGGCGGAGCGGATGTTTGAGGAGGCGAAGCTGCGGCACTGGGCGCGAGTCTCCCGCGTGCCGTACGTGGGACTGGATAATGCGGAGGGCCGCCTGATCTTCAAGCTGCACGAATGGGACCTGAAGATGGCGGACCGCGCCCTGCGCGGGTTGCCTGAAAGCCGGGGCGTGCGGATTCTGGATGACGAGACCTTGTCCTTTGCGCTGACCTTGCGCAGCAAACACAATGAGGACGCGCTGCACGAGTTGGTGCGCAACCTGCTGGAGCCGCTGGCGCTGCTGCGGAAGACCTATGGGACGGTGAGATCGTCGCCCAGGCCAGCAACCGCACAGGCGCAGGAAACCGCGGATAAACGTGGATGAACGGGCGATAACACACGAAGGAAACAGCAAGGAAAGGATGGCAGCGGACACTCTTGATGTTCCAGCAAGTGCACGCGTCGGTACATCGGCTGGCTACACCGAGGGAAACAACGATGTCCGCCGCCAGATAATTCTCATAAACCAGCCGTTTCTGAGGGACAAAGGTCGCATTTGCGAATGCGATTTTCCGTGTAAGACCAGCACCCTTGGGGGCGAAGCCACTGGTTCATGCTTTTCATCTGCCCCTCTGTGATGGGGACAAGCCTATTGCCCTGGGCAAGCAGTTTGCAGAGCCTCAACCACACAGCCTCTTCGCCTGCGGCGTTCTTGTGGAGTTTCTGTGCCGCCGGACACTTGATCTGTTGTTCGTCTCTTTCCGGGTGGAGAGGTATCCCGCATACCTCGAGTTCATCGGTCGTGATCCAGATAAAGGAACCGCCATCGTTCATGCCGTCGTGCGTACTCTTGCCCGAGTTCAGCGCAGCGGCAACCTTGTAAAGGTCCTCCTCGTTGGCGACGAGAAAGAGGCTGTTCGTCTGCTTTGGGAAAACACGGCTAGCATTTCCGGAAATGTCCTGCGGATCCCAAGCCGTTCGTTTCTTTAGTTTTCGAAGGTATACAGGCTTGCGCGCTATGCCAAGGGAGTCCAGAGTGGGTCTAGGCTTCAGACTTGGCTGCTGCATCATGACAGGTCTTCAAGGGCGAGCTTTGCCTCTTTGCTGACTTCCGGGTCACGTTCATCTTGGGCAACCCGCACAAGCGCAGAGACGGCCTCGCTGACACCGCAGTGCGCCATCTTCGCAAGTGCTGCTACGGCTGTCTCGCGCGTGGCTTGGGACTTGGACTGCAGGATCAAAGCCAAGAGGAACAGCTTGTTTGTTGTGTTCGCCGCAGACCGCGCTATCCCTCCGGCCACAATGTCCCAGAAATCTGCGTTGGCCTCGTGCCGGATCAGTCCGCGGATGAAGACCCGCTGCAGCACCTCGGCATCAACGGACGCAAGGAACTCCACAGCATCGTCAATCGAATATGGACTGCGGCTGCCGCTTGCCTTCTCGACCAATGCTTCAACGAGGAACTGTTGCTCCGTCGCTGACGTTGCATCGAACTCGTGAAGTAGTTCCAGTCTCAAACGGCGACTTTTGTCGCCAAAAGTATCCAGGTACGCCCCCGCGAGACGAAGCCATTGCTTGAAACGGGGACTCTTATCGCCATACGTATCCAGGTACGGCGCTGAGGCACGAAGCCATTCGAGGCTTAGATTTGCGACGGAAACTTCATTCGTCGCAGCCGCCTTTTCCTGAACAGACAGCCACTTGGGTTCCGCATCGCTCGCATCCCTCGCGCGACCTCTTGATGGCTCTTGGACGCGAGCGTGGACACGTGGACGCAGTTCATCCGGCCAGCCAAGAGGCGGGCTGTAGAGGGTGTATGTCCCTGAGTGTAGCGCAGGCATACTGCCTGCTCGTGGCCCTTTGGTCTGAGGCGCGTAGAAATGCAGGCTGGGAGTTTGCGCTACGCTCGACACCCCGCACTCAGCCGCATGCACCGCGGTGTAATCGATGTCCAGATCACAACAACAAGGGCTATTCAAGGCCCCACTCCTTATGCGCGTTCTCCGTGGTAATGTCCACAAAACCAACGACTATCCACTGGTGGGCTACCTTCAACCACTCGGACAGAGACACGCCCTGAGCGCTGCCACGCGCAGTCAGCTCAATGTTGAGGACTGGCGCGTTGTCCGGTCTCTTAACGCCCTGTTTCACGCTCACTGACAGCGTCCCCTTACTGCTGGGCAGTCGGTACATCAACTCCCCAGCCATGACATGCGGATCCTTAAGCAGGCTTCCGCTGATCGGGCTGAAGAAACGAAGGAGTTCGTAGTTGCATCCAGGCCGTTTGAGGCCGTTGTTGGCCGTGACGTGGTTCACGTATGTTAGCTCGTATCGCTGCGGCTGCACCGAAGCGATTCCTACTGTTCTTGTCCATTTCTCGAACCGGGACCATTCCTCGGCGAAGCGGTCAGAGATTGCCTCGAAGCGCGGGTACGGGTCGCCATCGTTGACGCGACGCCAGTTGTAGTGAAATCTGTTGTCCTGCAACTGGATCAACCGGGATTTATCCTCAGAGATCATCCAGACTCTTCGCAGCGGCGGCAGCGGCACAAACCCAAACTCGACCTCCAATTGCTGCGCAACAGTTTCTGGATCCGGGATCTGCGGTAGTGGGGGCTGCTCAAGTGTATCCGGATAATCAGCTCTTACATGATCCCAGAAAAGGCCGAGGTCAACCGTGCGAATTGGCCTATTGCTGGTAAACTGCAGGCCACACGCGACTTCAATAACGGGTGGCTTCCTGAACGTCGGTAGATTCATCCGTGACCCCGCATGAATTCCCATCCCTTTAGAAGACTACCACATTACTGGGCAGCTTCACTGTAACTTGGCTGAGCAACTGGATCACGTGGGGGCGTATACCACGTTCAGCTCCTACGTGCAACGTTGAATGCCCAGCCCGCGGCACGTTCTAGCAGATGTGCCATGTTCGGGCAGCCCACTGGCTATTCGCATACGAGAGGGCCGCGTCCGCAGGGCAGCCCGCAGGATAATGAGACAGCGCACTGTAGGTCCGCCATTTTCCGGAACCACGAACCCCAGGACCTGAACCCTAGATTCCCTCGCGGTTCCGCCGCAGCAGTTCCGCGTTGTCGCAGGGACGGGAGACGGCGTAGCCCTTGAGCGGCAGGATATGGGTGTGCACGGTGTCGAGGATGTCGCTGGGGAACGGGAAGAAGGACTGCTCGATCTCATCGGGCGGGGTGATCCAGTTCCGCGCGCCGACGACCGCGGGCGGGGCGTCGAGTTCGTCGAAGGCGAACTGCGTGACTTTGGCGGCCATCGTCTGCAAGGCGCTGCCGCGTTCGCAAGCATCGGATACCAGGACGATCTTCCGCGTCTTCTTCACCGACTCGAGGACCTTCTCGTAGTTGAAAGGGACAATGGAGCGGGCGTCAATGACCTCACAGGAAAGGCCGTGCTTTTCTTCCATCGTCTTTGCGGCCCCAAGCGCGCGGTAGAGCACCGCGCCGATAGTAAGGATGGTCAGGTCCTTGCCGGGCTTCTTCACGTCCGGCTCGCCCAAGGGAATCTCGTAGAAGCCGGCGGGGACGCCGGCGGCGCCGTGAAATTCCTCGGGCTGATCGTAGATGCGCTGGCTCTCGAAGAAGATCACGGGGTCGGCGCCGGTGAGCGCCGAGTACATCAGGCCCTTGGCGTCGTAGGGCGTGGCGGGGAAGACGATCTTCAAGCCGGGGATGTGCGCGCACATGGAACACCAGTCCTGGCTGTGCTGCGCGCCGTATTTCGAGCCGACCGAGACGCGCACGACCACGGGCATTTTCAGCAGTCCGCCGGACATGGACTGCCACTTGGAGAGCTGGTTGAACAGTTCGTCGCCCGCGCGGCCCATGAAATCGCAGTACATCAATTCCACCAGCGCGCGCCCGCCTTCGAGCGCGTAGCCGACCGCCGTGCCCACGATGGCGCCTTCGGAGATAGGCGTGTTGAAGAGGCGGTGATAGGGCAGCGCCTCGGTGAGGCCGCGGTAAACGGCGAACGCGCCGCCCCAGTCGCGGTTCTCCTCGCCGTAGGCAACGAGCGTGGGATCGGTGTAGAAGCGGTCGAGGATCGCTTCGAAGAGCGCGTCGCGGATGCCGATGCACTTGCCTTTGGGCAGCTTGGCGCCCTTCTCATCGAAGGCGGAACGGCTGCGCTGCGCAAGTTGCCTGACGCGCGGATTCTCCTCTTTCGGAATCAGGACCTCGGGCTTGCCTTCAGCCAGTTTTTCCACTTTCTGGTTAGAGAACATTGTCCTTTCGAGCAGGCAGCCGGCTTTCATCAAGTCGGCGCGCGGCGAGATCACCAGGTCCACGGCCTTCCTGTAGGCTTTCAGGATCATCCCATCCACACGCTTCTGGAGGCCGTCCAGGCACTCCTTGACGCAGATGCCGCTTTCGAGGAGCTGCGCGGGGTAGGCGACCAGCGGGTCTTCCTTTTGCCACATCTCGACCTCGCTCTTCTCGCGGTACGAACTGGCGTCGGACGGCGAATGGCCGCTGTAGCGATAAGTGATGGTGTCGAGAAGGACGGGGCCGTCGCCGCGGGCAAGGATTTCCTTCTTGCGCCCGATGGCGTCTATCACGGCCAGGGGGTTGTAGCCATCCACGCGTTCGGCGTGCATCTGGGTGGGCGACATACCGGCGCCCAGGCGCGCGAGGACCTTGAAGCCCATCGTCTCGCCCACGGGCTGGCCGCCCATGCCGTAGAAGTTGTTGTAAATGTTGACAATCAGAGGCAGGCCGCCGCGATGTTCGCTGTCCCACAGTTCCCTGAACTGGTCCATGGTGGCGAAGCACAAACCTTCCCAAACCGGCCCGCAACCCATCGAGCCGTCGCCGATATTCGCGATAATGATGCCCTTCTGGTGCATCACGCGCTTGTAGAGCGATGCGCCGACCGCAATGTCGCCCGAGCCGCCCACGATCGCATTGTTCGGATAGATGCCGAAAGGCGGGAAGAAGGCGTGCATCGAGCCGCCCATGCCCTTGTTGAAGCCGGCCTCGCGGCCGAAGATTTCCGCCAGCGCGCCGTAAAGCAGGAAGTCAATGGCCAGGTCCTTCGCGGAGCCGGCGGCGTCTTTCTCCACGACGCGCAGGCAGTCGCCGCCGAAGTAATTCTTCATGATGTCGGTCAAGGTCTTGTCATCCAGCTTGTGGATGGCGGAAAGGCCCTTGGCCAGGATTTCGCCGTGGCTGCGGTGGCTGCCGTAGATGTGGTCTGCCACGCCCAAAAGATACGCCTGGCCGACGGCGGCGGACTCCTGGCCAATGGACAGGTGGGCCGGGCCGCGATGGTCGTAGGGGATGCCCTGGTAGTTGCCGCGCAGTTTAACTTCGTTGAGCATGTTCTCGAAGCCGCGGACAATGGCCATGTCGCGCTGAATGCGCACCAGGTCCTCTTTGCTGTAGCGCTGCAACTCATCCTTCATCGTCTTCTTGTACTGGTTGATGGGGATGGGCTTGAACTCGACATAGCCCGGGCGGCGCACTTCGTTGGGGATGATCATCTGGCTCTTAGGCATGTCTGGTGCTCCAATCCAAAGCCCTCTCCCCTGTGGGGAGAGGGTGGCGCTTCAGCGCCGGGTGAGGGGTTCATGTTGCGCGTCAGGCCGCCCCCTCACCCCGCGTTCGCCACTCCACATCCGGCGGCCCTCTCCCCACGGGGGAGAGGGAAAAGTACCTTGATGCCGCGCGCGCGCAGGAATTCATCCCACTGCGG
>Ga0315279_10009776_pt1 | contig 11372 bp, 9 predicted proteins | sample YL17G06_20_MG_FD_203694 | JGI IMG/M metagenome (GOLD analysis project Ga0315279, IMG submission 203694) | Sediment microbial communities from Yellowstone Lake, YNP, Wyoming, USA - YL17G06_20 | ecosystem: Environmental > Aquatic > Freshwater > Lake > Sediment | place: USA: Wyoming | collected...
TCGATCCCGGTGTCGCGCTGCCAGAACACCTGGTGCTGCTCCAGCAGCATGGCTTTCACCTGATCTTTAGACCATTTTGATTTCCAATTGTTTTCACTCATACTGAAATAATACACCCAATAGTTTTCATTGTCAATGAAAACTATTGGGTGCTGTAAGCCATCATCCCGTAGAATGCCTACATTCCCCCAAAGGGTACTGGCCTTATCTATAGTTGGTAATTCGGAATCATGTTCCAAGACGCTCAAAAAGGGTGGATTGGAGCGATCGGCTCGTAGTATGCAAAAACCACATCCTGAGGATTTTTCAGCGGCAGATGAGCATACTACAGGTGAAATGGGGGCTGGGGCGAAATCGGGCGCGCTGCCTGTCCATACCCCAGGCGCACGGCATATCCGCCAGGCGATGGGAGCGGCTGTACGGTCGATCGAGAGCTTCAAAGCCTGGCAGCCGGCTCTGCCGGCGACCCTGGAGCTGAAGCTGTACCGATCGGATATGGCGGATGAGCTGGCCAGCCAGGTGGGGGTGGAGCGGTTGGATGCCCGCATGCTGCGGCGGAGGATCGAGTCCTTCTAGGAGATCCAGACGGTATTCTAGGAAAAGCCCGGCAGTTGAAACCGCGGCTGAGGCTGCGCCAGGGTTTTTATAAGATACTATAACATCTGAACTTATATAAATAGCGTTGGTATGGAATAAGAAATCAACCCATTAGCCCAGGCGGCTTTTGTCAAGCCAACATAGGGTCATGAGCTCAGATATAATTGCGTCCTTCGTCCAGCATCGCCAGGTAATTATCCATGGGGAGATAGTTGGCCACACTGTTGCCCGTACCCAGGCAATATCCACCTCCGGGCAGGCACGTATCTAGGGTGTCATGCACCCTCTGGCGGACCTCGCCTGGACTCACCCGGCACAGGAAATCCATGTCGATGCCCCCCAACAGGGCAATCCGATCTCCCCACAGCTTTTTCGCCTCCCGTACATCGCGGATGGTATCTTCAAAGGAATGCAACGCGTCGATTTGCACGTACTCCAACAAGTCATCCATAATAGCATCCAGCTTCCCGCAAGAGTGCAGCAGATAAGGTCTCCCGGCTGCGTGGGTAGCCCGCGCCATGGCTCGATGGCCGGGCAACACAAACGCTCGCAGATCCCTGGGGCTGATCAGCGTGCCCGATCGGAAACCCATATCGTCTGACCCCCAGATCACCCTGACCCGGTCGAACTGGAGCATACCTTTTACGACTGCCTCGTAGATCTCGATCAACCGCTGGCTGATGGCTGCCACCAGATCGCGCTGATCAAACAAGGCAAAGCAGAGTGTTTCGTATCCCATCAGCCAGGTCAGGTATTCGGCAAAGTGGGCGAATCCTCCGCTGCCGATGATACACATATCCTCTGGTAGATTCCCTTGGTACCATTGCAGGTTTTGGGTGGCAATGTTCGATGGGTCTGGCCAGGGATACGATTCGAATTCCTCCCAGGAGGTGATCGGCCCGCGATGTTCATTGACAAACTGCCGGCCTCCGCCTCTCTGCAATTCGGCGGTGTCACGGACGGCAAGCCGCTCGATCTGGATACCCACATCGTCCACACCACAGCGGACGTAATCGTAGCCAAGAAATCGTTGCAGTGCAATTTCGCGCTGAAGGGAATAGTGCGGATCATTTGGGTTTAGGCCCTCCAACAGCCCAAACCAGTCGCAGATGGCCTCCTTCATCTCGCTATCGATATACAACTCGATAAAATACACCCGCTGAGGCGTCCCCTGGCGTGAAAGGCACCGGATGAAACCCTCCCAGTCGGGGGAGATCGTTTTCGAGAAAGGGGATTTGTTCATGCGAATTGTTCCAAGGTCTAAAAGGTTACCGAAGGATTAGCCAGATCGATCAGCCTGCCCAATGCTGCACGACTTGTTTTCACCCTTCCGGCCATCGTTGGTTTGCTGTTAGCAATTTGGCGAAGGTATTGATGGATATGAATATTTTATATCTTTCCCAAGTAGTGATACGGCGTATACAGATATGCCTTCAGAGGTGGGAACAGCACATCGATCAGATTTCGGACTTCTGGTTTCACCACAATGTCGGGCCAGGCATCGAATAATGCCTCCAAAGCCCGGTAACCGGAGACCAAGCGCACGAACGCCTCGAGCGGGATACACAGATGCCCGCCATCCGCGCCCATTGAAGCATCCACGAATCCCAGCGAATCAACACCTGCCAGCCTGCCCGACTGGAATCGCAGCCGGAAGGCCTGGCGGTACAGGTTGACGATCAGTTCGGTACTCAATCCCCGCCAGACGGAACCTGCTAGCCGGTTTTCCATGACCGGCCCAATCCGCACGAGAAATCGAGCCAAATCCGGAAAGCGCAAGAGCCATTGGGTACCTTCCACCACCTGGCTACCCAGGCTGTGTGCCAGCTGTACCAGCGGGGTATAGGGTGATCCGTATACCAGCACCTGCCGGCTGGCCTGCGCTTTGAGATGCAGCAACAGCCTCAGACAGTCCACTGCCTCAGCCAGACCGCTTTCCAGGATGGTGATCGGCTCGTCATCACGGAGTAGGGTGATATATCCCAGCGTTTCGCCCGTCTGGGCGTTTTCTACCATTTCCACATGATGTTGGGCTGCTTCCAGCAAATATCGCCAGTGGGCAGAAGTACGTTGGATTGCAATATCCAGGGCAGCTGTGACTCCAGCATGTCCCGCCACCAGGAGTGGGATGTCGATTGGTCTGGCCTTGCGTAAACGGAGGGGTTGACCAACACCCGGTGGATGATCGGGGATTTTCCATACCGGCAGGGCCTCACACCGATCGCCGTCAATGGCATACGCGTATCCGAACTGCCGGTAGTAATATGGAATGCCGCTGATGATGCTTAAGTCGTAGCCGCGCTCCAACACGACTTGCTCGAAGTGCTTTATTTGCGCCCGTACCAGCCCACGGCTGCGGTAGGCCGGATGGGTGAGTACCATTTCGAGCTGGGCCACGCGCAGGTCCATGCCATCGAAACGGCAAATCCACGGCAACAGGCAGGTGGTCGATACCACTTCACCCCTGGAGGCATCCTCGACCAGCCAATAATCGTTTAGGGTAGTTTCCGGATGGTGGTGCATCAGGCAAGCGCAGGTAGCTCCTTCAAAAGGATTATTAAAGGTCGTATTGAAAACCGCAAAACGCTCCTTGTCCGCATCACCGCGCAGGGAATGCAGAACCAGGTTATTATCCAGTACGATTTCGGTTGGCATTAAATTAACCCTTTATCAAGAGCATGCTACCTCTCGAACTAGGAGGGGTTTACCACTTGCCAGCTTTCTGGACCCAAGCGATCGATGCCTTGAACGATCTTGTGATCCACTCCCGCCATTTCGCCCACGAAATCCTGCGAGAAGTTCGCCACCACGCGAGTCCCGTCCGCAAAAGTCGTTTCCTGGACATATCCATCCTCGGATAGGATTTTAAAATTCACCAGCTCTTGCTTTCCGATACGCTGGTGCAGGCGCGCCACGGGCAGGGCGGCTTTAAGAGCCACCTGCACCTCCGGATCTTCGAAACGATACTTATACAAAAAAGTTTCCTTGGCGTGCCCGGAGTATCCATACTGTGCCCCAAAGGGGAATACATCCGGGGGGCAGCCCATCAAGGCATCGAGGGCCGCCATCAACCGTGCCCGCCCCCCGCCATACTCGAACAGGTTGTCCAGCATAGTCGTGCGCCCACGCCAAGGGTTGTTATAACTGTGAATCTCCCACCAGGAGTGGATCAGGCTGTCATGGTACACCAGCATGGTCAGCGGCACCGGCCAGAAGGGCCACGGGCCATACTGAGGCCAGGCTTTCACCGATCCGATATCATATTCAAGGGAATAGCCATCATTGAAATTTTCCGAGCTGACGATACGCCCGGCGGCCTGGTCAGCTAGAAAAGTCTGGCGCACCCACTGCCGGTCCTCGCTACGGGTCAACGGGTGCCCGGCATGTTGGGGGTGATCCAGGGCGTAGCATTCCATCGGCGGCACACACGCCAGCACGTCGAAATGATCCCAGCTCATATCGGTGATGCATTCCTGCAAGGCGCGACGCTGGTAATCTACGATCGTGGAATAGCATACCAGATACCATTGTTGATCGTCAATCGCCCAATGCGGGATGATCTTCCCTTCAGCGTTGCGGCGATATATTCGATGTGCCTCCGCACCGGTATCCAGCGCCTCGTTGAGCCATGACCAGGGAGCCACCTCGTAGCCCAGGGATTGGATCGCCTCGACAGTCTCCCCTGGTAGGTTGATCGCCGGAACCCCGCCCATACGGATATCGGGGTAATAAATATTGAACCTGGCTGGATAAACCAGCGCCCGATCGAAACCATAAGCTTTCAGCTTCCGGCAGCCTTCCAGATAATCGACATCGTCTTCACAATAGCCGATGTAACACATCAGCGCCCCAAACAGGCGCTCCACTACCGGGCGCCGAGCGATCTTCTCATCCCAGGTAATAAAACGCCCCTGCTCGATCACCTTGCGCCGGTACTGTTTGGCAACCGCCACGATGTCCGCATCGGTGAGATACAGCCGCACGATCCGCTCATATCGCATTGTCCCGAGTGAATCGATTTGCAGGTTCGTCACCCAGATCCGATTTGCTTGCCCGTCACCGACCTGCTCTTTGCCGAACCACCAGCGGCAGTCATCGCGCGTCTCAGCAGTTACCAACAAACCACCACGTTCCCCCAGGTATCCCGCAAATGCCATCGAAAATCCGAGATGCGAGCCTTCACCACGTATTTGGCTGAATGCCCGACCGCGCCCATCCCACAGCATACCCTGCATGATCGGCAGCAACAGCGTGAGACGCTCCCCCTGCGGCGTGAATGAACCAGGCAAGCTGACCAAGCCAATGTCACCCTCCATGGGTACGGGTAGACGAACCTCGACATAACCTTCGTGCAGCGTATAGGCCAAATCCAGGTTCATTGCGCCAGCGTGACAAGAGACGATCAGCGTTCCAGGGTCATCGCTACGCGCCGCGACTGGAAGGAGCGGCAGTGGCAGAGAATCCGGCCCACCCCAGATGCTGCGAGAAACCCCGCCATAAACCAGGCTCTTCTCATCCAGCACCCAACGCGTGCCACGCGGACGGTCGGTCAGGGTCAGGTTGTGACCGTTTTCATCACAAGTGAGTGTAAATAATGGGTTGGTAATCGTGATCATATGTTTTTATGGGGCCTCAAAAACTGCTTCCAGCAGGAGTTAAACATCAGAAGCCGAATTCATATGACGGTGATATGCAATTGTCCAGCTACCAGCTTTCTTCCAACGTAACCAGCAATACACTGTCTGCTGGGCTGTAGAACTGGTATTCGAATACGGGCAACGTGTCAACCAGGCGTAGTTCATACGGGAGCAGCTCCATATCCTCGGATGACCAGTGACAGTCTTCATCGATACGATAAGCGGTCAGGCGCTTGGCGCCCGGGGAAAGTTGGTTGAAGCGCAGCTTAACAATTTTGTCCTGCGAGACGTGCAAGTCAAAATTTATAACCAGAACGGACAGCTTTCCATTGCCTCGTACTGCCAGTAAAGTCAGGTCCGGGGAGTTTTGGGTGCTGGCGATACGCTCCTCACCCATACGACTGAGGATTTGATAAACGAAATACTGCGGGCGTGGCTTACCGCTCTCGCTGAACAGACCAAAGCGATGCGGAGCCTCATTCCAGTGTTTATACATGATAGCCTGCGCATCTTCGGGTGAAAAGAAATGGACGAACTCCTGCGGATGCATACAGCTGTCCCACAGCAGGAAGTAAAATGACCAATCCAACGGGGTGTCCAACATGGTCAGGATGATCTTGGCTGTGTGAGCTGCGCGCCGGGACTGCATTGCCATCTCTTCCACGGAAATCGAGTCGTAATCGGTGGAGGTCCAGAGCGGTTCGAAACCTTTATTCCACTCGTTGATCATCAGCTCAGGCCGTTTTCCGGGGTAGTTCTCGATCTTCTCCGAAAGTGTTTCCGCCATGAAACGAAAAATTTCGGGGTCATCCTGGTAGCGATGGTAAGAGACAAAATCAAGTTGTGTCTGGTTCCGGGCGCATATATCTATAAAACCAGGCACCACCTGGTATTCAGCTGGGCAGGGACCGCCGATCTTGGCTCCTGGGAATGCCTGCAGAACGGGCTGCATAGTCATCTTGTAAAACTCGTGCAGTTCTTCGGCTGAAGGTATGCGGTAGGGGCATCCGCCCCAGGTGCCGATGTCCGGCTCGTTGACGTGCTCCCAATATGTCACGATCGGCTGTTCCACCGAGTAGCGCCGCACCAGCTGGTAGATCACATTCTGCCATTCGTTCACATTGCTCGGTCGCCAGATATTATGGTCAATCTGGGGGTATAGCACCGGCGGTTTAAAATTGATCGTAGCCAGGATCTTGGCTCCGGTCTGAGCAAAAGATCCCATGTAAGGATCGAGCTTACTCCAGTTGAATACATCGTGATCGGGGTAAATGTCGAAATACTCCTGCAGGAAGATGCGGATCAGGCGCGGCCGGAGTTTGCGTGTACCTGCGATTATCCTCTCTGGCAAGGGCTGGCTATTGACTCCCCCATGACCGATGGTGTGCCGCCAACCTTCATACGGGCCAACCACGCTTTGAGTATTTATTTGCACTTCGGTGCGCGGCATTTGGATGTAATTTTTTTCCATACGTTTCACCCCTATAAAACGCCATACATGGCATAGACATCTTTCAATGATTTGCCTGTAATCAGCGCCTGACGTGAGGCTGTCTCTTTGCCCACTTTTTCCAGGGCCAGTCGCAGCACATCTTTTTCCACGGCTTGCGGGACCACCACTACCCCATCGAAATCGGCAAATATCAATTCGCCCGGTTTCACCAGCACATCCCCGCAGCGCACCGGCACATCGTAGGCCATTACCCGTGCCCGCCCCTGGCTGTCCAACGGGCGGATGCCAGCATAATACACCGGAAAGCCCATCTCGATGATGCGCACGCAGTCGCGGATCTGGCTGTCGCAAACGCAGCCTACTGCACCGTTGCGTTTGGCGATCGTGGACATCAACTCTCCCCAGGGAGCATTGGTGCTGCTAAAATCGGTTGAATGGATCACGGCATCTCCGGGTTTGAGCGCATCCATTGCCTCCAATTCCAAGCCATACGGGTTTTCCCGTAGAATATAATCCATATCCATCCATCGCATGGTGCGCGCCCGACCAACGAACCCGCAGCGATGGATGTCCGGCAATAGCGGACGGATACGCTGGTGCATGGCCTGCTGGCGGTAATCGAGGGTATCAAGAATATCGCATACTGCGGCAACGTAAAGTTTTTCTTTGACAAAACTAAATATTTCATCATCCGTATCGAACATGGGGTTACCTCTTAATAAGTGGCTTTGCCATCTAATCTTTCCAGAATTGCTGCTTTGGTGGGATATTTGATAAAAATCACATCACTCGAAACTTCTCAACCATGGCCTCGTCCACCGTCACACCCAGCCCGGGGCCATCCGGCACTGGGATGTAGCCATCCACCATCTGGATATTTTCAAGGCACAGATGGTTGAGCAGCGAGGCCGACGAAGTATTGTATTCCAGGTATAGTGCGTCCATCAGGTAGGCATTCAGGTGCAAGGAGGCAGCCTTGAGTAAATCAGTCAGCCAGGCATGGGGTACACAATCGATACCGCGGCGTTGTGCCATTTCAGCAATCTGCCTTCCGACCGTCAACCCACCGCAACGCGAAAGGTCTGGCTGGAGGGTGTGCACATGTCCATCGCTGGCCATCCGCTCGAACTCGGTGTATCCTGCAAGCTGTTCTCCCGCGGCAATGCGCAATGTGTGGGTAGCTTGAGCCACCTCAGCATAACCGGATACATTATCAGGATGCAAGAAATCTTCGAGCCAAAACACGTTCAGGGCTTCTAGCATTCCCACCATCTTGATCCAATCCTGCACGGGGCGAGGGCGGTAAGGGTCAGCGTATCCGGTGCCATACCAGCCTCCATCCACCATCAGGTCAATTTCTGGCCCAGCTTCCTCCCGCGCCGCCCGTACCAGGCGCTCATCCAGATGCAGATCGTGGCCAAAAGCACCCCAGCCGAATTTGATCGCCAGAAAGCCCTGCTCGAGGTAATGCGCCACGGAGCGCTTCATAGCATCGGGTGTTGGGCGAAAGAGCGTGGAAGCATAGGCCTTCACCCGGTCGCGGTACCTGGCGCCAAGTAGCTTGCATACCGGCTGCTGGAAGGCCTTGCCAGCGATGTCCCACAAGGCGATGTCAGCCCCAGAAATCAAATGCATGCCGGCTCCCTGACGGCCATAATAGGCCATGTAGCGGTACATCTTCTGCCACAAGCGCTCGCGCTCCAAAGGGTCTTCACCCACCAGGGCGTTGCGCAGCCCTTCGAATCCGATTTGACCGCCGGAGGGTGCCTCCACAATGGCTCTGGCTACATGGGGTTGAGTTTCGATGTCCGCCCAACCGGTGAGGCCCTCATCGGTGCTGATTTTTAATAACGCGATGAACCTTACCCCATGGGCCTCAACCGCGACCGAAGGATCGGGGTAGTTTTTTCCTGTATCCAGGACAATCGCTTCAATATCGGTAATTTTCATCTATTTTCCACAATATTTGAGGGTTAGAAAACTAACGCCACCTTCAATGCACGATCCTTACCCTTTTCTGCCAGGTGGAATGCCTGCCGGTATGCCTCTATACTGAATTGGTGTGTGATCAGCTCGTGCAGCGCCAATGATGGATCGTTGAGCAGAGGTATCGCCTGATCCATCATGTCGAGGTCACTGCATGCCCCAACGATTTCGAGCTCCTTGAGATGCACATTAAATAAATCGACAGGTGTATCGCCTGGCAGTGCCGAAAAAATAACCATCCGCCCACGCGGTTTCAGGCATTTCATACCGTCCATAAGGGCATAACGGCTTCCCACAGCCAGGATGGCTGCATCGTATCCGGCTCCCCGGTTGGCATCCATCAAGGATTTTACCGGGTTGGGAGTATCATGGGTGTTCACGCGAACCGCTGCATGAGAAAATGCCAGCCGGTAATCGATCTGTCCGGCGAGGACGACCTGTCCTAGTGAAAACTGCCCTGCCAAACGAGACATCAAAATCCCAAATGGCCCGTCTCCGAGGATTAGCAGACTGCGCCCCGGAAGAAGTTTTGCCTGCACCATTGCTTCCAGGCACACACACACCGGTTCTGTCAGAGCTGCTACGGGAAAGGATACTGTGTCTGGAATAGGCCGGACGCGGTCCTGGCGCACCCGATAATATTCAGCCATCGTACCGGGCAAGTTAAGGCCAAAATGGCCCATGTTCAGGCATAAGTGTCCCAGTCCCTCACTGCAGGATTGGCAACTCCCGCATGGATGTACGGGATGTGTAGCGAGGCGTTGCCCGATGTGAAACCCCCTCACCTGAGAACCGAGTGCGGCTACCACCCCGGCGCCCTCGTGGCCGATCACTACCGGCAACTGGATCCCAAAAGGATTCTCGTGGATATCGTTCACATCCGAGGTACAGATGGTGGTCGCACCTGTGCGGATCAGCAGCTCATCCGGTTGTATCTCCGGCACAGGTACTTCTACCAGCTCGAGCTGGTGGAGAGCTTTGAGCATCAAGGCTTTCATACTGTATCAATCGGCTTATCCCCAAAATGGAGAAAGGGGCGGGGTTCTCCTATATCAATAGAATAGATAGTTCATGGTTTAATTCCTAACAAGGATAACGAATCACGCTGGAGAATGCCTTCGATCGTCTCGCTAGAGACCCGCGGCAACCCGCTGCTACCGGTAATGAGATTGATATCCATTAAGCCCATGATAGACTCCTGTGCTTTTGCAAACGGATAATCGGTACCAAATAGCAGCTTATGCGTCACATGGTATTCTTGTGCGGCGATCAAGGTGTTATAGAACTGCCACGGGCGATAATATAAGGCCGAGATATCGGCGTATACGTGCGGGTGCTTGCGGATGACCACCAGGCACTCCTCCGAAAAGGGATGCCCAGCATGCGCCAGTACCATGCGCAGCTCTGGGTAGCGGATGGCAACCTCATCGAAAAGCCAGGGCCGGCTGTACTCGAGAGGGGCATCGCGGTTATACGTTGTCCCGCAGTGGAACAAGATCGGCAGACCGTTATGCTGGCAATAGCGATAAACGGGATCACACAACGGTGCGCGTGGGTCGAAACCGGCATATATCGGCCCCATCTTGACCCCGCGCAGCCCAAGATGCTGGATGGCATATTGCAGCTCGGTAAAATGCTCAGGCTGGGTGGGATCACAGGAGGCAAAGCCGATCAACTTGCGCGGAGCACGAGCGGTGAACTGGGCCACGTATTCATCCGGAACCCAATAGCCAGTGCGGCGTGCCTTGAGACCAAAGACTACCACTTTCTCAAAAGGAGCCATATCTTCCAGGAAAGGTTCCAGCTTTACGGAGAGATCCAGCGGGTAGCCACGGGAAAGATCGGCTTCCCGTATGGTTTCAGGCAAAAAATGAAGACTGATATCCCAGGCGTGAGTGTGGATGTTGTACATTCCAGCTCTACGGCAATACCGGGTACGGTTTGTTGCTGCCACGGCCTGGCATGGGGATAAAACACTCAGCATACCGGCAGCCTGCCTGCTCCCCCCGCAGAGCCTCCAGACGGGTGCATAAACCATCAAAACCTGAACCGACCGCGATTTGCATGGAGGATTCCTGCGAGGCGTGATTTAACAACAAGCGCACTTTCTGCTCATGAAAATCAGTGATATCCACGTAATGAGAGGCCGGGAAGTGAAATGCGCCAAAGGGCTCACTTTGGAATATCGCCGGAGAGCTGGGGAGCTGCGGCGACTTCGTAGGCAGTACCGGCAGGCAGGTCTGCATGACACAATGACGCACTAAAGAGTTGACGGTTATGTGATCGAGATTGTAATCTTCACTGTAATGGGTGAAGACCAGTTCGGCCCGCGTCTGGCGAATGGCCTCGATTAATTTCATCCGCACCTCTGGGGTATCATATAGAAATTCGTCGGGTTCTTTCAGATTGAGATACTCTCCACCCACCGCGGCAGCCAGGGCACTCATCTCGGTGTGGCGGATATGGGCGGCATCTTCTCGAGAGATGGTGGAATTTTGCACAAACCCTTTACTGCCATCAGTTACAGTGATGAAGAACAGCCGATCCTTCCGGGCAAGGCATTTTAGCATGGTGCCCAGGCAGCGCATTTCATCGTCAGCATGAGCCATGATGGAAACAACATTCATGTTTTCCGGTTCTCTGGGAATTGCCGTGGTGGGGCGGTTCTGTGGGGGTGTTTTGCGGGCTTCGCCCGCACA
>Ga0315279_10009779_pt1 | contig 11369 bp, 7 predicted proteins | sample YL17G06_20_MG_FD_203694 | JGI IMG/M metagenome (GOLD analysis project Ga0315279, IMG submission 203694) | Sediment microbial communities from Yellowstone Lake, YNP, Wyoming, USA - YL17G06_20 | ecosystem: Environmental > Aquatic > Freshwater > Lake > Sediment | place: USA: Wyoming | collected...
TCTAAGAGGTCTCGCTTTATTAAGATTGAGATCTTGAAGATTAAATCTGATATAATCAGAAGCGACATCTTTCCGAAAAATTCTTCCGGATTTCTTATCGCCTTTAGCTGATTTTTGTTTCTGAAGCTTGAGCGCTAATTTTTTAATCTCTTCTAAACCATTATCTCTTCCTATTGAAAAAGAGGTTTCTCGGACAATCTTAAAACCATTGTATTGGGGCGGATTATGGGAAGCCGTTATTTCTATCCCGCCATCAAATTTATAATGAGCCACGCTGAAATAAAGCATAGCTGTTGTAGCTAATCCAATATTAATAACATTGGCACCGGAATTCAAAATACCTTTTGTTAAACTCTCGAATAAAATTGGGGACGAAATACGATTATCCCTGCCTACAACAATATTTAAATTTTTATTTTTTTTATTTTTTTTCAGAAATTCGATAAAAGCTTTGCCAATATAAAAAGAGGTTTCCTCATTAATATCTTGAGGATAAATTCCCCTAATGTCGTAGGCTCTAAAAATGGTGGGGTTGATCTCCATATAAAATTATTATACCATAAATTTATGTCTTTCTCAGTTGGTATTGTAGGGCTTCCGAATGTGGGAAAATCCACTCTCTTTAAGGCCCTGACCAAAAAACCGGTGGATATCGCTCCATATCCTTTTACTACCATTAACCCTAATGTAGGAATTGTTGCTGTACCTGATAAAAAATTAGAAGAAATTGCAAAAATTATTAAGCCAGAAAAGATCACTCCGACTATAATTGAATTTGTCGATATTGCTGGCTTGGTAAAAGGCGCTCACAAAGGCGAGGGCTTAGGAAATCAGTTTTTGGCCAATATCAGAAACTGCGACGCTATTTTAGAAATAGTTAGGTCTTTCAAAGATGACAAAGTGGAGCATGTTGCAGGAGAAATCAATCCAGAAAGAGATATTGAAATTATCAAAACCGAATTATTAATGAAAGATCTGGAAACTAATGATAGTGCGATTTCTAATACTGAAAGGGATAGTAAATCCGGCGATAAAGAATCAATAAAAAAGTTAACAATTTTAAAAAAAATAAAAGAAAGCTTGTCGCAGGGTAAATCCGTTAAAGAAATAGACCTAAACGAAGAAGAATCAAGTATTATAAAAGAATTTCAGTTTTTAACCCAGAAACCTATTGTTTATATAATGAATATCGGTGATCAAGAGCTAACAATTAACAAAAAAGAATATTTAGTCCAAATAAATCTTAAGACAGAAGAAGAATTATCGGAATTGTCGGAAAAAGAAAAGGAGGAATTAAAAATGGAGGGGCAGCTTGACCAGATTATCATTGCTTGCTACAATATTCTTGACCTGATTACTTTTTATACGGTGGCGGGCGGGAAAGAAACAAGAGCCTGGACAATAAAAAAAAACACAAAATGTCCTCAAGCTGGCGGAAAAGTCCATTCTGATTTCGAAGAAAAATTCATCAAAGCAGAAGTAGTCCCTTGGCAAAAATTGGTTGAATCAGGATCATGGTCAAAAAGCCGAGAATCAGGTCAAATGAAAATAGCCGGCAGGGATTATATAGTAAATGATGGAGACGTAATTGAGTTCAAAATATAAGTCCTAGGTTCTAGGTTTCAGGTTCTAGCTTCTAGATTTTTAAATATAATTAGAACCTATAAGCTAGAAGCTATCCCCTAAAATTATGAAACTATACGAAATAAATTATTTAATTTCACCGGATCTTTCTGAAGAAGAAGCAACATCCCTTCAGGAAAAAATAAATAGCTGGATTCAGGAAGAGAAAGGAGCTTTAAATGAAGCAAGCAAGCCGGTTAAAAAAACCTTAGTTTATCCAATAAAAAAATGTGGGCAAGCTTATTTGGGTTCTATTAACTTTCAGCTAGACGCAGATAAATTAATAAATATTGAAAAGAAAATAAAAGCTGAAGGTAAAATTATTCGTTATTTGATTTTAGCCAAAAAACCAGCAAAACCAGTGAAAATTCAAAGAAGGGCAACTAAAAAATTTATATCTCCGATAACAAAAGCTGAGACGCCGAAAAAAGAAAAGGCTGAACTAGAAGCAATAGAGCAAAAATTAGAAGAAATCTTAAAAGAAACCTAAAAAAATTAATACTATGAATCCCGTTAGAAATTGCCCGAAATTTGGTCAACTCTAACGGAGTTCATAATATTTCTAACGGGATGAATCTTAATAAAGTTTTTTTAGTAGGAAGACTGACTCGAGACCCACAGGCTAAATCATTACCGAGCGGCCAACAAGTAGCTAATTTCGGATTAGCCACTGATCGTTTTTTCTTTAATAAAAACAGGGAAAAACAACAGCAAACAGAATTTCATAATATTGTTATGTTCGGAAAATTGGCCGAAATCGCTTCCCAATACCTTACAAAAGGTTCTTTAGTTTTAATTGAGGGTAGGCTTCAGACAAGATCCTGGCAGGATAGTGCCGGAAACCAAAAGTATAGGACTGAGATTGTTACCGAGAGAATGCAATTAGGGCCAAGGTCAGCCGGAAAAATAGCTCCCAAAAAAGAACCTTCCTCGCAGGAGGAGATTCCTGTCATTGAAGAAAAAACAGAAATAGCTCCCAAAAAAGAACCTTCATCGCAGGAGGAGATTCCTGTTATTGAAGAAGAAACAGAGATAGATGTTAAAGATATACCCTTTTAGCCCCTACGAATTACAAATCAATACAAATATACGAATAATTCGTATCCGAAATTCGTAGATTCGTAAATATTAGTAATTCGTAGGAAATTTATGGATAATTGTTATTTTTGCCAAAAAGGAATTGAAGATATTGATTTTAAAGAGACTGATGTTCTCAGAAAATTTATTTCCGGAATGGCAAAAATAAAAGCTAGGAAAAAAACTGGAACTTGCTCTACGCACCAAAGAAAGCTGTCTAAAGCAATAAAAAGAGCTAGGTACTTAGGGCTTTTGCCCTTTACTCCAAAATAGAATCCAAATAAAAAAACGACTCTAGAGATAAAAAGATGAGTCGTTTTTTACTTGCCCAGTTAGAAATAATATTTCTAACTGGGTTTGCTTACCTTTTGAGTTTCTAAAATAGCTGTTTTGATTTTCTTTACCACTTCCGGTTTTTCTTTTAAGAAAGTTTTGCTTGCGTCCATTCCTTGGCCAAGCTGTGTTTCTTCGTATTGAAGCCAGCTGCCAGCTTTTTTGATAACACCGGTTTTTAAACCGGTATTCAAAAGATCTGTTAAATAAGAAATTCCTTCATTATAATAAATATCAAATTCTGTGGTTTTGAAAGGAGCGGCTACTTTGTTTTTAACAATTTTTACCCTTACTCTATTTCCAATAATTTCATCCCCATGTTTTATCTGAGCTGTCTTTCTCAAATCAATTCTTACTGAAGCAAAGAATTTCAGAGCTAATCCGCCTGGGGTGGTCTCGGGATTTCCGAAAAGAATTCCAATCTTCATTCTGATCTGGTTTAAAAATATAACTACAGTTTTTGTTTTGGCCACAATACTAGAAAGTTTCCTAAGAGCCTGGTTCATTAATCTGGCCTGAAGACCAATTTGAAACTCCCCCGCTTCTCCTTCGATTTCGGCTTTGGGGGCTAAAGCTGCCACAGAATCAATAACAATTACATCAACCTGGCCTGACCTGACTAAAGTTTCCATAATTTGCAGAGCCTGCTCTCCTGAATCCGGCTGGGAAATCAATAATTCATCAACATTGACTCCAATTTTTCTGGCATAATCAGGATCCAAGGCGTGCTCAACATCGATAAAAGCTCCGGTTCCTCCTTTTTTCTGGGCTTCAGCTAAAATATGGAGGGCGAGAGTAGTTTTTCCTGAAGCTTCGGGACCAAAAATCTCAATAACCCGGCCACGAGGAACTCCGCCTACTCCCAAAATCATATCAAGAGAAATAGAGCCTGTCGGGATAACGTCAACATCACTTGGTCTGACTTCTTTTAATTTCATGATTGCACCCTCGCCAAAACGCTGTTTTATCTCATTAACAGCTTCTTCTAAGTCCTTATTTTCAATTTTAGGCTCTATTTTATTTTTCATATTATTTTGAATATATTTTAAAAAATTATTTTAATTTTCTTGGTTTTTGTTTATGTTTCCATTAATTTCTTCGGGGGTGTCCTCTGGAAAAACATCTCGGGGTTTAGCTCCATTAGCTGGTCCGACTACTCCTCTTTCTTCTAGAATATCAATTAACCTGGCTGCCCTAGCATAGCCAATTCTTAGCCTTCTTTGCAGTAATGAGGCCGAAGCTTTTCTAGCTTCAACTACCACGCCTCTCGCTTCTTCATATAAAGGATCTTCTCCGAAAGAGAATCCTTCCGAGAATCCGCTGTGAGGTGCTTCAGTGGTTTTTTCTAGCTCTCTCGATAGTTCTAATTCTAAAGTTCTATTGCCCTCATTTTTTTCATCTCCGAATTTTGATTTGATATAATTAACTACCTTTTTTACCTCCTTCTCTGAAACATAGGGTCCTTGAATTCTTTTTGGTTTAGCCGTATCAGCTGAAATATAAAGCAAATCACCCAAACCCAGAAGTTTCTCGGCGCCAGCTGCATCTATAACTGTTCTTGAATCAACTTGGGAAGCAACTTGAAAAGTAATTCTGGAAGTGATGTTTGCTTTTATTAAACCGGTTATGACTTCAACCGAAGGCCTCTGGGTAGCAACAACTAAGTGGATCCCAACTGCCCTTGCCATCTGGGCCAACCTGACAATACCAGCCTCGATTTCTCGACCTCTGGCAGCCATCAAATCAGCTAATTCGTCGACTATCAAAACAATAAAAGACATTAGTTCCAAATTTTTATCTTTTTCAACTAACTCATTAAAACTTGCAATATCCCTAGCTCCTGCCTGAGCAAAAATCTCAAATCTTCTTTCCATTTCACCAGTCAGCCACTTGAGGGCATTAATTGACCTCTGGGGATCATGAATCACCGGACACAAAAGATGAGGCAAATTATTGTAAATCGTGAATTCTACCCGTTTTGGGTCAATTAAAATAAATTTTAAGGTTTCTGTAGAGTTCTTATACAAAAGGCTCGAGATCAAAGTGTTTAAGAAAATTGTTTTGCCTGTTCCCGTAGCTCCAGCTACTAAGAGATGGGGCATCCTTGATAAATCAGCATAAACAGGAACTCCTGAAACGTCTCTTCCTAAAACAGTAATCAAACTTGAAAGCGAATTCTTAAAATTAGGATTTTCAATTAAATTTCTCATTCTGACTTGGGCTCGAGCTTTGTTGGGAACCTCAATCCCAACCAAAGATCTTCCGGGTATCGGAGCCTCGATCCTAATAGGATGGGAAGCTAGGGCTAAAGATAGATCATTTGATAAAGCAGTGATTCTGGAGAGCTTTACCCCTTCAGCTGGTTTTAGAGTGTACTGGGTAACTGTTGGACCGATATTTATTTCTGACATTTCTACTTGAATGTCAAAATTTTGCAAGGTCTTTTTGATGACTGCCGAATTAACTCGCGTATCGCCACTATTGGGAATCTCTCGGTCAGCTTCAAGTAAATTCGTGGGCGGCAATTGATAAGAGGCGGATTTAGAGGCAGAGGTTGGTTCTAGCGGTCTTGTTTTTAATTCTACGGGTTTTACAAGATTAATCTTTTGCTCCGGAGCTACCTCTTTGACCTTTAGCTTAGGAGTAGCAATTATCTTCTTAAAAATACGGCTAATTAAAGGTTTCTTTTCTTCCTCTAAATCTTGAGGATAAATTGGTTTTATAAGATGTCTAAAAATCAGACCAGAAATGATAATCATTACTATAAATATGATTTGAGTTGCTAAAACTCCAAAAAATTTTAACAATGGCCAACTTAGAATATAACCCACAAAACCCCCTTTATAAATTTTAGAGTCAATATTTAATGTTTCAAAAATACCTGAAACTCCTAAAATCAGAATTAAAACTGCTATAAGTGCTGGAGATAAAAATTTCTTATAATTTGTTTTAAAAAAGATAGAGCTAAATAAAGCAAGGAAAATTGGTATCAAAAACATTACTTGCCCAAATAAAAAAGAAAGGGCTCGCTTTAAAAGTCCACCTGCTGTTCCTGCTTTGTCAAAAAAACTAAGACTAATAATTATGGCCAATAGAATTATCAAGACTCCAAAAACCAATCTCCTTATTTCGTAGGACAAATTTAAATCAAGGGGATTTTTTTCTTTGTTCAATGATTCTTTAGAGTTTTTCTTTTTTGAGTTTTGGTTGTGATTTTTCATTTTCAATCACCTTGCTTTTTATTTTTCTTGAAGCCAGTGCCTGCTGGAATCAATTTTCCAATAATTACATTTTCTTTTAATCCTAAGAGTTTGTCTTCCTTTCCCTCAACTGAGGCCTTGATTAATACTCTAGAAGTCTCCTGAAAAGAAGCGGCTGATAAGAAAGAATCGGTAGTCAAAGCCACCCGAGAAATCCCAAGTAAAATAGAAGCCCCTTTGGCCGGCTTTTTCTTCTCCTTTACTATTTTAGCATTTTCTTCAATAAATTTTGATTTTTCAATAACCTCACCGGGAGTAAAAGAAGTGCCCCCTGCTTCTTTTATTCTAACTCGAGAGAACATTTGGTGTACTATTACTTCTACGTGCTTATCATGTATAACCGCACCTTGGGAAACATAAATTTTTTGAATTTCATGAATAATATAACGTTGAGTCTCCTCACGTCCGGCAAATTTGAATAATTCTTTTAAGTCCAGACTTCCTTCTGAAAGCTGCTGACCAGCTCTAATAACTTGATTTGGTTCAACTAAAATCGCTATTTTTTGAGGAATTTTATATTCAACTATTTCTGATTTTGATTTCTTTGAATCTGATTTAACTTTTGCTTTTATTCTTATTATTCCTTCTGGTTTTATCTCTAAAACTTTACCATCACTTTGAGCTATTTCTGCTTTTCCTCCGGGTGACCTAGCTTCAAAAATTTCTTGGACTCTAGGCAAACCAAAAGTAATATCGCCAGCTCCACCAGCTACCCCTCCCATATGAAAAGTCTTCATGGTCAATTGAGTTCCCGGTTCTCCAATAGCCTGAGCAGCCACAATTCCTACTGCATCTCCTAACTGGGCTGGTTGATTAAATCCCAAGTCCCAACCATAACATTTTTGACAAATGCCTCTTATTGTTTGGCAAGTTAAGGGAGAAAAAATCTTAACTTTTTCTACTCCAGCTTTAACCATTGCATCGGCCTTATCCCAATCAATAATTTCTCCTTTTTTAATAATAGTTTTTTGTTTCCTTGATTCACCTTCAATAATTTCCACCCTACAATCTTCAGCTACGACCCTGCCTATAATTTTAAAGGCGAAATTTTGGCCAATTTCATCAGAATCTGATTTTAAAACATATATTCCTTCTTTATCTCCGCAATCTTCCTCGGAAATTACTATTTCATGGGCAACATCAACTAATCTCCGAGTTAAATAACCAGCAGTTGAAGTACGCAGGGCGGTATCAGCTGTTCCTTTCCTTGCTCCATGAGTGGAAATAAAGTATTCAAGAACATTAAATCCTTCTTTGTAAGAACTTTTGACTGGAAGTTCAATAATCTGACCGGCTGGGTTAATCACCAATCCCTTCATTCCCGCCATTTGAGCTGGCTGAGCCCAAGAACCTCTTGCCCCTGAATCAATAATTTGAAAGACAGGCCCCGATGCTGATAAGGTTTTGGGAAGCAATTTCTCAATTTCTGATTTTGCTCTGGCCCAGTTTTCAATAACCTTGGCGGTTTTCTCTTCTTTCGAAAGAAGACCTTTTTTAAAATGTTCTTCAACTTGCTCAACCTCTTTTTCGGTTCTTTTGAGAATTTCTTCTTTCTCTGGAGGAACAATTAAGTCATCCATGCCCCAACTGATTCCTGATAGGGTCGCGTATTCAAAACCAAGGTTCTTTATCCTATCTAAAGTTTTTTGGCATTCTTCTAAGCCGTATTTCTCAATAATTTTTCCTATAACTTTTTCAACTTTTTTCCCGTTTTGGTCTTCGTTTTGAAATGGAAAGTCGCTAGGCAGGGCTTCATTAAAAATAATTCGGCCAACTGAAGTTTCTATCCACTCATCGACTTTACCCTTTTTTGTTTCTGCGCCTTTTACGGCTCTGATCTTTACTTTGGCTTTTAGATCTAGCTCTCCAAAATCGTAAGTCAAAATCGCTTCTTCAGGATTACCAAATAATTTTCCTTCGCCCTTGGCTCCCCCTATTATCTTAGTTAACCAATAACAACCAAGAATAATATCTTGGGTAGGAGTAACGATAGGAGTACCAGTAGCTGGCTTTAAAAGATTAAGAGAAGAAAGCATTATCTGTCTTGCTTCTTTTTGGGCCTCTTCTGAAAGAGGTATGTGAACCGCCATCTGATCTCCATCAAAATCAGCATTAAAAGCTTTGCAGACCATGGGATGGATTCTGATTGCTTCTCCCTCAATTAAAAGGGGCTGGAAAGCCTGAATTCCCAATCGGTGAAGAGTTGGAGCTCTATTTAAGAGGACTAGTTTATCTTTTACAATTTCCTCTAAAATAGCCCAAACTTCTGGACCTTTTTCCTCGATTAATCTTGAGGCTCCTCTGACATTATAAGCAAGCTCTCGGTCTAAAATTTTCTTAATAACAAAGGGTTTAAATAGTTCCAAAGCCATTTCCTTTGGAATACCACATTGATTAAGTTTCAATTCTGGGCCAATAACAATAACTGATCTTCCAGAATAATCAACTCTTTTACCCAAAAGATTTTGTCTAAAACGCCCTTGTTTACCTTTTAAAATATCAGCTAAACTCTTCAAAAGTCTTTTACCGCCAGTAGTAGCTTGGGTAATAACTCCTTTTCGCATTCCATTATCGATCAAAGCATCAACTGCTTCTTGGAGCATTCTTTTTTCGTTTCTAACAATTACCTCAGGAGCATTAATTTCCAGAAGATATTTCAATCTGTTATTCCTGTTTATCACTCTTCTATATAGATCATTTAAATCTGAAGAGGCATATCTCCCTCCATCTAACTGAACCATTGGTCTTAAATCAGGAGGTAAAACTGGCAAAATAGTCAAAAACATCCACTCGGGACGGATTTTTGCTTTTTCCATTCCTCTAAAAAGTTTCAATCTTCTCAAAATCTTCTTTCTATTTTGTGGAGTGGACTCTTCAAGTTCCTTTTCCATCTTTTCAATCTCTTTTTTCAAGTCAATCTTCTCGAAAATTTTTCTCAAAGCTTCTGACCCAGTACCAGCTTCAAAAACTTCCCCATACTTCAAAGAAAGCTCGTGGTACTCAACTTCAGATAAGATCTTAAAAATCTTAATCTCAGATAACTCGCTCTCGGCTTTATCCCTAACTCTTTTTAGTTCTTCCAAATTAGCTTTTATTTCTTTTTGACTTTTTTTCTTTGAGGTCTTCTTCTGGATATTTTTAGATTTTGTTTTATATTCTTTTTTAATTTCTTCTCTAACTTTGTCTTTTGCTCCTTCATTGACGTTGGTAACTATGTAGGAAGCGAAATAAATTACCTTTTCCAACTGAAAAGCAGGAACATCTAAAACCATGCCTATTCGAGAAGGTACGCCTCTCAAAAACCAAATATGTGAGACTGGGCAGGCTAATTTTATATGGCCCATTCTTTCTCTTCTAACTGAAGATTTGGTAACCTCAACGCCACATCTATCACAAACTATGCCTTTATAACGAATCCTTCGGTATTTTCCGCAATAACATTCGTAATCTTTTTCTGGGCCAAAGATTCTTTCGCAAAAAAGCCCATCCTTTTCCGGTCTCTGGGTTCTGTAATTTATAGTTTCGGGTCTAATTATTTCACCATGCGACCAAAATAAAATCTCATCGGGAGAGGCTAATTTTATTTTTATTGACTCAATATCAGCTACTTGCATAGATACACAAATTCTCACAAATCTGCCCACAAATTTCACGAATAGAATTGGTGAAATTCGCGCTCAAATTCGTGACATTAGCGATCCTCGTCTTTTGGTTTTCCTTTTGTTTCAATATTAAAACCTAAAGATTTTAACTCGCTGACTAATAAATTAAATGAGGCTGTAATATTAGGAGGCCTTATAGGTTCTCCTTTTAATATTGCTTCATAAGTAGCGGCTCTTCCTTGAACATCGTCAGATTTAATAGTTAGAATCTCCTGTAAAGTATAAGCTGCACCATATCCTTCTAAGGCCCAAACTTCCATTTCCCCGAATCTTTGGCCGCCAAATTGGGCCTTGCCTCCTAAAGGCTGTTGAGTAATTAAAGAGTAAGGACCAATTGATCTCATGTGAAGCTTATCCGTAACCATGTGTATAAGTTTCATCATATAAATAAAACCTACCGTGATTTTTTCTCTAAACGGTAAGCCTGTTCTTGCATCAAATAATTTAACTTTTCCATCTTCAGGCAATCCAGCTTTTATTAACTCTTCTTTAATATCTTTTTCTGTTGCTCCGCTCAAGGATGGGGAAATAGCGATATAACCTAGCTTTTTAGCAGCAAGACCTAAATGAGTTTCTAGGATCTGGCCAATATTCATACGGGAAGCAATACTTAAAGGGTTTAAAATAATATCGACTGGAGTTCCATCTTCTAAGAAAGGCATATCTTCTTCTGGTAAGACTTTTGAAATTACGCCTTTATTACCATGACGACCTGATAATTTATCTCCAGCCTGAATCTTTCTAATTTCGGCGACTTCGACTTCAATTCTCTTTATCACTCCGGGTTCTAATTTATGACCCAATTCTCTAGAAAAAACTTTTACTCCGATCACCCTCCCCTTTTTACCATGTTCCATTAATAAAGAGGTGTCTTTAATTTCTCTGGCTTTTTCTCCAAAGATCGCTTTTAACAATCTTTCTTCAGCGTTTAGGTCTGCCTCACCTTTTGGTGAAATCTTGCCAGCTAAAATATCATTTGGTCCAACTTCAGCACCAATTCTGATCAATCCTTCCTCGTCAAGGTCTTTTAGTTTTTCTTCTGAGACATTAGGAATATCGGCAGTGGTTATTTCAGGTCCCAATTTTGTTTCTCTAACATCGCAACTAAAACTTTCGATATGAACTGAAGTATAAATATCGTCTCTAACTAATCTTTCTGAGATTAAAATCGCATCTTCAAAATTTCCTCCTCTCCAGGGGACAAAAGCAACTAAAACATTCTGGCCTAAAGCCAAAAGTCCTTGAGAGATTCCTCCACCTTCAGCTAAAATATCTCCTCTTTTTACTTTTTGGCCCTTTTTAACAACTGACCTTTGATGGAAACAAGTATATTGGTTACTTCTAATAAATGTTTTTAGATTATAAACCTTCTCTTTTTCCCTGCCTTTTAGTTTTTTATATCTAATTTTTATGC